>Ga0137433_1000310_pt1 | contig 27929 bp, 20 predicted proteins | sample EasRivERMZT840_2_FD_102335 | JGI IMG/M metagenome (GOLD analysis project Ga0137433, IMG submission 102335) | Soil microbial communities from meander-bound floodplain in the East River, Colorado, USA - East River MetaG ERMZT840_2 | ecosystem: Environmental > Terrestrial > Soil > Floodplain ...
GCCGATCATCTTGGCACCGAGCACACCGAACTACATGTCGGGGCAACCGACGCGCTTGCTGTGTTTCCTCGGATCGCGGAGCTTTACGACGAGCCCATGTCGGATTCTTCGCAGATTCCTACCTGCCTGATCTCTGCGCTTACTCGAAACCACGTGACAGTCAGCCTGTCCGGCGATTCCGGGGATGAATTGTTCGGCGGCTATAGCCAATACTTTTCGGCCGACAGAATGCATCGCCGTGTGTTCCGGTGGCCATATGCACTTCGAGTCCTGGGAAGTTTGCCATTACTTGGGGCGAGGACCCTCGAATCGCTGGTTCCTTCAGCCTGGCAGCCGATAACGGGCTGGGCGGAAAAGGCGCGGCGGATCCTTGTGTCCAGGGACGCGCCGGAGTTCTATGCGGCGGTGCTGAGCCGGTCGCAGGGCGTCGTAAAAGGGTTTTCGGAAGCAGAGCCGCCTTTCAAAAAGTTGCTCGGAGATATACCGTTTCGTTCATTCCAGGAGCAGATGATGTACCTGGATTTTTCCGTGTATCTTCCCGACGACATTCTCGTGAAGGTCGATCGCGCAAGTATGAGCGTTGGTTTGGAGACGCGAATCCCTTTTCTTGATCCCCGTGTATTGGAGTTCGCCTGGAGCCTGCCGCTGGAATACAAAATCAACGGGACGCAAGGGAAGTGGATACTGCGTCAGTTGCTGAAGCGGTACGTGCCAGATCGCCTGATAGAAAGACCCAAAAAGGGCTTTGGAGTTCCGCTGGGAGACTGGTTACGCGGCCCGCTCCGAGAATGGGCTGCTGATCTGTTGGACCAGAAGGAAATCCAGAAGGCGGGAATTCTGGCGTGGAAACCGATCCTGGACACCTGGAAGTGCCACCTGGATGGACGATTTGATCGAGCATACCGTCTGTGGGATGTGCTTGTTTTCCAATCCTGGCTGAAGATGTATAGTCATCGCTTTGCTTTGCAGGCATCATCGATAAATTTTAAACCTCATGAGTTCGCGGCGAACGCACGGATTTGAACTGGGATAATTCGTCTTTCCACGAAAAGCTTCGGCGACGAAAGTTTGCTTGTTTTCTGGATCTCACGAAAACGACAAGTGGCCAGCGGTTCTTTGTCGAACTCGTTCGTGAATTGGAAAATAAAGGCGCCATGTCACTCGCAGACGCAGAAGTGGTTCTTTTCAATCTTTCTGCGCCCGTCATGGAACTTATCAAAGCGCGGCTGCGGCGCCAGGAAATCGTCTTACGGCTCGACGGAATCTATCACGACCGTCTTTCAGACGGATTCATCACGGAGTTTCGATCCGGTCTGTTCCGGGCATTTTTGCGGCTGGGGATGCGCCTGGGCTCGCTGAGAGAACCGATGACCGAAATTGCCAATTTCGTCGATCGGAATTTCCCCATATTTATCCGGATATTGCTTGCCGACCGATTCATTTACCAATCCGAATATTCCAAACGCTGCTGGTCGCGATACTTTCCGAGAAGAAAGCACAGTGTCATCGTCAACGGTGCTCGTTGGAATAACGACGCGCCGAAATGTGCGCCTGACGACCAGATCCGTCTGGTCACTGTCTATGATGACTTCAGGCCTGCGAAACGAATTGACGATCTGGTCGAGTTCATCGAATGGGCCAACGAAAAAGCAAACGTACCCGTTCATTTATCAATACTCGGGTTTAACGGAGTCTTTCCCAAAACATATTCCGAACGGACCAAGAATCTTCTCGGCAGCTCGCCGTATCTGGATGTCATGCCGCGCTTTTCGGCGATAACTTCAGGTTTGGTGGACGTATTCAAGCGGAGTCACGCATATGTCACATTCTCGTTCCGCGACGCCTGTCCAAACACTGTTGTGGAAGCGATGGCGCACGGGCTTCCCGTTGTGGCCACAACGAGCGGCGGGTTACCGGATATCGTTGGCGATGCCGGTCTGCTCATTCCGGTAGCAGACGATATTCAGGAACACTTCTATGCTTGCAGATATGAACGGGACTTTCCGCCAATCGATTTCGAAGCTGTTCTCGACGCTACGTTAGTCATCGCGCGGAACAATGGCTTCTACCGGGATCGAGTGCGGGAGCGTTTCGAGAACAATCTGGACGTTTCTGTCATAGCGGCACGATATGTCGAAGCAATTCTTGAAGGATGATGTGCCGAAAAACAACGGCCGCAACGATCGATTCGACGTATGACAGAGAAACATTATCTGCTTAAGATCTTCGGCCTCGGTACCGCGCCGCGCGTTATTACGTTCCTTTTCACTCTGGTTTCTTTTCCCCTGTTGGTGCGGGCGTTAGGCGCGGCCGAATACGGTGTTTTCGTTTACGTCAGCAGCGTCATCGCGCTGTTTGAGCCGATCATCGATTTTGGTGTTTCTTCAGCAACAGGAAAAGTGATCGCAGCGGCGCGGGTCCAGCGACCGGACAGCATACGGCAGGAGCTGTTTCAGTGGATCAAGGTGCAGGCTGTTGTCGCTACCGTCGGGTTTAGCGTCGCCGTGGTTGCGGGTTATTTTTACTTTTCAGTCGCTGGGGCCCCCGTTGGCGGTAATTTGTCTCTGTATGCGCTGCTGACAGTTACAGCCTGGGTCGCCGTCGGTAATGCGCTCTCGAAGGCAACGATGACTTCGCTCCTTGCTTTTAAGGATGTTGCGGTTTTGGAAACCGCAGAGACGATTATCAGAGATTTCGGATGGATATGCGTCGCGCTGATTCTCCCCACTGCAACCGCTTTGGCAGCCGTGACGTTGGCGGGCGCAGTCATTCAGCTTTTCCTCGGTGGAGTTCTTTTGAGAGGCCGTTTGAAGGAGTATCGAACTCCCGAGTCGAGTGCCGCTGTGCGTGTCCCCGGCGCCAGGAAAGAGATGTTGCGAGAAACTCTCCATTTCCTCGGACTTCGATTTGCCACACGGGCCTTTCAGTCCTTCCCGCTAATACTCATAGGTAATATAGTCGGTTCCCAGCTTGTTGGGCTCATCGGTGCCTATGGAAGAGTGACTGAAATGAGTTCCCTTCCATTTTCGCTCTTCTCGAGAGGCTTGATGGTCAAAGCGTACGAGATCAAGGCCAATGGTTATGCGGCCATTAACGTCTTTTGGCGAGTTCTGGTTCGTCTGAGCGTGATCGCTTTCGTCACCGCTGGAGGGCTCTTCCTGGCGTCAGGCGATATCGCCCGCATCATGGTTCCCGAGAGTCCGAACGCCCGTTTGCTGTTTGCGATAATGTCGGTGCTCGTCCTGGCACAGTCGATTTCAAATCTGTATGCGCCGGCATCCGACTATGTCGGAGGGCTTGCGCGACGAGTGTTTTTTTTGGGTGCCTGTGCAATTGTGCAGATCCCGCTGATATGGGGACTTGCCAGGTTATGGGGTGAAATCGGCGCCGTCGTGGGCCTTGTTGGGTGTTACTCGGTAATGATCGCAGGATACGTACTCATCGCGAAGAGGGTGTTTTTCGGAAGCCAGAGATTCCATCCCCCGAAGGACGTTCCGATTGCCGTCGCCATAACGACCGGAGCGTTGACCGCATCGCTCATCATTGGGGCATACTTGGGCATGGCCGGCAGCGGGGAGCTTACGCGGTCGCTTATGGCGCTTGTATTGTATGCAGGCATCCTGTTGATTTCGTTTGTGGCGGTGCCGGCGTTGAAACCCGTCTATCCAACTCTTAAGTTCCTGGACCTCGGGCAATGACGACTTCGACATATCCTTATTCCGGCCGTAGAGACCACATCTCTGGTCCTCTGCCCGATAGAAGGCTGGCGCGACATCCGGGAACGTCAAAAACCGCGAACCCGATCAGCAGGACCTACCTCGGCATATTGTTTCTTGCCTGGTCTATCCCGGTAGTGAATTTCGTATTGGTCCCGAGTTACGCGCCTGCGATATGGCCCGTGTGGCTGGCGCTCGGAATAACATTCCTGCTTGCAGTCGTGGATCGGCGATTCTTCGTGTTGGGTATCCCCTTCGCGGCGATGCTATCTCCCCTGGCGTACACAAGCCGAATCCTGACGCTCCTGCCATCAGAATTCTTCCTGATGGGGTGCGGTATCGCGACGGTACTGTATTTGTTGGCCAGTCAGAAACTTCCAAGGACTTATTCCGGTGATGTCTTTCTCGCCGGCTGCCTTCTCACTGTTGTGTTTTCGTATTTGTTCTCATATGAGCACGCGGAGCTGTTTCGGCCTTTCGTGAACTGGGGGGTATTGGCAGTTGTATTTCTGGTAACCAGAACACACCTCACGGCCGTGAATTTATTTCCAACGTTCTTCCTGGCGGTAGTCGTGGTATCCGCATATTGCTCCGTGCTGATCATCGCCGCTTATGTGAACTCGATACCGTTGATGTATTTCCTGGATCCTTCGATACGCATTTTTGACGATCCCAGATTTTATGGAGGCATTTTTCGGCCGTCTTATTTCTATACGAATGTGTTCTATGTTCTCGGCATGGCCGCAGTCGCTACACTCGTCACTGTGTTCACGTCGGACAGCGGCAAACGCAGAGTTCTGGCTACAGCAGTTTTGGCAGTTCTCCTGACCGCCGTATTTGTACTCTTCTCAAAAACGGCAATGGTCATATTGACAGCTTGCCTGTTCATCTGCCGCTTCGTTATTTTTTCCGTCCGGGGGACCACTTATAAATTCGGCGGGATATCGCGCAACCTGTTCATCATTTTTTCCGTGGGGCTGTTTCTGATTTCGGTGTTTGCTGTCGTGGAAACGCTGAGTTCATACGAATTCACGACGGACTCATTGGTGATCCGGATGACCATTTTCGAGGCAACACTGCACGTAATGATTGATAATCCGGGACGCTTTCTCGTTGGCTTCGGTCCCGACGCATCGATTCGACTCAATACGAGCGGCATCTCGTCCGCCCTCAGGACTGAATCCACCGAGGAGGGAGCGATTGACTCCGCGTACATGACGGGACTGTTCGAGTACGGAGCTCTTTTTCTCCTTTTGATCTCGTTTTTCGGGTATCACACGCTGGTTCGCCTTTACCAGGAAGTAAGAGCGGGTATCGATCGAGAACGGGTAGAGATCGTTATCGCACTGTTCGTAATGATCGCGTTCATCTATCTGTCCGCGGTATCCCAGGTCGTGGGTACGAGTAAAGTGGCCTGGATCGTGGCCCAGATTTTTGCTCTGGCCGGTCCGGCACTTCGGAACGCTGAAGCGACACGTTCACCGCACTGATGACTAAAAGCTTCAAGATCCTATCCTTCCACTTATGTGCGGAATTGTAGGCATTGCCTTCCAAACTCAGACTTCAGGGCCCGCGTCCGCAGAAGCCCTTACGGCAGGAAGTGAATCCCTGCGACATCGCGGCCCGGATTCGTCAGGAGAATGGTGGTCTGCCGACGGCCGTGTGGGATTTGGGCACAGACGGCTCGCCATCATCGATCTATCCGCAGCAGCAGATCAGCCAATGCACGATGGCGACCTCTCGATTGTTTTCAACGGCGAGATTTATAACTTTGCAGACATCCGCAGGGAATTGGCTGGAGCGGGCCATATCTTTCGCACCCAGAGCGACACCGAAGTCATTCTCCATGCTTATCGCAAATGGGGGAAAGAGTGCCTTTCGCGGTTCAACGGCATGTTCGCGTTCGCGATTTACGACGCCGGGAAGCAGCAGATCTTCGTCGCCCGCGACCGCGCTGGAGAAAAGCCGCTGTTTTATTCGTGCTGGAGTGGCGTTTTCAGATTTGGATCCGAACTCAAGGCACTATTGGCGGATCCAACGGTCCTGCGAAAGATCAATCCGGAAGCGCTCGACTGCTATTTGTACATGGGCTTCGTCCCGGCTCCGCACTGCATACTGGAGGGCATCCAGAAACTGCCGCCCGCTCATGCACTGACTTTCAATCTTCAAAGCGGGCAAATACGTACGTGGCGCTACTGGCAGTTACCTGAATTGGACGAAACGGCCGCGGGCAAGGTGAATGAAGCCGACCTTGAGCGTGAATTAGAAACGTTGTTGGAAAACGCAGTGCGCAGTCAATTGGTGTCGGATGTACCGCTGGGGATCCTCCTCAGCGGTGGAGTGGATTCGAGTCTCGTCACTGCGATGGCCGTGCGGGCTAGATCCAACGTAAAGACGTTTACCGTCCGATTTCCCGGTTATGCCAGGTATGACGAAACGCGGCATGCGCGTTTGATCGCAGAACATTTTCATACAGATCACGTGGAGCTCGAAGCTGTCGAGCCTACTGTGGACCTTCTGCCGTTGCTCGCACGACAGTTTGATGAACCTGTTCTGGACTCATCGGCGATTCCCACTTTCCAGCTGAGTCGTCTTATTCGCCAGCATTGCACAGTCGCGCTCGGCGGCGATGGCGGTGACGAATTGTTCGGAGGATATCAACACTACAGCCGATTGTTATGGCTTCAGGACAGATTGAGACGGATTCCTAGCGCTTTGCCGGTCCGTGGTGTTTCAAGAATTGCCAACGCGTTGTTGCCGGTCGCCTTCAAAGGTCGTAACTGGTTACAGAGCCTCCAGGTGGACTTCGAGAGAGATGTTCCGTTGATTGCGACATACTTTGACGTTCGAATGCGTCGCAGGCTGATGCGAACATCCGGTTCCAGATGGAGAGCAGAACGGATCCGCGAGGAACGATTACCCCACAAAGGGGACCTGTTGCAGCGCGCGACTCGCATGGATTTCGAAAACTATCTGGCCGAAGATATTCTGGTTAAAGTTGACCGCGCGAGTATGCTGAATTCCCTGGAAGTCCGAGCTCCATTTCTGGACCACCGGCTGATCGAGTTCGCGTTTAGCAGAGTCCCGTCTCACTTGAAGGCAACATTGTCCAGTCGCAAAATCATCCTCAAAGCACTTACGCGAAGGATACTGCCACCGGAGTTCGACAGGAACCGGAAGCAGGGATTCTCGATTCCGCTCGCGTCCTGGCTGCACAGGGAACCCCTGGGGCCTTACTTCCATGATGTGCTACTGAGCTCCCAAAATAGCCTGTTTGATCACAAAGTGATCCGGTCTCTGCTCAATGGCCGGAGCAATGCTGTATCGAACAGCGAGCGTTTGTTCGGTCTCGTCATGTTTGAACTGTGGCGCAAGGAATATGGGATTTCGCTCTAAGGTGATTTGATGCGCATTGAGCTCCTTCCAATACTCCGTTGTCCGAGGAGCGGCTCGCCGCTGATTCTCGAGCAGTCGGTCTATGCAGAGGACCAAGGCATTCGTTCCGGATGGTTGGTGTCGAAAACAGGAGATCACCGTTACCCAATTCGGGATTTCATACCCCGTTTCGTACCTTCCTCGAACTATGCGGACAGCTTCGGTATGCAATGGAATAAGTTTCGGCAGACGCAACTGGACAGCTGCTCGGGCCATCCGATTTCCGCAAATCGTTTCTGGCATGCGACGGCATGGCGTCCCGAATGGCTGGCTGGGGAATGGGTGCTGGACGCGGGTTGTGGCTCGGGTCGATTTGCTGAGGTTGCTCTCGCCGCAGGCGCGAACGTTGTCGCGCTCGATTACTCGACAGCCGTTGACGCCTGCTATGCGAACTTGAGCAGCCATCCTAACTTTCACGCCGTACAAGGCAACATTTATGAGCTGCCGTTTCGGAGCGGTTATTTCTCCCATGTCTACTCTTTAGGTGTTCTCCAACACACTCCCGATGTCGGAAAGGCGTTTCGGGCATTGACGAAAATGCTCGCACCGAATGGCCGGCTAAGCGTCGACCTGTACGAAAAATCGCTGCAATATTTGATATTGCCGAAGTACTGGCTTCGGCCTCTGACGAAACATCTTTCACAGGATCGACTATTTGCCGCTCTGCAGACTCTCACCCCAACGCTGCTCGGGATCAGCGGCGCTGTGGGGGCAATTCCACTCTGCGGAGGAGTTCTCAGACGATTTATTCCCGTAGCCGATTATCGAAACAGACTGCCCTTGAACGAAAGGCAGCATCGGGAGTGGGCTTTACTCGACACGTTCGATTGGCTCGCGCCAGCGTTTGACAATCCGCAAACCGGAGAGATGCTCAGGCGCTGGTTTGAGGACGCCGGTCTGAAGGAAATTCAAGTGCTCAGGGCAGGCCACCTGGTCGGTCGTGGAAGCATGCCCGCATGATTCTCGGCATCGATGCCTCAAATCTGCGTGCCGGAGGCGGCATAACCCACCTCGTAGAAGTGCTGCAGAACGTGGATCCCAGTGACTACGGATTCAGCAAGGTCATCGTGTGGGCGGGAAGCGACACCACGTCGATGCTGAAGACTTTGCCGCCTCGGTTTGATGTTCGAGCGTTGAAGGTCCTGGACGCCAATGTCGCTTTCCGTTTTCTGTGGCAACAGTTCGGCTTGAGCAAATTGGCGAGAGAATGTGATCTCTTGTTTAACCCCGGCTGCGGTTATGTTGGGAGTTTTCGACCATATGTAACGATGTCGCGGAATATGCTCATGTTCGACAAGGATGAGCGGCGCCGGTACGGGTTTTCTGCCTATGCATTTCGTTGCTGGCTGTTGTCCTGGACGCACAGGTTCAGCATCAGCCGGGCGGCCGGGACCATTTTCCTCAGCGATCACGCCAGTTCGGTCATCCAGAAGACGGTCCGGCCTATCCGGGGCAAGGTCACACGTGTTGCGCACGGTGTCAGCCGGAAATATTTCAAGGAACCGCGGCCTCAACGTCCGATTGAGTCATATGACATGGGTTCGCCTTTCAGACTGGTCTACGTTTCTACGATTGACGAATACAAGAATCATCCTGCGGTCGTGGAGGCGGTCGCGGCTTTGCGGCGGCGGGGAGTTCCTGTGACCCTGTCCATCATCGGATGGAAATTAGCGGCTGCTTTTCGAGAGTTGCAAAGAGCTATGGATCGCGTGGATCCGAAGCGCGAGTTTACTTTTGTTCTCGGACCAAAATACGGCGACGATCTGCTGCGCGCATACCATGAAGCGGATGGATTCGTATTCGCGTCCAGTTGCGAGAACCTGCCCAACATTCTTCTGGAAGCGATGGCTTCGGGATTGCCTATCGCCTGTTCACAGACTCAACCGATGCCGGAGATACTCGCAGATGCAGGAGTGTATTTCGATCCGAAGAACAGCGACGGCATCTCGCGCGCGATTCAGCAACTGGTTTCGTCCACTGACCTTCGTTCGACTATGGCAGAGAAGGCTTTCCGACGTGCACAGTCGTATTCATGGCCGGAATGCGCAGAGCGCACGTTTTCGTTCTTAAAGGAGGTTGTTGGGTCCGAGGTGTAACCGGGCCCCAGTCTGCGTGCGCATTTTTACGACTTCATGGAAAACGGGCTTCCTGGACTATGCGCTGACACCCGGCGATGTAAGGATAGCTGTTCGTGCCGTTCAAGTGCTCCAACCGATCCGAGAGACCTACGTTCAGTACTCGCGGAGCCTCGGTGTCCTCATTAATTACGCGAGGGAGATCGGTGTTGCGGATACGTTGAGGAAGGCGTGGTCGAGGCTCCGGGAGGACGAGTCCCGTAACTTGAAATACGCCATCTGCGGCATTGGCAACGTCGTTGATTCGTTGTCACCCCACTTTCAAGTCGGTCAGGAGGTCGCGTTTATCGCTCCGTGCCATCCGAAATGCGCGGAACGCCTCTGTCTTCCCGACAGGCTTCTTCGGCCGCTCAGACGTATTACCGCCCGGTCGAAGCTGGAAGAGATCGCCCTGTACGGCACAGGATCCCCTCACAGCTTTGCGTCCGATTGGAGCCGTTTTGTCGGCTGGACCGCGGACTCTGGACGTGTTCTTGATACGGCCAGTGTTCAGGAGTTTCTTGACGAAGTTGACGAATATTTCGCCGGCAACGTCGGCGAGCCTGAGATTCGTCTGCCTGTCGAAGGTGCTCCGGTGATGGAAACGGCTGGATCCAAGGTTGTTGGATCCGGCGGGAAGCTATCCGCGACATGCGTCGGCTATGGGCAATATGCAAAGATCACTTTACTCGGCAACGTGCCGCCGCAGATCGCCGTCAAACGTGTACACGAAATAGATCCTACCCAGTTGGGGCCATTCAGCCGTTTTAGTTTTCAGGTTGATTCCCTGGGCCGCTTGCGTGACGACGACCGTCCCGATGTCTGTTTCATTACAGGTTTTCACCACACACATGCGGACATCGCCGTTGAAGTTATCGAGCGTGGCGGGATAGCTGTCGTGGAGAAGCCCGTCGCGACGACGATGGAGCAGTACGGCAGGCTGCGTGAGGTTTTAAGCACCCACCCAGGCAAACTGTTTGCCTGCTTCCAGCGGAGGTACGCGAGATACAACGAATTCATGAGGAAGGATCTTGGGGTTGGCCGTCAGGAGCCAATCTCCATGTTTGCGACAGTGTTTGAAGTTCAAGTGCCGAAACTGCATTGGTACCATTGGCCGAATTCGCGCAGTCAGATTGTTTCGAACGGATGTCATTGGATCGATCATTTCTTATACCTGAATGACTACGCACCGCCAGTCGCCCTGAACGCTTTTAAGCTGAATGAACGTACTGTCAACGCATACATCCAGCTTGAAAACGGGGCCTCGTTTACATTGACGCTGAGCGACCTGGGTAGTTCGAGAATCGGTGTCAGAGACTATTGCGAGTATCGTTCTGAGGGTCGTACGGTGAGCATTCGAGATGCAAGCTTTTACCAATCTGAATCCGGCTCTCAAGTACTGCGAAAGACACGGTTCCCCAAACTTGCTGTCTACCGTCACATGTATCAGGAGATTTGCAGACGAATCCTGAGTGGCCAGGGCGGGGATTCTTTGAAATCATTTTCAGTCTCGACCGAAACGATCCTCGCTTTGGATAACATGATTGGAGTGCGGTCCATGCCGGAACGCGCAACAGTTATCCGTTGAACTGCCGCTGAACGCTGTCTTTGGCCGCGTGAGTTGCGATATATTCTCCGTTTTGTTGCGCTCTGTTTATGCTCCAGCTTATCCAGCACTTACGCTCAGAAAAGCCTGAGATCGTGGATGTTCCGCGCCCGCTTCTGAAACGTGGCCACCTTCTGATCAAGGCGAGCCATACGTGTGTGTCACCGGGCACAGAACGAAACTCGGTCGAATTTGCGCAAAAGGGTCTTTTGCAAAAAGCTCAGGCCAGACCCGATCTTGTCAAACAAGTCGTCGGAAAAATGCGAAATGACGGCTTGCTTACAGCAGCTCAGGCTGCCCTGGCGCGATTGGATCAGCCATTGTCGTTAGGTTACTCGGCGTCGGGTACGGCCTGCGAAGTATCTCCTGAGATCGAGGGTTTCGCTGTCAACGATCGCGTTGCGGCAGCGGGCGCCGGCTACGCTATGCACGCGCAAATCATTTCGGTGCCCGCGAATCTGGTCGTTCCAATTCCCGTTGGTGTTGATTTGGAGTCGGCAGCATTCGTTGCGCTGGGGGCAATTGCTTTGCACGGCGTTCGGCTCGCGGAGGTTCAAGTTGGAGAGTGCGTTGCGGTCATCGGTCTTGGGCTTGTTGGACAGTTAACCGCTCAAATGTTGAGGGCATCCGGTTGCCGCGTCGTGGGCATCGATTTGAAGGGTGAGCGATGCGCGCTCGCCGGACAGTACATCGACGGAGTCGCTCAAAGCGAATCCGAGTTTATCGGACTGGTTAATCGATTTTCCGCGAGTCGCGGCGCGGATAGCGTCATCATCGCCGCCGATTCGAAGGGAGCGGAGACCGTTGAACTTGCCGGGAAAGCCGCTCGAGATCGCGGGCGAGTCGTTGCAGTGGGCGGCGTGCAAACGAACCTGCCGCGCCAGATTTATTACGACAAGGAATTGGATTTTCGAGTCTCCCGGTCCTATGGTCCGGGCCGCTACGATCCGGCATATGAGGAAAAGGGGCAGGATTACCCTTATGCCTACGTTCGATGGACCGAGCGCCGGAACATGTTGTCGTTTCTGGACCTGCTTGATCAGAAGAAGATTGATGTATCGGCTCTGATTACGCATCGATTCCCGATCGAAAAGGCGACTGCGGCGTATGACCTGATTACCGGGCAGTCCGGCACTTCCTTTCTGGGTGTTGTTCTGACGTATCCGCTTGAAGCACCGATGGGGACAACGGTTGTATTGAAAGAGAACTCTGCTTCTGCAACCCAGGTGCGCCAACAGAATCTGTCGGTCAGTTTTCTTGGCGCCGGCAACTTTGCTCGTTCCGTTTTGATTCCCGCGGCCAGGTCTGTACCGGATGTAACGCTGCAAGGCGTCGCCACAGCCAGTGGATTGACGTGTCGTCAGGTAGCGAGCAAGTTTGGTTTTGCCTTTTGCACAACCGACTCGGGCGAGATACTCCGGCACAGTCAAACCAACACCGTAGCCATCGCGACCCGCCACGATCTGCATGCGCGACAGGTAATTCAGGCACTCCAGGCGGGAAAGAATGTTTTCGTCGAAAAACCGATTTGCATAAGTGAAGAGGAACTGCGAGAGATCTCCAAAGTGTACTTAACGGTGCGTGGCAAGATTCAATTGACTGTGGGATACAACCGCCGCTTTGCACCGTGCATCCTGAAACTCAAGTCCTTTGCGACATCGTTCAAGGAGCCTATGATCGCGCACTACCGTGTTAATGCGGGTTTTATAAAGGCGGACCATTGGCTGCAGGATCCTTCTGTAGGCGGCGGCCGTATCGTCGGCGAAATCTGCCACTTCGTGGATTTGCTGATGCATCTGACGGGCGCTGCACCGGTCCGGGTGACCGCGAAGGGATTGCCTAATGGCGGAAGGTATCGCGACGACAACCTCGTCATACTGCTGGAATTTGCGGATCAATCTGTTGGAACGATCCACTACTGCGCCAATGGCGATGCATCGTTTCCGAAAGAACGCCTTGAGTTGTTTGTGGGCGGCGCGACCGGAGTCGTGGATGATTTCAAAACGCTGCAGCTTGTACGGAACGGCAAGTCGGAAGTAGTGCGTTCGTGGCTCCGCAAGGACAAGGGCCATCGTGGAGAGTGGCAAGCGTTCGCCGAGGCGCTGAAACAGGGGAGCGAGGCAATTCCGTTTGGGGAGATTGTCGTCGGTATGCTGGCGACTTTCGGAATTCAGAAGTCACTTCGATCAGGCGCACCTGTGGACATCCAGACTGCGGGTTTCCCCCAAAGCGACTGATATGGCCCCTATCGATGCGATCCGGCGCCGGATCATGTATTACCGTCGGATTGTGTCGGCCTACGGCCTGCACAAGCCAAGCCAACTGACCTTCTGGCACGAAGTCCCACAAATCAACGACCATTTCGAACCGCTCTCGCTCGGCGAGTACTACATGACATTTAGAACGAAGGCGGACTATCCGGGCCCGTTTGATGCGGATGGTATTCCTAAGCTGAATTACCACGGAGCGATTGGACTCCAATACAATCCCATCGCGATCGCCCAGTTTGGCCTTGCGAACTACAACCTCTATCGCCGGTCCGGCGATTCGGATCGAAAGTCGAAATTTCTGAGAGCCGCAAATTGGCTGGTTTCCAACCTGGAGAAGAACGCCGCCGGTCGCAAGGTTTGGCATCACCACTTCGATTGGGAATACAGAACTCTTCTGCGCGCCCCCTGGTACTCCGCACTGGCTCAGGGACAAGGTCTGTCACTGCTGGTTCGTGCCTCTTCCGAAACTGGAGACAGCCGATATACCGAAGCGGCGCAAGCAGCGCTCGAGGTGTTCTTTTACTCCGTCGATGATGGCGGCGTTGTCTTCGTCGATGAAGCCGGTGATCCATGGCTCGAGGAATACGTCGTCTCTCCTCCTACCCATATCCTCAACGGGTTTATATGGGCGAGTTGGGGATTGCACGATTATGTTTTGTTCAGCGGAGACGCGCGGGTCGAAAAGCGATTGAGGGAGGTGACCGGAACGCTCGTCCGAAACCTGGCCCGCTACGATGTAGGTTTCTGGTCCCTGTATGAACTATCCGGGACGCGGCTGCACATGGTCGCCAGCCCGTTCTATCACGCACTTCATGTTGTTCAGCTCGAGATCATGACCCGTCTCACCGGCGAGGCGATATTCCGCGAGTACAGTCAGAAATGGGAGCGCTACCAGCACGATCGATGGCGACGCGCTTACGCCTTGTCTTACAAAGCAGTTTTCAAGCTTTGTTATTATTAAACGCGTGCATATCTTGTATGTTTCCCAGCATTTCCCGCCCGAAATGGGCGCGCCTTCTGCACGAGTTTTCGAGCTTGGAAAGCATTGGGTTCGTTCCGGCCATCGCGTGACGGTCCTGACCGGGTTTCCAAATCATCCGACCGGCAAGATTCCATTGGAATATCGAAGGAGATTTCGGCTGTTGACCTGTCGTGAGGAAATCTCCGGTATTGAAGTCGTCCGGACATGGCTGTTTCCGGCGCCAAACCGGTTTCCTATCGAGCGAATTCTGAACTACACTTCATTCTTTGCGTCGGCGTGCATTCGCGGCTCTGTGTTGTCTCGGCCTGATGTGGTGATCGGAACCTCACCTCAGTTGTTGGCCGGCTTATGTGGCTGGTGGCTCAGCCGTCGTTACAACTGTCCCTTTGTATTCGAGGTCCGGGACTTATGGCCGGAATCGCTGTTGGCGTCAGGTATCGGTCGCGAAGGCTCGATGTTCATCCGAACCCTCGACATGATTTCGAGTTTTCTTTGCCGGCATAGCCAGAAGATCGTCGTTGTAACCGATGCGTTCAAGGACAACTTGATTCAGCAGCGGGGTATCGATCCCGGAAATATCGAAGTAATTACGAACGGTGTGGAACCGGACATGTTTTTACCCGATGTCGATCGTGATGAGACTCGCCGCGCGCTGGATCTGGAAGGAAAATTCGTCATTTCGTATATCGGCACGATCGGTATGGCGCATGGATTAGCGACACTCTTGAGAACAGCCCAAATTTTGGAACACAAGGCGCGGGATATCGTTTTTCTTATCATCGGAGAAGGCGCTGAGCGTGCGCGACTACAAGCGCTCGGAGCCGAAATGGGATTGACTAACGTCCGATTCGTCGAGCAGCAACCCCGAGAGGTTGTCCCAAGGCTGATTGCTGCGACAGACGTATGCCTCGTATTGCTCAGGAATTCAGAACTGTTCAAGACTGTGCTTCCTTCAAAGATGTTCGAGTTTTTCTCTGGTGCTCGTCCGGTAATCCTTGGTGTTGACGGCGAAGCGCGCCGCATTCTGGAAAAAGCCTGTGCCGGCATTTACGTTAAGCCCGAAGATTCGGAGGCTCTCGCCGACGCAGTGATGCTCATGTACACCCGCCCCGATTTGCGGTCGCAATACGGACAAAGCGCCCGCAGATTTGTCATGCAGGAGTATTCGCGACAGAAAAAAGCTGCGGATTACCTAAGCGTTCTGAAGTCATTGCAACCGACCCTATCGGAAGCATCCACATGATTCGGGAAGATCGATTGGCCAGACATGTGAAGTCATCTCGGTTTGATACGGCGCCGGCGCTAAGTTTGGCCGCCAAGCGGAGTCTCGACGTTATGTTGTCCGGCGTGGGGATCGTTTGCTCGTCGCCGCTGTGGCTTTGCATCGCTATCGCGATCAAACTCGAGGACCGCGGGCCCGTGTTCTATTCTCAACTGCGGGTAGGAAAGGGCGGTAAGCATTTCCGTAATTGGAAATTCCGGTCAATGATTCCGGATGCGGACAAGAAGTTCGGTCCAAGACAGGCGTCGCATGAGGATCCCCGAATTACCAGGGTTGGACGTATTTTGCGAGGGACCGCGATGGACGAATTGCCGCAGCTCTGGAACATTTTCAGAGGAGATATGAGTTTCGTCGGGCCGCGAGCTTTGATGCCTAAAGAAATTGAAGTCAGCAACGATAAAGCGGCCATTCCTCTCGAAGAGATACCGGGCTATTCAAAGCGACATCTTGTGACGCCCGGGTTGACCGGAATTGCGCAGATTTATGCGCCGCGCGACATTCCAAGGAGGCAAAAATTCAGGTACGACCTGCTGTATATTCGGAAACAACGCTTCTGGTTGGATGTGAGACTGATTCTGCTTTCCTTCTGGATTTCGTTTCGTGGACGTTGGGAAAGTCGAGAAGGAAAGATCTGACGCCGCTTGGAACTCGTGGTTAAACACAATACACAGGATGTGACTATTGTTGGGAGTTCTGCTGCGGGCCTGTATTCGGCGTGCGCCCTCGCCGAAAGGGGTGCGCGAGTTCGGGTCTTCGAGGCCTCAGACGCGATTGCTCCTCTTCCTCGCACGCTCATCGTTACCCCGGAGATGCTCGAGGTCGTCGGACCGATCGCTCAGCCCGCCATTATTAACACGATCCGTCGCTTTGAACTCTTCGTTGATGACAAGTGCGCTTCCATCAACCTGAGTACTCCCGATCTTGTAATCGAGCGGTCGATTTTGATGCGCGTTCTTGCTGAGCGTGCGCGGGACCTGGGGGTGCAGATCGTCCTGGATTCACGTTTTGTGGCGCTCGAGCCCGAACCGGGTGGCTTGAGATTGGCCATTGAATCGACAAGAGGCCGGCCCCGGCAGACAGTGCTGACCCCAAATCTCATCGGCGCCGATGGAACCTTCAGCAGGGTCGCCAGGGCTATCGATTGGGGCATGGTTCACACCGCTCCATTGGTGCAGGCAGTTGTAAAGCGTCCGCCGGATCTGGCACCCGACGCTGTTCGCGTGTGGTTCGTTCCTGAAGAGACCCCATATTTTTATTGGCTGATTCCGCATTCGGAGACCGAGGCTGTCGCCGGTCTGATTGGTGAAGTCGGAAGAACCACGCGGCTTTGCCTCGACCGGTTTCTACAAAAGCATAGACTGCCTGCGCTGAGTTATCAGGCAGCCAGAATTCCGCTTTTCACGGGTTGGGTTCCGCCACATCGCCGCTTCAGCAACTCCAATGTTTATCTTGTTGGCGACGCTTGCGCGCATGTCAAAGTCACTACGGTTGGAGGGCTGGTCACGGGCTTCAAGGGCGCTCAGGCCGTCGTTGAAGCTATCTCGACGGGATCGACATTTCGATTCTGGCAGCTGGCCAAGGAGCTGTATCTTCACCTGTTGGTTCGGATGACTCTTCAACGGTTTACTTGCGCTGACTATCGAGCGCTTTTCGATCTGCTGAATCGCCGATCAATGATGGCTTTATCCGAGAACAACCGGGACAACGCCGGACGACTCCTCCTGCGGCTTTTCTTGTCCGAGCCGAAGCTCTTATCCAAGGGATTGCGTCACCTGTTACCGCATCTTGTGAGAATTCGCGCTGAAATGGGCGCCTCTTTTGGATAGGATCACGCACGTATGCACGATGTAATCGTAATCGGCGGCGGGCCTGCAGGTCTGCACGCGGCCGCGAGATTAGCGAATGAAGGATTCGACGTTCATCTTTTCGAAGAGCACGACTCCGTCGGCTCGCCGGTTCATTGCACCGGGATCGTTGCGCATGAGGCATTCGACGAGTTCGATCTGCCGCGCGAGACCATACTGAATACTCTGACCTTCGCCCAATTCTTTTCGCCAAACGGCCAGAGCTTCAGCTTTAAGACCGACGTCCCTGAGGCTGTCGTTATCGATCGGGGTGCGTTCGACGAGGCGATGGCGCGCCGAGCGCTTTCCGATGGCGTCACTCTGCATGCAGCTTCCAGGATCGTTTCAGTTGATCCCGGACCAGATCACATTCGCGTAAAGAAGGCGGACGGAACCGAGTACGCTGCTCGTGCTTGCATCCTCGCATGTGGGGCGAATTACACGCTGCACCGCCGCCTTGGTCTCGGAGTACCAAGCGCGTTTATGCAGTCGGCACAAATCGAGATACCTGTAGACCGCCCTCAATCGCTGGAGTTGCACTTTGGCCGGGTTACCGCGCCGGGTGGGTTTGCATGGGTAGTTCCTGTTCGTAAGGACCAGAACTTTGCGCGGATCGGCTTGATGGCGAATTCCTGCGCCGGCGAATTCTTCGACAAATTCGTGCGACAGATTTCGTACAGATGGGGTATTACAGACGCCAAACCACCACGCAGAAAGATTCTCCCAATCGGGTACGTCCCCAAAACGTTTGGTCCCCGTCTTTTAGTGATTGGAGATGCTGCGGGACTGGTGAAACCGACTACCGGCGGCGGAATTTACTATGGTGTCGTTTCGGCGGAGCTGGCTTGCAATGTCCTGGCAGACGCGCTGAGAGCGGATGTTTTAACGGAAAGCGTTCTCAAGAAGTATCAAATTCTTTGGCAGCAACGATTGGGCGCTGAATTGAAAGCCCAATCGGATCTCCGCACGATTGTCCAGGAGCTTGAGGATCCGGACATTGATTCGCTGTTCGAACTCGTGCAGGTTGACGGGATCATACCGCTGCTGCGCAGGACTGCGCGTTTCAACCACTATCGGCATTTTATTCGCGAGCTGCTTTGCCATCCCATTGCGAAGGAAATCCTTTTCCGAACCGCATTCCGCTAAGCATCATCGACTTCTTTCCTCATGACTTTCTTTTCAGCGTCCGGGTCTACCGTAATGGTGTGGGCGCCCTGCGGGTCCACATAGTTACTTCCGTAATTTGACCCGTACGTTCCCTGATACAGGTATGCGGAGTAGTACGATCGCGAATAATACTTGTAGTAACCAACGCGCCGCTTGAGGTCGAAATCATTGAGGATGACTCCCGCGATTCGTGTGCCCGATTCCTTCAATCGACCCACGACGTCTTTGACCGCATGACGAGACGTCGAGAACGCCTTCACTACCACCAGGACGCCATCGGCTAACGGCGCGATGATGCGGCCATCAGAAACATTTTGCAGTGGCGGAGAATCGATAATCACATAGTCGAAATACTCGTTCAAAACCTGAATCATCTGGGCAAATCGCCGGGACAGGATCAGTTCTGCCGGATTCGGCGGCAGGATCCCGCACGGGATGATAAACAAGTTATTGATTTGTGTTTTCTGTATAGCGTCCTGAAGCGGCAGGTTGCCCGTCAAAAAGCTTGAAAGCCCGTTCGACGCATTGAGGCCAAACATCTTGTGCACTCGCGGTTTGCGCATGTCCGCATCAATCAAAACGACGCGTGATCCGGTTTGCGTCAACGTGATGGCCGTGTTTGCCGCAGTCACTGTTTTTCCTTCGCTGGGCTCAGCGCTGGTGATCAGAAGGGTGCGGGGTGCTCGGTCCGCATACGACAAAAGCAAAGACGTTCGAATCGTGCGGTACGCTTCCGACAACAGTGAATGCGGTTGATAATGCGCAATGAGATCTACCTTATTCGCGCGGTCAATCTTATCGTCAGGTTGTTGCGGATTCTCCTCACCCTTCCGGCGCCGACCGTATCCGTACCCATATCCGTACCGCGAAGCGCGACCGGAAATGCTTTCAAGTTTGGGAACAATGCCAAGCGTAGGTACCTGCAGAAAACGCAAAACGTCGTCTGCAGACTTGATCGAGCTGTCGAGATATTCCTCGAACAGGGCAAGGCCAATTCCCAGGACCAGGCCGCTCAATATTCCGATGATCAGATTCAGACCTTTTCTCGGGCTTATCGCCCTTACAGGAATCTCGGCCCGGTCGACGATTCTAATGTTTGATGCGCGAAGTCCGGCAGAGATCCCGGCCTCCTTGAGTCGAGTGAGCAATCCGTCGTAGATCTGCTTAATAGAATCGACGTCTCTCTTCAGAATGTTGTACTGAATGATTTCCTGATTGATCTTATTAACCAGATCCGTCTGGTTCCGGACGGCGTCGGCAAGCAGCCGCTCCCTTTCCGTAGCTGCTTCATATTCTGCTTGCACTCCTCTAATCACGCGATCCTTCTCCGCACGCAGAGATGTTTCTATCGCTTCGATTTGGCCGCGAATGCGTTTTCGGCTTGGGTATTCAGGCGCAAAAGTGACGGCGAGGTCCGAGTCCTGGCGTCGCAGTTGATCGAGATTCAGAGCGGAGGTTGAGACCACCTGATTCGTCATTAACTGGGGAATCGTATCGGCATTGCCGCCCTCTATCAGGCGAATATAGGATTCCTTCTGAAAGCGATCCGCCTGGGCCTTCGTGTATTCCTCCTGTAACTGTTTCAGCTTTTCCGAGGCCGTGTTGCTGCCCTCTTCCGTAAATACGATGTCGTTAGCTCTGCTGTACTCCTGCAGGCGATCTTCTGATTGTTCGAGTTTTGCCTTCAGCCCCACGAGTTGATTCGTTAGAAACTCCGATGCCTCCTGGGTTGCATCGAATTTGTACTGGAGGTTTTGTTCGATAAAGTGTCGTGCATGAGCATTGATGATAGTCGCGGCGAGGTCTTTATCTGCGGCATCAAAGGTGACTGATGCGAGCCGTGCCAGACGTACGGGAGTTACATCCAAACGAGAAAGGTACTCATCCGTGACTCTCTTCAGGGGGTCCGTTTCCGGCTGGGCCGGCGTACCAAAAAAATTTCGGACGCTCTTGATCAGATGCGTCACTATTGTCGGCTCGCCGGGTTTGAACTCCTTGTTTTCGGCCAGCTTAAGGTCCTCAATAACTCTCTTGGCTAAAGAGCGGGACTTCAAAACTTCATACTGAGTACGGAGCGTGTCGTCTTCGGCGGTCTGAATCTCGTAAACATCTTTGAAATTCAGAACATTCGCGTTTTCCCGATCGACCTGTATCATCGTCGTCGCGCGATAAATCGGAGTCTGTTTAAACGTCCAGATCATCATTCCGACGACAACGGTCAAGAGAACGGCAATAACCGTCGCTCGCCTTGCGACCAGGATCCTCCAATAGTCGAGAAGGTGGACTTCCGTCTCCTCTTCGTCGGCGTGGCTCAGGCTCATTGAGTGTGCTGGAATCAATTCCGGATAGCTTTGACGGCCAACACGTACCGGTTTTTCTTCGCTCATATATTCGATGTCATCGTTGAGGTTGAGATGGTTGGAAACAGCCCAGTTGTTTCTTATAGCAAACTTGACTTCGCGCGAGCAACGGTTCTATCTTTCGAGGCCATGCGGTATATCCTCTTTTTCCTGCTTGTGCTTCCCGGTGTTCAGAATCCCGTCCAATCCATTCGGAAAGAACCTGTCCGCGCTAATGAGTTCTCGCTGAATATGCCGACCAACAGTCCCAGTTCGGGAGGAGAAGAGTACCGAATAGGTCGCGATGATCTGATCGAAGTGAGCGTTTTTGAAGTACCCGACTTAGGGACGGTGGCGCGTGTTTCGGCTTCAGGACTTATCAGCGTGCCTCTTATGGGAAGTATTCACGCGGCCGGTAAGACGCCTCAGGAAATGGAGAGATTGATCGAAGAAGCACTGAAAAAGAATTACGTCAATGATCCGCACGTGACCGTGTTCATTCGCGAATATGCATCCCAACCTGTTTCGATAGTCGGTGCAGTGAAGCTGCCGGGGATTTATCAGCTGAAGGGCGAGAAGTCTCTGCTGGAGATGATTGCGCTCGCTCAGGGACTCAGTACTACGGCCGGCCGGCACATTCAGATTATTCGTCGGAAGGGGACGGTAAGCGGCGCGGAGCGCGCGGCGAATGCGGAAACTGAACTCATCGTTATCGACTACGAGGAGCTTCAAAAAGGCAATGTGGACCTCAACGTCCTTATTCGGCCGAATGACATTATTAATGTATCGGAAGCCGGCTCCATATTCGTCGTTGGAGAGGTATTAAAGCCCGGCGAATACATTTTGCGCCAGGGGCGTGATGTGACTGTGACACAAGCACTGGCATATGGTGGTGGATTTACTCGAGAAGCCAAAAGGAGTGAGGGGCTGATCATCCGGCCGCATCCCGACGGAACAAGGGACGAATTTCCAATCGATATGCAGAAAATACTCTCAGGAAAAGCAATCGATATTTCTTTGACCACTAATGACATTCTGTTTGTTCCGGCAAGTAAGACGAAAGCAGGCCTGAATCGAGCTCTGGACTCTGCTTTCGCCATCGTCGTCGGTCGTGCTATTTACCCAAGGTAAAATCCACGATGGTCTAACGACAGACCGTCGTGACATTCCTGAAACACCGTCCACATGTTCTCCCATCTAGTTCTTATTATTCTGCTGGCGCTGCTGACTTTCGGCGGTGTACTGCGGTATTCGTGGTTTGCAATTTGTATCGCGTGGTGTATCGGTATAGCCGGCCTCCTGATTTTCCGATCACGACGGATTGATTTGAAGCTTGTCATTACCGTCGGGTGCTCAGCAGCAATGCTGGCCGTCTTTCCCACCAAAACAGCCGCCGTTCTCGTTGCGCTGCCATGGGCATGGTATGCAGCGCAGGAAGGTAATCGGCGCATCCTGCGGTTTTTTCACGTGGTCATGGTTGTAGGAATTCTGGAGGCCTTCCTCGGAATCTTACAGTTCTTCGTTTTTCCGGGCTGGATTCTGGGGTATCAGAATTCTCTGCCCTGGCCGAGCGGAACACTGATCAACCGGAATCACTTCGCTGGTTTACTGGAAATGATGATTCCAGTTCCTTTCGGCCTGGCTTTCATCCAGGCAAGGAGATACGGAGGGATTGCCCGTCCGTATCTGTACTTGTTCTGCAGCGCATTCATCGGCGCTGCTCTTTTCATGGCCGGCTCACGGATGGGTGTGTTTTCCTTTTTTGTGACAGTGGTGATGCTGACCGTTCTTATCCGCCTTCGTTCCTCCCAGCGACGACTTGCTGCTGGAATGGCGCTTACTGTCGTCTCCTTCTTTCTGCTTACGGCGGTTTGGATAGGTGTGGATTCGATCTGGCAACGCTACGAAGGGCTTTTACAAGAGGAAGGGGTCTTACAAGACGGACGCCTGATGGTTTTCAGGGACACTCTTCGCCTGATTGCCGCTCATCCGCTGGGGATCGGAGTTAATTCCTATCAGGATGTTTTTCGGAAATATCAGACTTACAAGCCTGAACTTCTTTTCGACCACGCCCACAACGACTATTTGGAGACAGCGGCTGAATGGGGGTTCATTCCCGCCGCTGTCTTCTGGAGCTTCGTGGGCAGTGTGTTATTCAAGGCGATGCGGGCATTTATCGAATTCGACTCGCCGGAGAAGCAGGGAATACTGCTTGCCTGCATTGGTTCCATTTTTTCGATTCTTGTTCATAGCCTCGTGGACTTCAATCTTCAGATTCCATCCAACGCGATTCTCTTTTGTTCATTCGTAGGTATCGCCTTTGCCGTTTCCATGAGCACGAGCCATTACCGCGGCGGCGATGCGCCTCGATGAAAATCCTGATTCTTACGACGCATTGCTATCCCGACGTCGCAGCGACGGGAATCATCATGCGATACCTCAGTGAAGACCTGGCGAAGAGCGGCAACACCGTCACTGTGATCACGAGTATTCCCCATTACGACAAAGGGAATGCACTGCTTTCGAAATACAAATCGCCAGGAACAGAGGAATTGTGCGATGGCAGATTGAAAATCTGCCGGGTTCCGGTTTACGCACCGAAACGCAAGAGTTGGATCTTTGGCCGCGCCTTGAGTTTCTTTAGTTTCGCGATCCTGTCTGTAGTTCGCAGTGTAAGCGTCGGTCGACACGATGTGATTCTGGTGTTGTCTCCTCCCCTTAGTAACGCGTTGACGGCTGACCTTCTGAGTCGCTTCTCGAGGACACCATTTGTGCTGAATGTTCAGGACATCTGGCCGGACGCTGTGATTCGCGCTGGTGCGGTTCGTAATTCCATCATAGTTTTTGCCGCGAGATGGCTGGAGCGCTATGTCTATCGTCGTTCATCGCATGTCGTCGTTGTTTCTCAAAATATGCGAAACGCCTTGCTGCCAAAAACACAAAGTCCGGTTACGGTTATTGAAAACTTCTGCGATGTGGATTTCCTGCGCCCCTTCCCACGTCACAACGACTTTAGTCAGTTACACGATCTTGATCGATCGTTTGTCGTGCTGTTTGCGGGAAATATCGGTTATTCCCAGGGTCTCGAGACGCTCATTGGTGCGGCTCTGTTATTGACGGACATGAAAGACGTTCTCTTCCTGATCGTAGGTAATGGCGTGATGAAAGGCGCCATTGCGACGGAAGTGAAACGTCTCAATCTGTCAAATGTGAGGTTCTTGCCTTTTCAGCCTCATGAGGTTGTTCCCCTGATGTTCGCATCGGCCGATGTAGGCGTCGTTCTATTGAGGAAGGGTTTTTCATCCAGTTCGGAGCCTTCGAAACTCCTCAGTATCATGGCCGTAGGCCGGCCAACGATTGCTGCCATAGATCCCCAGTCGGATAGCTGGCGTTTGATTGAGCAAACCCAATGCGGAATCTGTGTCGAACCGGAGAACAGTACTGCAATTGCGGCTTCCATTCGAAAGCTGGCTGCTTGTGCGGATTTGCGTTCTGTACTCGGTTCAAACGCGCGGCGCGCAGTTGTGGATAGATTTTCTCGTGCCGACGGCGTACGCAAATACGAGCATCTCTTTGCGTCGATCGTGCGGCCTGCACGCGCGAGGACGCACGCAACGACGTAGCCGTGACCGGTGGTGAAAAGTTTTTGATTGTAATTCGGAATCCTGCGCAACCATAATTTCGAGGGCGGGTTAGGATTTTTGAAAACAAACTAAACAAAATTGTGGATTTTTCCAGGCCGCCCCAATAGGCTTTTCTTGTTCATCTTCTGTCGAATGACCAGACTGACTAATTTGTTTTTGTGCCTGAGGAGGAATGCTCGATGTTGAAGTCGGATCTGAAAAAAGTCATGGCGCTCGCGCTGGTGGTGACTACTCTCTCTATTACGATGCCGGTATCGGCCGCTGACTTCCCGGCCGCCAAATCGGTGATTGGAATGGTCAGTGGCGTCGGACCAGTCGAGTTGCGAGGGATCAATATCTCGCAGGAGGGCACTGTATTTGCCGGTGACAGAGTGCGCGCTGGCTATAAAGGATACGCCAAGCTGCTTCTGGGCAGCGGAAGCAAAATCGAGCTCGCCGAGCATACCGATGTCAGTCTGAACCGCGACGAGCAAGGTATCAAGATAGCGATGAATACGGGAACCGTCGGATTTACAGCGAGAACCCCTGTTCGCATTGACGTCACCTCACTTGAGATCACGGCAAGAGACAACTCAGCCGGACACGTCGCGATCATGAATGCGGCAACCGCGGGTGTGCGAGCAGTCAATGGACGTATCACGGTTCGAAACCTGAAGACGTCTGAATCGTTTGTCCTCACCAAGGGCGAAGAAAGGCTGTTTGGTTTGACGAGCGGTTCCAACGCCCCACCGATTGCCCGGATTGCCTCAAACATGCCCATTCCGATTCCCGCTCCCGTCCCACAGGCGCCTGCCGGTAGAACAACCGGAGGTTTGGCGATGGATACGGGTGCCTGGCTGGCAGTCATTGGAGGGGCGGCGGTTGCAGGTGTAGCAATCTGGGGTTTGGTTGTAGCTCTCAACAACAACGATGACGTCAGTGACCTCAAGTCGCAGATCACGAACCTGAACAACACGATCGCTTCTAATAATGCCGCGACGGCTGCGGCCTTGAGGAACCTCGCGAGTGTGCAGAATATCGGCCTGACGGTGTCGTCACTGCAGGCCCAACAGAACCAGGTAGCGGCGTTGGCCGCGCAGGCGCAAATCGCGCTGACCCTCGCTGGGAACGCTGGGGCGGCAGCAACGGCGGCAAGTCTTTCTAATCAGGCAAACGCTCTCCAGGCGCAGCTGAGCGCTCTCCAGTCGCAGATCCAGGCCGCTGCGGCGAGATTTGCTGCGGGTACCGGCAGCGCAGCTGAAGTGACGGCCTTGTTCAATCAAGAGGAAGCACTTCGAAACCAGGCCAATAGTCTCGCCGCCCAGCTGAACGCTCTCCTCAACCAGAATAGGAATACACCTGGCGTGCCGGGTTCCTCAGTCGCACCTGTGGGGGGCCCCAACCTTGCGACGCTTAGCTTTCCTGTTTAACGCTGGAGCATCCGAATAAAGAAAGCCGGAGGCAATTGCCTCCGGCTTTTTTGCTTATTGCAGGTGGAGCGATCAATGCGATGGCAGTTCCCGCTGTGACCACCACATTCTTGTCGATCTCGATAACAGCAAGAATCTCTCCATCAGATGGACTTACGATCGTGAGTTGATTGAGCCGTACCTGGGTCTGCAAGAGCTCACGATACAGCGAGGGCAATTCGGAATCGTTTTTGGGGCTATAAAGCTCCGCCTCATGTATTCGCGATTCGAGCTGGCGTTTGATCCGTAATAATTCTCGAGCGTCGAACTGAATAATCGGATCCCCCTCGCGGACACTCATTCCCTTGCTTACATAACGCTTTTCGACGCGCCCGCCTACGTCCGTGACAATGACGACCAGGTTATTGCGGGGACGAATCACATCCGGATACGGTACTGAAAACGTGCTCATCGACAAAGCCAACCCGATTGTCAGGACCGTCAGTGTGGCCAGGGCGCCGATCGTGCGCGAAGTCGGTCGAAAACTATAAAAAAGCGGCAGTCCAAGCGAACGGCGGTGTTTGCTAAGCACCGTCTTCGCTTCGATCTTTCGGCTCAGGTAGGTTGCTAGGCTGGAATCGAAGGCAGGCAATGTCTGGATGTAAAGTGACGAGTTTGAGCTTCGGACCGTCAGCAGGACTGCCGCAACGAGTGCATCCAGGATGAGGCGATTGTGAGGAGGGTGATATCGCATAACGCCGCGATCTATGCACGTTGTGAGCCGCATGACTCTCAAGGACTTAGCGCATCCCGAAGCTAAGATGTCGCATTTTTCGCGACTTTTTTATCGCTGAGGAGGCGGACAATTCGCGCCAGAGATCGTCGTGAACGCGCGAGTTCCATCTTCACCGCTGAAATCGATCGGCCCTGCAATTCCGCGATCTCCGGTATAGATCGATCGTTGAGATAAAAGAGTTCGAGCAGCGTTCGTTTCGGAATCGGTAGTCGATCGAGGCCTCGTCGGAGTAATTCAAGACGCCTGTCCTGATCGAGTTTCGTTTCGAAGGCTGGAATATCGGAGATAAACCGTTCGTCGATACCATCGAGCTCTTCCGATGATCGCCTGCGACGCCAGTGATCGCTCACAGCATCCTCGACGATCTTCATCAACAGGGCGCGCGGATGACTCACTTTGTGGAGACGACGAAATGCTTCCAGCGCGCGAAGCGCGACATCCTGTTCGAGATCTTCATCGTGAAGCGGTGTGCCGGTGCGCTTCGTCGCAACGTGAATAAGCGTGCGGATTTCGGATGGATTAAAAATCATGTGACCGTTTTCCTCGCCGCGCGGCTATAGCAAGCATGATTGGAAAAAGTGAAGTGATGCACATGTTGAAGGAAAAAGTGAGAGTGGCGTCGAACGTATCGAGTTCGGTTCTCATCACCGGTGAATCGGGAACCGGAAAGGAACTCGTCGCGAAATCGATACACGACTTGAGCCACAGGCGGCCCGGCAAATTCATCGCTGTCGACTGCGGCGCACTGCCCGACGAGTTGATCGAAAGCGAGCTTTTCGGGTACAAGCGCGGCGCGTTCACAACCGCCGTAGCCGACAAACCGGGATTGTTTGAAGAGGCAAATGAAGGCACGCTGTTCCTTGATGAAATAGGCAATACGTCGCCGCGCTTTCAAGCCAAGCTACTTCGAGTTCTTCAAGATCGGCAGCTCCGCCGGCTGGGCGACGTGATTACGCGCAAACTCGATCTGCGGCTCATCGCTGCGACGAATTGCGAGCTGTTGCCAATGGTTCGTAGGGGCGACTTTCGAGAAGACCTCTTCTACCGATTGAACGTCTTCCCGATTCATGTCCCGCCACTTCGCCGACGAATGGAAGACGTGCCGCTGCTTGTCGAGCACTTCCTGCGCGGCCGGGAGAAAAAAATGAGCGCCGCCGCTCTGGCAAAACTGGTGACCTACAGGTTTCCGGGCAACGTGCGGGAGTTGGAGAACCTCGTGGAATCCGCGGCATGCACAGCTTCCAGTGCCGTCATTGAAGCAGACGATGTGATGTTGCCGCTGGAGACGGCCAAGCCGCGGCCGCTGGAAGAAATGATCGTAGGCGACTTCTGGGAAACGATCGCCC
>Ga0137433_1000312_pt1 | contig 27777 bp, 32 predicted proteins | sample EasRivERMZT840_2_FD_102335 | JGI IMG/M metagenome (GOLD analysis project Ga0137433, IMG submission 102335) | Soil microbial communities from meander-bound floodplain in the East River, Colorado, USA - East River MetaG ERMZT840_2 | ecosystem: Environmental > Terrestrial > Soil > Floodplain ...
CATCGCGCGCGCCCGCTGAATGGCGCCGGGCACTTCGTGGTGCGGCCGGCCGGCCGCGTCGGCCAGCGCGAGGTGCATGGTCGCCACGACCTGCGAGGCCTCGTCGTGCAGCGCGTAGGCGATGCGCTTGGCCTGGCCTTCGAGCACGGCATTGAGGTTTTCGAGCACGGTGTTCGCTTCGCGGAAGCCCCGATGCGCCATCTCGAACGGCGACAGGACCTCGCCGAAGAAACGCTCGATGGCCTCGAGCCTTGGTCCGCGCTCGGCCTGGTCGAGCGGGTCGGCGAGGACGGCGGCCAGCGCGCGGGAGTGAACGGTCGCGATTTCGAGGACGCCGAATCCGTCGCCAAACGCCCGACGGCCGATCTCGTAGGCGTTGGCGAGCTCGTCCTCGGTCGGCTGGGCGAGGAACGTGCGCAACGCGGCGGTGTACGCGTCCGCGAGCACGACCAGGCGGGGATCGATGCGCGGACCGATCATGATCGGTGCGCTCCCTGGTACCGGGCCACCAGCACGAGCGCGTCGTCGGTCGCGCGCCCGTGGCCGGCCATGATCTCGTCGGCCAGCGCCTGAGGCGTGCCGTGCAGGGTCAGGTTGTCGGAGTACTGGGGCTCGACGCCGTCGGTCGTCAGAATCACCGTGTCGGACCGATGGAGCGGCAGCACCTCGGCCTTCAACGCCGGCAACTGGTACCCGATGACGCCCCCGCGCAGCACCGCGCGCTCGACGCGCTGGGCGCCGTCGCCGTTGGCGTGAAACAACACCGCGTCCACGTTGCCCACGCCAATCCACGTCAGCGTGCGGTCCCGCAGGTCGAACGCCACGAGCGTCATCACGACGCCGCGGGTGCCGCGCAGATCCTGATGGCACCGATTGATCAAGGAGATCGGGGACTCGCGCGCGAACGCAGTGAGCAGCGTCGTCGCCCGCAGCGCGGCCTCAGCCGCGGGCGTGCCGTGGCCCATGCCATCGATCACCCCGACGAGGACGCCGTCGGCGTACGGCGCGACGATGTAGCGGTCGCCCGACTCGACCTGCAGCGGCTTTTCGGCCACGCCCCACGAGATGCCGGAGGCGTCCATCATCCAATCCACTTCTTCATGGTGATCGTCGTGCCGCGACCCACTTCCGACACGATCTCGAACTCGTCCATCAACCGGCGCGCGCCGGGGAGGCCGATGCCGAGTCCGCGTCCGGTCGAGAAGCCGTCGCGCATGACGGTCGAGGTATCCGGAATGCCCGGGCCCTCGTCCGACAGGATGATCTGGATGCCCTGCCGCGGGCCGTCGTTGATCAGGCTGATGACGGCTTCGCCTTCCTTGGCGTACTCGACGATGTTCCGGGCGATTTCCGAAATGGCGGTCGCGATGATCGTGAGGTTGCTGTTGGAAAAGCCAATCTCGGACGCGATCGAGCGCCCCTGCTGGCGCGCGGTCACGATATCCGCCGACGACTGGATGCGCACACGCGCTTCGCGCTGCATGGTCAGAGCCGCCGTCCTCGCGCGGCCGCCAGCCGCTGGTTGAGATAGGCGAGGCCTTCCTCGAGGTCGAGCGCAGTCGGCACATCCTCCAGCGTCAATCCGAGCTGCACCATCGACTGCGCCACGTCGGGCTGGATGCCGACGATGACCGTCTCGGCGCCGCGGAGCTTGGTGGTGTAGACAATCGCGCGGAGCGTGCGCGTGGCGAAGGAATCGAGCACGTCGAGCGCGGTGACGTCGATGATGACGCCGCGCGCGCGTTGCCGGCCGACCAGATCGGCCAGGTCGTCCCGCAGCTTGACGAGATCCTCGTCGCTGAGCGCCGACTGGATACTGGCGATCAGGTACTGGCTCTGCTTGAGAATCGGAACAGCCATCGGGACCCTTTCTGAACGGCCCGTGCCAACGGGCCGGGTCGGGCGGCTCCGCCCGACCTATTCCGTCGGACGCGTCGGTTCCTCAATCGGGATGACCTTGTAGCCGAGCACGCGCTCGGCCAGCTCGATGCCGCCCTGGAGGTCGCCCACGGTGTTCATCTTGCTCAGGTCCACGCCGATCGTCACCAGCGTCTGCGCGATGGCGGGCGAGAGGCCCGTCACGATGACGGTGGCGCCCAGGAGGCGGGCGGCCTCCACGGTCTGGACGAGGCGGTTCGCGATGGCCGAGTCGATGGACGGGACGCCCGTGATGTCCATGACCGCCACCTTGCCGCGGTTTTCACGGATGCCCTGCAGGAGCTGCTCGGTCAGCTGCCGGGCGCGCTGGGGATCGATCAAGCCGATGATGGGGAGAATGAGGAGGCGTTCGCGCACCCGGAGCACGGGCGTCGAGAGTTCGCGGATGGCTTCCTGCTGCTGCCGGATGATGCGCTCGCGCTCCTGGACGAAGCCGACGGCCACGGTGTTGGCGATGCGGTTGGCGGCCGGTTCGTACGCGTCGAGCACCTTGTTGAGCAGGTTGAAATCGAGCTGGTACTTCTTGAAGAGCGACCGGGCGAGCACGTCGCGCAGGAGCAGGACGATGCCCAGCACTTCCTGCGTCTCGACGCCTCGCGGGATGATGCGTTCGGACAGGTCGCGGGCGTAGGCCTGCAGGGCTTCGACGCTGCCGGTCTCGAGCACCGCCACGTAGTTGTCGTAGACCGTGGTGGCCTCGGCGAAGATCTCTTCACGGGTCATCGCCGTGAGGAGGCGGGATTCGGTGATGCGGCGGGCCCATTCTTCACGCAGGTCCGTCCGGTTTTCCCGTAAGTGTGAGACGAGCTCCCGGAGCAGAGCCGTCGTCGAATCGGCGTGGGCGTGCGGGCCGGCGTTGGCGGGCCCTCCGACGATATCGCGGGTCGAAGCCATGCAGTCTTCTCCTCAGGAATGACGCGTTCAGAGTATTCAAGGTATGACGGCGGCCGGACATCAGGTTTCCACCCGAGGGAGGCTTCGGGTATATACCTGACGAATAGCCACTAGCGCGTGCCTGGGCGCGTCGCCTGTCCGCCCATGGTAGCCGGGAGTCAGGCTAAACGGCGAGTCTTCGAGTATTTCGCGGCGTGCTGGCCTGCCGGCTTTGCTTGGCGTGGTTCAGTTGGCGGTCCGCCACTGACAGCATGCGCCGAAGGGCGGGAACGGCCTTCGGATCCCACCGCGCCACACCGACGCTGATCGACAGGTGGTAGCGGCTGACGTCGGTCGAGAGGCGTGCGAGGTTTTCTCGCAGGCGCCGGCAGACCGATTCCGGCGAGCAGTTCGGGTCTTCGGTGACGAGCGCGACGAATTCGTCACCACCGATCCGGGCGAGAATGTCCGTCTTGCGGAACGTGCGCTTGAGACTCGCGGCCACGCGGACCAGCGCCTGGTCGCCCTGGGCATGACCAAACTTGTCATTGATGAGCTTGAAGCCGTCGAGGTCCGCGTAGAACATCAGGACGTCGTGGCCGCCCCGGCGGGCTGCCTGCAGCCGGCTGGCGGACATCAGGCGGAATCCGCGCCGGTTGAGCAAGCCCGTGAGGTCGTCGCGGAACGCCCAACGCAACAGCACGCGCTGGGCGCGCGCGCTCAACTTCGAGGTGCGGTCGGGCCGAACCTGGTGGCGCCGGTCGAACATAAGTACAGCGGCTCGTTCTGGAGGACTCACGCTATTGACGATAACTACGCGCGGGGGTGGCGGAAAATCGGCAAGGTAGCGTAAATAAGGCAAGGAAAAGACCTGAGCCCGTGTTTGTCAGCGACTTTTCGTTCGATCTGCCCGAATCCCAGATAGCCCAGGCCCCTGCGCCCCGGGGCCTGGCGCGGCTGCTCGTTGTCCGGCGCTCGACGCAATCGTGGGAGGTGGCCACAACGGGACAGCTCGCGCGATTCCTCGATCGCGGCGACCTCGTCGCCAACGACACGCGCGTGTTTCCGGCGCGGCTGCTCGGCCGGCGCGATCCGAGCGGCGGAGCGGTGGAATGTCTCCTGTTGAGTCCGGAACCGGACGGCACCTGGCAGGCGCTCGTCCACCCGGGTCAGAAATTGAAACCGGGCGCCCGCATCGTGCTCGAGGACGAGGCGCGGGCGCCGGGGGTCCGCGTGCGCGCGGAGGTTCTGGGTCGCCAGTACTTCGGCCGGCGGCTGCTGCGCGTCGAGGTCGAGGGGGCCGAGGGCGCCGCGTCGCTCGATGCCGCCGTGGACGCGATCGGCCACGTGCCGCTGCCGCCGTACATTCATCGCCCCGACACGGCCGCGGATCGCGACCAGTACCAGACGGTGTTCGCGCGCGCGCGCGGGTCGGTCGCGGCGCCGACCGCTGGACTGCATTTCGATGCCGCGACGCTGTCCAGTCTGTCCGCGGCCGGCATCGGCTGGGCGACGATCACGCTGCACGTCGGCTACGGCACGTTCAAACCCGTTCGGGCCGCGCGCGTCGAGGATCACGCCGTCGATCCCGAGCGGTTCGAGATCTCCGACGCGACGGCGGCCGCCATTCACGACACGCGCGCCGCCGGACGGCGCGTCGTCGCGGTCGGCACGACCACGGTGCGCGCGCTCGAGACCGCCGCCGCGCGCGATGGGCGCGTCCGCGCCGGCTCGGGCGAGACGTCACTCTTCATTCATCCGGGTCATCGCTTCGCGGCCGTCGACGCGCTGGTCACGAACTTCCATCTGCCGTGTTCGTCGCTGCTGATGCTGGTGGCGGCGTTCGCGGGCACGGATCTCACGCTGGCGGCGTATCGTCACGCTGTCCGGACGGGCTTCCGCTTCTACAGTTACGGCGATGCGATGCTGATAGTATGACGCCCGTGAAATTCGGCTACGACGAGTTCGATCTCTCGGGCGTGCGGACGTATCCGCTCGCGAGTCGATCGAGCAAGGCGCGGCACGAAGATTTCGCGCGCGTCTGGGATCCGTCGAGCGGCATGGCGGGGTTTTTCGCGTCGCTGCCGAACATGCTCGCCGCGCGCGACCTGCGCGAGGTCGTGGCGGCGCTCGGACGCGCGCGCGCGGCCGACGCCGGGCTCGTGTGGGGCATCGGCGCGCACGTCATCAAGACCGGCCTCGGCCCCGTCATGATCGATCTCATGGAGCGCGGCTTCGTCTCCGCGCTCGCGATGAACGGCGCGGGGCTCATTCACGATTTCGAAGTGGCGCTGTCGGGCGCGACCTCCGAGGAAGTCGATGCGGCGCTGGGACCCGGGCAGTTCGGGATGGCCGAGGAAACCGGTCGGGAGCTGAACGCGGCGATTGCCGCCGGCGCGAAGGAGAGTCTCGGACTCGGTCAGGCCGTGATCCGATCCCTCGCCGGCCATCGGCATCCGTACGGCCGCCTCAGCCTGTTGTGCGCGGCAGAGCGCCTGCAGATCCCCGTCACCGTCCACGTCGGCATCGGCACGGACATCATTCACATGCATCCGGAAGCCTCGGGCGAAGCGATCGGCGCCGCGAGTCTGCGCGACTTCCGGTACTTCACGTCGTTTGTCGCGCGGCTCGCCGACGGCGTCTATCTCAACTGCGGGTCGGCCGTCATGTTGCCGGAAGTCTTCCTGAAGGCCGTCGCGCTCGTCCGCAATCGCGGCATCTCGCTCGACGGGCTGACGACGGTAAACCTGGACTTCGTGAAGTTGTACCGGCCCGAAACCAACGTCGTCCGACGGCCCGTTGCGGGCATCGGCCGCGGGTACTCACTCACCGGCCATCACGAGATTCTCTTGCCGCTCCTGGCGGCGGCGCTCAAGGCCTCGTAGCCCGTTCGGTTTACTTGAGGACCTGGAAGGTCGAGACGAACGACTCGATCGCGCCGCGGTACTCGCCGATGAGGCTGCGGCCCGCGAACCCGACGATCTGCACCGTGCCGGACGGGCCGCTCCAGTAGTGGCCGTAGAACGAGAACGCAACCCCGGTCATCGTGCTCTCGAGCTCGAGAAACAACATCCGCTGCCCGTTCACGTTCCGATAGCCGCGGCGGACGACCTTGGCATTCTGCGCGCCGCCGTTGGTCATGTTGGCCAGCGCCACGTCCGCCATGTTTGCGAGCGGCACCTCGAGCCGTTCCGAGAGAATCTGGAGGTGCAGATCGCCGGTGTGATGTTGAAACGAGGAAGTGGTCGGTTCGCTGGACACCTGGGGTCGCCACATCAGCCGGTCGAAGCGCACTTCCGCGCGGCCCTGCAGCAACTCGACCCGGGTCAGCCGCTGAAGGTCGGCCGGCGCCGACAGGTCGGGCGCGGTCTCCTCCTTGATGGAAGGCGGTGGTGGGGCCGATCCCCCGAGACCGGCGAGGGCCGTCGCCACCCGGTCCGCCTCCCTGGCCACTTCATCCGCCAGCCGTACGAGGCCGGGCGCATCCAGCAGACGAAGCTCGATCTCCATCATCACGACCACGGAGTCGTCAAACCTGACCGCGACCTTGACGAGGTCCATGCCGTAGTTCATCTGCAGCAACTGGCCCTTCGCCGCGTCATCGAGCGTCGCGTTTTCCTTCGCGACACACTCGAGCACCAGCAGGGTGTCCGCGACCCGTGCTTCCACCGTCAGTTCCGGAACCTTGACGCCTTTGTACGTGGCCTTCCACTCGTACTCCGACGTCCGCGTCCACGCGATCTTGGATGCGGCGAGCAGCGCTTGAAGCCGCGCACCCGCCGCCGTGGGCGGTGTGCCGGCGTAGATGGACCGCGGTCCCTGTCCGCTCGGGCTGTTCGCGACCTTGATGGCCAGCTCCTCGAGCGTCATCCGGACCGTCGTCGAGGCCAGCCCACGCGCGTAGTTGACGGGAATCCCCGCGGTCAGGTCCGCGCCTCCATCGGGCCGCGCGGCGATCACGCCGACCAGCTCGCCAAACTCGTTGAACATCCCGCCGCCCAGGCGATTCGCGGATGTGGCCGCGGCGGTCTGGATCAACCTGTACCCCTGGCCGCTGCGCCTGACTTCCTTGATCGACGTCTCCGCGATCGCCGCGTCGGGAGCCTGCGGCGATCCCACCAGCATCACTCGTTGCCCGGCCGCGACCTTCTCCGAATCGCCGAGCGTGGCCGGCGCCAGCCCGAAGGCTTTGATCTTGAGAAGCACGAGATCGCGCCGTTCGTCGACATCCACGACCCCGACGTCGTCATACACGTCGCCGTTGGCGAGCCGGATGCTGAGCCCCGTTTGTCCGCGCACGACCTGAAGACTTGTGACCACGAGTCCGGTCGAGTCGAGAATCACTCCCGCGCCGTGTCCGCTGGAGGTGTGGATCGTCACCACGCTCGAGCCAGCCCGGGCCGTGAGGTCGCTCTTCGACAAGGGCGTCCGGGCCGGCGGCGTCGCGGGCGGCCGGGCGCTCTGCGCCGCGCTCGCGAGCACGGGCGCGACGAGCGCGAAAGCGATGGCGGCGACGTGGCGGCGGCTCATCGCTTTTTCCTGGCCGCGGGCTTCTTCGTCTCACGCGGCTCGCCGGCGTGCGCGCGGTCGAGGGCGGCGATGTCGAGCTTCTTCATCGCGAGGAGCGCCTGCATGACGCGATCGCGCTTGTCGGGATCCCGGTCGTCCATCAGCTTGTCCAGCGCGGCGGGTACGATCTGCCAGGACAGGCCGAACCGATCCTTCAGCCATCCGCACTGCACTTCCGCGCCGCCGGCGGTCAGCGCCTCCCAGTACTTGTCCAGCTCCTTCTGCGACTCGCACTTCACGACAAACGAAATCGCCTCGTTGAAGTGGACGACGGGCCCGCCGTTCAGCCCCATGAACTCCTGACCGTCGAGCACGAAGCGCACCGTCATCACGCTGCCGTTCGGGCCCGGTCCCGCGGCGCCGTAGTGCGTCACCTGCAGAATCTTCGAGTTCTTGAACAGCGACGTGTAGAACTTCGCTGCGTCTTCGGCCTGCATGTCGAACCACAGGCAGGGCACAATCGTGGGCATACTACGTAATGATCTCGGGTTCTAGAACCCGTTCCGTTACCTTGCCATTCTGGACGCTGACGTAGTACGCCTTGGCGCCTGTGCGGGCGGCGACGACGCGGCGCACGTCGTTGTCTTCGAAGTAGATGCCGGCGTCGTTGTCGCAGGCATAACCCGGCTTCATCTGACCTGACCCGATGAGCTTCTGATACAACGGCCGGCGGCCAGGCTCCGCATCGTAGTGCGGGGAGTGGCTGCCTTTCAGAAACCCGAGACCTTGCACGATGGAGAGCTCCTTCGGGCGTGAGTCGGTCGTGCCTTCCTCGAACCAGCACAGGGAGCCCGCGCTGGCGCCGCCGAGCACGATGCCGCGATCCCAGGCCTGACGCAGCACGGTGTCAATGCCCTGGGCCCGCCAGATCGCCTGTTGATTGAGCGTGTTCCCGCCGGAGCACACGATGCCATCCACCGAGAGGAAGACCTCTTCCCAGGTCCGGGTCTGCCGCGTGCTCGCGATGAAGCTTTCCTGGTGGGATGGTTCGACGTCGAGTGGCGCCGAGTTCCGGTACCACGTGATGATGCCGGCCGCCGAGTCGGCCGACGCCGTCGGCAGGTAGCACAGCTTCGGTCGTGTCTTGCCGGTGAGCTGCGCCATGTAGCGAATGAACGGCGTGCCGTAGCCGCCGCCGGCGATCAGGATCTTGCGCGTGGCCTTCTGCGCGCGTACTGCTGACGCGGCCAGACCAAGCGTGCCGAGGGCGGTGAGCGCGAGAAAATCGCGGCGCCGCATGCGCGGGTTACTCCTTGATCTCCCGCACCCAGACGTTTCGATAGCGCACCGGGTTGCCGTGATCCTGCAGCCGGATCGGCCCGCTGGCGTTGGACGGCGCGTACGGGTCGATGCGCCGGTGCTGCGTCGGTCCCCAGAAGGCGCGCGCGTTGTGCACCAGCACGCCGTTGTGCAGCACCGTCACGATCGCGGGGGAGGCGAGTTTTCCTGACGCGTCGAAGCGCGGCGCCTTGAATGCGATGTCGTACGACTGCCATTCGCCCGGCTTCCGCGACGCGTTCACCAGCGGCGGGAACTGCCCGTAGAGCGCCGCCGCCTGGCCGTCGGCGTAGGTGGGGTTCTCGAAGCTGTCGAGCACCTGGACCTCGAAGACGCCGGCCACATAGACCCCGCTGTTGCCGCGCCCCTGGCTGTCGCCGATCACCTTCGTGGGCGTCGCGAACTCGACGTGCAGCTGGATGTCGCCGAAGGAGGCCTTCGACGTCAGCATGCCCTTGCCGCTGCTCAGCACCCCGTCGGCCATCGGCCACGTCGTCGCCTGCCACTGCGACAGGTCGCTGCCGGGCCCGACGAGCACGACGGCATCGGCCGGCGCGGGCGCGGTCACGAACGGTCCGGGCGTGACGACCGGTGGGTGCGGGCGCTTGATGTCGTGGATTTTCCACTTGCCGTCGGGCTGCATCGGCGTGTCGTCGTAACCGAGCACCTGCGCGAACGTGACGGCGCCGCCGGCGACCGCCGCGGCCACGACAACGGACCACGCCGTGAATCGAAATGTGCGCATAAAAGCCTCCGAGGCGAGCACCGTAGCACGCGAGGCGCCAGGTACGCCACTTACTCGTACGCCTCGTACGCCTCGTACGCCTCGTACGCCTCGTACGTGGGGTACGAGGAACGCGCTGACGACCGCCAACCGTATTCAGATTGAAGGACAGTTGGCCGGCGTGAGGCCCGGTCCTCGTACGTGGCGTACGAGACGTACGTGGCGTACCTGATGTACTCGATCACACGATCTTCCCTGGATTCATCCGGTTGTCGGGATCCAGCGCGTTCTTGATCGCGCGCATGACGTCGAGACCGGCGCCGTGCTCGGCCGCCAGAAACTTCATCTTGCCGTAGCCCACGCCGTGCTCGCCCGTGCAGGTGCCGCCCATCGCGAGCGCCCGTTCGACGAGGGCGTCGTTCAGGGCGCGCGCGGCCTCGAGCTCGGCGGCGCTCGAGGGATCGAGCACGTACATCAGATGAAAGTTGCCGTCGCCGGCGTGTCCGACCAGGCAGACCGGAAATGGTGCATTCACGTTATCGCGCTGCGTTTCGACGATGCAGTCGGCCAGGCGCGAGATGGGCACGCACACGTCGGTCGTCCACGCCCGTGCGCCCGGCCGGAGGGCGAGTGCGGCGTAGAGCGCGTCGTGCCTCGCCTGCCAGAGCCGCTCGCGATCTTCGAGCCGAGTCGCCCAGGCGAACCCATGGCCGCCGCGATCCCTGGCAAGGCCCTGCACGGCCTCGGCCTGTTCGCGGACGTGCTGGTCGTGGTCGCCGTGAAACTCGAAGAACAGGGTCGGCGCGATGGGGTAGTCGGTCTTCGAGTAGCGGTTGATCGCGTCGAGCTGACGCTCGTCGATGAGCTCGATCCGCGCGACACCGATGCCGAGCTGAATCGTCGCGATGACCGTCTCCACCGCGCCGGCCATCGTGTCGAACGTGCCGACGGCGGCCGCGACCGCCTCCGGGACCGGATGCAGCTTGAGCGTGACTTCCGTGATGACGCCGAGTGTGCCTTCCGATCCGACAAAGAGACGTGTGAGGTCGTACCCGGCCGAGGACTTGCGAGCCCGCGTGCCGGTCCGCGCGACCTGGCCATCGGCCAGGACGACAGTGAGCCCCATGACGTTTTCCCGCATCGTGCCGTAGCGCACGGCGGTGGTGCCCGACGCACGGGTCGCCGCCATGCCCCCGATGGTCGCGTCCGCGCCGGGGTCGATCGGAAACATCAGCCCGGTATTGCGCAGCGCCTTGCCGAGCTGCAGCCGTGTCACGCCGGCCTCGACGGTGCAGTCGAGATCCTCGGCACTCACTCGAAGGATGCGATTCATCTCGCGGAGATCGATCGAGATGCCGCCGCGGACCGCATGCACGTGCCCTTCGAGCGACGTGCCCGCGCCGAACGGGACCACGGGAACCCCGAATCGCGCGCTCGTGCGGACGATCTCGACGACCTCCTCGGTCGTCCGTGGAAAGCAGACGACATCCGGCGCGGCCGGCGCATGGTAGGACTCGCCGCGGCTGTGATGCTCGCGCACGGACGCGCTGTCGTTCACCTGGGTACCGAGGACGGATTTGAGGTGCGCGATGGCGCCGGCGACGTCGGACACGGGGAAAGTGTAGACGGAAGTGTCCCTGAGGTCCTTCGTCCCTGGTCCTTGGTCCTCGGTTCCTGGACCAAAGCGCAACGCCTCGCGCGAGTGAGCGTGTAAGGTGTCTGGGGACGAAGTCCCCAGATCAATAATGGTGCCGGTGCAGGGACTTGAACCCCGGACACTGCGGATATGAGCCGCATGCTCTAACCACTGAGCTACACCGGCAAACAAGCGATCATACCTTGTCCGCTTCAGCGGACGAAGACGGCTAGCGCTCGTTCTGTAAGACCATGCGCTTGATCATGCGGTCGAAGACGGTCGTGGCGGAGCGGAGCTCCCGCTCGAGATCCGCCGGCGCCAGTCCGCGCGGCACCAGCGCCCAACAGAACACGGTCACCAACTTGGCATCGACGCTCGTCGCGAACACCCACAGGCGCAGGCTGTCGAACTCCGCACTCAACGCGTCACGAAAGTCTGCCGGCAGGCGTGAGGCCGCGCTCGTCGGCATCTCGTGATCCTGCCAGAGCCACCATCGATCGCCGGCCCTCGCCTGGCCGCCGCCGACGGGCGTGAAGTCGTGGGCGCCGATCACCTTCGACAACGACTTGGTGACCTGGTCGAGTTGCGCCACCGGGAACGGCAGGGGAAGCGGGCTTGGCAAGGCGCGCGGCTCGCTGACATCGACGAAATGTCGGCCGTCGGGACGGGGACTTCTGATCGCAATGAGGCGACCGGCCACGTTACCTCCGGCGATTTCCCAGGCCTTGGGGTGCGGCACTCGTACCGCGATGCCGGCCGCGCTCGCCTTCGCCTCATCCCAACCGGCGTCGCTGGCCGGAGCATCCATCCCACCCGGAAACAGGACAGGCCAGGTGGATGGCGGCGGCTCGCCCTTCAGCGAGAAACCGATGCTCATGGGGACGACGACCCGCACGGCGACGCCGTCTTTCGTCGCCGGCTTGAACCGCCACCGCTTGGCGGCAGCGATCGCCTGTTGGTCGAGTCCAGGGTCGAGCGATCGCACCACGCGAACGTCGCCCACAGACCCGTCCGTCTCGACGATGGCCAGCAGTCCGACGACGCCCTGGACCTTTTGGAGCATGGCCTCGCGCGTGTAAGTGACAGCTCCGCGTTCGACCGCTACCGGTGGCACGACGCCAGGCGCCTGAAGCGTCAGCACTCCCGGCGGTGGCCACGGGTCCTGGGCCGCCTGTGCGCCAAGCACCGGTGCGCAAAGCCCAGCGACCACCACCAGGCGCCGCAGTTTCTGCATTGAGGGACTGGGCCGTATTCTATCGCCATGCCCGCCGCGCTGGCGCTCGAGCGCGCCGTCGCCCGCTTCGTCCGCCGGCGCCGGTTGTGGGGCGCTGATGATCGGATCGCCGTGGCCGTCTCCGGCGGCGCGGATTCGGTCGCGCTGACCTTCATCGTCCGCGACCTGGAACGCGTCGGCCTCGGTCGTCCGGTCGGGCTGATTCACGTCAACCACCAGCTGCGAGGCGCGGAGTCCGATGCGGACGAAGCGTTTTGCGCGGCGCTGGCCTCGCGGCTCGGCTGGCCGTTCGACGTCTCGCGCGTCGCCGTGACACGCGCGGCGCGACAATCGCTTGAAGCCGCGGCGCGCGACGCGCGGTACGCCTGTTTCGAGCGCGCCGCGGAACGGCTCGGCGCCACGGTGGTCGTGACGGGGCACACGGCCGACGACCAGGCGGAAACCGTGCTGATGCGCCTGCTGCGCGGCGCCGGCACGCGCGGGCTCTCCGGCATCCGCGCGCGCCGGGGCCTCTACGCGCGCCCGGTGCTCGAGTGCCGGCGCGCCGATCTCCGCCGTGACCTCGCGCGGCGCGGCGAGGCCTTTCGCGACGACAGTTCTAATCTTGATCTCGCCATCGCGCGCAACCGCGTGCGGCATTCGCTGCTGCCCGTCATCGAAGCCATCGCGCCGGGCGGCGTGCGCGCGCTGGCCCGGCTGGCCGCCTTCGCCGGCGAGGATGAAGCGGTGCTGATGAAAGCGGCAATCGAAACCGCGCGAAATCTCGTCTTATCTCGTGTGGGTCCGGCGGGCCGTTTGGAGGCCCTGGAAATCGATGCAGCGGCACTCCGATCCGTCCCGCCCGCGATCGGCCGGCGCGTGGTGAGGGCCCTCGCGGCCGAAGTCGCGCCGCGTGCCACGCCCGGGGCCATCCAGCTTCAAGCAATCTGGAGCCTCGTTCAGGCCGATAACACAATTGGTCATCTGGACCTTAAGGGGTTCACGGTCGACCGGCGTGCCGACCGGCTGCGGTTCACACGGGGTGTGAAACGGGTCCCGTTATCGAGTGGTGAACCTGGGCAGCGGCTCGATGTGCCGGGTTTCGTGTACCTGCCCGAGGCGGGCGTCACCATCACCGCCGAACGGCGGGACCGCGGTGTCGAACCAAGTAAGGATGCCGCGTTCGGGTGCCTTCAGGCGGACTCGGTGGACCTGCCGCTGACCGTCCGGACGCGCCAGCCGGGCGACCGGTTCCGGCCGTTAGGCGCGCCCGGGCGTCGCAAGTTACAGGACGTGTTGGTGGACCGGAAAGTGCCGCGGGACGAACGGGATCGGGTGCCTGTCGTGGTCGATGCGCGGGGCCGGTTGGTCTGGGTGGCTGGCGTGGCCCTCGCGGACGAGTGCCGCGTCACGGCGCCTGAAGCCGGCGTGGTAATCTTGAAGCTGCGAGCGAAAGAAGAATAATGAACTCTACGCTGAAAAGCCTGCTGTTCTGGCTGGGCGTCATCGTCCTGGCGGCATTGATCTGGAACTTCATGAGTGCCAACAATGCCGGCGAGACCATCCCGTTTACCGACTTCCTGGCCAAGGTCGAGGCCGGGGAGGTCCACAAGGTCACGGTTCGCGGCAAACAGCAGGTGACAGGGGAGTACACACCCCGCAGCGAGACCGCCAAGAACACCACCTTTTATACGGTGCTGCCGAGCGAGCTCGACGCCGAGCTCCGGAAGATCCTGCAGTCGAAGTCGGTCGAAATCTCCGCCGTCGCGGACTCGACGACGCCCTGGACGAACATGCTCATTCTGTGGGCGCCGTTCGTCCTGATGATCGGGTTCTGGGTTTTCATGATGCGGCAGATGCAGAGCGGCGGGAACAAGGCCCTGTCGTTCGGCAAGAGCCGCGCGAAGCTGTCGTCCAGCACCCAGAAGAAGGTGACGTTCAAGGACGTCGCGGGGGCCGACGAGGCCAAGGACGAGCTCCAGGAAATCATCGACTTCCTGCGCGAGCCCCAGAAGTTCCAGAAGCTCGGCGGCCGGATCCCGAAGGGCGTGCTGCTCATGGGATCGCCCGGCACGGGCAAGACGCTGCTGGCGCGCGCCGTCGCGGGCGAGGCCAACGTCCCGTTCTTCTCCATCAGCGGCTCGGACTTCGTCGAGATGTTCGTCGGCGTGGGCGCGTCGCGCGTCCGCGACCTCTTCGAGCAGGGTAAGAAGAACGCGCCCTGCATCGTGTTCATCGACGAGATTGACGCCGTCGGCCGCCATCGCGGCGCGGGCCTCGGCGGCGGCCACGACGAGCGCGAGCAGACGCTCAACCAGCTCCTCGTCGAGATGGACGGCTTCGAGTCCAACGAGGGCGTCATCCTGATTGCCGCGACGAACCGGCCGGACGTACTCGACCCGGCGCTCCTGCGCCCGGGCCGATTCGACCGTCGCATTGTCGTCGGCCGGCCGGACGTGAAGGGCCGCGAGGGCATCCTGCAGGTCCATACCAAGAAGATTCCGCTCTCGGACGACGTGGACCTCAGGGTGCTGGCGCGCGGCACGTCGGGTTTCTGCGGCGCCGATCTGGCGAACCTCGTGAACGAGGCGGCGCTCAACGCCGCGCGCTACAACCAGAAGGTCGTCCGGATGGCCGACTTCGAGTTCGCCAAGGACAAGGTCCTGATGGGCTCGGAGCGCCGCTCGCTCATCATCACCGAGGAAGAGAAGCGCAACACGGCGGTGCACGAGGCCGGCCACGCGCTGCTCGCCGCGGTGCTGCCGAACGCGGACCCGGTGCACAAGGTCACGATCGTCCCGCGCGGCATGGCGCTCGGCGTCACGCAGCAGCTGCCGCTCGACGATCGCCTCAACTACTCGCGCGACTACCTGCAGGATCAGCTCGCGATTCTGCTCGGGGGCCGCATCGCGGAAGAGATCACCCAGGGCAAGCTCACGACCGGCGCGGGCAACGACCTCGATCGCGTCACCGACCTCGCGCGCCGCATGGTGTGTGAGTGGGGCATGAGCGAGGCGATGGGCCCGCTCACGTTCGGCAAGCGCGACGAGCAGATCTTCCTCGGCCGCGAGATCGCCAAGGCGCAGGACTACAGCGAGGACACGGCGATCCGGATCGACCAGGAAGTGAAGAAGTTCGTCATCGACGCCTACGACCGCGCGCGCAGCCTGCTCGTCACCCACAAGGCGGCGCTCCTGCGGATCGCCGAAGAGCTGCTCGCCCGCGAGGTGCTCGACGCCGGCCAGGTGAAGCGCCTGGCGCAGGGGCTGCCGATCGAAGATCCGATGCCGCCCGCGGCCGCGCCCTCCGACGAGACGCCGCGCCGCGAATCGCACGAGCGGCCGGCGGCGCAGATCGTCCCGGCGCTCAACAATCCGATCGCGCAAGAGTAACGAGTAGGCCATCTCCGGTCTGCCCATCCGCGCGCGCTACACGCTGAAACTCCCCGGCGGGCGCGCGCTCGAACTCGGCGCCCGCACGCTCGTGATGGGCATCGTCAACGTCACCCCTGATTCGTTTGCCGACGGCGGCCTGCGGTTCGATCCCGAACGCGCGATCGCCGACGCGCTCCAGATGGAAGCCGACGGCGCGGACATCCTCGACATCGGCGGCGAATCCACGCGGCCTGGCGCCGAGCCGCTGCCGCTCGAAGACGAGTGGCGCCGCGTCGGGCCCGTGCTGGAAGGGCTGCGCGGACGGGCGCGCGTGCCGGTTTCCATCGACACCTACAAAGCCGAGGTGGCGCGGCGGGCGCTCGACCTTGGCGCGGCGATCGTGAACGACGTGAGCGCTCTGGCCTACGAACCGGCGCTCGCCGGCGTCGTGGCGTCCCACGGCGCGGGCCTGATCCTGATGCACCACCGCGGCCGATCGGCCGACATGTACGCGCGCGCGACCTACGGCGACGTGGCGCGGGAGGTTGCGGCCGAGCTCTCCGGCCGCGCCGACGCGGCGCGGGCGGCCGGCGTCCCCGCCGAGTGCCTCGTGCTCGACCCCGGCCTCGGCTTTGCCAAACGGGCGGAGCACTCGATGCAGGCGCTGGCCGGTCTGCCGGCGCTCGCCGCCCTCGGCTATCCCATCCTGGCCGGTCCGTCGCGCAAGTCCTTCCTCACCGCTGCATTGGGACCGCTGCCGCCAGCCGATCGCGTCTGGGGCACGGCCGCCGCCGTCACCGCCGCCATTCTCTTCGGTGCGCACATCGTCCGGGTCCACGACGTCCGCGAGATGGTCCAGGTCGCGCGGGTCACAGACACGATTCTGGAAAAGGGGCCGGGGCTCGTTTTACGTAACACGTAAAACGAGCCCCGGCCCCTTTGATAGGCTTGCTGCGGTGATTCCGCGACTCCGAGACCTGCTCGATCGGCCGCCGCTGACGGCGTGGGATGTCGTCGACATCCTCATCGTCTCGCTGCTGATCTATGAGGCGCTGAAGCTCATCCGCGGGACCCGCGCGATGCAGATGGCGACGGGCTTCCTGCTCGTGCTGCTGCTGTTCTACCTGTCGCGCGCATTTCCGCTCCACACGGTGTCGTGGCTCATCCGCAACGTGCTGGCCTACGCCGCGATTGCGGCGATCGTGCTGTTTCAGTCGGACATCCGCCGCGCCCTGTCGCACCTCGGGCGCGCGCCGTTCTTCCGGTACTTCGCGCGGTCGCAGCGCGCCGAGGAAGTGATCGAAGAAGTGATCACGGCCGCCAGCATGCTGTCCAAGGCGCGCGTCGGCGCGATCATCGTGATCGAGCGGCTCATCGGCCTTCGCAACTACGTCGAAAGCGGGATTCCCCTCGACGCCGCGGTGAGCTACGACCTGCTGACCACCGTCTTTCAGCCGTCGACGCCGATGCACGACGGCGCGGTGATCATCGTGGAGGACCGGATCGCCGCCGCGGCCTGCTTTCTCCCGCTGACCGTCAATCCGAAGCTGGATCGCGATCTCGGCACGCGTCACCGCGCCGCCATCGGGCTGACGGAGGAGTGCGACGCGGTGGCGGTGATCACGTCGGAAGAGCGAGGCGAGATCTCGCTGTCGGTTCGCGGCCGGATCGAGCGTCGGCTGACGACGGAAGATCTGCGCGGGCGGCTGCAGCAGCTGATGCTGCAGCGCGGGCGGACGGCGGGCGAAGCGCGTCCGGCGGTGGAGGCCGACGTCTGATGGCGTGGCATCCCTTCCGCAACTTCGGTCTGAAGCTGGTCGCCCTGGTGATGGGGACCGGGCTCTGGTTCGCGGTGAACGGCCCGCGCGTCGATCGGGTGGTCACCGGCGTGCCCGTGTCCTATCGCAACACGCCGGCGACGCTCGACCTCTCGAAGCAGACGCAGTTTGTGGACGTCCACGTGCGGGGAGTCGAGGGGCAGGTGAGCGTCCTGCAGCCCGGGGACATTCAGGTCGGCGTCGATCTGTCCGGCCGGTCAGACGGCGTGGTCGAGGTGCCGCTGCGGGCCGATCAGGTCGCCGCGCCGCCCGGCGTGGAAGTCGTACAAGTCGAACCGGCGACGGTCACGCTGCTGCTCGAGCGCCGCGACACGGCGGAGCGCACGATTTCGGCCGTGCCGATCACGGTGCGCAACCGCGCGCCCTCCGTCGGTCAGATCGAATACGACCCGGATACCGTGGCCGTGACCATTCGCGGTTCCTCGGCCGCACTCCTGCGGCTCGACCCGGCGACCGTGATCGCCGAAGTCGATCTGTCCGGCCTGGGGCCGGGCAGGCACGTGCTCCCGGTCCGCGCCGGAGTGGGCGGCACGCTGACGACGACGCTGGTGCGGCCGTCCGTCGTGACCGTACTGATTCGCTGAGGACTATGGCTCCACGACTGTTTGGAACGGATGGCGTGCGGGGTGTGGCCGGCGTCTGGCCGCTCGATCCGCCGACGGTGGCGCGGTTGGGCGCGGCCCTGGTGCGCGAGCGACGAAAGGACCGGCCGCTCCGGTTGATTGTCGGCCGCGACACTCGTGAATCCGGGGAGTGGATCGAGCGCGAAATCGGCCGCGGCGCCGCGGCCGAGGGCGCGACCGTCACGTCGGCGGGCGTCATTCCGACGCCCGCGGTGGCGTTTCTCGCCAAATCGGCCGGCTTCGATCTCGGCATCGTGCTGTCGGCGTCGCACAACCCGTACGGCGACAACGGCATCAAGGTGTTTTCGGGCAGTGGCGAGAAGTTCGGCGAGTCGGACGAGCGGGCCGTCGAGGCGATCATGGCCGACACGAGCTGGGCGATCGGATCCGCCGCCGACGCGCACGTCGTCGCGCACGACTTCAGCGAGGGCTACATCGAGCATCTGCGCCGGCTGCTGCCGGATCCGCGCGGGCTGCGCGGCGCGAAGATCGCCGTGGACATGGCCAACGGCGCGACGACGTCCACCGCCGTTCGCCTGCTCGAGGGACTCGGCTTGACGGTCATCCCGTTGGGGAACACACCCGACGGGCGCAATATCAACCTCGCGTGCGGGTCCACGCATCCCGCGGGTCTCGCTTCCAGCGTGGTGCACGAGCAGTGCCGGATGGGCGTGGCGTTCGACGGCGACGGCGATCGCGCCATCTTCGTGGATGCCCGCGGCCGCGTGGTCGATGGTGATGCCGTCCTGTTGCTGCTCGGACGCGACTATCAGGCGCGCGGCGCGTTGTCCGGCGGCGCCGTCGTGGCGACGGTGATGAGCAACATCGGCCTCGAGCTGTCGCTCCGCGCGAGCGGCATCCGGCTCATTCGAACGCCGGTCGGCGACAAGTACGTGATGGAAGAGCTGCTGTCGGGCGGATACGTGCTGGGCGGCGAGCAGTCCGGCCACGTCATTCTCACCGAGCACCTGCCGACGGGCGATGGCCAGGCCACGCTCCTGGCCGTGCTGCGCGTGATGGCCACCACCGGGCGCGAGCTGCACGAGCTGGTCGCCGACTTCGTCACGTACCCGCAGACGCTCGTGAACGTGCGGGTGCGCGAAAAGACACCGGTCGGCGACGTCCCGGAGATCCGGGCGGCGATGTCGCGCGTCGAATCCGCGCTCGAAGGCCGCGGTCGCCTGCTCGTCCGGTACTCCGGCACCGAGCCGCTGCTGCGCATCATGATCGAAGGGCCGGACCAGGCGTCGGTGCAGGCGTGGGCCGAGGAAATCGCCGAGGCGGTGCGCGCGAGTCTGACGTAAGGTCTAACCACGAAGCTCTCGAAGGTCACGAAGGGCCGACAATGAGCCTGGCGTCGCATGACAGATTGAGTCGACTGACGGACGAACGACAGCCAGGTGAGGATCACCCGTCGTTCGTCCGTCGGTCGACTCAATCTGTCGCCGGGCCTTCGGCCCGCCGGCGAGCTACGCTCGCCGGCGACGCCAGGCTAGTCATGCCACCGGCCCCAGGCCTCTTCGAGGCCTTCGTGAGCTTCGTGGTGAGGTTGTGATCAATCTCTCTGTCAACGTCAACAAGGTCGCGACGCTCCGCAATTCGCGCGGCGGCGCGGCGCCGAGCGTGATCCGCGCGGCCGAGACCTGTCTCGACGCCGGCGCGCATGGGATCACCGTGCATCCGCGCGAGGACGAGCGGCACATCCGTCCGGCCGACGTCACCGCGGTCGGCGCGCTCGTGGCCAGGCGCCCGCCGGGGCCGCGAGGCAAGATCGAATTCAACATCGAAGGCGATCCGCGGCCCGCCTTCATCGACCTGGTGCTGGCCGCGCGGCCCGATCAGTGCACGCTCGTGCCGGTGACGCCGGGCGAGATCACCAGCCACGCCGGCTGGCCGCCCGACACCTCGCCTGAGCGGCTCGGCGGCGTCATCCGCCGCCTCAAGGCCGCCGGCATTCGCGTGAGCCTGTTCGTGGATCCCGACGAGGCGTCCGTGCGCTGGGCGGCCCGATTCGGCGCGGATCGTGTCGAGCTGTACACCGAGCCGTTCGCGCGCGCCTTCGCCTCGGGCGAGCAGGCCGGCCGCTGGTCGTTTCACGAGTACGGCCTCGCGGCCCAGCTCGCGCACTCGCTCGGACTCGGCGTCAACGCCGGGCACGATCTCGACCTCGATAACCTGGTGCTCTTCCGCCGCCTGCCGCACCTGGCCGAAGTCTCCATCGGGCACGCGCTGGTCAGCCACGCGCTGTGGGTCGGGCTCGATCGGAGCGTCCGGGAGTACCTGGCGGCTCTGGCGATATGATCGAATCGACGGCGCAGACATGAAATCGCAAGGCGTGCTCCTCGGTATTTCAGGCGTGTTGTTCGGCGTCCTGCTCGGCTGGATCCTCGGCAGCCAGCAGGCGTCGGGCCCGGGCGGCAGCCCGGCTCCGCCGCCGGCCGCCGCGTCGAAGACGCAGACGCCGCCGCTCGACCTCGAGCGCGCGGCCGACCTCGAGCGTCAGGCCGGCGCTCGTCCCGACGATGCGAAGGTGCGCGCGGACCTGGGCGATTTGTATTTCGAAGCGCAGCGTCACGACCTGGCGATCCCGTGGTACGAGTCGGCCCTCAAGATCAATCGCTCGAACCCGCAGGTCCAGACCGACCTGGCGCTGAGCCTGTTCTATACAAATGAAAACGATCGCGCGCTCAAGCAGATCGACGCGGCATTGGCCGTCGATCCGCGCCATCTGAAGGCGCTGCTCAGCCAGGGATTCATCCGCGCATTCGGCAAGCAGGACTTGCCGGGGGCCATGAAGTCCTGGGAGCAGGTGATTGCCGTCGATCCGTCGAGCGTCGAGGCGGGTGAGGCTCGCCGGCAGCTCGACGGCCTCAAGGGCGCGCATCCGGGTGTCGCCGGCAATGGCCGCGCCGGTGGGAAGCGACCCTGATGGGCATTCTCATCTGGATTATCCGCATCCTCGGGTTGCTGCTGCTGTTGCGGTTTGTGCTGCAGCTGTTGTTCGGCAACCGCCGTGCTTCCGCGCCGGGCAGGGGCGCCGCCCGCGGCGGGCGTGCGTCCAGGCAGGACGTCAAGCAGGGCGGTGAGCTGGTCCGCGACCCGCACTGCGGCACGTTCGTGCCGAAAGCGGGCGCGATCGCGGTCTCGGCCGGCCACGAAACCCACTACTTCTGTTCGGTGACCTGCCGCGACGCCTATCGCGCCAGGGCCAGCGCGTGAGTGACGAGCTTCGCGCCGGCATCGTCGAAGTCGGCCGCCGGCTGTGGGCGCGCGGCTTCGTGGCGTCGAATGACGGCAACATCAGCGTCCGGATCGGTCCCGATCGGCTGCTGGTGACGCCCGCCAGCGTGTCCAAGGGGTTCATGACTCCGGACATGATGGTGGTGACCGATCTGCAGGGCCGACTCGTGTCCGGCGCGCCGGGCCGCAAGCCCTCGTCTGAAATCCTGATGCACCTCGAGGCCTACCGGCTGCGGCCGGACGTCGGCGCGGTGGTGCACGCGCATCCGCCGCTGGCGACGGGGTTTGCCGTCGCGGGCATCGCGCTCGATCGGGCGGTGCTCGCCGAGGTCGTCACGACGCTCGGCAGCATTCCCATTGCGGAGTACGGCACGCCGTCCACGCGGGAGCTGGCCGACTCGGTGGCGCCGTATCTGCGCGCGCACGACGGCCTGCTCCTCGCCAATCACGGCGCGCTGGCGCTTGGCGCGGATCTGTTCGGCGCGTACTACAAGATGGAGACGATCGAGCACTTTGCGCGCATCAGCCTGGTGGCGCGCCTGCTCGGCCGGGAGCACGTGCTGTCGCGCGAGGAAGTGACGCGGCTGCAGAATCTGCGGGGCACGTACGGCATCGCGTCGCCCGCGCCCATCTGTCCGGATCCGCTGACCGATGCGTCCGTGGCGGAGGCCGTCTGCCAGGTGGTGCAGGCGCCCGAGGCGCCCGGCGAGCGGCTCGTGCCGGCGCCGGTCACGCCGGATCCGATTGACCGCGATATCTCCGTAGGCGCAGACGGCGAGATTCGGCTAACATACGCCCAACTGACGGCGCTCATCGACGAGGCTGTCAGGGAAATCGGCGCGAGACGCCGTACGTAACGAGCGAGCGTCAGCGAGCGAGTCGCGCGAACGGAGCGGGGATCGTGGGGTCCCCGCGAGGGAGCGCGTAGGGGTGCCCGCAGGGGCGAAGCCCCTCGGATGGAGGACTATGGGCGAGGCGCTGGGAATGGTCGAGACGAAGGGGTTGGTTGCCATGATCGAAGCGGCCGACGCCATGGTCAAGGCCGCGAAGGTCACGCTGGTCGGCTGGGAGAAGATCGGCGCCGGCTATGTGACGGCCATCGTCCGGGGCGACGTCGCCGCGGTGAAGGCGGCGACGGACGCGGGCGCCGCGGCCGCGCGGCGCGTCGGCGAGCTCGTGTCCGTCCACGTCATCCCGCGCCCGCACGCCAACCTGGAGGATGTGCTGCCGATCGGCAAAGCCGCCAAAGGCTAGCGCGCCCTCGTGATTCTCGCGAAAGTCGTCGGCACGGTTGTCGCCACCCGCAAGGACGAGCGGCTGGTGAGCACCAAGCTGCTCGTCGCGCGACCCATCGACCCGTCAGGCAAGCCCGAAGCCAACTACCTCGTCGCCGTGGACACCGTGGACGCCGGATTCGGCGAGACGGTGCTCATCGTCAGCGGCAGCTCCGCGCGCATGGCCGCCGGGCTCAAGGACTGCCCGGTGGACGCCGCCATCGTGGGCATCATCGACACGATCGACGTCAAGGGCTAGACGGCCGTGCAGATCGCGCGCGTCATCGGCGATGTGGTCGCGACCGTGAAGGCCGACGCGCTCACCGGGCACAAACTTCTCGTGCTGCAGCCCGTCACGCCCGATCGCGAGGCCTCGGGCCGGACGCTCGTCGCGATTGACGCCGTCGGCGCCGGGGTCGGCGAGCACGTCTTCTTCGTTCGCGGCAAGGAAGCGTCGTTTCCGTTCCTGCCCGCGGAAACCCCGACCGACGCCTGCGTCATCGGCATCGTCGATCACTGGGACGTGGACTGAACGGCCATGCAGATCGGCCGCGTCATCGGCACGCTCGTCTCGACCCAGAAGCACCGCAAGCTCGAGGGCGCGAAGCTGCTCCTGGTGCAGCCCCTGACGCTCGAAGACACGCCGCGGGGCGCGCCGGTGCTCACGATCGACTCCGTCGGCGCCGGTGTCGGCGAGAAGGTGCTGATCGTGCTCGAGGGCCGCGCCGCCGGCGAAGCGCTCAGACGCAAGGCCGCTCCCGTCGATGCAGCCATCATCGGGATCGTTGATTCTGTTGAACTGACATGAACGAGCGTGAGCTCCGCGATCTCATCCGTGCCGCCGTCGAGCGCCACCTCGGCGCGCCGCCGGCGCCGGCCACGCCCCAGGCCGCATCCGCTCGTCCGATCGCAATGACGCACGTCAGCCACGGTTTGTATCTCACGCTCCCGAGCGGCGGCGACGCGTGCCTCATTGAACCGGCCGTGCCGTGCAATCACTGCGGGTTCTGTCAGAGCCACGGACACTAGGAAGTTCGAAGTTCGAAGTTCAAAGTTCACATGGCGGATCGTTCCAGAATCGTGCCGGTGCTCGGCAAGCTCGGCCGCGCGATTCGCGCGCTCGAGGAGCCCGCCGTCGAGAAGATTGCGCACGAAACGCGCGAAGATCCGTTCCGCGTGCTCATCGGCACGATGCTCTCCGCGCAGACGCGCGATCCGGTGACGGCCGAAGCGTCGGCGCGGTTGTTTGCGGTCGCGCGGACGCCGCGCACGATGGAGGCGCTCTCGGAAGCGCGCATTCGCAAGCTGATCTATCCGGTCAGCTTCTATCGGAACAAGGCGCGCCACGTGCGGCAAGCGTGCCGGCGGATCCTCGACACGTATGGCGGCCGCGTGCCGGACACGATGGACGAGCTGCTGACGCTGGCGGGCGTTGGCCGCAAGACGGCGAACCTCGTGCTCATCCTGTCGCACGCGAGCCGCGACAACATCTGCGTGGACACGCACGTGCACCGCATCGCGAATCGTCTCGGGTGGGTGCGCACGAAGACGCCCGATCAGACCGAGCAGGCGCTCTACCGCGTGGTGCCGCGCCGGTTCTGGCCGCGCGTGAATCTCTACCTCGTCACCTGGGGCCAGAACGTCTGCCGGCCCGTTTACCCGTTGTGCGGCGCGTGCGTGGCCTCCTCGCTCTGCCCGAGGGTTGGCGTGACCCGCACCGGCCGCGTCAGCGCCGAGTCGTAGTACGGCCGGACAACAGGATCACGACGATGCCGAACGCGATGATGGGCGGGCCTTCTCCCCACGTCCACCACCACGGCAGCCCGGCGTGCGCGTCGATCGCCATGAGCAGCACGCCGAGGGCGATGTTCATGAAGGCGATGTACCGGACAATCGCCGCGAATCGATCGGGATCGTGCGCGACGATGAACAGCAGGATGCCGTGGAAGCCGTACAGCGCCGCGACCGAGCGCGCGAGGTAATCCACGACCGCTGATTGCGGGAACTCCCCGAGGCCCAGCCACCGGTGGGCCGCCGCCATCCACTCGACGGGAAGCAGCATCGCCAGGAAGGCCGTGACCGTGACGCCGCCACCCAGGCGGAGCAGGGCGACGAGCAGACGCCGCCGATCGAAGACCGACATGCGGCCTATTGTGCCGTCAGAAACCGGAGAATGTCGCGTAGGAGCTGCGGGCCCTGCGGCGTCTCGAAGATGGCCTGCGCGTGCGCCGATCCCTCCAGCTCGATCAGCTCCTTCGGCCCGGTGGCGCGCTCGTATTGCTGCCGGATCTTCGGCAACCGCAAGCCCGCGGCGTTCGCATCGTCCCGGGTGCAGACAAAGAGCTTGCGGCCTTTGAGCTGGTCCGCCGGCTCTTCGGCAGATCCCGCGAGGAGCACGAGCCGTTCGATCTCGCCCGGCGCCGCTTTGATTGATGCGCCGGCCGCGGCATCCGCGCCCATGCTCCCGCCCACGATGGAGACGGCCTCCACGCCCCGCGATCGCAGGATCCGCACGGCTGCCAGCACATCGAGGGGCGACCCGAACCCGGTCGCCAGGGCCAGCGGCCCGACTTTCGACGCGCCGAAACCGCGCATGTCGATCGCCAGCACGCGGAATCCCGCCTTCAGGAACTCTGGAATCTGCGGCCGCCATGATTCCTTGGTGAACCGGCCGCCGTGGACCAGCACGAGGCCGCGCGCGCCCGTGCCGTAGAGATCGCCGTGAATGGTCCAGCCGTCCTGCGTCTTGAAGGACACCGGTTGCGACGACTGGCCGGCCGGAGCGACCGCGGCCATCACCATTGCGGCGGCCAGGGCGACGAGACGCGCCTTAGCGAACACGAAGGTCCTGCACCTTTCGCTCGCCATCTCCGAGGGTGACGGGGACGGCAGCCGGCACGAGCCGCCGCAGGAAGTTCGGGTCGAGCCACTCGCCGTGTTCGACGCCATCGACGACGGCGACCAGGTAGCGCCCGGGCCGGAGATCCCGAAAGACGTAGGTGCCGTCCGCGAGGAGGTTGTCCGCATCGACACGGTGCGCGCCGGCCCACAGCCGCTCATCGGATGGGAACACCACCACAGTCCGTTCACCGGCGGGCTGTCCGGCGCCGTCCACGACCGAACCGGTGAGCTCTGTGTACCGATCGCGAAGCGTGATCGTGAGATCGCGGACATCGCGGTCACGAGGCACATCGAGGAAGAAGTCGAGCACATCCACGCCACCGGAAGTCGCTGATGCCAGCGACCACGGTGCCGTGGCGCCCCCGATGGTGATCGAATAGCGGCCCGGCACGACATTCGTGAGCTCGAACGTCCCGTCGTCGTTGACGTTGACACCCGGTGGGCCGCCGTTAATCAAGATCGTCAACATCTCAACGCGAATATCTTTCGCCGGTTGCGGCTTGGACGGGCCTTCGAAGATCAGGCGGCCCGCAACCTTGCGAGGCGGCTCGAGCGTCAGCGTGCTGTTCGTCTCGCCGCCGCCGGCGACCGTGAGATCGCTCGATGCCGATCCCGGCGGCTCCACGACGCCTGGGGACGGGTCGGTGTCCACCGGGCTGTACGTTCCGACGCCGCGGATCTCCTTCAACTCTTTCGAGAACAGCCGTGTGGTCACCTCGAAATGAGTCGAATCGAGCTTCAAACGTCCGTGGAAGGCAATCCGATCCTGGTCCGGAATGGTGCTGGCCGTCATCGTGTATGCGCCCGGCAGCACCTTCTCGAACAGGAAACGACCGTTCTTGTCGGTGTGGGTGCTCTGACTGAAGTCGGTCGAGTCGGCATCCTTCGGAAGAACGGTCACCATGGCGCCGTTGACGGGCCGGCCGTTGCCGTCCACGACAGTGCCGCTCACGCGGCCGAGCGCCACGAGCGGCAGCTGGAGGTCCATGCCGGACTTCTGTTCGCCGAGTCGAAGCGAAACCGGTTCGGCGGCGGTCGCCGTGGGGACGCCGGGATAGAAGCTCGACGCGAACCCGAAGGGATGCGGCCCATCCTTTGTGTCGGGCACCGCGTCATCGGATGGTGAGGCGCTGAGCACATAGTCGCGGGGCGGCAGACGCGAGAACCGGTAGATCCCGCGCTCGTCGGTCGTGGTGGCATCGACGGGCATGAGCCGGCGCACGCCGAACGACGTGAGCCAGCGGGACACCGTGACCATGGCCTGAAACGCGGGATCTCCGCGCTCGTCCCGCACGACGCCGGAAATCGAACCGCCGTGCGAGAGTGGCACGACGATCGTCACGACAGCTGCACGGCCGGCCAGCAGGATATCTTTGCCGGGCGTGTCCGTGCCGGGACGCGCCTGCCCGTACGCCGTCTCGAGATAGCCGGGCTTGGAGACCTGCAGCCGGTAGTGGCCGGGCTTGAGACTGTCGAAGGAGAACGCGCCGCCCTCGTCGGTGACGGCCTCGCGATCGTCCATCGACGACATCAATGTGACCTTGGCGAAGCGCACCGAGCGGCCCGACTCGGCATCCACGACGGTGCCCGCGATTCGGCCAGTCCCCGGCCTACTGGGCAGGGAATCTCGTTGTTGCTGCTGGGAGGTGAGCGCGAAGGCCAGGGCGACCGCCGTGACGACGGCCCACGCGATGAATCCCGCCGCGAACAGGTACTTCGCGGAGGGCTTCGTCACGAACCGGCTGACCACATTCGGTCCCTCGGCCGAGAAAACGGCCCGAACGATGACGATCAGCATCACCACCGTCATCGCCGTCGCCAGCCCGAACTCGACCGGGCGCGAGAAGAAGATCGTGAACAGCTGCACGCGGGGACCTCGTGAGGCTCGAGCCGTCACCGCGATCGTACCAGAGGCCGGCGGCCGCTCGACGGCGCGGCTGCCGATAGCATGGCCCCGACGATGGCTTCCTCCCACGATCTCCAGGCCGGTGGCCCGACCGGCGGTCCGTTCGCGGCCCTCGGCCGATTCGCCGTCCGCAGGCGCTGGCCAGTCGTCATCGCCTGGGCGGCGATCTTGCTGATCGCGTTACCGTTCGCTCCGCGGGCGGTTGATGCGCTGCGGGCCGGCGGATTCATCCTCGACGACCTCGAGTCGGCCCGGGCGAAGGCCGTCCTGCAGGACGAGCTCGGCGCGCCGCCGTCGGCGGTCGTCGTCGTCCTCCATAGCGATTCGCTGCTCGCCGGGACGGCTGGGTTCGAGGCGGCAGCGGCAGAGGCCGTGGCGGGCGTGTCCGAA
>Ga0137433_1000313_pt1 | contig 27741 bp, 31 predicted proteins | sample EasRivERMZT840_2_FD_102335 | JGI IMG/M metagenome (GOLD analysis project Ga0137433, IMG submission 102335) | Soil microbial communities from meander-bound floodplain in the East River, Colorado, USA - East River MetaG ERMZT840_2 | ecosystem: Environmental > Terrestrial > Soil > Floodplain ...
GGATGCAGCATCTGCAATCCGTTCTGCAGAAGACCAACACGAGGAAGCATGACATCGTCGTAATGACCGTTCGGGGCGTGTCGACAGCCGGAACAGGTGAATTCGCTCTGAGCGAGCACCAGTTGTTTACCGATTACGAGCGTGAATTATTCACGCGTGTCGTATCGGTGGCAGAGAAGGAGGGGAAGCCGGTCGAATTGTTGACAGTGCCTGGCGTGAACCCTTTTGACGCGATGGTGCAATCCGCGACCACATTGAAGGCTTCGCGTCTGGTCAGCGGTGTCTCAGCTCGAATGGATTCCGAAGAACTGGCACGGCGGATTGGAAATGCGTGGGAAAAGCAGCCCGAGCCGCGCCACCCATTCTCGCTGGAGATCATTTCGCCTGGCCGGCCGTCGATTTTTGTGAACCTTGGGCCGCATCCGCCAAGGCTGTGGCCGGCGGACGTGGACCTGGTGCATGAGCTTTGGCTCGAGCTTACTGACGATTTCGGCAGCAAGCTGCACCATCGAGACGTCGTCGGTGTGGCGTTGCGGCGGATGGAACGGGAACTACGCTCCGGCAAGCGGCCGGACGTGCTGGACGACGTTCGGGATGAGCTGGACCATCGAGTGAACGTCGATTCAAAACTCTGAGAAAAGCTCTGGCATCATACGTGCCACAATACGGGCGCATGATGCCTGGAGGACACCTCGCTACGTCGGTCGCGCTGAGCGGTGCGGCCTATGCGGCGAGCGGATCAATTGAAGCTGCGGTGGGCTGTTTTGCCGGCGGGTTCCTGATCGACTTCGATCACTACCTCGACTACCTGTTGTTCGAAAAACAATGGCGCCGGCCGGGTCCGGTCAGCTTCCTGCGTTATTACTTCACATACAGTCCGAAGAGAGTCGTTCTGCCTCTGCACTCCGCGGAACTGATGACTGTGCTCCTGGTCGCGCTCGTGATCCAGCCCTGGCCGCTCCTCGCGGGATACTGGATCGGCGCGATGATGCACCTGATATTCGACGTGCTTGTAAACGGCGACAACGCGCTGCGCCGGCCAGTGCTGTTCTATTTCTTCACCTACAGGGCAATGAATCAGTTCGCTACCGCGAAGCTGCTCGACGTTGTTGTCAAGCCGGCTGCCGGGCGTACTCCGATTAAAGAGTTTTTCAGGTGGCGTCCGTACGCTGAGAAGCGTCGTAGTGGAAAGACCGAAGAGGTGGCTGCCGTCACTGCCGATTGCAGGCGCGGTCTATGACGTGAGGCTGCGCGCTATCGCGCTTGCGCTTCGCCGACAGACCGCGCCTGCAGTGGGACTACTATTTGTTTCTTGTAGCGAGATCGTAAACGAGACCCGCGACGCCTCCAGACAGAGCGCCGATTCCGGCCCCTTTCTTACCGCCTGCGACCGCGCCAATCGCCGCTCCAGCTCCCGCGCTGCCGCCGACGATCAGGATTTCCTTTTCGAGCGATCGCTTTTTCTTCGCGGCCGCCGCGGGTGCGGCCGGCCGGCGTTCAACGATTCTCGGCTGCGACTCCACAAACTGTTGTTTAGTGATTTTGGGATCCGACAACGCCATCGGCGTGATCGTGATTCCGTCGCGCATATAAACCTGATGATCGCCGATGGACTGGTGCGGAATTACCAATTGCACCTGCCGGCCATCATCGAGCGTCGTCGGAATAATGGTGGCTTTGACTTTGCCTTCTTCCGTCGCGATTTCATCGATGAAACCGCCAGTGAGCCCATATTTCGATTCAATAGCTTTCGGATCGACGTCCGCACTGGCCCTATTGCAACCCACAGCGGTCAATGCAACCAAGAGTAGTAACGCAACAGTCGCTTTCATTCGCGAAGACCTCCGGATTCAAATTGAACCTTAACTGAAATGCAAGGTTGCTTCCGTTTTTCCCTTCCGCACAAGTCACAGATTCACCTGAACTGTTGATGTGTGGTGGTAGTCCAACTCCATCGTTTCGACCTTGTTTACAGGGAAGTTCTCCCCACAAACGATGCGGCAGTGCGTAAAATGACCGAATGCTTGCTGTCCATCTCGAGAACCGGCGCGTGGAAGTGCGAAAGGTTGCGCGGCCTCAGCGTAAGGAGTCCTTCGCTCTGATCCGGCTGCTGGCCGGCGGAATCTGCAACACGGATCTCGAGCTTCAACGCGGTTATTACGCTTTCACGGGAACGCCCGGACATGAATTCGTTGGTGAAGTGGTCAGCGCGGACAATCCAAATCTGTTAAGCCGGCGAGTTGTCGGGGAAATCAATCTGGCGTGCCGGAAATGCGATTGGTGTCGAAGAGGGCTGGGTCGCCACTGTCCAACACGGAGCGTGTTGGGTATACAAGGCCATCCCGGAGCGTTCCGCGAATTCCTGACGTTGCCCGAAGCGAACCTTCACGTGATACCGGATTCGATTTCGAACGAAGCTGCCGTCTTTGTCGAACCTCTGGCTGCGGCGTGCGAGATCCTGGATCAGGCGAGCATTCCTGACGGCGCCGAGATCGCTGTACTGGGCGACGGAAAACTGGGATTGCTCATTGCGCAGGTTCTGAACGCGTCGCGCAAGAATGTTCATCTCTATGGCAGACACAAAAACAAAATGCGAATCGCCGAGCGTGCCGGCGTTCAAGTGATCGTTTCGAAACAGGCATCAAAATCAAAATCGAGTGCGTACGATTGGGTGATTGAGGCTACCGGATCTTCGGACGGCCTGCAGCAGGCGATCCGCATGACCCGGCCACGCGGAACCATATTCCTCAAGTCGACTGTTCACGGCTCCGTGCACCTGGATGCCGCGCCCGTCATCGTGAACGAGATCACACTGATCGGGTCGCGATGCGGGCGGTTTGAGCCGGCGCTGGCTCTTCTACAATCGCGCAGTATCAACGTGGTTGATATGATTTCCGAGGCGATGCCGCTTGCTCAGGCAAAGCGCGCTTTCACGCGCGCCACGGAGCGCGGCGTGTTGAAGGTTCTGATCCAACCGGATTGAAAGGGGATTGAAATGGAATTCGAACTCAAGAACTTATCCGCGGAGGCTATTCCGCCGGCGCTCGAGCGCGCAGAGCGCTATCGCCTGCTGAACGAACCCTTGCAAGCCGAAAGCATCTGTCTGGATATTCTTGCCGTCGACCCCGACAATCAGCAGGCGCTCGTTGTGTTGCTTCTGTCGCTGTCGGAGCAGTTCGGCGAAAACATTACCGAGAAACTCGATCGCGCGTGGTCGATTCTTCCGAAATTGAAAGACGAATATCAACGGGCCTACTACCAGGGAATCCTGCTGGAGCGGCAGGCGCGCCTGTACATGCGGAGCGACGCACCGGGATCGAACTTCTCCGCCTACGATCTCTTCACCGAAGCGATGCGGCTCTATGAGAAAGCCGAAAGGATCAAGCCGCCAGGCAACGATGAAGCCCTTCTGCGATGGAACACATGCGCGCGCAGTATTCAGGCTTCCAGGCTCGAACCGCGTCCCCTCGACGACTACCGTCCGATGCAGAAATAGATTCGGTTTTATGCGGCTTCGCGGCCGCGCTGCGTGCCTTCGGCGAATTCCTCGATCATCTTCTTGTTGAACGCCCGAATGTCTTCAGGATTCCGGCTGGTCACCAGGCCGCGATCCGTCACGACTTCCTGATCCACCCAGTTTGCGCCGGCATTACGAAGGTCGGTCCTCAAGGATGGCCATGAGGTCAGCGTGCGCCCCTGGACGCCGCCGGCTTCAATGAGAGTCCACGGACCGTGACAGATCGATGCGACCGGCTTGCCCGAATCGATGAAATGCCGGACGAACTCAACAGCTTTCTCGTTCATGCGCAGTTTGTCCGGATTCATGACGCCGCCCGGCAGCAGCAGAGCGTCAAAGGCCGCCGGGTCGGCCGACTCCAGTGGCACATCAACGGGCACGAATTTGCCCCATTTCTTCACATTCCATCCTCGTACCTGTCCGTCCTGAGGCGACACGACTGTAGTTTCCGCGCCGACTCTGTCCAGGGCCTTCCTGGGTTTGACCAGTTCGACTTGTTCGAAACCCTCATCCACAAGGATCGCTACCTTCTTACCGGTCAAGTCTTTCTTCGCCATGAAATCTCCTTCACAAACTTCTGGCACGTAAACGACCGAACGCCGTGCCTCGGTGACCGGCCGTGGCAAAAAAAAGTTGTATTCTTTTAAGACCTTCCTGCTCTAGGGGTTCCGGCCCTATAAAGTTCGTGGAACAATTCCCTAACAAAGTGGCAAAACTATGACACCTCCTATGTAAACGATGGAATCCATTGGCCTTCCCGTTTGGCATGGAAGGTGCCATAGGCGTTTACAGCGTTTTGAGCGAGGAGGGACTATGAAGACATTAACGATTGGACTGGTGATCGCCATCGTTTTTCTGGCGACTTGTTTTGTGTCGACGATGGAACGGATCTGGTAGTACCCACTCGTAGTACCCAATCGAGCAGGAAGCCCCGGTCCACCCCCCCTTTCCCCCTGTTACTTCCTCACTTTGGCAAAGCATCTGCACCTTAATTCCTGATTCCCTTTCTCAGAAGAACGCGTAGAAGGAGGCTCAGAATGCATTTGCTTTGGATGATTGTCGTCGGCCTGATTGTCGGCGCGTTGGCCAAGCTCATCATGCCGGGTAACGACCCGGGTGGTGCGATTGTGACGATCCTGCTCGGTATCGGGGGCTCGGTCGTTGCCGGTCTGATCGGCCGCGGGCTCGGCTGGTATACATCAGGTGAACCGGCCGGGTTCATTGCGTCGACTATCGGCGCAATCCTGATCCTGGCGGTCTACCGAATGATCGTTGGTCGTAGTTCCGGTGGCGGAAACATACGGCGTGCCGCTTAAAAAAAGGGGGGGAATATCGATATCGATATTCCCCCTGTAAGTTCGTTCCTTCCTGGATCTCTTCTCTAACGTTCTCCCCAACTGAAAGTGATGCCTGCGCTGGGTTCGAACCACGTGGTCGTCTCACCGAAGAAGTTCGGCAATGTGCGTCCACGGACATCAAAGCGGAAACCCATCGGACCTGCCACGTTCAGGAATTTGATGCCTCCGCCGTAATTGAACGTCAGGAACGTATCGCCGCTGCTGAGCACCTTTGAACGCCCCGGGTTCGGTACAACGGCGCCGTTCGCGTCGATGATGTTGCCGCCGCCTTCGATAAACGTCGTTGGATTCATCGACGAGTTCCGGATATGCGCCGTCAATCCGCCCGCGCCGACCGACAGGAACGGGGCGATTCGCGAATTGAGGAATTGCCGCTCGCCGAAGTTGTAGTTGGTGTTCAGGTCATACATGAAACCGTGAACGGTGGGTTGAACGACTCCAAACGCGGGGTTGAACGGGTTCGGTGGTTGTCGCAGCTCGAAATGGTTGAGATACCCGAAGCTGCCTTCGATCTGTCCGTGCGGGCCCACGAACACGCCCGTCTTCATACCCACAACGGCATCGCTCTTAAAGCGCTGGCCGTTGTTCATCGTGTCCGCCCACATGTAACCTGCGTTCGGATAGATCTCCACGCGTTGAGCCGATAGCGATGCGGCGAACACCAACAGAAGAAGAGCAACGAGTGCCGGCCGCACTAATACTTTCGAAATCATCTGCACCTCCTATGAGTTCCCGAAGTGGAGGTGCAGGTATTATTCCAGCCGCTTAACAGAAGATCCCACAAGGCGTTAAGCATGGCCTTACTGCGGTGGGAGGAACTTTTACCCTCGTCTCCGTCCCATGTTGGGCGTGGGTTCCAGCCCGGCTGCAATCGAGGAACCACTTGAACGACACGTTTCGGAGTGATAGTGTGTGCGCCATTCTATGACTCGCCGAAACGGCATCGTTATTTTTGTCGTTGTCCTTCTCGCTGCAGGAGTCGTGTACGCGCAGAAATCGCTGAAGGTCGATGTTGACCTGGTGATGTTCAACGTCGCGGTGGCCAACAGCGAGAACCGATTCGTCATGGACCTGAAAGCCGAAGACTTTCAGGTCTTCGAAGACAAAGTCGAACAAACCATTGGTTACTTTTCCAACGACGTCACGCCGGTCAGCATCGGAATCGTCTTCGATCTCAGCCACAGCATGCGGAAGAAGATCGATGTCGCCCGTGAAGCCGCTGCAAGATTTCTCGAAAGCGGCACACCCGAAGACGAATACTTCCTCGTCGAGTTTTCGAATCGCGCGAAACTGGCGGAAGGTTTCACGACCGATATCAGCAGACTCCGCGACAGCCTCACGTTAAAACCCGCCGAAGGTTCTACGGCGCTGTACGACGGCATCTATCTGGGGCTCACCGAACTCAAGCGAGGCCAGAATCCGAGAAAAGCTTTGCTGCTGATTACGGACGGCGAAGACAATCACAGCCGTTACAGCCGCGGCGACCTCCGTGAATACATCCGCGAGGCCGACGCGCAGATCTACGTCATCGACCTCGGGCGGGCCCTGCTTGGCGATCTTGCGGAGATGACCGGCGGGCGTTCCTATCGCGCGTCGGTGGACGAGCTCCAGGACGTATGCGAGAAGATCGCGCTCGAGATCAAGAGCCAGTATGTGATCGGTTACGAATCCACGAATACCTCTAAGGACGGCAAGTTCAGGAAGGTTCGCCTTCGCGTCAATTCACCTGCCGGGATGGGCAAGGTCAGCTTGCGCACCCGCGACGGATACTACGCCGCAAACTGAAAACCCCCTTCAGGCCGCGTGGGGTTCTCTTTCCTTTCCAATGATGGCTCCTGCAGGAATACCGAGCACCGGAACATGCGCTTCTCGAATGATCGTTTCGGATACGGGGCCGAACGGCGTCCGGATGGTCATCATGATCACATCTGCGGATGTTCTTTCAGCTGCTGTCAGGATGGTGTCGGAGGCGGCTCCCTCCAAAATCATGGTTTCCGTCTCGATGTGATTCCGGGCTGCTTCCTCGTTGAAGGCGTCGAGTTTTGCGCGAGCGTCTTCTACCCGGTCTTCAGTCAGATATACGGCGGCTTCTGCGCCTCCGTCCACGCCGACGTCGACGGCATGAACGGCGATGAGAGTCGCATCCACCGACTGCGCCAATTGCATCGCATAAGAGGAAGCCTCGTTCGAGAGTCCCGAAAAATCCGTCGCAAACAGAATGCGGTTGAACGAGGGAAGTTTGGCTACGTGGGAGACCGTCAAGATGGGGATATCGATCTTCTTCAACACACTCTGCGTGACGGACCCGATAAGTAATCGGCCGATGACACCTCGACTATGTGTGCGCATGACGAGGAGGTCGGCGCCCTCGTCGCGTACTGCCGAGAGAATCTCGTCTCGAACGTCGCCGTCTCTCACGAGTCCACGCACATCGAAATGTGCGCGATCCTCAGGCGCGATCATTGCGGATAGCATTCGTTGAGAGCGTTCTGTTTCGAGTCGAATCGTTTCCGGAAGAGTGACTGTGTGTGGCAGTTCGACGACGTGCAGCAGGGTTAGCGAAGCCCGTATTTTTCGCGCCAGCGTGACAGCATGATTCAGAGCAACCACGGAAGGCGTCGAAAAGTCTGTCGGAACAAGAATTCTTCGAACCTGCATGGCACACCTCCGTCGCGCGGGCTGAATTCATAAGGACTGCCTGCACGGGAGTTGCCGAATTGTATTGGCTGTGTCTTTTACGGCTGGCGCTGGCCGCCGCTGCGTGGAGCGCCTTGCCTTTGCCCGGCGCCGCCGGTTCGTCCGCCGGGAGGGACTTCGGTCGTGGTATACGGGCGACCCGTCGTGAATGCGCCGCGCGGCTGGTTTTGCTGAGGCAACTGCATCCATTGGGCACGAGTCAGTTGCTCGCGCATTTCCAGCGTCATCGCCGCGCTCGTGCGTTCGACTTCACCGCGAGCATGAACGACGCGATCGATCTGTGAAAGGACGGCATTTTTGTCGAGCGGTTCGGCTTCGAGAAGCCGGCCGAGTTGTACTTCCTCTTTCTCGAGCAGCGCTGTTGCGGCCGCTATGCCCTGTCGATGATTCTCGTACGCTCTCTCGATCCTTGCCTTTTGCTCATCGGTTATGCTGAGCCGGCTGATGAGGTTCGTATTCGTCCACCACGCCCCGCCGCCGCGAGCTCCTGCGACCAGGAGCTGATCGATTGCAACGCGGTTTTCCGTTGGGGGACCACCTGCGGGACCGCCGCCCCGGCCTCCGCGCTGCTGCTGAAAGGTATAACCCAGCGTTGGTACGATCTGGAGGTTAGGCGGCTCCTGCGGAGTTTGTGTCGGGGCCTGCGGAGTTGCCGGAACCTGCGCGACCGCTCCGGCCACCACAATGAGCGAAAGTACGATGACGAGCAGAACCTTGACGGCTTTCATTGGACTCCTCCTGATTTGGTGTCCGGTTCCTCGTCAGGAATCAGCACCATGACCCGTTCCATGGGCGCAGGGACAGTTCTCGACAGGTGCCGGTATACCGCATCCATCAGCTCATCCGGATTCGTCTCAGCCGGCACTGCTTCAACGACTTCCTGTGGCATCAACCTGTCTCTGGTAATGAACGGGACTACGGCAATGATCACCATCATCGCTCCAGCCAGGGCCCATTGCCACTTCGAAACGGCCGTCGTCCGCGACTGAACTGGGAAGGGCGGGAGGTGCGCCGGATGAGAAGCAACGCGGGTCTCGATGCGGTCGCGTACAGCGTTTCTGAAGGCCGCGATCGTGCCGCCGAAACGCTCCACTTCCGACCGGCATTGCTTGCAGCCGGCGATATGTTGCAGTTCCGCTCTTGCGGACCGGCCGACGATATATTCCGCGACCTGGTCTTCTGTCAGATGATTGTTCATGCCTGCCTTCCTACGCGTTTCCGGATGCCGCGGACGGCCCTGAAAAGGTGCACATTCACCGCGTTCTCGGTCAGCCCGGTGGATTCCGCAATTTCCGGGATGTCCAGATCTTCCACAAACCGCAACAGGAAAACCGTGCGCTGCCTTTCCGATAACGTCTTAGTCGCTTCCCAAACCGCGTGCACTTCCTCGTTCACCACGGCCTTCTGCTCCGGCGACAACTGCCTGTCGGGCCAATCGTGGATCTCCTCGCTGCCGACCCGCTGTGCTTTTTTCCAGAACTGAAAGCGACGGCTGCGCGTGTGATCCCGGACCAGATTCACGGCAATCGTCATCAGCCACGTGTTCAGGCTGCAACTGCCGCGAAAAGAGAAGCGGCTCCGGTAGGCATTCCAGAAGCAGTCCTGAGTCAGCGTTTCGGCCAAATCCATATCGCGCACGGAGGCGAACACAAATCGTAGCACCCGGGTCCGGTACTGCTCTACGACCCGTTCGAAGTCTTCGATCTCTAAAGCCGGGTTCTCCATGCTTACACTGATGAACCCGGATGTCGCCGTCGGTTTCATTTAATCCGTATAGACGAGTTTTCCGGCTCGCAACTTAACACCATTTCGGTTTTTTTACCAAAGCTCTGCCTCCTTCCTGGAGACCTGATAACAAACGGGAGGCGCGACGTTTATATATCGAGGAGCGCATGTCGACGGTGAGTTTGTCCGCAGTGATTTCCGAGCCGGTGGACCAGTACGACATCGTGGTGCGGTTTTCGCCGGTGAACGGACCGGCTGCTGCGGGGCCGCCGTTCTTAGTCGCGCTTGAAGAACAACTCGGATTGAAGCTGGAACCGGCAACAATCCCAATGGAAACAGTCGTGGTCCATCGCGTCGAGAGACCGGCCGCAAACTGATTCCGCCGTTCGACAGCATCCTCACAGTCCCGATAAAAAAACTCGAATGTTAATCCGCGTCCGGAAACTGCGTCTATACGTGCAACGCTGGAGGCTCGCATGTTCAGAACTTCGCTCGAGAGTACTCTGACCGCAATCGGTCTCATCTGGGTTCTGCTGACAGCATCTCCTGCAGGCGCGCAGGAGCAGACGGCCGACGAACTGTGGCAGCTTGGCCGTCAGAGCGCCTTCGAAAGCAAGCCTGTCGAGGCTGAGCGGCTGTTTCGACTCGCTGTTGAAAAGTTGGAAGCGAATGAGGTTTGGGACGGGCAGCGGGTTGCAGAAACTCTTGCAGAGTTGGCGTCGGTTCTGATTTCGCAACAGCGGACTGAGGAGGCTGAAAAGCTTCTCAGACGTGCCATCGGCATTGCAGGCGCGGAAAGTCGAGTGCGGCTTCGGCAGATGTCGATACTGCTGGGAAATCTCGGCACGCTTTATCAACTGACCGGACGGTTTACGCAAGCCGAGCAGTTTTTCAAGGAAGCGTTATCGGCCGTGGAAAAGCTCTATGGGATAGGCAGCGTTGAGAGTGCGTCAGCGCTCAGCAACCTTGGAGTGCTTTACACGCAGATGGAGAAGGACAAGGATGCGGAGAAGTTGATGAGGCGGGCCATCGCGATTACAGAGAGCAAGGTCGGCCAGGACAGTATTCAGCTCGCGCCTATCCTGACGAATCTGGCAGCCACATACGAGAAGCGCAGGAAATGGTCTGAGGCGGAGTCATTGCTTCTGCGGTCGCTTGCCATAGTCGAGAATTCCATGGGTCGTGATCATCCGGAGCTCTGCATCGTTCTCGAACATCTCGGCGCCGTGTACCTGCGACAAAAAAGATTTGATCAGACTGAAACCGAACTCCGCCGCGCGCTCGAGATCGAGAAAAGAGTCACGAGAGCGGGCGGCGCGAGGATCGCCGCAGTGTCGTTTCATCTTGCTCGCGTGCTCGCCGCAAAAGGCAGCAATGTCGAATCCAACGTTCTTTATGCGGCCGTTCTGGAGTGGCAGGAGCGCAATATCGGGCCAAAGGCCGTCGAAGTTGCGACGACGCTCGAGCACTATGCGGAACTCATGCACAGTACCAAGAGCGTTGCTCAGGCGCGTGAGATGGAGTTCCGCGCCAAACAGATTCGCGCGGAACGCGCTTATACCGTGACCGTTCGTTGAAGGTCGAAGCCGGCGAGTTTTACTGCCGCCGGTTTGATGGAACCGGCGATGCCGGTTGGCCGCGATCACCATATCGTTCGTAGACGTGCTCAAAGACAAGCGCGCACTTCTGTTTGTACAGATCCGGCGAATATGCGCGGGGCAGCCCGCCATCCAGAACATCTTCGATAGCTCCCCAGACTTTGGCACGCGCCGCGTTCTTCCGCCGCCAGTCGATCACGAGGAGCGCCTTCAGTTTCTGAAGCAATTCCCTGGCAACCTTTTTAATCTCGTCGCGCTCTGCGGTCGTCAATTCCGGCGCCGGCCGAATGAGAATGTCGAAGACGACCAGTTCCTCTTCAGTGAGCGCCTCGCGAACGTGCCGCTGTTCCTCGTCATTGAGGGCTTGCGTCAACGCCAGCAGTTCGTTGAACAGGTCTTCGATGTTCCGGCTGCCGTTGTTGTATTGCTCGATGAGTTCCTCGAATTTAGCCAGGTAGTCCGCTCGTGAAGGATTCACCTGAATCATCCGCTCCAGATGTGCCTTGATTGCGGCCTTCAATTGTTCCAGCTCGATGTTTTTCGTTTTGCTTTGCGCGAATCGTTTGGCGAGGGCGGCGAAATCGATCCGGCTCAGGTCGACGATCGCTTTGTTGTTCGTGCGGCGGATTGTAAAGCCATCCGCCGCGATCGACTGGTCGAGCACCCGGCTCACCCTGGACATCACTTCCGATATGTCCGGCGGACCGTCACCTGTTCGTTCGGCAATCGCCGCCGCAATGGTCAGCAGGCATGAAACTTTCGAAAGGAACTGTAACGCGGCCGGATCGGGCTTTACCCCGCGGAACAGCGTACGAACCAGCCGAACGTGACCGATGAATTCCTTTCGCGTGGGATCCGGTGAAATCAGTTTCTCGACAGCCTCGGCAATCAGTTTGATCCGATCGAAACTGCCGGCATCGACCTTTTCGATGTCGACAACATCCACGGCATGTTCGCGGCAAAACGCAATCGCCGCATCCAGCGAATGCTTCAGATCGGCGACCAACTGCGCTTTATCACGCACGGGCGTGACGCCGCCGCGCCCTGCGCCGTAGATCGCCAGCGCCTTTTCGAGGGATGCGAAGACGTTCGCGTAATCCACGATCATGCCGCTGTGTTTTCCGGGATAGACGCGGTTGGCGCGAGCGATCGTCTGCATCAGAGTGTGATTCCGCATCGGCTTGTCGAGATAGACCGTGGAGCAGCTTGGGGCGTCGAAACCCGTCAGCCACATCGCGCAGAGGAAGACGATGCGCAGCGGATGATCGGGGTCCTTGAAATACTCGTCGAGCGGCTGTTCGTTCATCCGCTTGCGATGGGGCGTGATGTCGAGTCCGGCAGCCTGCATCTGCGCGATTTCGTTCTGGCCCGGCGAGACGATCAACGCCATCTCAGTCGTCTTCAAAACATCGAGCCGCTCCTGTTCCTGTAGGGCCGGTCTATCTTCTAAGCTGCGCGCTATCGCACTTACGCTTCGCGGACCGCCCGTTTTCATTTCCCCTTCTACCCGTTCCCGCTCTGCGTCCCAATACTTGCGAACCTTCTCATGCATCCGCAGCGCTGTGGCCTTGTCGATCGAGACGACCATGGCCTTGCCTTGAAAGCCGCGGCCGAGGAAATGCGTGACGATATCGCGGGCGATCGTCTCGAGCCGTTCGTCGCGTGTGATGAGATGGTATTGGCGGCCGAGCTCGCGCTCGAGCTTCTTCTCCTGCTCTTCGTCGAGATCCGCCTCCTCGATCAGGTTGTAGAGGTCGTCGTTCAGATCCGGATTGTCCAGCCGCAGCTCCGGCGTTCGGTTTTCGTAATAGAGCGGCACGGTCGCATGGTCTTCCACGGACTGCTGGAAGTCATAGATCGAGACGTAATCGCCGAACACTTCGCGCGTCCGCTCCTCGCCCGCTATGAGCGGCGTGCCGGTGAATGCAAGGAACATCGCGTTGGGCAGCGCGGCGCGCATGTTCAATGCGAGCGTGTCGTACTGGCTCCGATGCGCTTCGTCGGTTAGAACAATGATGTCCCGGCGGTCGGACAGCATGTCAGTAGTCTGAAATTTGTGGATCAACGTGAAGACGTAGCGATGATTCTCGCTCAGCAGTGTTCGCAAGTGAGTGCCGGACGCCGCGTGGCATTCCTTCGCATCCGCTTCGCTGACCGCGCCGCAGGCCTTGAAGGTTTTGGCTATCTGATCATCGAGCTCCACACGATCCGTAACCACGACAAATGTCCAGTCGCCCGGCGCCTTGCGCAGAATCTTTTGGGCGAAGAAAACCATGGCCAGACTCTTGCCGCTCCCCTGCGTCTGCCAGAATACGCCGCCCCGGCCGTGGCCTTGCGCGCGCGCCTTGAGCGTGGCGGCGATGGCGTTGTTCACTCCGAGAAACTGGTGGTTCTGTCCGAGAATCTTTACCGTCCCGGCTTTCTGTTCGGAGAATAGCGTGAAATTCTCCACGAGGTCGAGCAGCCTGGCGGGCTGGCAGAGCCCGCGGATCATAACTTCCAACGACACGCGACGCGGCTCATCCTCGCGCTCGATGCGCTTCCATTCGAAGAATCGTTCCCAGTCGGCCGTGAGCGACCCCACCCTGCTGTCCGTGCCATTCGATGCAATCAGGAGCGCGTTGTACCAGAAGAGCTGCGGGATATCGGCTTTATACGAGGTCAGGTTGTTTTCGAAGGCCTGCTGGGCAGGCACGCCGGGCTTCTTCAACTCGACGGCGACGAGAGGAAGACCGTTGACGAATCCGGCAATGTCGAGACGACGCGTGTACAGCGTCCCCGTGACGACGAATTGATTCACCAGGAGAAAGTCGTTCGCCTCCGGATGCTCCCAGTCGATGACGTTCACGCGCTCCGTCTTCTGGCCGCCATGCTTACGATCGGGCAGCTGGACTGGCACGCCGCCTTTTATTAGTTGGTAAACCTCCTCGTTCGCTGCGACCGCGAGCATGGCCGACCGGTCTCGCTGCAGTTCATCCACAGCGGCCCGGATGCCTTCCGCAGGCATGCCGGGGTTCAGCTTTTCCAATGCGGCAATGAGACGCGGCAGGAGAACGACATCGCCCGGCGTTTCGCGGCCGAGCTTGCCGTCCGGCCCGAAGGTCTCGTCGTGGCCGAGAGCGAATTGCCATCCGAGCTCTTGAAAGAGAAGGATGGCCGGATGCTCGACGAGATGATCTTCGTTGTAGGGATGCATGTTTCTCAGGCTGCCGCGCCCTCAGGAGTCTTGCCGCCGCTTCCACTGCTCTGGATCCCGCGCGCAGTGATAGATGGCGTAAATGACGATTTCGTCGTTCTCGACCTCGTACAGGATGGCGTAGGGAAATCTTTTAACCAGTGCGCGCCTCATTTGCCGATGAACAACCGGGTACCGCTGCGGATTCTTTTCGACGTCCGCAATGCACTTGTTGAGTTTCTGCAGGAAGTTGTCGCCAAGGCTTTGGTCGCGCTCGTCATACCACTGGATAGCCTGTTGCGCATCGAGATCGGCTTCGGGCGTGAGCCGAGCCTTCACCTCTTCCGCTTGCGAAGACGATCGCGAACTTCAGACCAGGGTTTCGCGGCCGACGGATCGGCTTGATGTTCCCGCTTTCGCCGGTCCAGTTCGTGACGCTGGGCAGCCGTAAGCGGGAGCGCCTCCGGGTGAGTGCTGATACTGTCCCAGATCTCTTCAATCAACTCCAGACGCCGTTTGACGCTGAGATTCAGAATCTCCTCGATTTCAACGCTCATGGCTCATTCTCTTTCTGTCTCTTCCTCAACTTCTTCGACAAACGCGGCCGCGTAAAATTTGGAATCGCGCGCGATGTAGTCTGCGGCATTCTCGAGGTCCTGCCAGGCGGGATCAGTCCAAATTACTTTTCGAGCCAACGCGCCATCCGCCGCTCGGCTTCCTGCCGGGAAATAACCTCTCCGCGATCAGCCGCATCCAGGCCCTTCCGGATCTTTTGACAGACGTAGATGTGGTACTGAATATCGTCCAACGAGGCATCGTCAGGGAGCTTTTCAAGCAGGTCGCGAACCTCCTCCCTGGCTGTCTTCATCGTCCTACCTCCATTGCGTCCCCATTCTACACCGGCCGTCTAAACCTGCTCCGCTTCCGCCGTTGGTTTGCGTGCACTGGGCCCAGACGCGTGCAGGCATCAGCCTGCGATGGTTTCGATTCGCCCGGGAAACTTGCTGACCGTCAGCGTCTGAAGGTCGATCGTTTCGCCGGCATTGTCGATGGATCCCGACCATTTTCCCCTCGGCGTCGTAATCCAAAACGACTCCTTCAGAAATCTCGCGGCTTTCAACGCTCGTCTTTTCCGACAGGTCGATATACAAAGAACCGGTATCCGGATGGTAGTTCAGTTTCATGGTTTGAAGCCTCGATCGGGATGCATTGTGAATGGTCACCTTATCTTCGAGTGTAACAACTCGCAGATAGCGGTTCTGGAGTTCCGGACCCCAAAAAATCGATGACGGTTCTTTTCCTGGGATTCCGATCGAATCGCGTTATCGAGCACTTGGAAGCACCATTCCTTCTTCAGGTATGGACGCTTTCGAAGAGTCTCTTTCTCAAAAATACTCTGTAAACCTGTATTCGGGCGCCCGCCAGGAATATCGCAGTACTTCGATGACGCATATCGGCCTACCGCGCCGACGCTACTTCGTACGCCGTTTGCTCGGCCTGCGCACTATCACTGAAGCGGCTGACGTCGATCTGTCCGGACATGAGGCGGGGCAGCAGCAGGTCGCGCGTCCGGCGAAGGTTTTGGATTTGCCGGAGTAGGACTTCGCGTTGCCTGTGAATGCCACTCGCAATCAAGTGGTACCTCGTCATCATCGCGGGCGGCGGGAGAAGAATTTGAAAGTTCGACAAAGTGTCCTTCGTGAGCGCCTCGCGCGTTGCCCCACCCTGAGCCAGTGCCAAGAGATGTTGTTTTCGCTGCTCATTATTAATGGCATCGAGTACATAAAAAGGACTGGCTTTTGCTGGATCGGTGCGGACGATGGCAACGTGTTGGTTCACGCGGGCTGGCAACAGATAGGAAGGGGCTAGAGCGCAGCGACCTACGGATGCACCAGTAATATTGATCAGGATGTCGCTCTCCTGGACAGTCACGTTCTCGAGATCCGCCGCTTGCTGGTCGTCGATGTACGCCAAATTAGACACTTCGAAACTGTAGTCATAAATATTAAGACTGCGAATGAGAGGTATACCGTCGGGTCTGTATCCTTCTTTACCGCCTCTCGGGGTGGCTCCGCTGCCAATCTTCGTGGTGATCGGCTGTAGTCTCGAAACTTGCCAACCTAGAGGAATGTCGCCAAGCGAAGAAGCAACCACTGACATCGTTTCGTGGCCCGGAGGGCGGAAGTGGACGAACCACTCGCGATAGAGGGCACGCGCCATCGCCTCCAAGATTCGGATGCGCCGCTGACCGTTCTCGATCAGTTCGTCGTAAGCCGACAGGATACCCGCGATCCGCCGTTGCACCTGAGGCGTGGGAAGTGTAGGTACATCCAGTGCACGCACATCCATCATGTTGAGGTGGGCCACAGTTGCACCGTTAGTCTTCGCATGAATGATGCCTTGCATATGTGGCGCGTTCAGAAAATAGTTCAGAAACTTTGGCAGAACTTTGGAGGGATCTGGCCGAATCAAAAGCGTGCGCTGTCCGAGACACGGATGAAGGCCTTCTGGAATGATCGCGACGTTCCCGACCGGAGCCTCACGTGCCATGATCAAGTCGCCCGTCTGTGGAACCGCGCGTTTGGTCCACATCCTGTAGGTTTCCTCTGAAACGCGGTTAACGCCGTCGAGAATGAAATAGCCTCGCCCAATATTGGGAGTCCGAATCGATGGATACCCGGCATCCTGCGTCGGTGCGGTTTTGTGTTCGCAATCAATAATGAATTCGCAAATGTCGATAAGCTGCAAACTCAAGCCTCTAGAATCGCGTCGATATTTCTCGCAATGACTCGTTCCAAATCTCGTGCATGCGCATTCAAGGTCTCAAGTTCCTCGTTCATGGCTTCAAGTTCCTCTTTGAAATCCTCATCACCGACACGTTCTCCCGGCGCGACTCCAATGTATCGGCCAGGGTTCAATGACCATCCCTGAGCTTCGATCTCCGCCAGCTTGCTGGATTTACACAGGCCGGGAACATCTGCAAACTTCATTTTCAGCCCGAAGACTTCCTGCAGCTTCTCCTTCGCTTGATCTCCACCCAACGTGAAGTCCGGATCTTCACCTCGATACAAGCGGACGATGTTCGTGAGAAATCCGATCTGGCCTGGGGTCCAATCACGGTGTGCGCGATCCACCTGACGATAGATGTGGCGGGCATCGATGAACAGCACGCTGTCCGCTCGTTTGGTTTTGGATTTTCCCTTGTCCAGGAACCACAGCGTGCACGGAAGCGTCACGGTATAGAACATGTTCGGTCCGACGGCCACAACGACATCCACTCCGTGTGCCTGAATCAACTGCCGCCTGATCTCCATCTCGGATGCCCGTGCGTCGGCGGCCGAATTCGCCATCACGAAGCCGGCGCGGCCGTTGTCATTGAGTGCGGAATAGAACAGTTGAATCCAGAGATAGTTCGCGTTGTCGGTCCGGGGGAGGCCGAACGGGTAACGACGCTTGGGGCCGACCTGATCCTTCAACCGGTCCTTATCGACGGCATTGACGTTGAACGGCGGATTGGCAAGGAGGAAGTCGAACTTGCCGGTGCTCTGGTGCGGGTCGTCGTAATAGGTGATGGCTTCCTTGATGTCGCCTTCCAGGCCGTGGATCGCGAGGTTCATGCGGCAGAGTCGCGCCGTCTCGGCGACTTTCTCCTGTCCGTGTATGGCCAACTCGGAAGAGGGATTCTTCTGATGCTCGCTCACGAACCGGGCGCTCTGGACGAACATGCCGCCCGAGCCGCAGGCCGGATCGAGAATGCGTCCGTGGTACGGCTCCAGCACTTCGACGAGGAGTTTGACGATACTCGACGGCGTGTAAAACTCTCCGCCCTTCTGGCCTTCAGACCGTGCGAACTCTCCGAGAAAATACTCGTAGATCCGGCCGAAGGCGTCGTAGTCCAACGTTGCTGGGATTTCCGAAACCCGCTTCAGCAATTCCTTGAGCAAGGTGCTGTTGAAGATTTGATAGGTCCGCGGCAAGACGCCTCGCAGCGGCTCATTGTATTTTTCGATATCCGCCATGGCTTCGTTGACGATCTTGCCGGCGTCGGCCCCTTCGGGAAGATCGCGAAGGTGATCGAATCGGGAATTGGGTGTGAGATAGATCACACCTTCGGCCTGGTACGCCTTCGGATCGTCGACCCGAGAGCCGCGCCGTGAAGACGTCGCCGCCTTTTCCAGCTTCGCCCGCTGCGCCGCAAAGCGGACTTCTGCGAAGCGGAGAAATATCAGCCCGAGAACCGGCTGGGAATACTGCGCCGACGTGAGGCCGCTATTCGCTCGAAGCTGATCGGCGGCAGCCCACAGTCTTTTTTCGAGTGTGTCCGTCGCGATGTCTTTTTCGGAAGGGGCGATCCATTGCATCCTGCGTTGCTCCTGAAACCAGCCTGGCCACGAAGTGTCGACGGGGCCGAGTTTACTGCCCCCGGTTTCCTGCGCCGCGCTGAGGGCGCGGAAGAGGCTTGCGCGGGAGCCGTTCGTCACGGTTTGCCGCGTGATACGCGAAGCTTGCGACGATCACCGCGTTCTTCATCATGTCCGAGGCCTGGACTCGTTCGTAGACATCCATATTGGAGTGATGCGTCCGGCTGTTGTACTCGATCGGATCCTGGATGAATTGGAATCCCGGTAATCCGACTTCATCGAACGCCAGATGATCGGTGCCGCCGGTGTTGCGAATCGTCAACGTCGTCATGCCGAGATTCTTCAAAGGCTGCATCCACGCCTGAAAGATCGGCGCGACGCCTTCATTGCCCTGAAGGTATACGCCCCGAATCGCGCCTGTGCCGTTGTCAAGGTTGAAATAGGCCGTGAATCCGGAGTGGTCGGGCTTCAGATTCATGGATTGACGATCGGCGAAGTGTTCGCCGACATATGCGCGAGAGCCAAGATATCCCTGCTCTTCACCGGTCCAGAGACCAATGCGGACAGTCCGGCGCATCTTCAGGCCGGTCGCCTTGAGAATGCGCATTGCCTCCAGCATGACAGCCGATCCGGCGGCGTTGTCCGTCGCCCCTGTTCCGGTGTGCCATGAATCGAAGTGCGCTCCGAGCATGACCAGTTCGTTCGCTTTATCGGTGCCGCGGATTTCACCGACGACATTGAACGCATTCAGATCTTCATCGTGGAATTTGTTTTGGATATCCATCTCGAGGCGGACCGGAACGTTGCGTTCCAACGTCCGCCAGATTCTTCCATAGTGTTCGACAGCCATCACGACCTGCGCCGGCACCGGCGCGTCGCTCGCGTTTCGGCCGCCGCCGCTCTGGACGAACAGCGTTCCGCCGCTGCCCTGCGTGCTCGGTTCGATCGTGGCGATCACGCCTTCATCGAGAAAGAACTTTTGCCGGCGCTGATTGAAGTTCTGGTTATTTCCACCACGTCCGCCGCCGCCGCCCTGTCCTTGTCCGCCTCGCGGCGGCGCGACCGGTTGATTCGAGATAGTCTGAAGATCCTCGTCGGTGTAACGACGTCCGGGCGCCTGAAACTGCGCCTGAACGTCCGGCGGCGCCGCAATCATCACGAATTTGCCTCGAAGCTGGCCGCTGAACTTCTCGAGATCCTGCTCTGTCGTGAGGACGGCGCGAACGACGTCTCCCGTCATTGGGCCGTTGGTTCCCGGCGTCCATGCTTTTGGATACGCGATGACGGAGAAGCTTCCCGAAGCGGCTGTTGCTGTGGCTGTGAGTTTTTCATTCGTCCAGCCACGGCCAAACGGGCCCCATTTTTCGAGAGCGACATTCGACAGTTCCCACTCTGTCAGCTTTTTCTTCGTCCATTCACCGGCGGCTTTCATCTGCGGAGAGCCTGTCAAACGCGGGCCGTAAACGTCGGTCAGATAACTGGTGATGTCCATGATCTGCGACCGATTCAGGCCTTCATCTTTGATCTTGTAAACGGCGTCAAGATCCACTCTCTCCGGAGGCATCTGAGCGACGATCGGAATGGCAACAGACAGGATCGCGAAGAAGGCAATGACTCGGCCACGTCTCATGGGCGTTCTCCTTTGGCAATTCGCGGATTATACAGAATCGTGGAGAGCGCGGCACGAGCCGCGTGGTATCCGCACATGCCGTGAACGCCGCCGCCAGGCGGTGTCGACGACGAGCAGATGAAAAGACCTTCGGCAGGCATTGCGTAAGGTGTCACTCGAAGCGATGGTCGAGCGATCACCTGAAGCAGGTTTTGAACCCCGCCGCTGATGTCGCCGCCCACGTAATTCGGGTTGTACGCTTCGAACTGCGGGGCATTCATTGTGTGCCGCGCGAGGATGCAGTCTTTGAAGCCGGGCGCGAACCGTTCGATCTGGGCTTCGATGCGGCCTGTCATGTCGACTGTAGAGTTGTTCGGCGCATGGCAGTATCCCCACGCGGTGTGTTTGCCCTTCGGCGCGCGAGTTTCATCGAAGAGACTCTGCTGCGCCAGCAGAACAAATGGCCGCTCCGGGCATTCTCCGCCTGCAACGCGGCGCTCGCTCTCGACGATCTCTTCGGCCGTTCCCCCCAGATGCACCGTCGCCGCCTGCATGCACTCCCGCGACTTCCACGGAATGGGCGAACTCAATGCCCAGTCGACTTTGAAGACTCCCGGGCCGTATCTGTACTTCTGCAGCTTTCGCCGATACGGCGCCGGCAGGCGGTCTCCTGTAATCTCCAGTATCTGCCGGGGCGTCAGGTCGAAGAGTATCGCCCGCGATGTTGGGATGTCACGCCATGACCGGATCTGCTTTCCCATGACGATACGTCCGCCGAGTGACGCGAGATACGACGCGAGTGCATCAGACAGTCTCTGAGAGCCTCCTTTGACGAGAGGCCATCCGTCCAAATGCCCGAGTAATCCGAGCAGCAGCCCGAACGCCGCAGTCGGAGATTTGTCGAGGGGCATGTTTGAATGTCCCGCGATCCCCACGAACAGACTGCGGGCGCGGTTGCCGCGGAACCATCGTTTTGCCAGTCCATATGCAGATTGCGCGGCATTGATGCCGAAATGCGCGAGGAGCAGCGGATGTTTTGGCAGATGAAGGGGCGGAGAAAGGATTTCGGGCACCAGTTTCTCCGCACCTTGAACAAGACGCGAAAAACGCTTTGCATATGCCGCCGCGTCCTCACCAAGCGTCGCGGCGGTGTCGCCGATCGAGCGATAAAGGATCGCGGCTGTTCCGTCGTCGAAAGGATGAGCAAGGGATGCGGGCGGGTGGATCCACTCCACTCCGTGCGCGGCGAGCGGCAGCGTCCTGAAGAAGGGTGAAGCGATTCCAAGCGGATGAATCGCAGCACAAACATCGTGCAGGAATCCGGGCAGCGTCAGTTGTTTGGTCCGCGCTCCACCCCCCGGGGTGTCTCGCGCTTCGATGACGCAAACGGTATGACCGGCGCGGGCGATCTCAATCGCCGCGGCAAGACCGTTCGGACCAGAGCCCGCAATGACGGCATCGAATTCCATCGACTCATTGTATATGCCAGTGCGATCGCCGCTCCCGCGACCCAGCCGCGATGCATTGTGAGCCACGCGTGAAGGCTGCGAGTTCGCGCGCGCCTGTCGAATCGTCCGTGGGCGCCGAAATCAGGGCCGAGCGGTTTCCAGAGATTGTGAGGACGATCGTGGGCGTCCGGCTCATCTGTTTGCTGGGCGTCGTAACCGTGTTTCGCGAGATAACGATCCAGATATCCGGGGAAGAATTTGTTGGCGACGATCGCCGTCAGCGAGGAAAAGCCGATAATCACTTCGCGACGTTTGTGGTGTGCGGCCCAGTAAATGCCGCGAGCGGCCACTTCCGGCTGAAAGATCGGCGGCACCGGCTGCGGCGTGCGAGGCAGACGGCTTTTGACCCATTCGAAATGAGGCGTATTCAGCGCGGGCAACTGCACCATCGTGAGATGAACGTTGATCCGGTCGTGCAGCAGTTCAGATCGAACTGAGTCCGTGAAACCGCGGATCGCGTGCTTCGCGCCACAATAAGCGGACTGCAGCGGGATACTTCGATACGCCAGCGCGGATCCGACCTGAACAATCGTTCCGCGATTGCGTGGAGCCATGCGTCGCAACGCAGCCATCGTTCCGTAGACGACTCCCAGATACGTTACCTCTGTTACACGTTGGAACTCCTCGGCGCGCATCTGGCGGAATGGCGAAAACACCGACACCATCGCGTTGTTAATCCAGATATCGATTGGGCCGAACTCACGCTCGACTGCCGTCGCGGCGGCTTCAATCCCGTCGTGATCCGCGAGATCGACCTCGACGATCAGCGCGCGGCCGCCGAGCGATTCCACTTCCTCGCGCGCGGCGGCAAGGCCGGCCTGACCTCGGGCGAGCAGGCCGATTCGAGCCCCGCGTTTCGCGAATTCACGAGCCGTTGCGCGACCTACACCGGCGGACGCACCCGTGATAACGACAGTTTCCATACTGAAAATGGGTGCAATTCGTCCGCCAGAGATGAACTACTCGCGGAGCTCCTTTCGGACCACGAGCTTCAGGCCGGACCACACATCCGTCACCGCGCAGACCTTGATGTCGACGAAGCCAAGCGGCATGGCGACTTCCCGGATCGTGTCTTCCGTAATGTCCGTGGGAACTTTCGATGATTTCTTGGGCCACGATACCCATATAGCCGCAGTCGGTTTCAACTTCGTCCGATACGAACGGAGCGCAGCTGCCAGGTTGGCTCGCCGGACAGTGAAAATGTGCACAACGTCCGTGTTCCCGGACAATCGCGGCGCGATCTTCACCCCGTCGGGCAGGGGATTCACGAGTGTGAGGTAGTCGTCTGGAGCGCCGGGCGCGTGAACTTCAAAGCCGGGCTTGATTCCGAGTTTTGCCACCAGCGGAGTTCCTGAATAGCCTGCCATCCGCGTAATGTATCATTCACCCCCATGGCAGCCGAACGGATCCCGATCCCTGAACTGAAGAAGAAACTGGAATCGAAGAAGAAGCCCGTCGTTGTCGACGTTCGTGAACCATCCGAGATCAAAGAGAGCGGGGCAATTCCCGGTGCGATCCACATACCGATGCGTCAGATCGAGAAGCGACTGAATGAACTTCCGGAGAACGCGGAAATCGTTTTCTATTGAGGCGGAGGTGGACGCGCGTCGCGCGTCGCGGAGACTCTGGTGAAAGCCGGCTACAAGACCGTTCAGTTTTGCGGTCTTAAGGATTGGAAGAAGGAAGGATTGCCGACGGTGAGCTCCCTCACCTGACCTCGGCGAAAGCCCGCACTGGAACGATGTCGTTCACTGTGGATTCCAGCGGCACGGCGGTGAATCGAAATCCGAGACGCGGAAGCGAAGCCAGGTCGCGGAGGTTTTCGACGATCGCGATCTTCCCCGACTTGATCAGCCGCGTTTGTGTTGAACGTCCGCTGACCGGAAAGTCCACACCGGCCAGCTTCACTCCTGAACGAACCATTCGAAAAATCAAATGTTCGCCGAGATACGGACCCGGTTCCCAGTACGCTTCCGAGCCCCACTTTTGATCCCAGCCGGTCTGTATCAGCAGCGCGGCCTGTCTTACTTGTGAATCGTGGAATGGCACACTGACTTCGTGAGGAACAGGCCCGACAGACAGCAGCACCATCGCCCGCAATCCTGCAAATGACGAGGGGCTGTGGGGAGCCCCCACGTCGCCGTTCGAATGTCCGAGTTCGATGACCATTTTTTCCCTGCCCAGGAAATGTACGAAGCCGCCAGCTCACGCCAGCAAAGGATCTTAGACGAGTGGAGAGGTCCGTGCACTTCTCATTTTCCGAGGTGCAAGATGAGAGTGTTTGTTTGGGTTTTTTCAATCGCGATGGTGACCCTGGGCGCTGTGCCGGCCCTGCCTGAACAGGCGCCGGCGCAAAGAAGCGGAGACAATCCGCTTTACAGGATCACCATCAATGTTGTGGAACGCTCGACGACGGCTGTGAATTTCCGCCATCGTGGAGGATCGACGCGTCTCGATTTCAAGGGCACGCCACTGCTGCCCGGAGCGCATGGCGAGGCGGAGGTTCATCCCCGCACCGGCTATATCGACGTCAAAACCGAAATCAAAGATATGGAGCCTGCCACGAGGTTTGGCCCGGAGTACCTGACGTATGTGATGTGGGCAATTACGCCTGAGGGCCGGCCTGTGAACCTTGGCGAAGTCATCCTCGATGACAACAATCGTGGAGTACTGAATGTATCGTCGGAGCTTCAGACTTTCGGACTCATCGTTACTGCTGAACCCTACTTCGGCGTCACGCAGCCCAGCGATGTGGTCGTTGTCGAAAACTTCATTCGTTCGGATACCAAAGGTGAAGTCCAGCAGGTTACAGCAAAGTACGAATTGCTTAAGCGGGGTCAATATGCGGTAAACGTTCCTCCGGCCGAGTTGAAACCCATACCGCTGCAGAAAGACAGACCTCTCGACCTTTATGAAGCGGAGAACGCCGTCCGTATCGCGCGATGGGCCGGCGCGGACAAGGATGCAGCGGATAGTTTTGCGAAAGCGCAGGGCATGCTGAACCAGGCTTACGCGCATCAGCAGAAGGATCCGGGGAGCAAACCCGTCTCAACGGCAGCGCGTGGAGCGGTCCAGGCGGCAGAGGATGCTCGACTGATCGCGCTCGAGCGGCAGGAACAGAAGCGGCTTCAGGATGAACGCGCGGCGGCTGCTAATCGTCAGGCGCAGGCGGAGCGCGAAAGACTGCAGGCGGAAAAAGAGCGCGCCCAGGCTGAGGAACGGCAACGCCTGGAAGCCGAACGTCGCGCGCTTGCTGAAGCTGACGCCCGGCAGCAGCGCGCTGAAGCGGACGCAGCGACCGCGCGTGCGGCTCGCGATCGGCAGGCGGCTCAGGCGGAAGTCGACCGCGCCAACCAGGCGGTTGCGCAGGCTCGTCAGGAGCAGCAGCGGCTTCGTAAACAGCTTATCGAGCAGTTCAACGTGATTCTCGATACGAGAGATACAGCGCGAGGCCTCATCGTCAACATGTCCGATGTGCTGTTCGATACAGGCAAGTGGACGCTCAAACCCGGCGCTCGCGAAAAACTCGCGAAGATTGCCGGAATCGTTCTGGCTCATCCCGGCTTGAAGCTGGAGGTCGAGGGACATGCGGATAGCGTCGGTTCGGAAGATTCCAACCAGGTTCTTTCTGAACGGCGCGCAGGCGCGGTCCGCGACTTCCTGGTCCAGCAGGGAGTGAACTCGGCCACGATTACGTCACGGGGCTTTGGCGAAAGTCATCCGGTTGCCACGAACGACACGGCAGTCGGCCGCCAGATGAACCGGCGCGTCGAGATGATCGTGTCGGGTGACATCATCGGAACTCCGATCGGTCCGACGACGAGCTTGAGGTAACGGTAGGAAAAATGGGGGCGTAGCCCTATTTACCTATTTTGCCGCCGAGCTTAGGGCGAACGGGAAATGTCGGCCGGAAAAATAGGTAAATAGGGCTACGCCCCCATTTTTCCGCCGTAGAATAGCCAATCATGCAATCGGGCGATGCATTGCTGATTGTCGATGTTCAGAACGACTTTTGTCCCGGCGGGGCGCTCGCGGTTTCCGCCGGCGACGAAGTCGTGCCCATCCTCAATCGATGGATCGAGGAAGCAGGACGCAGCGGCATTCCGATATTCGCGTCGCGAGACTGGCACCCGCTTCATCACGTCAGCTTCAGTGAACGGGGCGGTCCATGGCCGCCGCACTGTGTTCAGGACACACCAGGAGCGGCATTCCACCGTGAGTTGCGGCTTCCGCCAGAGACCCACGTCGTCACGAAGGGCTACGACGTCGACGTGGACAGCTATTCCGCATTCGGGGGCACCGACCTTGAAGAGCGCCTCAAACGCGCCGGCGTCCGCTGCATCTGGATTGGAGGGCTGACTCAGGATTACTGTGTGCGCGAGACCGCGATGGACGCCATAAGCGCGGGCTTCGAAGTCCACGTGCTCGTCGACGCGACACGCGCCGTGAACGTCAACCGCGACGATGGATACCGGGCTCTTGAAGCCATGCTGCACGCGGGCGCGATCCTCGAGCAAACATGACGTCACCCTGGGTCAGCGATTCCAACGCAGCTCTTCTCACGGATCTCTACGAACTGACAATGATGCAGTCGTACTTCGACCAGGGCATGAACGATGTCGCGGCCTTCGACCTCTTCATCCGCCGCCTTCCTTCTCATCGCAACTATCTCGTTGCCTGCGGTCTCGAACACGTGCTGCATTACCTCGAATCGCTGGTCATATCGGACGAAGCTGTCGAATATCTGCGAACGCTGAACCGGTTTTCCGATCCGTTTCTCGAGAACCTGCGGCGGTTCCGGTTCACAGGCGACGTATACGCGGTTCCGGAAGGCACAGCCGTTTTTGCGAATGAACCATTGATCGAGGTGATCGCCCCGTTACCGCAGGCTCAGCTGATCGAAACGTTTCTGATGAATCAGATTCAACTCGCGACGCTTGCGGCCTCGAAGGCGTCGCGTGTCGTTCATGCGGCAGAAGGCCGGTCCGTCGTCGACTTCGGGGTGCGCCGGATGCACGGAGCCGATGCCGGCATCAAGCAGCCGCGGGCGTTCTACATCGCGGGAGTGGATTCAACATCCAGTGTTCTTGCCGGGCATCTCTGGGGGGTGCCGGTTACGGGCACGATGGCGCACAGCTATGTGCTGTCCTTCGACAGCGAGTTCGAAGCATTTCGGCATTTCGTTCGAACCTATCCCGCATCGATTCTTCTCGTCGACACGTATGACATTCAAAAAGGCGTCGAGAATGTCATTCAATTGTCGCGGGAGCTTGGAACCGAGTTTCGAGTGACGGGAGTCCGCCTGGACTCGGGCGATCTGGCAAAGCATGCGCGCGACGTGCGGCGGCAGCTCGACGCGGCGGGACTTCAGCGGGTGAATATTTTTGTCAGCAGCAGTCTCGATGAAAATGAGATTCACCGCCTCGTCTCGACGGGCGTGCCCATCAACGGTTTTGGCGTCGGCCGCCATCTCGCCGCATCGTCGGATGTGCCTGTTCTCGACACGGCGTATAAGCTGGTGGAATACGCGGGAAAGCCGAAGATGAAGCTGTCCGAATCCAAGTCGACGCTGCCCGGCCGGAAGCAGGTCTTCAGGGAGCGGGCCGCGGGCAAAGCCGTACGCGATATGGTCGGACTGATGGACGAGCCCATGTCCGGCGAACCGCTGATGATCAAAGTGATGGAGAACGGCGGACGGCTGTCGGGCCCGGAGCCTCTCGAAGTTGCCCGCGCGAGATGCCGCTCCGAACGAGCCGCGTTGCCGGATCCGTTGTTGAGTTTGTCGAAGGCCCACCCCGGATATCCGGTCGAATTGAGCGAGGGCTTGAAGCATCTACAAAAGACGGCCGAGAGAGGGTAACTCCCGGGGCGGTATAATTCCGCACGTGCTACGCGACAAAGTGATCATCATCACCGGGGCCTCGAGCGGCATAGGGCGCGCTACGGCTGTAGCCCTCGCTGCAGAGAAGACAAAGCTCGTCCTGGTTGCCAGACGCGAAGAAAGGCTCGCGTCTCTCGGCGTAGAGGTTGAACGCGCCGGTGGTAGTGCGTTCGTGTTGCCGCTGGACCTCAGGGAGACGGACCGCGTCAAGCAGATGATCCATTCCACGCTGGATCGGTTTGGGCGCATCGATGTCCTCATCAACAATGCCGCATTCGGTTTCTACGGTTCCGTCGAAAGCACGCCGCCGGA
>Ga0137433_1000315_pt1 | contig 27732 bp, 27 predicted proteins | sample EasRivERMZT840_2_FD_102335 | JGI IMG/M metagenome (GOLD analysis project Ga0137433, IMG submission 102335) | Soil microbial communities from meander-bound floodplain in the East River, Colorado, USA - East River MetaG ERMZT840_2 | ecosystem: Environmental > Terrestrial > Soil > Floodplain ...
CAGCCGGCGGGTTTGGCCTGCGCGACCATGACGCCGGAATCGAGGCATGGGGCGCGATCACCGGACCGAACAACAGCGGAGGCATCGAGTACGCCGCCGGGCTGGTACAGGGAAACAACGGACGAACCGAAAACAACAACTTCAAAGACTACTACGCCGCCGTCTCGTATAAGTTTGGCGGGCTTGGAGTTGTGGGCTCCCGTGAAGAAACCGGCGAGCAGCCGACCTCGGCCGAAGGTTATGTCGAAAACTCCGTGTCCTTTGGGGCATTCACTTATCGGGGCAAGGGCCAACCCGTGCAGGCCGGTGTTACGGAAGATTGGCTAATGCGGTCGGGCTTTAGAGCCGATATATGGTTGAAGGACCTGAACGTATACGGTACTGCAGTCTTTGGAAAGGACGAATTGAGAGGCGCAACGCCACGCGCGGTTGACAGCAGCTCCATCATGGCCGGGGCGGACTATCGGATCCTGCCATGGTTTATGCCATCATTTCGTTTTGAGAAGACGAACTATACGGATCGGCGGAATGTCATTCAAATGCTTCCGGCCTTCAGTTTTCTGGTGCGCGCGAACGTTCGAGTGGTCGCCGAGGGACACTTTTTCAACAGAGTTCAGGCTGAAACAACCGGCCGGACTGGCCTCAACGAAGGCCTGATTCGGTTGGAGTTCTTGTTCTAAAAATGCGTGGGATGAAATCCATGTTTGTGTTGTCGTGTCTTTGCGCGGTGGTGCTCATGTCCGCCGCGGCCGCGTTGGCTTCCGATGTCGATGGCCAGGTCCTGGTGCGCAACGCGCGAGACAGCGCGAACGCCGTCGTTTACATCGATAGAATTCCAGGTAAGCGGTTCACGGCTCCTCCAAATCTCGTCACTCTCGATCAGCTGAACCTCATGTTCGAGCCGCACGTTCTGCCTGTTCTTGTGGGGACGATGGTCGCGTTTCCAAACAGCGACGAAATCCGGCACAACGTGTTTTCGCCGGGGCCTCCCCGTTTTGATCTGGGAACGTATCCGAAGGGTTCAACGAAGCATCATTTGTTCGACAAGCCAGGTGTCTGGACCATGCTCTGCAATGTTCATGCGGAAATGTCCGCGTATGTCATCGTGACGGAAACGCCATATTTTGCTCGAACCGACAAGGATGGGAAGTTTGTCCTGAAAGATGTCCCTCCGGGAAAATACACGCTGAAGGTCTGGCACGCGAAGGCGAAGCCCGCAACCTTGTCGATCGAAGTCGGTCCGGCAGCGACCACAAGCATCGCGCGAATCGAACTGAAGAGATAAAAACCGTGAACCTCAAGCAAAAGACATTTCTCTTTGTGACATTGAGCATTGCCGCTTTGCTTGTGGTGTTTATCGCGTTCAGCAGTTATTACGTTCACGCTCAGGAGAAGGTCCTTCTCGACGAACGTAACGGCGCCGCTCAGGCGATTGCTCAGGAACTGACCGATTTCTTCACGCGAGGAGTAAACCGGCTGCAGACAGTCGTGACGCTGCCTGCGCTTGTCTACGGACTGCAGACGTTCGAGGAGAACAGAGAAGGCAAGCAAATCCCGGCGTGGACGACTCTTCACTACCTCTTCTATGAATCGGACGTTTTCAGAAATGTTTATCTGATTAACGGAACGGGTAAGGTTTTATGGAATGAACCGCCGAATCAGGAAGAACTCGGTTCAAAATTCCATCATTTCGATGAGCTCGTGGCGAAACTGCAACGCACGAAATCAGACGTTGGATTCGTGCTTGCCGAAATGTCGTCCGGACTGGAGATTCTCGTCGCATCGCCGGTGTCGAACCCGGAAGGAAAGGCCGTCGGATTCCTGGTCGGTACGATTCCTGCCGATAATCCATCGATCCAGTCCATCCTGAACCGCAACGGATCGGGACACGGCACCGCGCAGTTCGTCGATGAGGACGGAAGTCGAGTCATCGCCGGCACAGACGCGGCCAGAATAACTCAACCGTACCAACGACCCGACCCTGCTCAGATGCTGCTCGTCACAGCCGAAGCGCCACCGTCGCCCTGGACTGTCGTCATCGACCAGAACCTCGGCCAGGCGTATGCCGGTATCAACAGCCTGAAAGCGCTGCTGACTGCCTTCGGCGCGGTGTTCATCCTCATTGCAATGGGCAGCCTGATCTTCATCCTTCGAAGCTTCACGCGACCTGTCGAAGAACTTACCGTTGCCGCCCGCCGCATTGCCGACGGCGACCTCACCGGCGGATTCACACTCGAACGCAGCGATGAAATCGGCGTGCTCAGCCGGACGCTGGACGACATGAAGACGAAGCTGAAGGCGTCCTACGACATGCTTCTGCATTCCGAAAAGATGACCCTGATGGGACAGGTCGTCGCCGGCATCGCGCATGAGTTGAACAACCCGCTCACAATCGTGATCGGAAACATTCAGCTGATGATGATGCGCGAACTGAATGACAAGAACGTTCAGTCGCTGACGCGAATCAAGGACGGAGCAGATCGCGCGTCGAAGATCGTAAAGAATCTACTGACGTTTGCGCGGCAGGAAAAACCGGAACGGAAGCCGACCGACATCAATGTCGTTCTGAAGAAGGCGTTGGAATTACGGCAATACGAACTGAAGGTCAGCAACATCGAGGTCAGCACCGAACTTGCCGCGGACCTGCAGGAGACGATGACGGACCCGCATCAACTGCAGCAGGTTTTCCTGAACCTGATCGTCAATGCGGAACAGGCCATGATCGACGCTCACGGCAAAGGTCTGCTACGGCTTCGAACGCGTTCGGAAACAGGCAAGATTCTCGTCTTCTTCTCCGACGACGGTCCCGGAATTCCGCGCGAAAACCTGCAGCGCATTTTTGAGCCCTTCTTCACGACCAAGCCGGTCGGCAGGGGAACGGGGCTTGGCCTCAGCATTTGTCAGGGAATCATTGTGGAACATGGCGGGCGTATCGATGTGGAAAGCACAGTCGGCCGCGGCACGACATTCGTCATCGAACTTCCCATTCAACGCTGGGTCCCGCAACCCATTCCCGAACCGGATTTCGTTCGCGTGCCGGCCGTCGCGCGTAAAAGAGTTCTCGTTGTCGAGGATGAACCGCAGATTCAGCAACTGCTGGAGGAAGTCATTCGCGCCGCCGGACACGATGTGTTTACTGCAGCCAACGGGCGCGTCGCGCTCGATTTACCCGACCTGCACAAATTCGACGTCATCATCAGCGACGTCAAGATGCCGGAAGTCAGCGGTCCCGAGTTCTATGCAGCGCTCAAACGTCGGGGCGCCGCGCTCGATCAGAAACTGATCTTCGTGACCGGCGATCTGATGAATGCCGAAACGCTCCAATTCGTCGAAAGCACCGGCCGGCCATGGCTGGGAAAACCGTTTGATATCGCCGCGGTTACTCGGACGATCTCGGAGTGCCTGACTGGAGTGAGTAACGCCGTCAGAAGATAAACGCTAAGGCGCAAAGGCACAAAGGCGCAAAAAAGGCGGCCATTAAGATTTCTTGATTGGCCGCCTTTTTTGCGCCTTTGTGCCTTTGCGCCTTAGCGTTTACATCCGTCGAAGCCGGAAATCGCCTCTCTCGTTGCCGCACGTCCACGTGCCCACGATCGTGCGATTTCCCGCAACAGGATTCTCGAGCTTACCTTCGAAAACAAACCGATCCATGCCGCCTGCCTTGTTCTTCGCGTCCACTTCAAAGTGGAGCGTGAACGATGGCGGCACGGCCGGCACCGCCGGAACGGCCGGGGTATTTCCCTGAGCCTGAGTTCCTCGTTGTCCGGGTTTCCCCATCTTGACGTCAAGTCTTGCGACCTTCAGCGGAACCGAGTTGGGCCCCGGATTGACAATGCCGGTCGTGGAACTACCGTCCCATCTCAAGACAACGGTCAAATCGTTTCGCTGGCCTGCCGTCTTGCCGAAATCGCCATACCAGGTGCCAGTTAAAGGATGTCCTTCCTGGCCGGCGGCCGATACAGCCAGAGCCATGACGGCCGCCACTAAGAGGGTGAAGCGTACAAATTTCATTCGACTCCTACCTTACGGAACAAAGAATTTCGTGTTGTCGATTTCATCCTGGCTGCCGAGCATGAGCTGCGGACCATAGTTGTTGTCCTGGCAAATGTATTCAAACGGATCCAGGTTCGGACTCCACCGCATGTTGAATACGTTCGTCGTCCACGGCGCCGTATATGCTCCCGGATCGTCGATCGTTGCCGTGTATTGCAGTGTGTTCATATCGGTGCGCGTAAAGCGCTCGGTGAACTTCAGCTTCGACGTGTGCGGCGTACCGCGTGTATCAACCCAGAACTTCTCGTTCAAGCCAATGGTCTCAACGACGAGCGTGTCGCCTTCCCAGCGTCCGATCGAGTGTCCATAGTTGGTCGGCGCGAAGTTGGCCGGGTGAGAACGTCCATCCATGTAAATGATCCGGTACGAATTCGGACCGCCCATATCCAGGATGTAGATGCGTTGTAGATCCGGAACATCGACGAACTCGGTTCCGTACGGCGTCGAGAACTGGCGCGACACGCCGGAAGCCTTGCAGCGGGTGTGCGGCTCGAACTCGTCGATCTGGCGCTGGTCGTACACCGCGCGTGCCCAGGGCTGGAACGGGATCTTTTCGAGGATGCCCTGAGGCAACGTGGTCGGTCCGCCGTTCCAGCGACCAGGTTTCTGGCCGGGAACATCACCGATCCAGGGCTTGCCGTCGGGCCGTCGGGGAGTCGGCAGCGCAGGCGCGGCATTGCCGCGACCACCACCTCGACCACCGCCGCCGGCATTCTGGCCGCCGCGGCCTCCGCCGCCCTGTCCACCCTGTGCCGGAGGAGCAGCCTGCGGCGCCTGTCCGAAGCCGGTGAGGGCCAGACCCAGCACCATGATGAATGCTGTCAAAAGAAGTAAGACGTTTTTCATAGAACGGATTCTCACGATGGAACCCTCCCTTTTAAGTTCGAAGATTATGGACGGTTATCCTGGCAGAGGAAATATGGGGTTTCCTCACCAGGTATCCATTCAAATGTCCCGCTGCTCGTCCACGGTTTGGTATACGTCCACGGATCGTCGATGGTGACTTCGTATCTCATCGTTTTCATATCGACGCGTGTGAACTTCTCGATCAGGTGCAGCCTTTCGGTGTGCGGCAGGCCGCCGTTATCGAACCAGAACTTCTCGTTGAAGCCCCTCGTGTCCACAACCAGCGTGTCGCCTTCCCACGTTGAGACCGAACGACCGTAGTACAGCGGATTGTCGGCGTCCCCGTTGATCTGTCCGATCTGTTCACGTCCGTCGGTCCAGATGACGCGGCGATTGCGATTGCCGCCGCCGAGGAGCACAAGAATGCGATTGAACTCCGGATTCTCGACAAGCTGGAATCCATAGATCTGCTGCCACTGGCGCGGGCCTCCCGGCGGTTTGCACGCGAGGTACATCGGGTCGTCTTTCAGGAAATTGCGCTGCCGGAATTCGTACACGTCACGCGCCCATCTCTGCATCGGGGCGACTTTATCGACATCCGCGATATTCTTCAGCAGGCCGTACGCATCCATTTCGACCCTGGCGCCATCCTGAAGCAGTGAGGTTCGGCTCGGATTTCCCCAGTATCCGGTCTCTCCTTGCGGCGGTCCCAGCCGCGGTTTTCCGTTAGGCCAGCGTGGAACCGGTCCGGATGCGACCTTCCGCTGAGGCGGAGTGCCATTCGCTCCGGCGTAAACCTTCTTGCCGGAGGCGGTGGTCACGGAATTACCGGTGACCTGTTTGCTTCCATCTCTTGCCGCGAAACCCTGGACTGTCACGTTCTCTCCGATGGCCAGCGCTGCTTCGCTCCAGCCGTTTCTTGCCAGACTGAGAGCGCTGTCCAATTCGACGGCCCAAAGAATCGGCCGCGGCGTTCCGGGAACCTTTACGAGAACGTGGACATACGGATTGGACCAGTCAACTTGCGTGACGGTTCCGCGTATGGTCAACGGCTTGGTCAGATCGAATTTCGCCGCGAGCGTATGCTGACCGGCCGCCGGTGCAATGGAGAGGAATATGCCGATGAATATGCTGAGAATTAAGGCGATTTGCCTCATTGAAAACATCCTCCTAAACGTGGTCGGCGAGATCATACCTCTACCCGCGGGGAAGTCCAAAGCCCCACTTTGGTGATATGACAGTTTTTTATCGAGGTCGGCTCGTGATAGCGTTACACGCCACAAACAAGGAGAACTGATGTCTCGAAACACTCGATTAACGCTGACAATCGTGCTTGCCGCAGTGGTTGCAGTGGCGAGCGTTGTGACGTCCCTGGCTCAACTCCCGATTCCCACTCAAGGCCAGCGTGGCGGACAAGGACAACAACAAGGACAGGGCGGCGGTCGTGGCGGCCGCGGCGGTGACGGCCAGCGCGGTCAACAGCAGGCGCAGCCGGCGGATCCACCTCCGGTGGTTTCAGCCATCGCCACAGCGTCGCCGGAAGTCACCGGCCCCGGCAAGTTCTACGAAACTCTGATGGAACTCAAGCCCGGTGACGATCTCGCACACTTCAAATACGTAACGAAGGAATACATCGTGTCGGGAACTGCGAACGGGCAGCCTTACAAGACGCGCATCGTGATCCGGCGGCCTGCCGATGACCGCAGGTTCAGCGGGTTCGTCCTTGCGGAATCCATGCATCCGAGCGGCAACCCCTGGGTGTTTCACTTCACGCACACCTATTCGATGACCGAAGGCCACATCGGGCTGGAGATCCTCACAAGCGCGACGCAGGGATTCACCGAGTCAAATCCCGAACGCTACAAGGATCTGGCCGTCGCGAACGGACAGGCCAACGAGATCATCGCGCAGGTCGGAGCACTGGTGAAATCGAAACGTCCTGATAATCCGCTCGGCAGCGTGACGATACGAAAAATGATCCTGACGGGCTCATCCGCGTCCGCCGGTGTGATGGTCAACTACCTGCCCACACACATGGTGCAGCGGCTCGCCGACATGAAACCGATCTACGACGGCTTCATGCCGACCAGCAACGGCGGGAACCTCCGCATGATCGACGTCCCGATGATTCAGGTTCCGACCATGCGTGAAACCATGAACGGCGCGACGACCCGGCAGGATGGCGATACGCCGGGGAATCAGTTCCGCGTTTACGAATTCGCCGGCATGGCTCATATCGATTCACGCGATGCCGCCGCGTACTATCCCGATCCATGCAAACAGCCGATCAGCCGGTTTCCGCTGGCTGCTTACATGTCCGTCGCGCTGCATCATCTCTGGCAGTGGTTGGATAAGGGCGTTGCTCCGCCCAAAGCCGACCGCATCTACATGGACTACAACACCAACAGTGATGGTTCACTCATGGCGCTCGACGAATTCGGAAACGTGAGAGGCGGGATCCGAACGACCTATGTCGATGTGCCGGTCATGAAGATCGGCGTTCCCAATTCTGGCTCCGAACCGCCGATCAAGAATCCGCATCCGTTCATCGCCGCGCGAGGAGAGGCTGCTCAGAATCAACTCTGCGGTCTTGCCAACTATGATCTGGCATTCAGCAAGGAGCAGTTGAAGAAGTTGTACAAGGATAAAAAGACATACCAGTCGAAGGTCCAGCAGCGATACGACGAACTTATGAAGCAAGGCTGGGCGCTGCCGGTGTATCGGTCTGTGGTGCTCGGCGATGCAGCTAAGGCGAATTTTTAAGGGAGCATTTTTGTCAGCTATGAAGACGAAGTGGACTGTTGCTTTGATAACGATTTTTCTAGCCAGCTTGATTGGCGTTGCCCAGCAAACCGTGCCGTTTCAAGGCAACATTCCAGTAGCGCCCACCGGTCTCGCCAATCGTCCTCTGCCGAAGTTGCCGATGGAATTCGACACCGGCGAAGGACAACGGATCCGCGTCAGTGTCGTGGCCAGGGGCTTGACGTTTCCGTGGAGCATGACATTCCTTCCGGACGGTTCAATGCTCGTCACCGAGCGTACAGGCAAACTCCGAATCATTCGCAACGGGGCGCTCGATCCGCAACCCATCGCAGGCGTGCCGGCGTCGCGCTATGCCGGCAGATCCGGCGATCCGGGCGCCGTTCATGGATTGATGGACATCGCGCTTCATCCGCAGTTCGCGCAGAATCGACTCGTCTATTTAAGCTACACAAAACCGCTCGACGCTAATCGCGGCACCAACGCTGTGGCGCGCGGACGATGGGACGGCAATGCTCTGACGGATGTTCGTGACATCTTCGTCGCGCAGGGAACCGGCAACGGCCTCGGTGCCGCGCGCATCGCGTTCGGGCGCGACGGGATGTTGTACATGACCAACGGCGGCAACGATCCGCAGGATCCCAAGAACCACGGCGGAAAACTTCTGCGGCTTCGCGACGACGGCACTGTCCCGGCGGACAATCCTTTCGTCGGTCGCGAAGGCTATAAACCGGAGATCTTCTCGATGGGTCATCGCACTTCGCTCGGTCTCGCCATTCACCCGGGAACGGGAGAAGTCTGGCAGAACGAGAACGGGCCCAATGGCGGGGATGAGATCAATATCATTCGAGCAGGCCGTAACTACGGCTGGCCGATCGTCAGCTTCGGCCGTACTTATCCGGGACCGTGGCAAGCCGAGAGGCCCACGCACGAAAAGTTCGAAATGCCGGTGGTCTTCTGGATGCCGTCAATCGCGGTATCGGGCATGACGTTCTATACGGGCAGTAAGCTTTCGAAGTGGAAAGGCGATGTCTTCGTCGGCAGCCTGCGGACGGGCGAGATCCCCGGCACCGGCCACATCGAACGAATCCTGTTCAACGAGAAAATGGAAGAACTGCGTCGCGAATCGCTGCTCGTCGAACTGCGGCAGCGCATCCGCGATATCCGTCAGGGTCCGGACGAGTTGTTGTACGTGTTGACGGATGCGGAAGACGGTGCCGTACTGAAGATCGAGCCTGTGCAGTAAGGACGCGGAGAAAAACGGGGACAGTGAGGAAATGGGGTCTGACCCCTCTCACGCAGCGTGGTGCCATCGACATGATGATTCCTGTTGCGCGGGAGGGGTCAGACCCCATTTCCTCACTGTCCCCGTTTTTCTCCGCCACCTTTGTTAGTGCGTCATGGCATAGATGACGTAATTGATGCCGAGCTTGTACGCGAGCGCGGTCATGGGAACGGGATAATAAGGATCGTCCGCGTGCTCCCACGCGTCGCCCATATCGCTGTTGAAGTTGATCGCGACCATCAGCCTCCCGCGATCATCATAGATTCCGCGCCAGTGTGGCTGTCCCTCCAGTTGCGCTACGACCCCACCTCCACGTGACATACGCAAATGCCGCTCACCGGGTATGGCCGTGCGATCGCCGAGATCAAAGAAAACGTGCATGAGCACATCGTCGTGCGGAATTTCGACGACCGGATTGTCGGGAAACGCGCGGCGTATGCCGGCATGAAACACCTGCCAGTCGTATTCCCCATGCAGGTCGTCGACCAGGAGGAATCCGCCTCGCATGCAGTATTCACGCAAGCGCGCGGCTTCCTGAACACTCGGCGTCCACTGCCCACGACCCGGTTGTTGCATGAACATGAACGGGTATTCGAAAATGCGATCGTCCATCAGGTCGAGATGAATCTCGTCGTCCGCAACCTGTACGTTGGTGCTCCGTCGGAGGGCCGGAAAGAAATGCGCTTCGGCAAGCGGGTAATCGATGGCCCACCATGGTTGCCAATACTCACGCGAGCCGCCGCCGCCGAACGTCCTGTACTTCATCCGCATCAGATGAAACTCGGCCTGCGGGCCATCGTCATCGTGTTCCTGAAGCGGACGCGCGAGAACGAGAGATGCGCAAAGACACAGGGACAGAATTACTTTGCGGAGCATGGACTGGGATTCCAACCGGTGGCGTCAGGAAGTTTCTTGAAATCCGAAGTCGTCAGGTACGGCCGGGTCAAATAGGTCGGATCCTCGACTTTGGTGAGGATCGTCAACCACAGATCGCCGTTGGGCATCGTGTTCAGGTCGAAGTACTCGGTGACGATTGCGTTCCTGCTGTAAGGCGCGCCGTTTTTCCGGATGTAGCCAGGCCTCAGATTATTCGTGACGACCTTGAGATTGCCTCGCCTTGGCGCGGCTCCGCGACCGCCTCCGGCAGCAAACTCCCATTGCGCGGCCGAATTCCCCTGCCACGTGGGCTCACCGGCGGCCGTGGCTGCAGCGTCGCCGAAACGGAGCAGGCGTGTTTGAGTTCCTGTATCGGTGTCGATGCGTAACCTGTTGTCGTCTTCCCAGGTGAAATGGAGGCGTCCCGGCAGGCGCATGATGTTCGGGGCGCCGTACGCGCGGCATTGCTCGCCGGATGATTCGTCACGGGCGGGATCCCAGCTCTCACCGGCCTTGCGGCCCGCGGCATTCAGCGGAAGCGTTTCGAACACGCCCTTGCGGGGCGTAACCATTCTGAATTTCCAGTCTTCATTGATGACGGAGACCCAGTAACCGGAGAGATCGAACGGCGCCGCCTGTCGGGCAGTCTGTGTCGCTCCGCCTCTTCCACCGCCGCGTTGTGCGAAGGCCTGCGGTGCAGCCAGCAGGACCGCGAAGAGACACAGTGATGCAGGAAAAAACCGCACGAACTTAATCTACTTGTTCGCCGGCCCGTGTTCCCCAGGTAAATCCGTCCAGTGGACGTTTCAGTGTGACCATCAGGGCGCGGTACTCATTCGGCACGCGCGACGGCCGGCCGACGACCACGATCTCATCGCCGACTTTCAGCGTCTGCGCGTTAACACCCGACTGACCCAGCTGCGTCGTGCCGCTCCATTCCACCGCCCAGCGCTGCATCACGCCTTTCTCATCCGGCGCCTGCATGGTTACGAATGCGTGGGGGTTGCGAAACACGAACTGTACCAGCTTGCCCGTCAGCTTGATCTCCTTGGTGACTTCGTACGTCGCGCCATAGGAATGGTGAGCGTAAGCTGCAGTACCGGCGAGTAACGCCGTAGCAATGACAAGAAACACGAATCTGCGCATCATTTCTTCTCCTTATTTAGCGCCCGCGAGGCTGCGATAAGCCGCCTCAATAAACATTGATGTAGTCCAGGAACCTGTGTTCGATCCGTACCGCCCGTCAAAGTCCAGGGTCGGCCTTGCAGCCCGGACCTGCTCGAGCGTCATACCTTTATTGATCATGTCTTGAACTCGATCTCGAATCATGACGAGCATATTGCGATAAGAAGCGACATCGGCCGTGTCCGACAGCCGTCCATGACTCGGGATAATCCACGTCCCGCCCTGTGACCGGTACTCCGCGACCGCCAGGTCCAGAATGTGATTAAGGCCTTTGATGACGCCCTGGATGCTTCCACCCTTCTGCAAATCGATCATCGGGTAACTGACCGTGGAGAAAATGTTACCCGCGCTGATCACTTCGGAGCGACGGAAAAAGACGATGCTGTCGCCATCGGTATTTGCAGCAGGTTCGGTATAGGCAATAACCGCCTCGCCGTTGAAGTACTCCGGCAGTTTGTAGAGTTCATCGAAGAAAGTGTCGGTCGGCAATGCCCGTTCCGGAGTCCCGCCGGGCTTTCCGGCCGTGGCGGTCATCCGGATCATCGTGTTTTCATGAGAAATCACGGAGGCGCTTCGCCCCACACCCGTTGCCGCGCCAAGCCCGCCGCCTCGCGGATAGAAGCCGGACGTGGCGAACTTTTCATTGCCGCCGATGTGTTCCGGTGCGTCACTCGTGTTCAGGATGTATCGAAGCGGTTTGGGCGGCGTCGGTGAACTGATAACCGAATTGATGTACGGACTCGACCAGCCGAAAGCGATGCCGGGACAGTTTGGTCCGGCGCACTTGTTCGTGCTCGCCGCCGCGGCCACGGCTGTCGCCAGTTGATTGACCGCGGCCTGAAGCTTTTCCGTCATGGCAGCAGCGCCCGTATTGACCAGCAGAACGCCCTGGGGTCCGACCGACGCCGTGATGTTCGTGCCGTCGGCGACCAGCATATAGATGTTTTCCTGCACGGGAAGAATATGGACCTGGCCATCCTTCGGAGCCTGGTCGGCAATCGTTTTATCCGGAGCCACGGACGAACGAGACGAAGGCACCCGCAGGTTTGCCGCGCTTGTCACGCCCGTGAACGTTCCCCGGTATTCCGGATAAACGGTCTTCGCGCCGCCCCTGGCCGGTTCAGCGGGAACCCACTCTTCTTTTTTCAACCACTCGGTCAACGCGGTGTTCTGGCCGGGCAGAAAGTGCGGCACGTGGTGCCTGTTGGTCCCGCCGTTTTCGGCAAACGCCGACGCATTGCAGGTCTCGGTCGCCGTGATTCCGGTTCGGTCATAGACATAGGTCGTCGACTGGATGAATGGCTCATCGAGATAAATCGGATCCTCGATGACCGTAACGATCATCAGGATGTCTTCATGCCGCGTGAGGTAATCCGTCATCGTGAACATGTCCGTCGTCTGCGGACCGCCCCTGCGGATGTACCCATCCTTCAGATGCGTCGTCGTGATTTTCAACGTGTTGCCGATCCACTCTCCAGTCGAAAAACCGCTCCACGTATGCGGCGCCCATGCGGGGGGATGCGGACGGCCGTCCATGTAGATCGGCCAATCGAGCGACCGCATGAATTGAACGTGATAGGCCTTGATTTCACGCGTCAGCGGATCCTGCTCTTTCAGAATGCGCGCTCCGCCCAAACCGCGCCATTGATGCGGCGCCGAATGAGGCCGGCACTGGTACTCCTGTGTTCCCCAAAGCGACTCCGCAGACGTCTCCGCCCGCAGGCGGCCCGCCTCGTTAAATGGAATCCCCAGATAGTCGCCAAGCGGCGGTTGCCCAAGTTCACCCAGGGCGCCCGGATCTTCGTCGCTTTGCAGGATCCATTCGCCGGAAATATCGGGCGGATTTTGCGTGCGAGCCGGTTGCGCGTAGACTGGCAAACTCGCAATCGATGCAGTCGCAACAACAACGAGGAGAACTGCGAGGTCCCGAAGATAGCGCTTGGTCATGTTTCGCCTTTATTTCCTGTGTAGTGGCGTAACGTAGCACCCGGCTTTTTCGAAGTCAATGAACCATGCCGGTCGACACGCCAAAGCTAATGACATCCATCCCGTGTGAAGTCGAAGAGTACCGTGACACGCACTGGCATCGCGACGGCGAAGGACAGGTGCAGACACCCGTCCAGGCCGAACGTTTCATCGAACTCGTTGGTTTCGCCTCTTGCCTGACGGACTCGCGGCGGCCCGGACCTTCACTGTACGTCGCGGTGTGCGGCCGGCGAGACGCCGTCATGCCGCGGAACGTTCAGAAGGATCCGGAAAGCTCGCACACATGGCAGCTCAAAGATGAGGTCGTCCGCCGGGCCCGCGTCTATTACGGAAAACTGCCGCGAGGCAGGGCGACATTTCTCGCCCCGCGAATGATCCCTTACTTCAATGCGCTCTGGGGTGTGCGGCGACGGCAGCAAACCGCGCAGTTGAGCAGAAATGCCCAGGCCGTCCTGCGAGTCCTGCGCAAGGAATGGGAAATGGGCACTGCGGATCTCCGCGCGGACTCCGGCGTCAAAGATCGGAAGGCATTCACACAGGCGATCGATGAACTGCAGACGGCAATGATCGTCGTACCGACAAACGTCGTTTATGACCCGAAGCTTACGTATCTCTGGGGCCTTGCCGAAGAACGTTTCCCGGAACAGCTTTCCCGGAAGATCGATCGGCTGACCGCCTTCCGGGAAATCGCCCGATGCTTCCTTGATTGCGCCGGACTGACGGTTCCCGGTGAACTCGCGCGAGTGACCGGCCTGTCACGTCCGGACGCCGGGCTTGGCAATCGCGCGCTGGTAAAAGAAGGTTATGCGGTAATGCTTTCCCCTGGAACCTACCGCCTCTCGAAACTTTGATACCCATGGAACGATCTGAAAAACGCGCTTTCGGCGCTGCCGTTCTGGCTTTGACGATGTGGAGCGGAACTCCTGTCGCAAACAAGATTGCCGTCTCATACATGAGCGGGCTTACCGCGGGCGTCCTTCGATCGATGCTCGCCGCAGCCATCGCACTCGTTGCAGCCATTGCACTGCGGCTGCCTCTCCCGATGTCCGGCAAGGATCGATGGCTATTGATTGCATCCGGCGCGGCGTCCTTTGCAGTGTGGCCCGCGCTCGTCAGCGTTGGGATCGCCAGAACCACTGCGAGCCATGCGGCGGTAATCATGGCGATGATCCCCATACTGACAGCTCTGATCGCGCATCTCCTTGATCGCCGGCTACCCAAACCAGGATGGTGGTTCGGAGCTGTCACTGCGTTTGCCGCGACAGCAGTGCTCGTGGCCGCTCAAAGTCCGAATTCCGCATCCTCAAAACCCGCCGCGGATCTCACCGGGGATCTCATCGTTCTCGCCGGTAGCCTCGTGTGCGCGATCGGTTATGTCACCGGCGGGAAACTCTCCGCAAAGATCGGCACGACGGCCACGACATTCTGGAGCCTTGCATCCGCTCTGCTCCTGCTCCTCCCGCTGTTCGGCCTCATCGCAAACCAAACGGCATGGAGCGCTGTTCCGGCTCGTGGTTGGCTGGCGATCGGATGGATGACCATTCTCTCCTCACTCGTCGGATACGCGCTTTGGTTTTACGCGCTCGGAAAAGGCGGTATCGCAAAGATAAGTTCGCTCCAGCTCGCGACACCTGGTGTCACGATCGCGGCGGCGGCGATCATACTGAGCGAAGACCTGACAATGCAGATGATCGTGGTCACGGCAGTGATCTTCGCAGGAACATCGTGGGCGCATCAGCACGCCAGGTAATGGGAGGCATCGAACGGCTCCGCGTTCATGCCCTAACGCACTCTCTTTTTCCGCCAACGACACTCAAGGCCGCCATCCGCCGGCTTGGATTCGTCCAGGCCGATCCGATCCGATCGCCGGCCAGAGCTCAGGACTTGATCCTTCGCCACAGAGTCAAAGGCTACCGGGCCGGCGACCTCGAACGCCGGTACGCATCGCTGGATATCGAAGAGGACGTCCTTTACGCGTACGGTTTTCTGCCGCGCGCGGTGTGGCAGGTTCTGCATCCCAGGATGACGAAAGGCCTGTCGAAGCTGGAGAAGAAGGTTCTTCAGACGGTGCACGATTTCGGCCGCATGCATCCGCGAGAACTGGAAGCTCACCTTGGCAGCGGTCGAGTGATCAACGCATGGGGCGGCTACTCGAAGGCGACGACGCATGCGCTCGAGCATCTGCACTATCGCGGCTTGATTCGGGTCGCGGGACGTGAAAGCGGAATTCGAGTGTATGAGCCTGCGCCGCCTCGCGAACCGTCTGCTCCTGCGGAACGTCTGCGAACACTGATCCTGGTGATCGCCGATATACTGGCTCCGGTTCCGGAAAAAACTCTTCACTCCCTTATCGCCTGGTATCGCGATCTGGGTAATCCTCGCGCGACTGTCGACGCACTTCTCAAAAGCGGCGAACTGGAGAAGCAAACAATCGACGCCGTCGCTTACGTCTGGCCGCACGATAGCGTTGGAATGCCTGAAGCGCCGCGGGGCGTCCGCTTTCTCGCGCCCTTTGATCCGGTGGTCTGGGATCGCAGGCGATTCGAGCACCTGTGGCGCTGGGCCTACCGCTTCGAGGCATACACGCCGGTCGCGAAGCGGGTTCGTGGATACTACGCCATGCCGTTGCTGTGGCAGGACAATGTCGTCGGATGGGCGAACGCGCGGAGCGACGGGAAACGATTGAATGTCGAAGTCGGCTTCGTCGAGCAGCCTCCCAGGGAACGCGACTTCCGCTCTGAATTGCAGGCTGAAGCCGAGCGGCTCGCAACTTTTCTTGATGTTTCGAATTGCGAAGTATCCGGTGCTGCTATATCGTAATTCGTAGTATGGCGCGCAAACCACGAACCGGACCCGCTTCAGACCCCGAGATCCTGATTCTCTCGAGCCTCGCTTCCGGACCGAAGCACGGCTACGCGATCATGATGGATGTGGAAGACTTCGCAAGCGTGTCACTTGGTCCGGGGACGCTTTACACAGCGATCACGCGACTCGTCGAGAAGAAGTTCATTGAGGCGCAGGCGAGCGACGGCCGCCAGCGGCCTTATCGTTTGACCGCGGAGGGTGCAGGCAGTCTGAGGGACTTGTTGCAGGACATGCGCCGTGTGGCCACAGCCGGACTGGCAAGACTGAGGAACGCATGAACATCCAGAGAATCATCGTCGCGAACCTGTTGCGTGTTTATCCGGCGCGTTGGCGCGCCGAGTACGGCGCGGAGTTCACGCATCTGCTGCTGTCTCGGCCGTTGAGCCTCCTTGTCGCAGTCGATGTCGTCTGGAGCGGATTGCGGCAGCGCGCTCGGACGGCCGACGCAGCGACGTTCGCCGGGCTGGCAACGATGGCGATGATTCTTGCCGGACTCCTCTCGAACACCGTTCTACTGCAGGACTCATCAATCACATTACCGCGCGTCGTCGTGAAGACATTTCGATCCGATCTATACGCTTTCTTGCTGATCGCCATCGGATGCTGGATCCAGGTCTGGCGGGGCGGCACGGCGTCGAGCTCCGGGAAAGCCGCCGCCAGAGTGTCGTTCCTCGGTGGCTTGCCGATCATGGCTGCGGGCCTGCTCGCGCTGTTTGGAGTCCTGGATCCAGCCAGGTTGGGTTATCAGGGCGGCGCTCGCCATCCATCTCCGGTGTCACTCGACGTTTTTGCTGCTCCACTTTTTGCTCTGCCACAGTCCTTTCTGTTCTGTGGGGAACCCTGGGCGGAGCACTCGGACGATGGTTGTCTCCCTGGCTTCGTAGACCGGTTCTATGGAGTCGATGATGCGGAAGGTTACGTTTCAAATCGTTGTGATCGTTTCTTTGGCCGCTGTTGCGATCGCGCGGCAGGCTGGTCCGGTCGCGTTCGAAGTCGCGTCCGTCAAACCGAACAAGTCCGGCCAACGCGCAGGGAATCTCCGGGGTGAACCGGGCGGCCGCATCAATGCGACCAACATGCCCCTGCAACAGCTGGTCACCTTCGCCTTCCAGGTTCCCCCGTACCTGCTGGCCGGTGCGCCGCCCTGGATCGCGGACGAACGGTTCGACATCGTGGCCAAACTCGAAGGGAATCCGCCACCCCCAGCTCCGGGTTCGGGCCCCGGCCCTATGAACCTGGCGATGCAGAATCTGCTCGCCGATCGCTTCAAGCTCAAGTTTCATCGCGAAACCCGAGAAGCCGATATGTACGCCCTTGTGATGGCTCGTCAAGGTGGCAGCCCCGGACCCGGCCTCATACCATCGAAACAGGATTGCTCACCGCAGGGAGTTGAAGCGCGACGCGCGAGCCCGCCGCCCGGAGTGTTCTGCGGGATGCAGATGGGGCCGGGCCGCATCGGCCTCGGCGGATTCCCTCTTTCGACATTCGTGAACGGTCTTGCAGCTCAGGTCGGCCGCTTTGTCGTTGACCGAACGGGCCTGACCGGAAATTGGGATTTCGAACTGAAGTTCATACCCGAACAGCCCATCGGCCTGCCGCCCGGAGCCGAACTTCCGCCCCCCGACCCGAACGCCGCCTCCGTCTTCACTGCCCTTCAAGAGCAGCTCGGATTGCGGCTACAGGCAACCAGAGGACCCGTCGAGTTCTTCGTGATCAACAGCATCGAACGGCCCATCGCTGACTAGAGCTGCCTGGAATTGTCAATAGGCTCTAATCCTTCCACGATTTATCGAGCGGGAATTTCGACCTTCCAGGATTGCGGAGTCCTATCGCGAGGTTTTCTTCGCGTGCACTGCGTCAGGCGGTCCGGCATCTCACCTGGCGTGAACTAGCGTTTTCAACCCGCTCTCGAAGAGTACTTCGATCTTGGCTCCTTCTCTCACTGCGGTCGTAACGCCGCGGCCGAGAGTGTGATGATCAAGAATATCCCCTGCTTCGTATTTGCTTGTCGGGGAATAGGTCTTGGCGACAGCAGTGCTGCTGGCCTTCATCGCCAATTGATGTTTGTTGGCAGCCGACTTACCCATACGCGGAGTCGAAGACGTTCTCGCCTCCTGAGCCTTGTACGCGTGCTGCGACTTGCAGGTGTTGCATACCACGCGCTTCGGCTTATCGTCGACAATCGCTTCGATTGTGTGCGCGAGCAGCATCTTGCACTTGCCGCACCATGAGTCAATGTTGCTGCCAAGCTTCTTGTTTGTGAGTTCTGTTTTCAATTTGTAAGACTTTCAAGCGGAGAGAGTCAGCCCCTCTCCAACCTCGTCATTGTACGTTGCCCTGGGCGACTTTGGGGGACCGATCTGAGTTTCCGCGATCGCAGCGTGGACGGTAGGCCGGGTTTCGTCAATGTTTTTGCGCTTGAACGTCGGAGGGCGAGGCAGTGAGAACTGAAAACTTTTCTGCTTCGAATGTAACCTTTTGGGGCCGGTTAGCGTGATAGAGGCAAGCGGAACGAAATGAAACCCTGATCGAAATAAACAGAATTCAATGCAGACGGTTCGGGAACGCTGACGAGGGAAGTTGTCAGCCCGCCGGGCACGGATCCGCATAAATTCTGTCCAGGTGCGCCAAAGGGTTACTCGGCGACAGTGGAAGGAACCCTATGCCGGGCCACAGCGCGTTTCACCAACCTCAGCGAACTGCGAGCTCTGCTCGAGGGTGCCCAGGCGCCATCGGTAAGAGTCAATCAGCTGCAAAAGACAAGCGACGGCAAGCTCATTGTCGATCTCAGCGTCGATACACCGGACTGGTTACCGGAATACGTCGGGCGCACTTACTACTGGAGGCTGAAGCTGCCCGGTTACATCATTCGTCACAGCGCGAATCAGGTATCTGGAAATTTCCTAACATGGGTTGTCACATCCGGTCAGGGGGTATTCCGCATTGAAACGGAATCCCAGTTGCCATAAGCTGCCTGGCTTAACGATCTTTGGGAAAGTCTCCGCACTTTCCCAAACCCCACCTTCCATGTCCGCGACGCTCGCGCAGTCTTGCAGGATTGCCGGTGCCGTTCTTCTTCCACTTCACAAGCGTGCCGACGGCAGCCAGGTACGACGGCGTCCCGCCGCAATAACAAGCTCAAATCGAAAAATCGGGTCTTACCGTATACTCCGTTTCACGATGCTTCAAACGTCGGCAATAAGGTCCATTCTCATTGCGGCGTTCATCTTCTTTCAGGCGCCGCGCGCGGATGTCCTGCGAGGCGAGTACGGGCGCTACCGGGCAAACAACGACCTTCTCTCTTACCGTCTGGATATCCGGGTCGATCCCGAAAAGAAATTCCTCAGCGGGAAGAACACCATCCGTTTCCGCATGCTTCGAGATGACACGCGCATCCAACTGGATCTGGCATCCAATCTCAATGTCGACCGGATTCTGTTCGGGGATGTCTCGCTCCAATACGAACGCGAGCTCAACGCGGTCTTCGTCAATTTTCCGGAAACGCTCAAGGCAGGGCGCGTGGTCGCTATCGACTTCCGTTATTCCGGCGTTCCGCAGGAAACCGGCAGGTTCGGAGGGATTACGTTCCGCAAAGACCCGTCCGGTCATCACTGGATCAACACGGCCTGCGAGGGGCCCGGGGCGAGCGTGTGGTGGCCGAACAAAGACCAGTGGCGCGACGAGGTCGAACGGATGGAAATCCGTGTTGCGATTCCCAACGATCTGGTGGACGTTTCCAACGGCAGGTTCATCGGCAAGACGGACCTCGGCGATGGTTACACGCGATGGGACTGGCTCGTTCAATACCCGATCAACAACTACAACGTCACGCTGAACATCGGCAATTACACGCACTTCACGGACCGGCTCGGCGACATGACGCTCGACTTTTACGCTCTTCCGGAAAACCTGGAGAAGGCGCGACGGCAGTTCGTGCAAGCGAAGTCCATGCTCGAGGCATTTCAGAAATTCTTCGGCGATTACCCGTTCAGCAAGGACGGCTACAAGCTGATCGAGGTTCCCTATTCCGGCATGGAGCATCAAAGCGCCGTCACTTACGGCAACCGCTTCGCAAACGGTTACCTCGAACGCGATTGGACGGGCGTCGGCGTCAGCCTGAAATTCGATTTCATCATCATTCATGAAAGCGCGCACGAGTGGTTCGGAAACAGCGTTACCGCGGCCGACGTGTCCGATATGTGGATTCACGAAGGATGGGCCACCTATCTGGAGTGCCTCTACGTGGAACATGCGTTCGGTTACGACGATGCGCTCAGGTACGTCAACGGGTACAAGTCGCGAGTCCAAAACCGAACACCGATCATCACGCCGCGCGGACTCCACAGATCGCCTCCGCAGGACATGTATTTCAAAGGCGCGCTCTTCCTGCATACGCTTCGCAACGTCGTGAATGACGACAGACGCTGGTGGAGGCTCATCCGCGATTTCTACGAGCGTTTCGCGTACCGGAACATCATGACCGAGGACGTCGTTCAGTTCTTCAACGAGAGAACAAAGATGGATCTGACGCCGCTCTTTGACCAGTATTTGCGCCACGCCGAACTGCCGGCGCTGGAACTGAAGTTCGATAGAACGAGCAGCAGCTTGTCCTACCGCTGGGTTGCCGCGGCGAAGGGATTCGCAATGCCGGTACGCGTCGGTAAGAAATGGCAGTGGCAGATCATCCAGCCGGCGTCCGAATGGAAGTCGATGCCGTGGGCGCCGGCAAACGAAGAATTCGAAGTGGCGACGGATCTGTACTACGTCAACGTCATCCGCACCATCGGCTAAAACTATCGCCGGTGTTCAATTCGAATTTACTGAGGCCCGAAGGGCCGTCAGATCGTAGCCACGCCCGAAGGGCGTGGATGGCAATTAGCCTGTGAAGGAGAGCCACGGAGTGGCGAAAGATTATCAAACACAGTCTTTCGCCACTCCGTGGCTGCGTCCACTAAAGGACAACCGTTATCCCACGGCGACGCCGTGGGATACATTCTGGCGGCCCTTTCGGGCCTGGAAGATTCAAATTAAGACACAACCTAAGGGTGGATTGCTCTTCGCAGTGCGGCTTCCCCGCCGACAACCGGCAGCACGACAGAGCTTTGATCCAGGTCCACATGGAGTTCCGTCCCCGCTTTGGGCCAGAGCGTGAACTCCTTGTCGCTGGACATGATCATCATCCCGATCCGCTTCCCAACGGCCACGATCTGATCGTCGGGTTGAAGGCTGAACGTAAGCGTCACAAACTTTCCCGGCTCGAGTGGTTTGCCATGGGCTTTCGAGCCGTAGTTTCCGCCGTCCGACAATGATTTCCAGTTCTGAGGATCGGCCCAGCCGCGCGTAATCAGTCCGGAGGTGCCTGCCGGCGGCCCGGTCCATGGAAGTTCCACGAGCCACGCGGAGAGATTCAGCGCCGGCTTGTTGGATGAGATGCGCAGCGTGACGCTGGAGTAGCCGGACAGATGAACGGGTTCGACGAGTTCGGGCGTCGCATAGATCAGCCGGTTGTTCGACTGCTCCATTTGAGCGAGCTGGCCGCCGCTGAACTGAACGTCGTCGACCAGAGTCTCGGCACCCTGCGGAACTTCCGCGGGCCGGAGGTCCAGGCCGCCGCGAGTAACGCCAACCGAATAGAGATGCAGCTTCACCGGCCATGACGCCGGATTTGGATAGTCTTCATATGGCGTCGGCTGCTGCGCATTCGCGCCTTCGCGCACGATCCAGGCATGGGCTTCCTTCTCGACACCGTTTTCGATGCCGTAGAGGTAACGCGAGAACCACTTGTTCCGCATCTCGAGCGGCGGCGCCCCGCCGTGTCCGCCCTGATGGTAATAAGCCATCAGCGGGATCCTGCGCTTCTTGAGCGCTTCGTAAATACGCACACTGTGCTCGGGAACGACATTCCAGTCGTTGAAGGCGTGCGCCATGAGCGTTGCCGCGCGGACTTTTCGGACGAGCGGCAAAAGATCGCGCGACACCCAGAAATCGTTGTAGTCGCCGGTCACGCGGTCGCGGCCGGCGGCCATCACACCATCGCGAATGATTCTGTTGCAGAGACCGCGCCGGGCGGTATCCCCGCTGTTGATGAAGTCGTAAAGGAAGTCGATGTCTTCGCCGAGCCAGCCGCCCGGATGCCGGACGAGGCCGTTGGAACGATAGTAATGATAGTAGGACGTGTTTGGCGCAATCGGAATGATGGCTTCCAGTCCCTTCACTCCGGTTACCGCGGCGGCGAGCGCGAGCGTGCCGCCGTACGATGTTCCCGTCATGCCGACCTTGCCGGTCGACCACGATGTGGCGCTCACTTCCTCTCTTCCGGTCGCGGTCGTGAATCCCTTCGCCCGCCCGTTGAGCCACTCGATCACAGCCTTCGGGGCAAGCCGCTCCGGCGGGCCACCAACCGTCGGACAGCCCTGCGAGAGTCCAGTACCGGGCGCTTCGGAATGCACTACCGCAAAGCCGCGCGGAACCCAGGTGTTGACCTCAGAGTTCGAAATGCGGGGACGGTTATCGCGGAAAGGAATCGCAGGTGTCGGAATGCGCGGCGGAGACACAGCACCCAGTTCCTGGTTCACGTTCCAGAGCGAGGTGCGCGGCCCCGACGAGCCCGCATAGTACGGACTCGATTCATAGACGACCGGCACCTTGAGTCGCTCCGTCTCCGTCTGCAGCGGACGCGTCACGTCGACGTGAACACGATCCTTCTTTCCGTTGCCATCGGAATCGAATTCAGTCTCGACCCAGAGTTCCTGCCGGATCCACTGCGACTGGTCTGTGAAGGCCGGCACAATCTGAGCCTGCCCGTTGAGGAAAACCGGCCCGGCCCGGGGTGGTTCCTGCGGACCGGCAAGAAACGGGAGCGCAACGAAAGCTACGAGAACGAAGGCACGAGCCGGAATCATTCGGTCAAGGTACCAGATGAACCCTACCGGCGGGGCATCCGATTCGCGGTATCCGGTATTCCAACGGGCTCTCCGGCTCAGGCGAACGACGCCGGAATTCGATCAGCGTGTTGGCTACTGCTCGCGATTCGGCTCGGCAATGGTGAAATCCGACAGCCGCACGTTCGGCACGTCCAGCGTGTAACGAAAGTACGCGACAGGTTCGCGAGACACGATCCGCAACGGAGGCTCGGGCGCCGCGGGTGCAATCGGATTGGCTCCTTCTCCGGCCAGTTCGTAGGTCCGGGCTTTCACGGGACTGATCGTGATCGGCGGACCCAACCATCCGTCGAAGTTGCGAGTCGTCGTAACGACCTCGGACAGAAAACTGCCGGGAGGGCGGAACGCGGACCGGCACATAAACAGACGACGGTCATAGTTCGGAGCAGTTCCGCATTGGCCCAGGCCGGGGATGAAAACAGGCGTTCCATCCGGCGGTACCTCAGCGGATTGTTCATTGCCGTACTGCGTTAGATAGTATTCCGCATGAACGGTCACAGGGGAGTTGCTGGCCGCATCGTAAAACTCACGCTCGAAGGCCACAATGTGAGCAAACCCCTGCGGGCGGACCGCTGTCTCTGTCCAGGGACGCCGCGTGACACCGGATAGCGTGCGGAAGGTGAGCTGAGGGGCATCCATACTCACGTTTCGTGGATCTGCCCCTTCAACAATAATCGGTATCTCGACCAATTGCCGATAACGATTGGGCGTCGTAGTGCTCGTCGCCAGCGGCCTGCGCTGCCCCAGCTTCAACGCAAACTGAGCGTCGCGGCCTCCGCTCAATGTGGACTGAATCGCGAACGCGGCGCTTTGTGGAAACGTGAGATAAAACACGAGCCCGGCGAAAGTCGCCACAGCGCCGTACAAAGCATGTCGCAGCGTCTTGCGGCGCTTGTATTGCAGGAAGAGAACTGTTCCGGCGATGCTTCCCACGAGCACAGTCCCGATCGACGCGCGGACCCATTGCAGGGCTTCCTGAAGGTATCGCGCCTCGAGCACGGGCAGCGCGATCACCGCAGTGGCCAACACTGCCACAGGAAGGAACTGGGCTAGATTTCGCGTGAGAGACGCAACCGCTGCGATAGGGACCAGGAACACTACAGTAACTGTGATCTGGTTCCACAGCATGCTTCCGATATAGGCGGTCAACGGAAGACCGTCGAGCGAAACGATCAGCGCCTGTGCCACAAACAGCGGCAGATTTACGAAGGCGGCAATAAACAGCGCCTTGGCAAGGATGAGTCCCGCACGGCTGTACGGACGCGTGAGCCAGAAGTGCCGGTCGCCGGGCAGCGCCTCGGCGTGAATTACGCGGGCGATCAACAGTCCCCACACCAAAGGCAGCAGTACGTCAAAAATTTCGCCGTCGTCCAGGGAAAAGCCGCCTCGCTCCTGCATGGTTTCCCAGGTCTGGACGTTGACCAGAACAAGGAACAGAGTGAGCAGGAAAACGACTCCAAGCTCGATGCGAAATTCGCGGACGTCTTTCCGGAAGATGTGGAGGGCTTGTTGCAACGTGGTCATGGATGTTCTCCTCTCAGACAGCAACCTGCGATGTGCGGGCCAGAGTCACGAAAATGGAGCGCAGTGGCATTGGATTCGCCTCGATGTTGGTCACGCCACGGAACAGCAGGCGGATCTCCCCAAATGTTCGCTCGGGATCGAAGTGGGTCTCGATGAACCGCACGACAGCGGGCGAGGCTTCCGGACGCAGCCAGTGCGCCGGCCAGGGCGCGGGCAGAGCGGGCTCGGAAAGCGTCACTTCCATTTCGCGGAAGCGGCCGGTGAGGACGGCCAGCTCTTCAGAGAACCCCAGCGTGCCTTTGTCCAGATACCCGATGTGGCTGGCGAAGCTCTCAATGTCGGCGAGGTCGTGCGAGGAAACCACGATCGAGGTCTGCGGCGCACATTCGAGCAGCGCCTCGATGAGTTCCTCTCGCGTCAGCGGATCGAGGCCGCTGAAGGGCTCGTCGAGGATCAGCAGTTTCGGGTTGTAAGCCAGCGATGCCGCCAAAGACGCCTTCATTTGCATGCCGCGCGAGAAGTGCTTGATGGGCCGGTCCAGCGGCAGCCGAAACTGCGAGACCAGTTCTTTGGCGCGCTTTTCGTCCCAGGTCGGGTAGAACGGCTTCAGGTAGTTCAGCAGGTACGACAGCTTCATCCAACCGGGCTGATCCTGATTCTCCGAGACATAGCCGATTTGTTCGAAGTGCCGGCCTTCGAGCTTGCGGGAATCGACACCCAGCACCTGTGCTTCGCCGGCGGTCGGCGGATGCAGATTCATCATCAGTTTCAGCGCGGTCGTCTTCCCTGCTCCATTTGGGCCCAACAGTCCGTAGACGCTGCCCTCGGGAACCGAGAACGACAGCTTGTCAAGCGCTAGAAGCTTGCGGTAACGCTTCGAAAGATCGTGTGTCGTCAGAACGTCGCTCATGATTTCCTTCCGTTTTTGCCGCTGTCGAGCCGCTGCCAATGCTGCGCAACGGCGTCTGTCACTTCGTCGAGGTCGAGGCCGAGCTTTTTAGCCTGCACGACCAGCTGCTCCAGTTCCGTGCGCAACAGGTGGCCTCGTTCCGCCGCCGTGGACACCGCGGGTTGGGAAACGACGGTGCCAATGCCCGGCATTACCTCGAGCAAACCTTCCGCCAGCAGCTGCGTGACGACCTTGTGGGCCGTGTTCGGATTGATTTTCAATTCCCTGCTCAACGCGCGGACGGAAGGAAACGCGTCGCCGGGACGCATCTGCCCGGCGATCACGGCTTTCTTGGCGGCGTAGACCACCTGCTCGTAGATCGAAGTGCCGGGTTGAAACGTCAGGCGGAATGGGATCATGTGTGTACTATTACACATAGTACACGTGGGCAGTCAAGATTTTTTTCAACACTGGTCAACAAGGACGATGCCGTCCCGCCGCAATCGAACGGCGGCCAGGCCGGCCGTCGAAGTTGCACAAGTGTGACGGCTGCGAGTCCTTTTGCTCATGCTGTCGGTGTGCGGGCTGTCGCTCGTGGCCCAGACGCCGCCAACTCCAGCGACGACGAATGCGGACCAGCAGGTGCACGCGGACTTGAATCAACTGATGCGCGGTGTCTTCTATCCCGCCGCCAACGTGGTGTTCTTTTCGCAGGTCGACGATCCTGAAGAAGCGAAGAAGGCCTCCGTCCGCGACCCGTCGATGTCGACCGACCCGCTCAACGCCGCGTTCGGAGGATGGGTCTCTGTAGAGAACGCGGCGCTGGCGTTGGCCGAGTCTGCCAACCTGCTGACGATTCCGGGGCGGAACTGCTCCAACGGCACGCCTGTGCCCGTGAAGGATCCGGCGTGGGCCGCGTTCGTGCAGCAGTTGCGCAACGGCAGCATGAAGGCGTATCAGGCGGCCAAGACCAAAGACATGGACAAGATGATGGAAGCTTCCAACGCAGTGAACGAGTCGTGCGAAGGCTGCCATCGAAAGTGGCGCGCGAGATCGGCGGCCAACCGCTGCAAGTAACGCTTCTCTGGCTGTGCAGGCCGGGACTGTCAACCGTGCATGTCGACGACCTCCTCTCGCTGATGATGCTGTCTGTTCAAACGTTAGCGCGCAGCTATAATCACGGTGGAGGTGATCATGGTCGTTCATACTCGACGCGCATTCGTACAGAGTCTCGTTATCGGAACTGCGGCATTCACAACCCCGGGCCTGTTTGCCGAAACCCTCACGCAGACTGCACGCACCGGCGAAGGACCGTTCTATCCGGACAAGATGCCGCTCGACACCGATAACGATCTCCTCATCGTGAATAACTCGATCACTCCCGCTGTTGGCGAGATCACGCATCTCGGCGGCCGATTGCTGACGAGCTCAGGCGAGCCGGTCCGAAGTGCGTTCATCGAAATCTGGCAGGTCGACAACAAGGCTTCCTACATTCACACGGACGGCGCTAACACCGGCGGGCGCGACGGCAACTTCCAGGGATACGGCCGGTTCCTCACCGACTCCCGCGGCCAATACTATTTCCGCACGATAAAGCCGGTCTCCTACACGTTGCAGAATCAGTTTCGGACGGCGCACATTCACATCGCGATCAGCAAGAATGGACGCCGGATCTTCACGACGCAGATGCACATCAAGGGTCATCCGGACAACGCGCGGGACTTCATCCTCAACGGCATGCGCGATCCGAAGGCGCGGGAAACGGTGCTCGCCGAATTCAGGAAGGTCCAGGGCTCGAAGATCGGCGAACTCAGCGCGAACTACGACATCGTGATGGGTTACACGGCCGAACTGGAAAACGGATCATTGCAGGGCGGAATCGGCAAACCCGAAGGTCTTCGCCCGCGCTGAAAACGTCGCCGACTCAATCGGCGCTCTCGTACGCCTGCCTGATCCAGGCAAGCAGTTCACCGTCGACTTCGCCCGCCTGCATAACGTTGATCTTGTATTGGCACATGCCGCCCGGAGGCAAGGCGATCAATCGCGATGTGCCGGGAACACCTTTCATGTTCAGCGCGACTTCGACACGCGTATTCGTCGCAGGCCCGATCGTCGCGAACTGCTTCTTGCGACGCAGGCTGATGTAGGTCTTCCTGGGCGCAATCTCGAACGACCCGAATTTGGCGATCGCAGTCATGAGTTTTTCGTGAATGGGCCGCAGGCCGGCTTTTGCGCCCGTGTAGATCGGGTCCAAAACATCGCCGGCATCGGCCTTGGGTTCCGCGGAAGCGGTGTTGTAGGCCTGAACCAGCGTATTCGCGTCGCCGTGCCCCATGCCGAGATCGCGCTTCAGCATCTCGCGAATCTCTCCGAACTTTGTCAGGCCGCTCTTTTGAATAATCGCAAAGAGTTCGTCCAGCGACTTGCCGGCTCTTGTCTGCAGGTTCTTCAGTTGGGTTTCGAGTGCTTTATCCAGACTGCTCATGAGTCTCTCCTCGCTTTCATATGCGTATTAACGAAAG
>Ga0137433_1000316_pt1 | contig 27581 bp, 25 predicted proteins | sample EasRivERMZT840_2_FD_102335 | JGI IMG/M metagenome (GOLD analysis project Ga0137433, IMG submission 102335) | Soil microbial communities from meander-bound floodplain in the East River, Colorado, USA - East River MetaG ERMZT840_2 | ecosystem: Environmental > Terrestrial > Soil > Floodplain ...
CCCCATCCTGAAGGCACACTGTTTCCAGTGCCACGGTGAGGAGGAGAAGCCCAAGGCGCGCCTCGACGTGCGGCTGGCGCGCTGGCTGATCCGCGTCGCCGCATACGTCGTCCCCGCCGACGCCCGCGACGCGTGGCGCCGCGAGTGGGACGCGGAGCTCACGGCAGCCGCTCGCGCCGGCCGTCGCACACTCCGGTTTGCCGCAGGCGCACCGAGGCACGCCGTCGCACTTCGTCTCGATACTTGGCGGGGCTGGAGGTCACCGATGCTCGGTACCGATATCCGCTTGGCGCTCCGTCAGTTGTGGCGGCGCCCCCTGTTCGCCGCCGCCGCCATCGGCACGCTCGCCATCGGCGTCGCCTCGAGTACCGCGATCTTCACCGTCGCGTACAGCCTGCTGCTCAAGCCGCTGCCGTACCGCGATCCGGCACGCCTCGTCCAGCTCTGGGAAGTCAATCCGCTCTTCAACTGGACGGAAGCCGAGGTCGCTCCCGGGAACCTGATCAGCTGGCGCGAACGCAACACGGTGTTCGAAGACATCGCGTGCTATCTCGCCGGCGCCGACCGGCGGGGTGGCCTGGCCGATCTGACGTGGAGCGACGGCGAGCCCAGGCGGGTGCGCGCACTCCAGGTCTCGCCCACGTTCTTTGACGTGCTCCACGTCTCCGTCTCGCAGGGACGTACGTTTCAGCGGGGCGACGACGTGCCCGGCCGCCATCGACTTGTCGTGCTGAGCGATGCCTTCTGGCGGCGCGAGCTGGGCGCGCGTGCCGATATCGTCGGCGCCAGGATCCGATTGAACGCGAACCCATGGACGGTGATCGGGGTCATGCCGCCGGACTTCGTCTTCGAGGACACCGCCACCGACATGTGGATTCCGCTGGCGATGGACGAGGCCAGCGCGCGAGCGGCCAGGCAGCCGCACCTGTTTCGGACGATCGCGCGGCTGAAGCCCGGCGTGACGGTGGCGCAGGCGCAGACCGAGATGCTGGCCATCGCGCATGATCTCGAGCGCGAGTTTCCGGCGACGAATCGTCAGATGTCCATCGGCGTCGGGCCGCTCGATCGGTGGATGGTGGGCCGCGCGCGCGGGCCGCTGCTGTTGTTTCTCGCGGGTGTCGCGCTGGTGCTGATCATCGCGTGCGCGAACGTCGCCAATCTGCTGGTCGTGCGTGCGACGCAACGCTCGCGCGAGCTGGCGGTGCGCGCCGCGTTGGGCGCGGGCCGCGCGCGCCTGGTCCGGCAGCTGCTGGTCGAGTCGGCCGTCCTGTCGGCCGCCGCGCTCGCCATCGCCCTCCCGCTGGCCTCGGTCGCCGTTCGCCTGTTCGTCGCGGGCGCGCCGGCGTCGCTGCCCCGGGCGGCGGAGATCGGCTTGCATCCGCCGGTGTTCCTCTTCAGCGGCGCGGTCGCGCTCCTCACGGTTGCGCTGGTGGGCGTGTTTCCGGCGCTGCATGCGGTCCGGCACGACGTGCACGCGCCGATGACGGGCCGCGGCACCGGCGAGGCGCCGGCCCGCCACCGGCTCGCTCGCGGCATCGTCGCGCTGCAGATCGCCGGCGCGGTCGTGCTGGTGACGGCCGCGTTCATCAACGGACGCGCGCTCAGGGCGCTCGTGACGTTCGATCCTGGCTTCGATCCGGCCGGCCTGACCGTGGCGCAGATCTCGCTTCCGGCCACGCAGTATCCGGACAGCGGGGCCCGGGCGACCTTCTTCGAGAATCTGGTGGCCAGCCTCAGAGCGCATCCGCAGGTGGCCGCCGCAGGCGCGACCTCCGGGTTGCCCGTGACCGGCGGGCTCTGGACCGGTGATCTGTTCATCGAGCGCCAGCCGGCCGTTCATGCGCGGGATCTCCGGCACCGATCGATCACGTCCGGCTATCTTGAAGCGCTGGGGCTTCCCCTGGTCGCCGGCCGATCGATCGAGGCGACCGACACCGCCGACCGCCCGCTGGTGGTCGTGGTCAATCACACGCTGGCCCGCCGGTACTTCGCCGGCGAGGATCCTATCGGCCAGCGGATCGCGTTCGATCCGCCGGGACCCAAGGTGCGCTGGCGCACGATTGTCGGAGTCGTGCGCGACGAGCCGCAGCTCGGGCTCGGCGTGCCCATCGCGCCGCAGGTCTTCGACGCGCAGGGGCAGGAGACGATGCGGGGCATGAGCATTGCGGTACGGACTTCGATGCCGCCCCGCGATGCGATCGACCTGATCCGGGCGACCGTCCGTGCCGCGGACCCGACTTTGCCGGTCGCCGACGAGCGGTCATATCAGGACGACTTCCGCACGGTGCTCGCGCCGCAGCGGCTCGCCCTGCTGCTGTCCGGGACGTTCGGAGGTGTCGGACTGCTGCTCGCGGCGATCGGCGTCTACGGGGTCGTCGCGTACGCCGTGGCGTCGCGCCGTCGGGAAATCGGCGTGCGGATCGCGTGCGGCGCCGCGGCCCGCGACGTCCTCCGCTTGCTTCTTCGCGAACACCTGCGCGTCGTCGCCGCCGGACTTGGCGCCGGCATTCTCATCGCCGGCGTTCTGGTATCGGTCATCGGGTCGGCGCAGTACGGCGTGCCGCGTTACGACGTCGCGAGCGTGGTCGCCAGCGCGGCTGCATTATTTCTGGTCGCGGCGGTTGCCTGCATTATCCCCGCACGCCGGGTGCATCGGGTCGATCCGGTCGCGGTGCTGCGCGGAGACTGACAGTGGCGGTTTGGGGCTAGCTTCCTTTGAGCGCGATCACCGGATCGACGCGAGTCGCGCGACGGGCCGGGATGTAGCAGGCGAGGAGCGCGACGGCGCCGAGCACGCCCGCGACGCTCGCAAACGTCAATGGGTCGTAGGGAGCGGTCTGGTACAGAAACGTCGAAATCAGTCGCGTGAGCGCCAACGCCGCGACCGTGCCCGTGATGAGGCCGGCGACCGTGATCAACGCCGCCCGGCCGAGCACGAGCGACAGCACATCGCGCCGTTCGGCGCCGAGCGCGACGCGAATCCCGATTTCTCCCGTGCGCTGCAGCACGACCTGCGCCATGACGCCGAAGATCCCGATAGCGGTGAGCAGAGCCGCCAGCGCAGCGAGGGCCGACAGCAGCCACGCCGCCACCCGCGTCCGCCACGTCGCGTCGTCGATCTGCGCCTCGAGCGTTTTGAAGGCGGGCAGGGCCAGTGACGGGTCGATCGCGCGCACCTCGCGCGTGATCGCCGGCGCGAGACTCGCGGCGTCGCCCTGCGCCCGGACGAAGAGCCGCATCGCCGCGCGCGGCGATTGCGCGACCGGAAGGTAGACGGCAGGCCTCGGCGCCTCTTCGATGGCCCGATACCGGACGTCCGAAACGATGCCGACGATTTCCGCGCCGTCCTGAAACCTGCCCTGGCCGACGCTGACGATCTTTCCGAGTGGCGAGCTGTTCGGCGAAAGCCTGCGAGCGGCGGCCTCGCTGATGAGGACCACCTTGGGCCGTCCGGCGACGTCATCGCGCGAGAACCCGCGGCCGGCGGTGAGCCTGATGCCGAGCATGGGAAAGTAATCCGGGCCTGCCCAGAACACGCCGACCGGCATCCCATCGCTCGCGCCCGATCGCTTCGGCAGTTCCCACATCTCCGTGTTGCTGCAGCCGCCCGAGACCGGCAGGCAGTTGGCGACGCTGGCCGACTCGACACCTGGCAGGGCGCGAACACGGTCGATGAGCTGATCGAAGAACGCAACGCTCTTTTGTCCCGCGTAAAGGCGCGTCGAAAGGCTGATGCCAAGCGTGACGACGTGGTCCGGACGAACGCCGATGTCGGTCGCGTGCAGGCGCATCGCACTTCGGATCATCAGCCCCGCTCCGGAGAGCAGGACGAGCGCCAGTGCGACCTGCACCGTCACCAGGACTGACCGCGCGCCGAGGGCACCGAAGCCTCGCGCGCTCGCCGACCGCATGCCCGCGCGCAACGCGTCAGCCGGCTGCCAGGACGACGTCCGCCAGGCCGGCACGACGGCGATGACGAGCGCGGCCAGCATCGTGGCGCCCGCCGCGAAGAGGAGCGTGGCGAGATCCAGCCCCACCATCGACGCGCCGATGCGCGTCAGTCCCTCGGTCCCCGACATCCGGGCGACACCAGGCGCGATCGACGTGCGGAAGAACACGCTGGCCTCCGGAAGCAGCCACGCGGACGCTCTCAGCAGAAACACCGACAGCATGACGCCCGTGACTGCGCCACCGAGGCCCAGCACCAGGCCATCGGCGGCGAATTGGCGGACGATGCGGAATCGCGTGGCGCCAATGGCGAGCCGGAGCGCCACGTCCCGTCGCCTCGCCAGCACCCGGGTGGCGACGAGGTTGGTGAGGTTGACACACGCGATGAGCAGCACGAACCCCACTGCGCCGAGCAGCATCAATGACGCGCGACGGACGTCCACGTCGGCGCGCGACGCATCGAGCGACCTCGCCAGCGCACCCGGGGTGGAACCCGGGAGTGAGCCGGTCTCTGCCGCCTGGATCTGGGCGCCCAGAATCCCGACGCTCGCACGCGCCGCCTCTTCCGGCACCCCGGCCCTCCGCCGCGCGACGAGATAGTAGGAGTGCCACCCCAATACCGTCAGCGATTCCGGCCACCGCGACGCCAGCGGTACCCAGGCATCGGCCTCACCCGACAGACCGCGAAACCCGGGCGCCAGGACTCCAACGATCGTGTGAGGCACGTCGTCGATCGGAATCGATCGACCCAGCACGCCCGCGTCGGATCCGAACCGGCGTGCCCACAGCGCGTGGCTCAGCATCACGAGCGGCCGTGCGCCGGCCCTGTCCGTCTCCTCGGGCGTGAACGCGCGGCCAAGGATCGGGTGGGCGCCGAGCGTGCGGTGATAGCTCGACGTCACGACTTCGGTGTGGATGGGCTCCGGCGCGGCCTCATCCCCGCCAAGGCTCGCCGGTATCCCGATGAACAGACCGGCGTCGTCGTACACCTGCTGCGCCGCCAGGAAGGCCTGGAACTTCGGAAACGACCAGACGTCCTCGCTCGGCGGCGCGCTGGCCGAGTCCCGCGCGAGCAGGTGCACAATCATCAGCCGGTCCGCGTCGGCGAGTGGGAGCGGCTTCAGCAGCACGCCGTTGACCACGGCAAACATCGCCGTGTTGACGCCGATGCCCAGGCCGAGCGTCGCGATGGCAATCACGGCAAATCCTGGAGCTCGACCGAGCGCCCGGCACGCGTGCCGAACGTCCTCGAGAAACGAGAACAGGGCGCCGTCCTTGTCCTCACGGATCGTGGTCGAACGTGTGCGCACAGCGGCGCGGTGCGCGATCGCTTGACCAAGCACCCGTGCCGCCTCGCTCCGCAGCCACGCGCGCGCGGCGGCCGGGCCGTCCGACGTCCGCACCTGCTCGAAGCGCTCGACGACGTCGCCGACCACGTACTCGCGGTCGCAGGCCGGAGTCGCATGCTCGATGAGAAAGAGCAGCAGGCGATTCATCGCAGTTTCTTGAGGTGGTGTTCGAGGCCGACGACCATGCCGGTGTAGGCGTCGTGCGCAGACTTCAGCGCATGGGCGCCGAGCGGCTGGAGCGCGAAATACTTCCGGCGTCGTCCGCCGCGCTCCGGAGTCGGATCGCCGGTCCAGGATCGGACCAGCCCTTTCTGCTCGAGCCGCTCGAGGGTCGTGTACACGGCGCTGATGCCGAGCGACCGCTTCGTCCGCGTCTCGATCTCGCGCCGCACCGTCGCCCCGTAGGCGTCGTCTTCGAGGCGCAGGACCGCCAGGAGGACCAGCTGTTCGAATTCACCGAGTGTTGGCGTCACCACACGCGCATATATTCCACATTGTGGAAAGCAAGTCAACCGCGGCCCTGTGATTATCGAATTGCAATACTGAACTTACTGATATTCAATACGTATGTTATTGATAGTCAATAATCAAGGTGATGCCCATGTCCAAGCCTGTCTCGTCCTCCGCCGCGCTGCCGATCGCGCACGTCCTGCTTCGGATCCTCATCGTCCTGAACTGGGTGATGGCCGCTGCGATCCTGGTTCTGCTGGTCGCGATGCCCAACGAGCAATGGATCATGCGCGCCTTCAAGCTGTCTCCGTCGCCCGACGCGGAGCGGCTGGTCATGGGCCTGCGCGTGGTCGCCGTTCTCGGCCTCGCGACGATTCCGCTGAACTACGGGATCTTCAAAAGGCTGCTCGCGATGGTCGAGACGGTTCGCGCGGGCGACCCGTTCGTCGCCTCGAATGCGTCCCGGTTACAGGCGATCGCCTGGGGGCTGTTCACGCTGCAGATTCTCAGCATGGTCATCGGCGCGATCGGCAAGGCCGTGTCGAGTCCAGCGCATCCAGTCAACCTGGACGCCGGCTTTTCGATCAACGGCTGGCTCGCCGTGCTCCTCACGTTCCTCCTGGCTCGGGTGTTCGCGGAAGGCGCGCTCATGCGCGACGACCTCGCAGGGACGGTTTGACATGCCGATCCTCGTCAAGCTCGACGACATGCTGCACGACCGGCGGATGACGCTGACCGATCTCGCGGATCGGGTTGGCATGACGCTGGCCAACCTCTCGATCCTCAAGACCGGCAAGGCGCGCGCGATCCGCTTCTCGACGCTCGACGCGATCTGCGAGGCGCTCGCGTGCCAGCCCGGCGACATTCTCCGGTTCGAGGCCGAGGGCTTGCCTCGCCGAAGCGACGAAGGCGCGAAGGCGGGCGCAGAACCGGTCGCAAGGAAACGGAAGGCAAGCTGATGAGACATCAAATCACGCTGACGATCTCCTCTCTGCTCTCGATCCTGCTTTTCTCGCTGCACTGGGCGCACGAAGTCGCGCGCGGCCTGGAGCCGGGAACCCTCTCTGCCTCCGGGGGCCTGCTGATTCTGGCGGTCTGGCTGTCCGGGACGCTCGTGTTCGCCGAGCGGCGTGTGGGGCTGATCATCGTCCTGCTCGGGGCGATCCTTGCGGCCGGCGTTCCGGTCCTCCACATGAGTGGGGCAGGACTTACCGGCGGCCGGATGGCCAGTGCCAGCGGATTCCTGGGCATCTTCTTCTGGGTCTGGACGAACATCGCGCTTGGCGCGAGCGGGATGCTGTCCCTCGTCCTCTCGGTACGCGCACTGTGGAGCTTGCGGCCGAGGCAGACGCTCACACCGCCGACAAAGTGAGCGATGCGGCGGCGGTCGTCACCGCCGCATCGCTCATGCCGCCTGACGCGTCTACAGGACGCGACGACGCACGACGAACAGCGCGATGCCTGAGCTCAACGCCACGACGCCGATCAAGGCAAGAAGGGCAGTAGAACTCGCCGTCCGTGGCAGTTCGCGCTGCGCGGCCGTCGTCGGAGTGGCGGCCTGCGCGGCAGGAGGCTCGAGAGTCGGGGATGTTGGCGGCGCGGTCTGGGCGCGAGGCGGCGCGGCGGTCGGGGGCGCCGGCGGCGGTGCCGGCGTCGTCGGCGGTGGCGCCACCGGTTCGGTTACCGCAGCGGGAGCCGGCGCCTCGCGAAACGAAATCAACTCGACTTCGTTCGGCAGCTTTTCACCTTCACGCGCATCGGTGGGGTCCTTGAATCGGCCCTGGATCTCGACGTGGCGGCCGGCGAGCGTCTTGAGCTGCTCCTCGCCCGATCCGGTCAGCCGGTACGCCGTGCCTTTATCGGCGCACGTGGTCGAACTCGTCGTGGCCGTGGCGCTCACGGATGCGCCGGACGCCGGCGCTGTCGCAGCCGCGCTCTTCGCGGGTGACACCTTGACATCCACGAGCACGTACTCGTCGCCGAGGCCCGCGCCACCGACCGTGCCTTCGCCGAGATTGTGGGCGCGACGATAGTCGCGCTCGGTCATCAGGCAGCCTGTGAAGGTCTGAGGGGCAGCAGTGTCACGGTTCTTTGTTTGCGCTGGGGTTTGCGCTGGTGCCGTTTGGGCAAACGCGGAGGACGTGACGGTGAAGAATGCCGCGATGGCAATCCCGGTGATCGGGGATGGACGCATGGTACACCTCCAAAATCAGTTGCTAATCCGTCGCGTGTCATTGCAATCCGCAGGCCAGTGCAGTTGCCGGGCGCCTCGGCAAATCGTTTCCCACGCTCTACCGATTGATGGTCTTTCGATGGCCCATCTGACGCGGAGATTGCGACGTGGTGAGCGGCGTATGTCTTGCACAGTTGGAGTTCTCGGAAGCACTCATGCGGTGGCTCGAGAGGCTCCTTATTGTGATCGGCTGCGGCTGTCTCGTGGCCGTCGGGATCAGTCTGGCGGGAGCCGCGTCATTCCAGGAGACCGCCGCCGAAACCTTCGAGCGCGAGTTGGTGGCAGCCGTGCCAGTCGCGCCACTGGACGACGGCCTGATCGGCCGGCTCGAGATTCCTCGTCTGCGCCTGTCGGTCATCGTGATGGAAGGTGATGACGACGCGACGCTCGCACGAGCCGTAGGACATGTGACCGGAACCGCCCTCCCGTGGGAACAGGGCAATGCGGTCCTTGCCGGCCACCGCGATACTTTCTTCCGCCCGCTGAAGGATCTCCGCGACGGTGATGAGATCCGGATGACGACAACCCGCGGAACGTTCGACTACCGCGTGATCCGCACGGAGATCGTCGAGCCCGATGACCTGTCCGTGCTCGCGCCGACCCCGGGCCGGGCGCTGACGCTTGTGACCTGCTATCCGTTCGTGTACGTGGGCCGGGCCCCGCAGCGGTTCGTCATTTACGCTCAGTAGGGCGTGAAGCTCGTGAAGTTCGCGCGCGTCGCGGCTAACGAAGCCTGCGCAGTTCCACTTCCGAGAGAATGAACCCGAAGCCGGGCCATCCGCCGGCCGACTGAATCGATCGTTCGAACCACTCGCGCGCCTTCGCCTTGTCGCCTTTGACGAGATACCAGTTGCCGAGGCCGTAGGCGAGCGTCGCGATCTGAACCTCGTCGGTGTCCGCCGGCGTGACCACGGCATCCGGGCCGATCTCGCCGCGATACAGCTGCAGACGCCGCGTGTAGGCGTTGGTCACAGGCTTGTTGTCCGGCCGGCGAGCGAGCATGGTCTTCGCGTCCGCACCACGACCGGCACGGCTGAGCGACATCCACAACCAATCGGTGGAACCCGCCAGCTCGGCCGCGTCCGGGGCGATGGGCTGCGCCCTGGTGAACGACACGGCGGCCGCGGCAAACTCGCCGCGCGCGAACTGGACGATCCCGAGGTGATACCAGATGCCGTAGATCGTGCTGTCGATTTCACTGCCGCGCGTGAGATCCGCCAGCGCGCGATCGAATTCACGGACCGACAGATACCGATGCCCCCGCCATCGCAGGAGCAGGGCGTTGTTCGGTTCGATCTCGAGCCCCCGCGAGAATGTCGCGATGGCTTCGCGGAACTGCCGGGCGCCGGACTGCGCGACGCCGAGGTCGATGATTCGGGCCACGTTCCGCGGGTCGGCCGCGAGCGCCGCCTGCGCTTTGGTGACCGCTTCCGTATCCGGAAGCGAGCGATACTCGACGCCCGCTGGCGACCGGTACTGGACGGACTTCGCGCCGGTCTGGAGGGGGCTCAGTCCCGGACCAAGCACCACGGCGGCACCGAGGAGAGTAACGGCAAGACGACGATTGGCCATGCGTCATCATACGACCGCGACGATCGACGCGGCTGTAAGATGGTGCGAAGGAGTTCGAACAAACGATGGCTAAAAAAGCGAAGCGACAGACCAGGGCTCGATCGAAATCTTCCCCGAAGGTACGGTCACGCGCCAAGGTCGCGCGCAAACCGGCGGCCGTGCGTAAACCGGCGGCCGTGGGCGCAAAGGGGCTGCAAAGCGTGGCGGCAGGATTCACGGCGAATGACGCCGCCGCCTCAATCAAGTGGTACTGCGACGTGCTCGGCTTCTCGGTCAAGGAACGCTGGGAACAGGAAGGCACGTTCCTCGGCGGGTCGGTGGCGAACGGCGGTGTGACCGTCAACATCGGCCAGGACGACTGGAAACTCGGCCGCGACCGCAAGAAAGGCCAGGGCGTCCGGCTGTACATCACGACCGCAGGCGACATCGACAAGTACGCCAAGGCCATTACGTCGAAGGGTGGGACGCTGGATCACGAGCCGAAGGACGAGTGGGGCTTCCGCGCGTTCGGCATCACTGACCCCGACGGATACAAGATCACGGTCATGCGACCGCTCACGAACAAGTAGACGTCGTAACCTGAATGAGGCGCGGGCTTCTCGTCTGTGTCCTGCTCGTCGCGGCGAGCTGCAGCGAGGCGCCCGCGCCTGCGTCCGCACCGGCGCCCGCGTCCGCGTGGGAGGCCTTGCCCATCGGCACATCGGCCGACTTCCGCGATGTCTGGTTCACGGACGCCAATCACGGCTGGATCGCCGGCGGTGGCTTCAACATCGTCGGCGGTCTCGTCGGGCGCACCGAGGACGCCGGCAGGACCTGGCGCTTCACGAGCAACCTGACGTCTCGCGATGGCATGACGCTGCCGGCGCTCCACATGTTCGATTCGGGGCGCGGGGTGATCGCCGCAGGCAGCGGCGAGACGCTATCGACGAAGGATGGCGGGCAGAGCTGGACGGTTGCTAGCCGCCGAGGCCGGGTCAATTCGCTGTCCACTCTCTTCTTTCTCGTCGGCCGCCGCGGCTGGGCGGCCGGCCATGGCGACGTGCTCTTTACGGACGATGGCGGACTGACGTGGACGCCCTTGACTCCCGAAGGCATGGACACGAGCTATCGACCGCCGGTCCGCGCCATCCAGTTTCAGGACGACCGCCGGGGCTGGGCGGCGGGCATGAACGCTTCGCTCATGCGCACGGCGGATGGCGGCGTCACGTGGGAGCCGGTCGCCGCGCCGCTCGCCGTCGGCGAGCACCCGAACTTCTGGGACATGTTCTTTGTCGATGGCCAGACCGGGTGGGTGGCGGGAGAAGAGGGGACGATTCTCGCGACCAGGGACGCCGGCGCCACGTGGGTGCGCCAGAACACGGGACTCAAGGACGCGCGGTCGGCGGCGAAGATCGAGCGCATTCCCATGGCACGAGGCTCGGTCGACATCGACGCCGGCGATCGCACTCCGGGATTCACGATCACGGCCGTGCGCTTTCTGGATCCGCGCCGCGGATGGATCGCGGGCTTCTACGCGGGCCTGGGGCGGTCGCTCGTTCTTCGAACGGCGGACGGGGGCGCGACGTGGGTCGTGGACGGGGACATCGCCGGCGAAGAGCTGCACGGGTTGTTCGTGCAGGGTCGCGAGCGGCTGTGGGCGGTGGGCGCGCGCGTGCGTACGGGTCCGCAGTCGATCTACTACCGGCCACTCACGAAATGAAGTGAGTCACGAATCGCGTCAAACGCCGCGAGCGTATCGGCGAAGGCCATCCGTACCGTGTGCAGCGCCAGCAGGTCGCCATCGTCTCTGATAAGGAAGATTCGCTGAGGATTCGTGTGATCGAGACGATTCCACGTCTCGATGTCCACCGCCTCGCGCCCGTCGACCGTGACCGTGCGGCGGGATTTCTCCTCGCGCCGCTGGTCGTGCCCCACCGCCTGACCCACGGCCGCGAGTCCCCAGTCGACCAGCGCGTCCAGATCGCGGGGTGGCGGCGTCGCAGGCCCGAGGTACTGCAGGACGATCTCGAACTCACCCTTGCGGAAGCGCTTCTGATTGCCCTGGTCGAGCGCTTCCCAGCCCGTCGGCACGGCGACCTGCACCCGACGCCTGCCGAACTCGAACTGTCTCTCTGTCGCAACCGGGGCCGGGGCTGGGGTCAGAGCTGGGGCCGGAGCTGGGGCCGGGGCTGGTGTGGCGTGTTCGGGCGCACAGGCCGATGCCGCCAGCACGGCGGCGAGTGTGAAACACGTCGTTCGTCTCGCGATCAATTCGGGAACTCGATACTCGCCAGAATCGCTTCGAACACGGCCATGGACTCCGGCAGCCCGATGAACGTGCAGACGAACAGGTGCGAGTTGTGGACGAAGTAGACCTCACGGGCCGAGTAGGTGTGCGGACGCTCGGGGACCTTGACGGTGTAGTCGACGATCACGGCGGGCTCGCCGGCGATCGTCGCCTCGCGCCGGCCGATCATGCGATACCACTCCGGATTCTGGCGCTTTTCGGGTTTGAACTCGACGCGATCAATCGCATCGCCGAGTGAGAAGCTCAGCCGGCTCGCTTCGGCCAGAGCCGCTTCGAGGTGCGCCTTCGCGGCGGCCCTGTCGCGCTTCCGCCAGGCCACGCTGGCAGAACTGACTTCGGTGTTCACGCGCCCGGCGATCTCGGTTTCGAGCGACGTGAACGGCGTGTCGGTGTGCGCGTAGGCGTTGCGAAGCGCCTTCTCGAAGCCGAAGCCGTCATCGAAGGTGTCGAACCTCGCGAGGATCTCGCGGATATTCGTGCTGCGGTTCCGGTCCGCGAGGACGTAGTAGTCGCCGAGGCCGATGGCCTCGCCGACCGAGCGCTCCTTCACGAAGCGGGCGCCCTTGATCCCGCCGCCAGTCTCGCCTTCGCGCCGCCATCCGGCCGGCGGAATCGAGAACGAGATCTTCTCGCCGGTCCAGTCAAAGGTCTCACGCGGCTGGAGCACCGGCGGGCCTGGCGGCGGAGGCGGGGGAGGCGGAGGAGGCGAGCTGCAGGCCGGCCCCCCGATCCAAACGGCCATGACGAACGCCACACCGGTAGCAAAGCAGCCAGCACGCATCTACTCATCTATCGGTACTGGGCGACAAAGACCTGAGGACCCAAGGTCGTGCTCGTCGCCTATTCCGTTCTGAGCGCGACGGCCGGATCGATCGCCATGGCGCGCCGCGCCGGTACGCACGCGGCGACGATCGCCGTGAACGTCAGCACCCCTGCCGCCGCCATCATCACGCCCGGCGAAACACGCGCCGCCCCCACGACAAGCCCCACGAAGTAGCCCGAGGCCGCGAGTGACGCGCCGCCTCCGGCGACGAGTCCCACCGACACCGGCAGCAGCCCGCGCCACAGGACTTCCCGGAGGACACGCGCACGCGTCGCGCCGAGCGCCATCCGCAGCCCGATCTCGCGTGTCGCTTGCCGGACGACCCACGAGACGACGCCGTAGATGCCGATCGCGGTCAGCGCCAGCGCCACGGCCGCGAAGAAGCCCGCGAGTCCCGACGCCAGCCGATCCTTCGCGAGCCGCGACGCGAGCCTGGACTCGAACGTCGACACGATCGGCTCCGGGAGCGCCGCGTCCGATTGGCGCACGGCACCGCGAAGCGCGTCGGCTGGCACGCCCGGCGCCCGCACGAGCAACACCGGCACGCCGGCCATCCCCGCCTGGGGCGTGAAGACGGTCCGGCGCACGGTCCGTGCAGGTCCGAGCTCACGTACGTCCGAGACGACGCCGACGATTTCCCAGGAGGTGGGATTCGTGCCGGTCCGCCGCTCGCCGCGAAACACGCCGATCAGGATGCGCTGTCCGATGGGACTGGCGCCCGGCCAGTACCGCGCGGCGAAACTGGCGTTCACCACCGTCACCGGCCGCTGCGTGGCGACGTCGTCGCCGGTCAACCACCGGCCGGTGAGCAGCCGGAGGCCCATGACGCCGGCGTACTCGTGGCTGACGGCGCGCCATTCGACGGCGCCTTCGGTGAGATCCGGCCGACCGTCCACCGTCATCGGGATGTTGTAGCCGCGCTCGCCGAGCGGCGTGACGGTGGTCGTCGCGGCGCCGGTGACACCGGGCAGCGCGGCCAGCCGCGCGATCAGGGCGCGCTCGGTGGCGCGCGCGCGCTCCACATCGCGAAACTCCGGAGGCAGGCGCCGGAAACTGATCGCGACGAGGCCGCGCGGGTCGAAGCCCAGATCCGTCCGGGTCAGCTGGTAGAACGCCGACGACAGCAGGACGGCCGCGACGAGCAGCAGCATCGCGAGCCCGGCCTCGACGCCGATCAGCCACTGGCGGAGCCGGCGGCCGGCCGGCGTGCTCGCGGTCCCTCGCGACGCGAGCGGGGTCGCCTCGGCGGCACCCCGGCGTCCGCCGAGCTGCGTCGACGCCAGCCCGAACAGCGCGCCGGTGACGAGCACGATCGCAGTCGTGAACGCGAGTACCACGCCGTCCAGGCGCACCTGATCGATCCGGGCGATGCCGGCCGGCGCCAACTGGAGGAATGCGCGGAGGCCGGCGAATCCGAGCGCGATACCCGCGGCGCCGCCAAGCGCGGCGAGGACGATCCCCTCTGTGATGCCTTGTCGAACGATGCGCGCACGCGACGCGCCGAGCGCGGCCCGAATCGCCAGCTCCTGCCGCCGTGTCGTGCCGCGGGCGAGCAGCAGATTCGCGACGTTCGTGCAGGCGATGAGCAGCACGACACCGACGCCCGCGAGCAGCAGCCACAGCGGCCGCGCCACGCCGGAGAGGTGGATGTCCTGGAACGTCATCACCACCGCCCGCTCGCGCTCGCCAGCGAACTGCTCGGGCCGCTCACGCCGCAGTGCTGCGAACACGCGATCCAGATCCGCCTGCACGGCCGCGCGATCCAGTCCAGCGCGCACGCGTCCGATCACCGAGTAGTTCGCGCCGAGGTCGCCCGGATCGGCGCGAAGGGCGAGGGGAAGAATGGCGTCGACCGGTGACGCGATGTCCGGGAACTCGAACGCAGGCGGCATGACGCCCACAATCGTGTGGCGGCGGTCGTCGAGCACGAGCGTCGACCCCACGATGCCGGGGGCGCCCCCGAACCGCGTGGTCCAGCACGCATAGGTGATCAGGGCGACTGCGGGCCCGTCCGGCATCTGGTCGTCGTCGTTGAACACCCGGCCGGGCGACGGACGCCAGCCGACGACGTCGAAAAAATCGTGCGACACTCGCAGCACGGTGGCGACGCCGCCGGCGCCTTGCGCCCCGACGTCGTGCGTGCCGGATGTCCACGTCGCCACGCGCTCGAACGCCTCGGTATGGGCGCGCAGATACTCGGACTTGAACGGCGCGAGCGCGGGCGTTGGCGGGCTCCGGTCGTCCCAGTTCCAGCCCACGCGCTCGACGCGGTCGGGCGACGGGTACGGCAGCGGCCGCAGCAGCACGGCCTGAACGAGGCTGAAGACGGCAGTGTTCGCGCCGATGCCGAGCGCCAGCGTGAAGATGGCGACGGCGGCGAACGCGGGCTGGCGGCGGAGCGCGCGCAGCGCGTACAGGACGTCCTGCGCGGCGCCCGTGAGCCAGGCGAACCCTCTCGCGCCCTGATGCGATTCGCGCAATTGCTGCACGCCGCCGAAGGCGCGCCGCGCTTCCCGGCGTGCCTCGTCGGCGCCGAGCCCCTGCTCGCGCAGGCGTTCTTCCATCAGCGCCAGGTGCAGCGCGATCTCGTCGTCCAGCGCGGCGTCGTCCTTGCGCCGGCGGACCAGGGCAGCGAGTTTCGAGAAGAGCGTGCGCAGCCAGGCGGGCGCGGCCATCGGCTCACTCTTTCTCCGGCGCGAGTCTCATCACGCGGTCGACGACGCCGGCGATCTGCTTCCAGCCCTGCTCCTCGCGCGAGAGGCGGCGCCGGCCAGCGGGCGTGATGGCGTAAAAGCGCGCCCTACGGTTGCGCTCCGAGACACCCCACGACGATCGGATCCAGCCGCGCTGGCCCAGGCGCAGCAGGGCGGTGTACACGGTGCCTTCGTGGAGGCGCAGGATGCCGTCGCTCACCTGCTCGAGGCGCCGGGCGATGCCGAACCCGTGGAGCGGCCCCAGGGCGTCGAGGGCCTTCAGAATCATGAGGTCGAGCGTGCCTTGCAGGACTTCCGGCCGGCCGTGGTCCACGCGGGGCGCCTCCTATGCTTGTTGCATAGGAAGATAGCACTCTTCTATGCACCGTGCAAAGGAGAGCGCGAACGCTACTAGTTGACAACCAGTAGTGTTAAGTGAATAGTAGTGGCGTGGACGACCGACACGCCCGGAAATTCCAGAAGGAGCTCAACGCCGGTCTGGTGGCGTTGGTCCTCCTCGCCGTCCTCGATGCCTCCGACGAGGACCTCTACGGCTACGACATCGCCAAGCGGCTGCAGCGCGCCAACGAAGGCGAAGCCCTGTTCAAGGAAGGCACCGTCTACCCGGTCCTCCGCGCGCTCGGCGCCGACGGGTTTCTGCGGAGCCACATCAAGCCGTCCGACGCGGGACCGCCGCGGCGGTACTACCGCATCACGAAAGAAGGCCGCGCGCTGCTCGAGCAATGGAGCGGGATCTGGAGCCAGACGCGCGACTTCGTCGATCGCGCCCTTCGAGGAGTCAAAGCATGACCCGGTCCGCACCGCAGTCAATCGAGGACTACCTTCACGCGCTTCGCTCCGCTCTGGCCGGCGCTGACCCGGCGCTGATTCAAGACGCGCTCTTCGACGCCGAGGAGCATCTCCGCGCGGAGGCCGCCGGGAATCCGGGGAAGTCCGAGGCGGACCTGCTCGAACACATCGCGCGGACCTACGGCTCGCCGGAGGAAGTGGCCGCGGCGTATCGCGACACCGAAGTCAAGGTGGAGGCGGCGTTGCAGCCGGCGGCGCCCAGGCGCGTTGAGTCGCCGAACCTGGTGACTCGTTTCTTCGCGGTGTATTCGGACCCGCGCGCCTACGTCTCGCTCTTCTTCATGGTCCTCAGCCTCGTCACCGGCATCTTCTATTTCACCCTTGCCGTGACCGGCCTGTCGCTCTCGCTCGGGCTGGCGATCCTGATCATCGGACTGCCGGTGTTCCTCGGCTTCGTGGGCATCACCCGCGTCCTGTCCCTCGCCGAGGGCCGCCTGCTCGAAGCCGTGAGCGGCGAGCGGATGCCGCGCCGCCCGGTGCACCCTGGCGCGCCGCAGACATTCTTCGCCCGAATCGGCGAGATGCTGAAGGACCCGCGTACCTGGTCCACGATCCTCTACATGCTTCTGATGCTGCCACTCGGCATCGTCTACTTCACTGTCGCGGTCACCGGGTTCGCGCTCGGTGTGAGCTTTACGCTGGCGCCGGTGCTTCGCGCCGGGCAATGGCTCGGCTTGTGGATGCCGTGGCGCAACGACGGGTCGATTGAGTTCACTCCGCCATGGCTCGACACGCCGTTCGGCTGGTTCGTGTGCGTCATCTTCGGCGTCGTCATCCTGACGACCTTGCTGCATGCCGCACGCGGCCTCGTGAGCGTTCACGCGCGTACCGCAAAGACGCTGCTGGTGGCGCAGGGCACGTAGAGCCCGTAAAGAGAAGATGCGATAGGCTCGTCGCGTGGCGCTGACGGCAACGATCTACAACTTCGACGTCGACCTCGCCGACGCCGATCGACACCGCTACGAGACGCTCGCGCTGCGCATGGCCCGGCACCCGTCGGAGAGCGAAGAGCACCTCATCGCGCGGCTCCTGGCGTACTGCCTCGAGTACACCGAGGGCATCGTGTTCTCGAAAGGCCTGTCCGATCCTGACGAACCGGCCGTGTCGGTGCGCGATCTCACGGGCGCGCTGCGCGTCTGGATCGACATCGGATCGCCCGACGCTTCACGCCTCAATCGCGCGACGAAGGCGGCCGATCGGGTCGTCGTCTACACCCACAAGGACCCGACGCAATGGCTGCGGCAACTGGCTGGAGAAAAGATTCACCGGGCGAGTGACATCGAGATCGTCAGCTTTGACCGGAAGCTGGTCGCGTCGTTCGTCGAGCGGCTCGACCGCCGCACCGCCATGACCGTGTCGGTAGCCGATCGGCACCTGCTGGTTGCGCTCGACGGCGTCGTCCTTGAATGCGAGTTGACGAGGCACACCTGACGGCTCGCGCGGCGCTTCGAGTAGACTCCGCCCGATGCCCCTGACGTTGGGCGCGCGCCTGGGTCCGTATGAGGTGACGGCCGCGCTCGGTGCGGGCGGCATGGGCGAGGTCTATCGCGCCCGTGACACGCGCCTCGGCCGCGACGTCGCGCTCAAACTTCTGCCGCCGGCGCTCTCGGCCGATCCCGATCGGCTGCGGCGCTTCGAACGCGAAGCGAAGACGCTGGCGGCGCTCAATCATCCGCACATCGCTCAGATCTACGGCGTCGAGACAATGGCGGCCGGCGGAAGGGAGACCTCCGCCATCGTCATGGAGTTCGTCGCGGGCCGCACGCTCGGTGGTGTCATCGCAGCGGCCTCGCAGGGCTTGACGATCGAAGACGCGCAGCCGATTGCGACGCAGATCGCTGTTGCGCTCGAAGCCGCGCACGACGCGGGCATCGTCCATCGCGACCTCAAACCCGCCAACGTCATCGTCCGCGACGACGGCGTCGTGAAGGTGCTGGATTTCGGACTGGCTAAGAGCACGGCCGAGGGCACGGAGGGGACGGAGGGCACGGAGGCGCAGACGATGACCTCTCCCGCGATGACCCAGGCCGGCATGATCCTCGGCACGGCCGCCTATATGTCGCCCGAACAGGCGAAGGGCCGGGCGGCGGACAAGCGCGCGGACATCTGGGCCTTCGGCGCGGTGTTCTTCGAGATGCTGACGGGCGAGCGTCTGTTCGCGGGCGAGACCGTGCAGGAAGTCGTGGCCGCCGTACTCAAGGACCCGTTGCGGCTCGATCGGCTGCCGACCGGAACACCGGCGGCGGTGCGCCAGCTCATCATCCGCTGTCTCGAGCGCGATCCGCGGATGCGGCTGCGCGACATCGGCGAGGCGCGGATTGCGCTGTCAGCCGTGCCGGCCGGCGACGGCGGCGCGCCGGCGCTCGAACCCGCTCGGCCCGACGCGTCGTCCGCGGGCGGTCGTCGCGCGGCACTTGGAGCCATCGCCGCCCTTGTGCTTGCAGCGGTCGCCGCGTACGTCGCCTGGCAGGCAAAGCCGTCAGCGTCGATTCCCGTCCGGCGGTTCGAGTTGCCGGCGGCGATGGCGCCGGCGCCGATCTTCGCGATCTCGCCTGATGGCAGCCGGATCGCCTACGCCGCGCAGGGCCATCTCTTCCTCCACACTCTGGCGACGGCCGCCACCGCCGATCTCGGCGTCGTGCCCGTGCCGACGGAGGGTCTGATGTGGTCGCCCGATGGGCGGCGGCTCGCCTACAGCGCCGAATCGGATCTGCGGATCACACCGGCGGAGGGCGGACCGCCATTCACGGTCTGCCGCATCCCGGGCGGGGGGCGGCTGACGAGGGGCTGGTGGCACGACGACGGCACGATCTACTTCGCGGTGTTCCGCGAGAGTCTCTATCGCGTGCCAGCGTTGGGCGGTCCACCGGCGCGCGTCACGGCCATCGCACCAGAGAAGGAGATCGATTTCCATTCCGTCGCCGTGCTGCCAGACGGCCGCCTGATCGTCACGACGCATTTGCGCGGGGAGGACGCGGTGCGCCTCGATCTCGTCGACGGCGACGCGCGAGCGCCGCTCGCCGACGATCCCGACATCGACGTCGCCAGGTTCCGTGCGCCAGACGAGCTGTTGTTCGTGCGGGTGCGCAGGAATCCCGGCGTCTGGGTCGTGCCGTTTGGTGGCGGCCGGACCGATCTGACACGGGCGACGCTGCTCGAAGCCGGCGCGCGCGACTTCAGCGTCTCCAGCGAAGGGACGCTCGTCTCGTTCGTGCCTCCGCGCGAGCGTCGCGAGCTCGTGTGGGTGGCGCACGCGTCGGCGCTCCTGGGGCCCGGTAAGACGGCGTCGACGCGGTCGATTGCCACGATGCTTGGTGCGCCGTTCGAAGCCGCGCCGTCTCTGGGGCTCGCGCTCTCGCCAGACGGCCGGCGCGCGGCGTTTGCCACTCGCGCCGCTGACGGCGGCGAGGAGTACTTCGTGCGCGATCTGGCGACAGGCCGCGACACGCGCGTGCCTGCGCCGAAGACCTCAACGAGCGTGTCGACGGGCGGGCTGATCGCGTGGACGCCTGTGGGCCGGCTGCTGTACCCGGCCGGAGGTGTCGAGGCGCTCCAGATCTACGACTGGCCCGCGGATGGATCGGCGAGCGGCCGGCCACTGGTGGGCGGTGTGACCGCGCAGATGACACCCAAAGGCACCGAGATCCTCTTCAGCCGAGACGAGCGGTCGCGTTACCGGCTGTACCGCGCGCCGATCCGGCCCGACGGCACGGCCGGAGACGCGGTGCCGGTGTTTCCGGCCACGGACGATCCAAATGTGCGGCACTTCGATCTGTCGCCGGACGGCACGCTGCTCGCCTTCACGGACATCGAACCGGTCACGAACCGGCTCAACATCTTCGTGACGACGTGGCCGGACATGCGGGAGCGGCAGCAGGTCACAACCGAGGGCGGCGTCTGGCCGCGCTTCTCAAAGGACAGCCGCCGGGTGTTCTACCGGAGCGGCGGCCGCGCGACCAGTGCGGGTGTGACTCGCGGCGAGCTCAGGGTCGTGGCCATCACGACGGCGCCGTTGTCAGCCGGGGCATCAACGCTCCTCATGATCGACGGCGAACCAGGCACGCCGAACCTCAACAGCGGCTTTGCGGTTGGCGCCGATGATCGCCTCTTGATGATGCGCGTCGCGCCGCAGTCTCCCGGTGACGCCGCCCGCATGGTGCTGCTGCAGAACTGGCGTGCCGCGGCAGGGCGCTAGAATCAACGAGGAGAACCGCATGACGATGACGCAATGGTTTCTGACGGAGCTCGAGAGCGAAGCCGCCAAGTCGCGGCGCGTGCTCGAGCAGGTGCCTGCTGGCAAGCGAGACTGGAAGCCGCACGAGCGGTCGATGCCGTTCGGGTACTTGTCGGATCTGACCGCGAACATCTTCTCGTGGGTTGGCATGGCCATCACGATGGACGAGCTGGATATCGCGCCGAAAGACGGGTCTTCACGCAGGCCCGTGCCTGTGAATACCAGCGCGGAGTGGGTGGCAGCACTCGACAAGGCCGTCGCGCAGGCGCGTGAGGCCCTGCAGAAGACGACCGACGCGCACCTCGAGACGCCGTGGCGCCTGCTCGCGGCCGGCAACCTCGCGTTCGAACAGCCGCGTCTCCACGTGATTCGCGACACGTTCCTGCACTCGGCCCATCACCGCGGACAGATGACGGTGTATCTGCGCCTGCTGGAATCGAAGGTGCCCTCGGTGTACGGGCCGTCGGCCGACGACCGCAGCTTCGGATGAAGATCATTTAGGAAATGCGGACGAAGCGACCCCTTCGAGAGCCCGTTCGGGAGGCGCCGGGGCCAAAGAAGAAGAACTACATCACGCCCGCCGGGTTGCAGCGCCTGAAGGACGAACACCGGTTCCTGATGAACCGCGAACGCCCGGCCGTGACGCAGGTCGTGACGTGGGCCGCCGGCAACGGCGACCGCAGCGAGAACGCCGACTACCTCTACGGCAAGCGGCGGCTGCGCCAGATCGATTCGCGAATTCGCTTTCTGACGAAGCGCATCGACGCGGCCGAGGTTGTTGACCCGGCCGCCCCGCGGCCAGGCTCAGCCGCCACGCGCGTGTTCTTCGGCGCGACGGTGACCTATACGGATGGCAGCGGCCAAGAGCACAAGGCCTGCATCGTCGGCATCGACGAAGTGGATCTGAACCGCCGGTACATCAGCTGGATGTCGCCGCTCGCGCGCGCCTTGATGAAGTCGAGTCCGGGCGATCGCGTCGTCCTGCGCGCGCCGAAGAAGACCGAACACCTCGAGATCCTCGACGTCGAGTACGCGCCGATTCCGATGGACCCGTTCCGCGAACCACCCGGCGCCGAATCGGCTCTCCGTACGTAGGCCGGCCCGGGCTCTTGCCGTCCCGGCCGATGCCACTTACGCTATCTGAACGTCAACCGACGAAAGGGCAAACGATGACGCGGCTGGTGAGTGGAATCATGTTTCTGGCCTTGTCGGCCACGGCGGCGCAGGCGCAGATCAACGCGGGCCAGAAACCGCCCGAGCCGGATGTGCCGTTCACGATGACGCAGGTCGCGACGTTCAACACGCCGTGGCGCATCGCCTTCCTGCCCGATGGACGCATGCTCATCACGGAGAAGGTCGGTCCCGTGTGGCTCGTGACCCAGCAGGGGGCCAAGACGCCGATCGCGAACGTGCCGACCGCTGTCTCCCGGGGACAGAACGGCATGCTCGGCGTCTACGTGTCGCCGCGCTATGCGACCGACCAGAGCATCTACCTCACGTATTCCGAACCCGGTGAAGGTGGATCCAGCCTCGCCCTCGCGCGCGCGCGGTTGACGATCGCTGCGGACGCCGCGAGCCTCGAGGGGCTCGAAGTGATCTGGCGTCAGATGCCGAAGGGCGGGGGCGGCCAGGTGGGCGCCGCGATCGCGTTTTCTCCCGACGGCCGGTACTTGTTTCTGACGGTCGGCGATCGCCAGCGCATGACGCCCGCCCAGGATCCGGATCAGGCGCTCGGCAAGATCCTGCGCCTGACGCTCGACGGCAAGCCGGCGCCGGGCAATCCGATGGAAGGGAAGACGGGCGCGCCCACCGTGCCGCTGATCGCTCCGCCGCGCGACACCGAACTTGCGAAGACCGCGCCTGTCGTCAGCACCTACACGTTCCCGGGCCCGAACCTGGCGCCGGCCGAGACGTGGGCTTCCGGGTTCCGCACGCCCTACGGCCTGGCGTTCGCACCCGACGGCCGGCTGTGGGAGCTCGAGCACGGCCCGAGAGGCGGCGACGAGCTGAACCTGGTCGAGCCCGGCAAGAACTACGGTTGGCCGCTCGTCTCGTACGCGACCAACTACAACGGCGTGCCGATCCCCAGTCCGGATACGCGGCCGGATCTCGTGAAGCCCGTCATCTACTGGACGCCCGTCATCGCGCCGGGGAACTTCACGTTCTACAAGGGCGCGATGTTCCCGGAGTGGAACGGCTCGGCCTTGATTGGCGGCATGCAGACACAGACGTTGAGCCGCGTCACCTTCGACGGCAAGGGCGGCGCCACTCCCGCCGAACGCTGGGCTGTCGGCCGCCGCATTCGTGACGTGGCCGTCGCGTCCGACGGCGCCGTCTGGCTGATCGAGGACGCCAATCCCGGCGGACTGTTCCGCGTCACGCGGAAGTAGCGCTATCGATCGAACGATCGCGCGAACAGATCGTCGATGGCCGCCCGGCCCTGGGCGGTGAGGGATCGAGTGCCCGTCCCCGTGAAGTGAGGGTGGGTGACGACCGGCAGGGTGGCGCCTGATTGGGGTTCCCACAGATCGCCGGTCCACTGGAACCAGCTGTTCTTGTCCTGATCGAACACGTAGAGCGGCTTGTTGCAGAGCTTGGCGAACTCGGCGCCCCATCCCGTGCCGCCGCGGACCGTGCCGTCGTCGAGGATGGCGCCGATGACGTAGATCTCCTGGCCGGAATTCACCTGGTACCACAACGTCTGCAGCACCCGGCGGATCGTCGGCATGTCCGTGTAGCGCCGGTTCATCAGCCGCGAGACATATTCCATGCTGACGTCGCCGGACTGCAGCTCCTCGTGGTTGAGGACGCGGACGCCGCGATGCCTCTTGATGCGGTGGCCGTCGAAGGTGAAGTTCACTTCCTCGACGCCGTGACGCTCGGCGCACGCGCCGAAGGCCTCTTCGGCGCCGGTCGCGCCGCCGCTGAACAGAATGCAATCTCCCGATTTCATGGCGGGAAATCATAGCACCGCCCGGGAATGAGTATCCTTGGCGCGTGCGATTCGTCACCGCCATCATGCTCCGCTTCGCGCTGACCTGCCTCGCCCTCGTCACCGTCGGCGGGGCTCGGAGCCAGGAGCCTGCCCGGTCACGCACGATGGCGCTGACGTTCGACGATCTGCCCTTCGTCGCCGCCGGCCAGGCGTATTTCCCGGCCGCCACGCGCACGACGTCCGAGCTCCTGAAGGTGCTGCGCCAGCACCGCGCGCCGGCGATCGGGTTCGTGAATGAGGGGCAGCTCAACTCCGGCGCCGAGCGGCTGAAGGCGCGCGAGGCGCTGCTGCAGCAATGGATGGCCGCGGGGATGACCCTCGGCAACCACACGTACTCGCATCGCGACTTCAACACGCAGACGGTCGACGCATTCAGGGACGACATCATCAAAGGCGAGCCGACCGTCAAGCGCCTGATGGCCGCGCGGGGCTCGAAGGGGCTGTTCTTTCGGCACCCGATGACGCACACGGGCGACACAAAGGAGAAGAAAGACGCCCTCGATGCGTTCCTGTGGTCTCGTGGCTACCGGATTGCGCCGCACACCATCGAGAACAGCGACTTCATCTTCAATGTCGTGTACGTTCGTGCGCAGGCCGCCGGCGATCGGACGCTCGCTGGCCGTGTACGCGACGCCTACATCGACATGACGATGGACGCGACGGCGTTTGCGGAGAAGACCTCAGAGGCGCTCTTCAAGCGGGACATCCCGCAGGTCCTGCTGCTGCACTCGAACGTGCTCACCTCCGAGTCGCTCGAGACCCTGCTGTTGCGATTCGAGGCGCGCGGCTATCGATTCATCGCGCTGGAGGAGGCGATGGCCGATCCGGCGTACGCCACGCCGGACACGATGGTGTCCTCTTTCGGGCCGACGTGGTTCTGGCGCTGGGCCCGGACGCTGGGCGTGCGCCTCAATCCGGAGGGCGATCCCGAAGTTCCCGCCTGGGTGCTCGACGCGTATCGGCGATGAAAGAAGCCCCCATCGACGTCACCCAGTCCAGCAGCTGATCGAACGTCTGCGCACCAAGGCGGCGATCGACCAGTCGATCACCATGAAACAGGAGCGTCGTCGGCATCTGATTCCGGCCCTCGGTACGCTCGAGGCCGGCGGGTGTGATCGGGATTGATGGCAGGGTGATGTGATAGCGCGACAGCAGGAGATCGACATCCGCGGGTTGTGAGGCAGGCTCGCTCGCCGCAAGTACGGTCAGATCGAAGCCTTCGCGACGGAAATGCTCGCGCGCGCGTTGCATGTCGGCGAGCGCCACCGGTGAGTGGGCGCTCCAGCTGCTCCAGATCAGGACCATGGTGTACGCCGTGGCCGGCCGATCGATCCCGGCAAACACCTCGCGCCAGGTGCGGTCGTCGGGCAGGGCGCCGCTCGTCTTCGGGAGCGGCGATGCCGGCAGACCGAGGAACTTCGACGCGAACATGAAGCCGCGGTACTCCGGCGAGTCATAGCGGAACGACAAGCGGCCATCACGCGTGAAATTGGGAAACAGGCTCGAGCCGCTGAGGCTCGCGGTGACGTTTCGCACCGTGCGGTCCTTCAGATCGACGGCCAGGATGTCGTAGTGCGACGTGCCGGGCCGCTGCGCGTGGAACGCGATGTACCGGCCGTCGTACGAGAAATCGGCCTTCTGGCCGGCGAGGCCCGTGTCGATGACGCCGTCGCAGTCGGTGCGGTTGCGGACGATGACGTTGCCGCGGACGAACGTGGTGATACGCAGCCCGTCCTTGGAGACGAGCGGCCGATCGCCGGCGCCGATGTCCGGACAGCGCGGTACCTTGCCGGCGGGCATCACGCCCTTGTCGCCGTCGAGATAGTAGTAATTGCCGGTGATCGTGAGGATCAGGTCGCGTCCGTCGTGCACGGCCCAGCTGTAGTAATCGCCGAGGCCGCCGGGCGCGACGCTCCGCGCGATCTCGCCGGTGCGGCGATGCCAGATGCTGACGCCCTGACCGGAGTAGATGATGCGCTCGTCATCGAGCGACCAGTACGGATCGATCCCGCGCTCAGTGAACAGGACCTGGCGCGTGCGGAGATCGACGACCGTCACCGTCTGGCTCGTGACCGCGCCCAGAGGTCCGTAGAGATTCTCCGCGGACCGTCTGCCAGGCCGCGCGGTGTCGATAGCCTGTGAGGCGTACGCGAGGTAGTTGCCGTCCGGCGAGATGCGCGAGTAGGCGAACACGCCCTCGGTCGCCGCGAGCGGGTAGGCCTGCGTAAACGCCGGTGATGGTGGCTGGGCGTCCGCGGAAACCGCAGTGACCGCCAGCGCACACAAGGCGGCACGAAGAAGCAGTCGAGCCATGCGACGAGACTACCGCTTTTGCTGGGAATTGTGGCGATCACGTTGACGCACGCGGCCGATGGGTCTACCGTGGTCGGTAGCCTAAGACGCCCGCAAGGCGTCGCGGGGGACCCACCGGCGCGATGCCCGCGCCACGGGGCGAATCTCGCCGAAGCCGCGAAGCGGCGGAGGCGGAAGGGGACTCCAACCCCTAGCCCGTCAGCTAACCCCGTCGGCTGCTTGGAGCCTGCCGTGTTGTACGTGCCTTTGTTTGCTCGTCACTCCAGACTCAGGACTTTCGCTCTCTTGACCATCCTCAGCTTGCTGGGCATGGTGTCGTTCATCTGGTTCGCGGGATCCCAGAACCCGTTCACGCCCGCGGGCTACGTCGGCTACCTCACGAAAGGTGCGGTGTTCGGTCATTCGAGGTTCTACGGCGTCCAACGCGGACCCACGTCGCCGGGGCGCACGTGGTTGCTGCGCACGACCAACATCAGCGTCACGCCCTACACCTACACCGAGGATTTCGCCGGCGATGACGCGGTGCTCAGCCGCGACAACCTCAAGATCGCGTTCCGCGTGCACACGGTGTGGCGGATCGACGACACCCGTGTCCCGCTGTTCATGGATCGGTACAGCACGACCGTCTCGCAGGACGTCGTGGTACGCGATCCGGACGCGATCGTCAAGGTCGCCTACTCCCACTTCGTTCGCGAGCCATTACGGACGTTTGCACGCGACGAAGTGCAGCGTCGCAACGGCCTTGACGTCAAAGAGGCCCTGATTCCGATCGGCGACGCCGTTCTCGGCCGAATCCGGCAGTACGCGGTGGACACGCCGTTTGTCATCACGAGTGTGGTCGTCGGCAACGTGCAGTATCCGGCTGAAGTCGCCGACGCGGTGTCGCGCAAGCTCGCGGCGACGCAGGAGCTCCAACGCAAGGACACCGAGATCGAGATCGAGCGCAAGGAGCGGACCAAACGGGAAGTGCAGGCGCAGGGCATTGCCAACGCGATGCAGATCATTCGCGGGCAGCTGAGCGCCATGTACATCCAGCACGAAGCCATCGAGGCGCAAAAGCTGATGGTCAACTCGCCGAACCACACGGTGGTCTACATCCCGGTCGGTCCGATGGGGGTGCCGCTCACTGGTACCTTCCCGGCCACGGCGCCGCAAGGACCGCCGCCGGTCTCGGCGCCGCCGCGGCCACCGCGATAGTCGGGCCACCGCAATGACGTCGACGTCCTTACGCCGTTGGCTGCTGGCGGGTGGTTCTGACGGCGCCACGCATGCAACGCCCGCTCACACCGCGCCCTGGTGGCAGGTCATGTGCCTCACCGGCGTGGACTACTTCTCGACGCTCGGGTATCAGCCGAGCATCGCGTTCCTGGCCGCCGGCTATCTGTCGCCGTTCGCGACGCTGGTGCTGGTGCTCCTGACCCTGCTGGGCGCGCTGCCGGTGTACAGCCGCATCTCGGCCCTCAGCCCGCACGGCCAGGGCAGTATCTCGGTGCTCGAGCAGTATCTGCCGCAGTGGCGCGGCAAGGCGTTTGTGTTGTGCCTGCTCGGCTTCGCCGCCACCGACTTCGTGATCACCATCACGTTGTCGGCCGCGGACGCGACCGCGCACATCGTGGAAAACCCGTTCGTGCCGCACTGGATGGACCACCCGGTGGCCGTCACGCTGCTGCTCGTGACGGCGCTCGGCGTCATCTTCCTGAAGGGGTTTCGCGAGGCGATCTGGCTCGCGGTCGCGCTCGTCGTGATCTACATAAGCCTGAATGCGATCGTCATCGGCCGCGAGCTGGTCGATCTCGCGATCCATCCCGGGCGGC
>Ga0137433_1000319_pt1 | contig 27474 bp, 15 predicted proteins | sample EasRivERMZT840_2_FD_102335 | JGI IMG/M metagenome (GOLD analysis project Ga0137433, IMG submission 102335) | Soil microbial communities from meander-bound floodplain in the East River, Colorado, USA - East River MetaG ERMZT840_2 | ecosystem: Environmental > Terrestrial > Soil > Floodplain ...
GCAACCTGCGGTTTGGGAGCGAGTAAGAGTCACTCTTGGAGGACTTCAAACGGCGAAATCCAAAAGTGGAAGTTTCCGTTTGTTCATATTGAATGGTGCCGAGCCTCGACAAGTCACATGGCGAACCGCGCAGCAATTGAATGCAGAACTCCAGAAACTGACACCTGCCGCGCCGGCGGAGGAAAAGCCGGACTGGGTCGCAGGGTCCAGATTTCTGGAGTCGTTGCCCCAGCCTGCCGACTTCTGGGAATCCCTGGTCATCATCTTTCAGCATGGTCGGATAGAGAACAAAGATGTCCGTAAATACGTTCAAGCGGCTGCCACACATAAGCTCCAATCAAACAAAACGCGGCTGTCTCTTTGGCCGGTTGGTGACGGATCCGGCAGCGACGCCGATGTGTGGCCGCAAGTGGTCACCGCTACGTGCGGAGAAGTACTACCCGCTGACGAAGTTCCTGCCAATTGGACGACACGGCTGAACAGCATCGCGTGCCGCGCGGTTTCATTCGATGCGCCAGAAATCCCGTCCGGTTTTTTCCTCTACGATGCCAGCCTCATCAGCGGTTCCAGTCAAGTTCGCAATCTGTCCGGCATTCTTTTAGGGCCATCCTCGACACTGCCTCCGGTACAACAATTCGTGGAGATGCAGAACAACTTCGAAAGCGCCCGCGCTGGTTACAACGCAAAGGATGGGGATGTAGCGCGGGCAGCACTTCAGCAAGTGCTTCTTGTGAATCCAATGAATACGCTTGCGTTGCGATTCGCTTCCGACATGTACAAAACCCAGCGCGACTGGGCGACGAGCTTTCGCTTACTGGAACCCTTAAGCGTCACATCGCCTACGGACGGCGATCTCTTCAGAGAACTCGGCGATTTACAGTTCGAGCTGAAAAACTGGGCCGAGAGCGAGAAGTATTACCAGCGTTCACTGCAACGTAAGGGGGAACAGCTTCAAACCCTGAAGAACCTAAGCATCATTCGTGAGCAACTCGGCGATTTGTCCGGAGCCGCCGGCCATCTCGAGAAGGTAATAGAGATGAGCCCAACGCAGCTGGATCTCTTCCTCCGGCACGCCGGCCTTCGTGATCGGCTGAACCAGCCTTCCGCAGCGGCGATTTCTTTAGAAAGCGCACTCGAATTAGATCCTAAGCTGGACGATGTTCGCATTCGTCTGGTTGGAATTCACTCGGCTGCGGGAAATTCAAAGCGTGTTTCTGAACTTATCAAAGCCCGCATTCCCGATATTCCGAATGATCTCTCGTTGCGGATGCGTTACGCCGAGGAAGCCGAGAAACTGCACTTACCGGAGGAAGCGCTCACGTTGTATACGCTAGCTCTGGAATCGGACGCCACGCACGAACCTGCGCACTTCGCCAGCGCACGACTATTGTTGAGCGCGGATCGAAAAAGTGAGGCGTATGGCGCGGTCGTTGCAGGTTTGGAGGCAGATCAAAGGTCCATGCGGCTGCACCTTATGAAGATTGAACTCCTGCAGGCAAGCGACCGAGTGTTCGAAGTCCGGGAAGCGACTCGTGAAGCGGTCGAACTCTTTCCGGACGCCGAGGTCGTGCTGGGACATTGGGCGCGGCAGAACGATATTTTCGGGAACCGTGGTGGCGAAACTCAAGAGCGTTGGATCCTGGCCATGGAGCGGGCAGGGCTTGCTGCCGACGAGATAACCCGCGCCGTCGAACGGGGTCTCACCGTTGCACTGCGTGACGGCGAACACGACGTCGCTATGCGATTGTCCCAGAAGCTTGGCCGGTCGGCGGCGGCAACCTCAGTGGCGTCCTTCAACCTGATCGTTCCGGGCGGGATCAGGGGACTGGCTCAGACTGCAAATATCGATGCCGACGTATCCTCGGCGCGTTTCATTGCGGAGTATGGGCGGGCGATTCTTCGAGGATCGTCAGGGCAGGAAAGTGACAAATTCAAGAACCGCATCCGTGCGTACATGAAAACGGTTCAGGATTTGAAAGCCTTTGGACGCGTCACAAATGGTGTCGTCGAAATCGAAGTCGATCTCAAAACAGATGCCTCAGTCGACCGAGCCGAGAAAATCCTCCAGTTGTTTGGCTGGCGAATCCGGCGATCGCGCAACACCTTTCAGGTGGAACTGAGGTCAGATGAAGATGCTGCTGATCGACAGACCTACGGCTCCGCGCTGGGAATCGATGAAGTGCAAATGAAGACGCTTCTGGAACAGAAGCAAGCCTTCACATTCAGAGTTGCCGACGATCGCGTACCGATGATCTTCGATGAGCCGTACTGGTTTGGAAGCATTCTGAAAGAACAGCGTCCGAAGCGGAGTTTTCTCGACGAGATGATCGAAAACCCCGCCATCACTCGCCTTTATCTTGGTTTGGCCAGCATGAGCGACGAAACGCAACGCGCGATCGTTCAGGCGGTAGAGCCTGATCAACTCATCAAGCGATCCGCGAGGCTCGCGTTTTACGGTTCAAGCATCGCAATCGAAAATGGACGGGTGGAGTTGCCGGGCGGAGCGCAGGCTGCAGCCGCGTGGAGCAGGATTGTCGATGCCAATCCGGAGCGCACAGCGCAGTTCATTGGCAATTTGATCCGAAAGGATGATGGCAAACTCCTGGCGTACTACTACTCGATCGCCGTACTTCCACCGGACCACCAGCGATTCTTCACGCGTACACCACAACGCTTAACCGCCTTCTACAGGGTCTTTCCTTTCGAAGATGAGAGGAGTCTGGAAAACAATTTTTTTTGGGCGAAGAGATGATGTTTTTGCTCGCATGGCCAGAGAGCTTCCTCTCAACAATGACGGCAGTATTCGTTTCCCCGGCAGCGACCGGGTTTGGACTGTAGCTAACGGCAGCTCCGATAACACCAGCGACATCGAAAAACTGGCCAGGCGTGTTCAACGTGCGAATTCTCCTGATGAGGAAGACCAAATCCTGCTCAGCATGCTGGATAAAAAGAATGACATCGGCGGGCGCGAAGTGAGTCAGATCGAAAACTTCCTGGCTGCTGCGCGTCTGGACGCCCATCGAAAGCAATCCATGGATGAATTGATGGCGTTAACGCTTTCTCAGATGTACGCGAAGTACCATTCGGTCTTCCCGTACTTTGCTGCTTTACCTTCCTTGAGTGCAGATCAGGTGATTGCATTTGCGAAGGCAGCAGAGCGAATCGAGAAATTCGAGAACGTCGAATTGAATGCGGCTCTTGGAGAGTTTCACGCCTTAATCAAGCTCATCATTCTGCTGAAGGATTCCGGGAAGTTACCGGAACCAAAGGCCGCGGACCTGTTTTCGTCGGTATCCAACAAGTTCGCTGCCGCTGAGAGGTATGGTTCAGTCTCCACCGCCGTTTTCGATGCAATCGAGAAAATCCTGCAGGAGGCCGGCAAGAACACCGCAGAAAACACCGATACCTTTCTCGCAGGCGCCCTTGCCGGAGAGTCCGCAACCAAAGAATTTCGGCTGGGCGAAAAAGTGTACTCCGCGGATTTCTCACAGAAGAAGACGCAACAGATGCGTGAGGTGCTCCGGTTGCAGTCCGTAACTTCGCTGCATACCTTGCTGGAGACCTACCGCGCGGCTCAGATCATCGTACGCGCGCCTGATGCGGCAGCATTCAGGCAAATCGAAACGAATGCGACCAGGCTTGTGGAAATCAGCGAAGCACCAGAGGACAAATTGTCCGGCAAACTTCGTGAGACGTTAATCGTGGCACGCCCGGCCAAAGTGATGGAAATCGTTGCCAGGATGAAGAAGGAGTTTGCGAAGAAAACGTTATCGAAAAACATTTCCAAGCTTGCTTCAGAGCTTATCGAGGAACTGAGTCCGTTTCGCAAAACGGCTCTCGTCGCATGGATCTATGCGTATTACTTCTCGCCTGACGATTTAGCGGTCGCTCGTGACCGGTACCTCGTGCGCCGGCACATGTTCTCGGAGTCACAGGATGATTGGCCGGAAACTCGCGTAGCCCCTTCGGCTGGTAGTTATATAGTCGGCGGATTTGCGCAAATGTCCACTGGCGTTGCGAATATTGCGAAGACAAAAATCGATGCCGATAATTCGTTGAAGGATGGCCCGCAACAAATGGTTGCGGTTGCACAGCTTGCGGCGGTGCGCAACGTCCCATGGCAGCGAGTCGACGAGCGGAGTCTGCATCTCATTGCGCTCAAACTCCGACTCGGCCGCGAATTCATCGTGCGCTCGGCGCTCCAAAGCGACATGCGGGTGGCAGTCGCGCAGGCGACGATCGGTTTCATTGGACAGCGAAGGCGATTTGAATTGCTTCAGTCTTTGACGAGATCCGATGTGGCGTCTGCCCTCGACCTATTGAGCGCAGCGGACCTTATGTTTATTGCGGATGCTCTAATCGAGCGTACGGACGTGAAGCTCTCCGGACCGGTTTTGACGTCGTTCCGAAAGGAAGCCTCGATCACCAGTTCGGACCAAAGCCATTATTTCGGTGGCGTGCACCCAACAACGTATGGGTGCGCCGAACCACATCTTATGCAATTGGTTCCCTATGAAGAGTATGAGAATTTGTTTTCTCCCCAACCTTTAGCTGAGCGTTTGAGCGACATACTTCTATATCTGGCCGAGGCTGCTGATCGTGCCGGCTTGCCAGTCGAGGGCCTTGCCGTGTTGGCCGAACCGGCAGTACAGCAGTTTTCAACACGTGCAAAAATGAATTACCTTAGCGATTGGAAATCGGCAGTCAACGGCATGCGCTCGTTGGATATCAATTCTTTGATGCACTTGTTGGATGAGAACTGAAATGAAAGTGCGGAGCCTTCTCGCGCTGTTGAGTTTTGCCTCGTTTGCCTGGTCGCAGACTCTCAAAGTCGACGTCCGGACGATTGAAGTTTTTGCGGCCGTCTCGGATGGCAACGATCGGCCGATAACAAATCTTCAGCAACAGGATTTTCGAGTAGAGGAAGACAATCGGTTGCAGCAGATCCGGATCTTTGAACCCCAATCTTCGGCAATGACCATGGCACTGCTCGTCGATACCACGGGCAGCATGGCGACGGATTTATCGCGCGTCAAAAATGGGGTAGCCCGGCTTCTCTCGTCCATCAAACCTCAAGACACCGTAGGCCTGTTCACTTTCGCAAATGGCCTGAACAAGCTCAGCGACTTCTCAAAAGATAAGAATGCCGTCCTCGGCGCCATCCTGAAAACCCGTGCGGGTGGCGCGACGGCTCTTTTCGATTCTCTTGCCCAGTTGTCTCGCGAAGTGTCACGGCATGGCGGCAAAAAAGCGATCCTTCTATTTACGGACGGCGATGACAATATGAGCGTTTTGTCGTTGGAGGTCGCAATGAAAGACGTCCAACGGATTGGTGTTCCGGTTTACTCAATGCTTTACGGACGAGCTTTGCAGGATCCCAAACTTCATGATCGGCTGGAGAAAATCTCGATTTCGACCGGAGGTATTTCGTTCAATGTAAGGAATCCGGACGATCTTCCGAACGTGTTCGCCCGTGTGGGCCAGGACCTCCAGCACACATACATGTTGAGTTACCAGTCGGACAGTGAAGCTAAGGACGATTGGCGCTCAATAAAAGTCAGCCTTCCGAACCATCCGAAACTGAAAGTGCGAGCGAAAGAAGGATATTGGCGGTAATTGCGGCTAGTTTCACTGCGAGGTAATCTGGCCAGGCCTTCGAGTCGCAGGCGGAGGACCGATCCACGATGCGGGAATTCGCAGCAGGAAGACCTGGTTGTTTTCGGTTCGAAATGCCAGTCCGTCGTTTCCCCATCGGACGAGGCTGCCCACGGAAAAGCCCACATCTCCGGGAACATTCAGAGTTCCGACCAAAGTGAAATTATTCAGGTTAAAAACTCTTAGCGGCAGCGAAAGATCTCTCATCTGCGCTATTCCTTCGCATCGTTTCTTTCGGACCTCCCAGGTCCGACGCATTATGAGACGAATTTGCTCATCTGCGAAACGTGAATAAAGTGAATTTTTGAATAATGTGGAGGGTGGCCGGAATCTGTCTCTTACCGCACAGGCGGGCCGCCGGCGGGGGCTCCGAGGTCGCGCAAGAGCGCGATGACTGCGGCGTCGGGCTTAGGTGCTGCAGCAGGACCGCCCGCACCGGGAGGACCGCCGGGTCCGCCGCGACCTCGTCCACCTGCAGGAGCGGCAGCCGGCACTCCGAGCGCGACATCCAGCGGAGTTCGGCCGCTGGAGTCCTTGATATCCAGCTTCGCGCCCCGTTCCACGAGCAGGCGGATGAACGCCTCTCCTCGGTCCAGGCTCTGATGCAGGAGGGTCGCGCCGTTGGCGCCGGTCGCATTGACGTCGGCGCCGCGGTCGAGGAGGAGCCGGACAGCTTCGAACATCGGCGTGCCGGGCGTGAGAGTGCGTCCACCGCGTCCCGTGAGGGCCACCATCAGAGTGGTCGTCCGGTTTCCAAGAGCGCGGGAAGGATCGGCGCCATGATCGAGCAGCGCCTTCATGAAATCGAGATCGAGGGCCTTCGCCGCTCGCATCAAAGGAGTCGCGCCGTTGCCGAGCGCCGCGTCTCCCCCGTTGTGCTGCCGCATGAGGAGAGGCGCCTTCAGCGTCTGGTTCGGATCTGCCCGGTGCTTTAAAAGGAAAGTCACCAGATCGGACACCGACAGCTTACCCGTCGCCCGCGGCGCAGGCCGGTTCACGAACGGCGACAGGTGCTTCATATCGACCGCTGCGTAGAGCGCCGCCATTCCGGCTGCATCTCCGACATTCGGATCGGCACCCTTTTCTACGAGCCGCGCCGCGACTTCGTAATGCGCATTGATGATCGCGATCACAAGCGCCGTCGAACCTTCCGGATCGACTTCGTTGAGATTCGCACCAACATCTGCCAGCGCAGTCACAGCGTTGATCTGACCTTGTCGCGCCGCATACATCAAGGCTGTCATGCCGCCGCGCGGAAGCGCCGTTGCGACGGCAAAAGAGAAATCGACGTTGACCTTCGGCAGGTCAATCGTCGATGAGTGCACGTCGGGTTTCGCACCCCCCGCGACAAGCACTCGGATGGCTTCCGCATTGTCATTGCCGGCTGCCCACATCAGCGCGGACTCCCCGAACCTGCGTTCGACAGCGCTCGGATCGGCGCCTCGCGCGAGCAGCAGCTTCAGCACTTCCGGACGGCCGGTGCGAGCGGCCGCCATGAGGACCGTCTCGCCTTCTCCGGACGCGGCATTCGGATCGGCGCCGGCGTTCAGAAGCAACTCCACCATCGGCGCGCTGCCGTTGATGGCGGCGAGGGCCAACGCCGTTACGCCATTGAGATTCGCCGACCGCACACGCGCACCCGCAGCCAGAAGCGAGCGGACGAGTTTGGCGTCGTCGTGCTGAACGGCCCAGTGGAGAGCGGTCGTCCCGTCTGCTTCGACGGCGTGGCCCGGTGTTCCCTGCTTCAACAACTCCATCGCTTTCGCCGTATCGCCGGAGCGAACGACTTCAGCAAGGCGGATGTTGATCTGGGCGGATGTAAAGGTGGACAACCCCAGCAGTACGACGATCAGGACGGCGCGCTTCACAGATCGACCGTCCCCGTGCTGACGCCGTGTGTGTCCTGTGCGATATCAAACTTATGCGAAAGACTCAGCAGCAGATTCGCCATCGGCGTGTTTTGTGGCGTTCGAATATGACGATTCCCGCGCACGCGCCCATTTCCCCCACCGACGATGGCCAGCGGCAACGGCGCTCCCGTGTGCCCATTGCCGTCGCTCATTCCGCTGCCGTAAACGATCAGCGAATGGTCCAGCAGCGAGCCATCGCCGTCCGGCGTGGACCGCAGCCGTTCGATGAATCGGGCAAACATCTGCATATGGTGAACGTTGACCTTGGTGTGCTTCACGATCGATTCCGCCCTGTTCCCATGATGCGAGACCGCGTGATGCGGCTCGCCGACGCCAAGCTCGGGATATGTCCTCTGGCTCACCTCACGCGCAACCATGAACGTGAACACCCTTGTCAGATCCGCCTGGAAGGCGAGCGCGAGCAGATCAAACAGCAGCGCGACGTGTTCGTCATACGACTCGGGGACGCCTACGGGTTCTGCCGGCACGTTCGGCCGCGCTTCGGCCTGCGCCTCCGCGCGTTGAATGCGTCGCTCGATTTCCCGCACATGGTCTGAGTATTCGCCCAGGCGCGATCGGTCGTGTGCGCCGAGTCCTTTGGACAGCTCATTCAGTTCACCGGCGACGAAGTCCAGAATGCTGCGATTGGTGTTCATCCGCGCAAGCCGTTCCTCTGCTGTGGCACCGCCGCCGAACAGGCGCTCGAACACCACTCGCGGATTTATTTCCATCGGGAGCGGCGAAGTCGGCGACTGCCAGCTCAGTGTGTTCATGTATGCGCAGCTGTAACCGGGATCGCACGCGCCCTGAAGCCCCGAGAAATCCTCTGTCGCGACCTCTATAGATGGGAACGTCGTGTCCTGGCCGATTTGGCGGGCGACGATTTGATCGAGGGAGGGACCGACACGGAAGTCCGGGCCGTCCGTGCGTTTGGGCCGGACACCGGTCAGCCAGGAAGCCGACGACACGGCGTGATTGTTAGTGGCCTCCGCGCGAGAAAGATTGCTCACGACGACAACGGAGTTGCGAAACGGTTCCAGCGGTTTCAGGATCGTTGGGAATTCGAAATCGGCGCCCACGGTCGCGGGCGTGAACTGATCCATGATGATGCCGTTCGGCACATAGACACAACCCAGCCTGCGGCGACTCGCTGCCTGCCTCGTCATTGCGGTCAGCGCCGGTGCCATCGCATCGAGCAACGGCAGGCCCAGCGCGACGCCGGCCCCGCGCAAAAACGTCCGCCGCGACAGGGCGCGTTTGGTTACGATCATTTCTTCTCCTCCGCTTTCCGCATCCGGAATGGCGTACTCTTTGCGACGCCGTCGACAATCGACGCGAATCGATAGCCGTCGCGTTCCGCCTGACGCACGATCGCGCGCACGGCGGGCATGTCGTCAGGCTCGAGCCCGCGGCCGAGCGCATAGGTCAGCAGCTTCTCGGCAACTGTGGTCACGAGTACCTCCGGCCGTTTCAACAACGCATCGCGCAAACCGATCACGCCATCGATTCTCGTGCCGTCGGTCAACTGGCCGGACGCGTCGACACGTTCACCATTGTCGTCTGCGCGCCACGCGCCCACGGCATCGAAATTCTCGAGCGCCAGCCCGAGCGGGTCCATCACCTTGTGGCAGGCCGCGCAGGTCGGGTTGGCACGGTGCTGCTCGATGCGCGCGCGCATCGTCAGGGGCTTCGCTCCCACAGCATCGGGAAGCGCCGGCACTTCAGGCGGCGGAGGCGGAGGCGGCGAACCCACGAGGTTGTCGAGAATCCATTTACCGCGCACAACGGGCGACGTGCGGTCCGCGTGCGACGTCACCAGCAGAATGCCGCCTTTGCCAAGCAGGCCGCGGCGCGTCTCGTCGATGTTGGAGACCCGGCGGAAATGGCTGCCCTTGATGTGAGGAATCCCATAGTGCTCCGCCAGACGTTCGTTCACGAAGGTGTAATCGGCGGTCAGCAGATCGATAACGCTGCGGTTTTCGCAGATGATGCTGCCGACAAACAAATCCAGTTCGCGCTCGAACGCTTTCCGCAGCGTGTGATCGAAATTGGGAAAGTCGTTCTTGTCCGGTGTGGCGCTTCGCAGGTTACGAATGTGGAGCCACTGTCCCGCGAAGTTCGTCACCAGCGCCTGCGATCTCGAATCCGCGAGCATGCGCCGAACCTGACGTGCCAACGTTTCCGGTTCGCGCAGGCGCCCGGATTCCGCCACGGCAAGCAGTTTTTCGTCCGGGATGCTGCTCCAGAGGAAGAACGACAACCGCGATGCCAGTTCGAGGTTACTCAGCGCGTAAACACGGCCCGCGGCAACGTCCGCAGGATCACGCTCGATGCGAAACGCGAATTTCGGACTCGCCAGCATCGCCCGCAGAGCCATCTCGACGCCGGCCTCGAAGCCCGCACTCCTTCGTCCTTCGTCGTAGAAGCGAAGGAGCGGAGACATGTCGGAATCCGTCACGGGACGGCGATAAGCGCGCCGCGCCAGTTTGGAAAGGATCGTCGTGGCGCAGGTCCGTTCTTCGGCGGTCCTTTTCGGATAGCAGACAAACAATCGCTGGCGGCTCGGTGTGTCGCCCGGACCATCGGCGTTGAAAGGTCCGCTGACGGTCATGTACTCGATATGAGGAAGTCCGAGGTGATCGGTCGCGACGATGTTGCTGTAGAGGAAAGGCTGCAGCCGGATCGGACCAAGGTTGGACGATGGCTGAAGAAACGCCGCAGTAACGAGGCGCTGTCCCGCGCGCACTGCAACGCGCGCCTGAAGGCGTGCGTTCAGCGCGTTGACGGCGTTGGTCGCGTTGATCGAAGAAGTAACGTAGTCTTCCTGCCCGCCGACCGGCGCCAGAAGCACGCGCTGGCCTTCCACCGCAATCTCGAGGTGGTTTTCGTCCTGCAGTCCCCGAATCGTTCCGAGGTTCGTCTCCACCAGCTTCACTCGAATGACGTACTCGCCGTCGAGTTGGAACGTGTGAAGCGCGGATACACCGCCGCGCGTGCCGAGCGGCAAGCCTTCGAGGTGTTCGATCTGCGACATGTCGCCTCGGACACGGTAGGTTTCCGAGTTGGCCGTGATCTTCGGGCTTCCCACGGCAAGCGCGCTGATTTTAGCCGCCGCGGACAGATAGCTTTCGAGCAGCGCCGGCGACAGGCTCAACACGTCGGCGATGTTGTCGAAGCCGTCGGCGGAATCGTCCGCAGGCAGCAGCGCCGCGGCGTCCACTTGAAGCGCAAGCAGATCGCGAATCGCGTTGGCATATTCCGCGCGATTCAATCGATGGACGGAAGAGCGGCCGGGATTGGGACGATCGAGCGCAGCACGATCCAGACGCGATTCAATAAAGCCGGCGAGCGCATCCTGGGTAGCGCGATCCGGCCGCGGGCTGCCTTCGGGCGGCATGGAGCCGGTCCGGATCTTGCGTATGACTTTTTCCCAAAGCGTCGGATCGCCGGCAACGTGGTCCAGGTCCGCGCGGTCGAGCACGACGCCCGATGCCGTCGCCGATGTGGTCGCGCGGCTGTTGTGGCAGCCGGCGCAATATCGATCGATCACTGCCCTATGCGCGGCTGCTTCATCGACTTTCGGAACCGCCTGTCGCGCAGGTCCGGCGCTCGAGTTCTGAAGGGTTAGCCACGCCAGCGCCGCCCCGCACAGGACGGCTGCCCGAACAACTTTCATGGTCGACGATTATACTGAAGCGATGACGTCCGACGTACGTACTCGATATCGAATGCCGGTCGTATTTCTACCTCATGGCGGCGGCCCATGGCCCTTCATCGACATGCCGATTGGAAGCCGCGCCGAACTCGACGAACTCGCGCGATATCTTCGTTCCCTGGCTTCCCTCCCTCGAACGCCGCCTCGAGCGCTCCTGGTGGTGTCCGGGCACTGGGAGGAAGCATCGCCTACCGTTATGTCGTCGCCGCACCCGCCAATGCTTTACGACTACTACGGCTTTCCACCGGAGTCCTACACGATAGAGTGGTCTGCTCCAGGTAATCCCGATCTCGCCGGCCGCGTGCGTGAGCTGCTGGAGGCGGCAGAATTCAAGACAGCGGCGGATCCCGAACGCGGATTCGACCACGGGACTTTTGTTCCACTCAAGCTCGCTTATCCGGAAGCCGATGTGCCGGCAGTGCAGCTCTCGCTAAAACGGGGACTAGACCCGGCGGAGCATATCCGGATCGGGCAGGCGCTGAGCCCGTTGCGCGATGATGGCATTTTCATCATCGGCAGCGGGATGACCTTCCACAACCTGCGTGCTTTCACGCCGCAGGCCGCCCCTCACGCAGAAGCGTTCGATGCCTGGCTCCGCGAAGCCGCAACCATGGACGAAAAGCAACGCAACATCGAACTCACCCGTTGGTCCGAAGCTCCGTCAGCGCGCGTCGCGCATCCGCGCGAAGAGCATTTACTGCCGTTGATGGTGATCGCCGGAGCGGCGGGACCGGATCGCGCGACTGTTGCATATAACGGCACCATCAATGGTCTTCGCATCTCTGCGTACCACTTCGGCGGTTAGTGGTCCTACAATACCGAGCCATGACCAGGCATCTCTTGATTGTTGTCGCGATGGTTTTCGTCCTTGTCGCCGGACTCAGCGCCCAGCAGGGCGGACGGACATCGCCGCCGTTACCTCAACTTCCGCAAACGTACGAGACCGCGGTCCAGAAGATCCGTGTGAGTGTTGTCGCGGGCGGGCTTGCGAATCCCTGGAGTCTGGCGTTCCTCCCGAACGGCGACATGCTCGTTACCGAACGCGCAGGCCGCCTTCGCGTCATCAGGAACGGCAAGCTCGATCCGCAACCCATCTCCGGAGTTCCGCAGATGCGCGGAACGGCGCTGGGCGGCTTGCTCGAAGTCGCACTGCATCCGAAGTTCGCGGAAAACGGATTTGTGTATTTGACGTATTCGAAGGGCGGCGACGGCAACCTCACCACCACCGCTCTCGCTCGAGGACGTCTGAATGGAAGCGCGCTCGAAGAAGTGCGCGAGATCTTTGTCGCGAATACGTGGAGCAAGTCGGCGACAAACTTCGGAGGACGAATCGCGTTCGATCGCAATGGCTTCCTCTATCTGACGGTCGGCGAGCGGCAGGAGCAGGAACGCGCGCAAAAAGGCGAGGACCACGGCGGCAAGGTGCTGCGACTGCGCGATGACGGCAGTGTTCCTCCGGACAATCCCTTCGTCGGCAAGGCAGGATATCGACCGGAGATCTATACGCTCGGCCATCGAAGCCCGCAAGGTCTCGCGATGCAGCCGGAGACCGGCGCCATTTGGGAAAACGAGCACGGTCCTCTCGGCGGTGACGAGATCAACCTTCTCCTTCCGGGCCGCAATTACGGCTGGCCGCTGGTGACTTTCGGAACGGATTACGACGGAACAAAGATCAGCGACTCGACATGGCGCGCCGATCTCGAGCCGCCGTTGATGTACTGGGTGCCCTCGATCGCCATCTCGGGAATGATGTTCTACACGGGAGACCGGTTTCCCGGTTGGAAGGGTAACGCTTTCGTCGGATCGATGTTCGAGGGACGCTCGCGCGGAACCGGACATTTGCGACGCATTACCTTCGAGCAGAGTCGCCCAATTCAACGCGAGCCGATTCTCACCGAACTGCACCAGCGCATCCGTGATGTGCGGCAAGGGCCGGATGGCCTGATCTATGTGCTCACGGATGAAAACCCCGGCGTCGTACTGAAGATCGAGCCGGGGTCCTGAACGAACTCCTCAGAAATTCAGCCGAGCGCCGAAGACCACCTTCCGGCCATCCGACGCCGAGTCGATGAGACCGAAATTCGCCGAGTTGATGTTTGTCGTCGGCGCGGCGAATACCGGATGATTGAGCACATTCGTGACGTCTGCGCGGAATTCCAGTTCGCGCTTTTCGTCGATACGGATGCGCTTCTGCAGGTTCATATCCAACTGCAGGCGCGATGGACCTTCCAATATCCTCTTTGCAAGGGTTCCCACCTGACCGGCCTGCGGATTGACCAGCAGCGGCCGGCCCTGCGCGTCGAATATGGCTCGAATATCACCGGCAAGGTTCAAAGTGTCCGTTGTGGGCAACGTGCTGCGGCTCGGGTCATTTCCAACAGTCAGACCCGGGAAGTACGTTGGCAACGCGCCGCTGCGCATCGTGAGTTGCGGCGTGGGAAGATCGCCAAGAAGCACCGGCGTCGTGTTGGCTGCCGACTGCCAGATGTTCGAGAGGCCGCCTGCGCGGAAAGCCAGCGGTTGTCCGGAGCTCCACCGCATGAGGCCGCCCAGGTTCCATTGTCCGACAATGCGCTGCAGCCAACCGGGAGCGTTGCCAAGCATTGCGCGATTCTGCCCGAACGGCAGGGACCAGACTCCATTGCTCGCAATCACATGCGTGCGATGGAACGACAAAAGGCCTTTGTCCAGGTTTCGATTGCGTGGATCGCGCGGATCGACATCGCCTTCGGATTCGCCAAGACCCAGATTCTTGCTCCAGGTATAGGATCCCGTGGCCGACACCCCGTGCGACGTCCGTTTGGTTACCTGCAACTGCATCGAGTGATACGTGGAGTTGGCGACGTTCGCGTTCAAGCCCATATCGGCGAACTGCGGATATGGAAGAAGAAAATCTTCGGTGAAACGTCCGCTGTTGCGGATGAAGCCTCCCCCGAATCCCGTGACGTTGGTGCTCGTGGTGAGAAAGTTGGCGAGAGCGCCGGCGGCGCCATTGGCAACGAACGTCCTGGTTGCCGTGTATCGGCGTAATGCGGAAGATCCCGTGATCGTCGAGCCGTTGACGACGCCCACACCGGGGATGTTCAAACCCATCAGCATTTGATCGAAGAGCGGATGGTTGCCTCCGGATCGCGTCATATTGAACGCTTCGAGGAACGCGGTGTCATAGATGTTCACCGCATTGAGCGGCATGCGGCCGTAGAGCTTCGTCCCCTTGCTGCCGACATAGGAGACGTCCACAACAACGCCACTGGCAACTTCCCTCTGGATCGAGAGATTGAAGTTCTGGATGTACGGCACGCGGCGGTTCGGGTCGTACATGTTCATGGTCAGAGTGCGCGGCGCCGTCAGGGAAATTGGCTCGAGCGGTTTGAATTGCGGTTCGAATGGCAGCCGAAGGTTCGACAGCGACCAATTATCGGTGCGTGTATAGGTCAAGCCGTTGCCGCCCGTGATTCCGGCAAGACCGGGCAACGTGCCTCCACCTGCGTCCAGTCCGCCGGTGCCCATCACCTGGATGATTTGGCGGCCGGAGTAAGCGATGCCATATCCGCCGCGCAGGATCGTCGAACGGCCCAAACCCGGCAGGGACCAGCTAAAGCCGATGGCTGGAGAAAAGTTGTTCCAGTCATTGCTGAAAAGGCGTTTGTCCGGCTGCGGCGAATGCTTTCCGACAAGCTCGACATTAATGGGACCGCATTCCGTATAGCCGCACACACGCTGGAAGCCGCCGATGACACGGCCGGCAAGGCCGCGTGTCTCATAGGGCACGCCGTACCATTCCCAACTGAGACCGAGATTCAGCGTGAGATTCTGTGAGACTTTCCAGTCATCTTTGAAGAACATGTTCATTTCGTTGGCGCGCCAGTGACGCCGCTTTTCGAGCACGCCGTGCTGATACCCCTTGAACTCCAGCGGCGGCTCGGACGAGGTCAGGTCAAATCCCTGGCGAACGAAATCAATAGAACCCGAAAGGTTGTAGATAATGTTTCGCGCGTTGGTTGCGTTCGGACTCGTCAGCCCCTGTACCAGCGGCGTGTCGATGGGCGACAGGACATTTCCTCCGCCCATCATGACGTGTGGTGTGAAGTTGTTGTCGTTCCATCCGTCCGTGGAATCCCGGCGCATCTCGAATCCGCTCTTGAACGTGTGCCGTGCCTTTGTCCAACTGACGGTGTCGCCGAAACTCAGCATCGGACTGGACGACCCTCGATGAGAACCGAAACTGTTCGACTGCATCGGAACCTGTCCCAAACCAATCAGCACGGGAAGGAATCTCTTGCCATCCACCTCGTGTAACAGGTCATAGGCGACCTTTGCCTCATCGGTGATCGCGCTCTCGATATCGGTCTGGAAACGCTGCCGGCCGATGTAGTACGGCGGCCATTGCGCGACATCATGCATCCGATAACCAACGCGCACTTCATTCACCATGTTGTTGGACAGGGTCGAGACAAACGAGAAGTTGTAGAGGCGCGGATATTTGTGATTGGCGCCCTGTGGCGCATCGGGCCAGTCGCCGAAACCCGCCGTGTCTGCGCGGTTCTTCGAGTTCTCCCTCGTCATCACAAAACTCAGCTTGTTAGCAGGATTGAAGTAATGATCCAGCCGAACGGTGAACTGATCACGGTTGTTCCGGTCTACCTGGTCCTGGATGTTGGTATCAAATCCGTAAATCCTTCGCGTAAACCGTATCCCGGCGATATTCAAACCGTCGCCTACGCTCCAGTCATTCGGTTGCGGCATGCGCGACAGCACAACGCGCTGCATCCAGCCGGACGGATCGATTGCACGACGATTCGGGTCCAGACCACCGAACAGATTGATCGACAGCATTTCGCTCGCGGGCCGCAGGAGAGCGCCGTTGCGGTCCACAGTGGCGTTTGGCTGGACAGAGTTGCGATTGTCCGCGTTCGGAAAAAAACGGAAAGTGCCCTGTCTTGCCTCGGGCGTGTAGACAAGCCCGACGAAGTCCTGACGTATGGCTGTGCGCTGGTTGTCCATCAGGAAGAAGAAGAACGTCTTGTCTTTTCGTATTGGTCCGCCCAGGCGAACGCCGTATTGGTTGCGGTTTTCGAAATCTCCAGGGCGGTTGAAGAAATTGTTGAACCAGTTGGAAGCGGCAAACACGGAATTACGATTGGTCCAGAATGCCGAGCCCCGAAAGTCGTTTGTGCCGGAGCGCGACACCATCGCGACCTGCCCCGAACCGCGTCCGCGCTCCGCATCCACTGTTCCGGTCGTGACGCGAACTTCTTCGACGAGGTCGGGACTCATGTAGGTTGTTCCCAACGTGCCTTGATCATATCGGCCTGTTGAGACAGACATACCGTCAAGCGTTATGTTGACTGCGCTAAGGCGATTGCCGGCGAAGTAACCGTCCAGATCGCCTTCCGTGGCTCCGGTCCCCGCCATGCCTGCAAGCAAATCCAGCACGTTCCGATTGCCCAACGGCAGCTCGCGCACGCGCGATTCCGAAAGCACGCTTGCGATGGACGCCGATGTAGTGGCAAGCGCAGTGTCGGTGGAGATCGTCACGTCGACCTGAGTCGCCACATCACCCACTCGAAGCGTGAAATTCAACCGGACCTGCTGGGCGCCGCCCAACACGACGTCGTTATAGGACGCCGTCTGAAACCCGGCGAGTTGCGCCGTTACCTGGTATGTCCCGGGCTGCAAGCTGGGAAACTGGTACGTCCCGGTTTCATTGCTGATGGTGTTGTTCGCGATGCCGGTTCCGACATTACGCGCCGTCACCTCTACGCCCGGAATGAAAGCTCCGCTTGCGTCAGAAACCGTGCCGCCCACCGATGCATTGCTCGTCTGCGCAATGACAACATTGATCGAAAACACCAGGACCAGCAGTGTTGTGACAATCCACCTCATTCTCATCGAAACTCCTCCCTCGTTCTTCCCAAACGAATATGTGCCGGCCTCAAGGCCGGGGCAAAATCTTCCGATAATCTTTTATGTGATAATCGCGAACATAGTCTCGATTGCTGGAGCCGTATGTCAACGCAAATCTATCGGGTTTCCGCTGATTTACGTTTGGAGTGAACTCTTTTGCTATGGTTAGATGTTGCCCGGACTTCAACCCGAATGAGGCACGCGAATTCGATCAAGACGGCCCTATTCCTCTTCGTGCTGTGCTGCACGTCTGCCCGTGCGGCAGTTCCTTCGGCCGCGGAAGCGAACGCAACTCTAAAACAGTACTGCTTTACTTGTCACAACGACCGGCTCAAGACGGCTGACCTCGCCCTGAATCAACTCAACCCTGCGAAAGTCCAGGAGAATCCAGCTGCGTGGGAGAAGGTTGTCCGCAAGCTGAGGACCGGCACCATGCCGCCTCCGGGAAGCCCGCGGCCGGAACGCACTGCATACGAACTCACGACGTCGTGGCTGGAGTCGGAACTCGACCGGACAGCGCAATCCAACGCCGGCCGTCCTGCACTGCGGAGGCTCAATCGCGCCGAATACGGGAATGCGATCCGGGATCTGCTCGACCTGCAAATCGACGCCGACGCGCTACTGCCGCCGGACGACGCGGCATTCGGTTTCGACAACATCGGCGATCTGCTCGATGTTTCGCCGGCGTTGCTCGAACGCTATCTTTCAGCTGCTGATCGAATCAGCGCTTTGGCCGTCGGGGATCCCGCAACCGCTCCGGGATCGCAAACCTACCGGGTTCGTGGTGACCAGTCGCAAGACCAGCATCGAGAAGGGCTCCCGCTCGGCACGGTTGGCGGACTGATGGGCCGCCACAACTTTCCACTGAGTGGAGAGTACGAAATTCGAGTCACGCTCCTTCGCACGAACCTGGAGGCGATCCGCGGACTCGAACATCCGCATCAACTGGAAATCACTGTCGACGGCGAGCGCGTTCTCCTTGAAACCGTCGGCGGCGAGGCCGACCCGCCACGCCCGGGTTCGACGATCACAGAGCGATCGGACATCACCGATGCGCGACTGCGCGTTCGTGTCGCAGTCACTGCAGGACCGCACGATGTGGCTGCCGCGTTTGTTCGCAAGATCGCCGAAGGCACGACCCGGCTGCGTCCCTTCGTCCGAAGCAATGCCGATACATACGAATCAACCGGACGCCCGCACGTCGAGACATTTACGATCTTCGGACCGTTCGCACCTTCCGGGCCCGGAGATACGCCGAGCCGTCGTCGTATCTTCGTGTGCCGGCCTGAGAGTCGGAATCAGGAAGAGCCTTGCGCTCGCAAAATCCTTTCCACGCTGGCGCAGCGCGCCTACCGGAGACCGGTGAGCACGGCCGATCTCGAGTTCCTGATTCCTTTCTTTAGGGAAGGGCGGCAAAAGGGGACATTCGAAACCGGTATTCAACTCGCGCTGAGGCGTCTGCTCGCAAGCCCCACGTTTGTGTTCCGCGCCGAAAGCGATCCGCAGAACTCGAAGCCCGGTACCGCTTTCCGGATCAGCGATCTCGAACTGGCGACACGGCTCTCGTTCTTTCTCTGGAGCAGCATCCCGGATGACACGCTGATCGACCTGGCCGCACGCAACCGGCTGCGACAGCCCGGCGTGCTCGAAGAACAAATCCGGCGCATGCTCTTCGACCCGCGCGCCGACGCTCTGGCGGAGAATTTTGCGGGGCAATGGCTTCACTTGCGAAACCTGGAGAACAAGCGTCCGAACACCGACGAATTTCCGGACTTCGACAACGATCTGCGTCTTGCCTTCCGGCAGGAAGCCGAGTTGTTCTTCGCAAGCGTCATGCGTGAGGATCGAAGCGTCGTGGATTTGCTGACGGCGGATTACACCTTCGTGAACGAACGTCTCGCCCGCCACTATGGAATTCCGAACGTGTACGGAAGCCGTTTCCGCCGGGTAACGCTGGCTCCGGAACTCGCCGCGCGTCGCGGACTGCTCGGCAAAGGCGCGATTCTCATGGCGACATCACAGGCGGACCGGACGTCGCCTGTCCTGCGCGGAAAGTGGATTCTGGAGAATCTCCTCGGCACGACGCCTCCAGCGCCTCCTGCAAACGTACCGCCGCTGGACATCAAGCCGGGCGCTGCGCCCCGCACGATCCGCGAACGGATGGCGACACATCGACAGCCCGCGTGCGCGAGTTGTCATCAGATGATCGACCCGCTCGGTTTTGCGCTCGAGAACTTCGACGGCGTCGGGGCATGGCGTATTCAGGAAAATGGGCGGCCCGTCGATTCTTCCGCCCGTCTGGCGGATGGGACCGCAGTGAACAGCGTCGGCGAACTTCGGGACGCGCTCGCGGCCCGTCCGGATGCGTTCACTCAAACGCTGACGGAAAAAATGCTGGTTTATGCGCTCGGGCGCGGGCTTCAGCATTACGATATGCCTGTCGTGCGGTCCATCGTGCGTGAGGCCGCCGCAAAGAATCACAGTTTCAGCTCGATCGTGTTGGGGATTGTGCGCAGCACGCCGTTTCAAATGCGTAATTCGGGAGATCATTAATGGTTATCGTCAAAAAAGTGTTGCCACGCAGAACGTTTCTGCGCGGCCTCGGAACAGCGGTCGCACTTCCCTTTCTGGAATCGATGGCGCCGGCCATGACGCCGCTCGCTCAGACATCGGCTCGCCCGCCCCTGCGTTTCGGCGCCGTGTATATGCCCAACGGCTGCGTGATCGATTACTGGATGCCGAAATCGGCCGACGGCACTCTGGAGATCACGCCCGTTCTGAAGCCGTTGGAGCCGTTCCGGAATCAGATGACCGTGATCAATAACTTGTCGCGAGCCGGTGGAAAGGCCTCGACCGACCACGCGGTAAGTTCCGCAGGCTGGCTCACCGGTGCTTTGGCGAAACAGACAGAAGCCGAAGATATCCGCGTCGGTGTCGGCATTGATCAGTTGCTTGCGAGGCACGTGGGCCAGGACACGCCCTTCCCGTCTCTCGAATTCGCAACCGAGGATTTCGGTGGCTACGTCGGGGGCTGCGTTCCCGGATACAGCTGCGCATACATGAACACGATCGCGTGGGCCTCGGAAACCGAAGGCCTGCCGATGGAGATCGATCCGCGCGCCGCATTCGAGCGCATGTTCGGACGCGCCGGAACGCCGGCCAGCCGACAGGCACGCCGGAGCGAAGATCGAAGCATTCTCGATTCGATCCTGCAGGAAGCGCGTGGACTGCGGAACAGAGTCGGCGCCACAGACCGCGCCCGCCTGGACGGTTATCTCGACAAAGTACGCGAGATTGAACGGCGCATTCAGAAGGCGGAGGCGCGCAACGCGACCGAGGTCACGGCGATCAACGCGCCGCTTGGCATTCCTGAGGCATTCGAGGAACACATGGCGCTGATGTTCGACTTGCTTGTGGTGGCTTATCAGTCGGACCTGACGCGCGTCTTCACATTCATGACGGGACGCGAAGCCAGCCAGCGAACATATCCGGCGCTCGGATTCAAAGAAACCCACCACGATATTTCGCACCATGCCCGCCAGCCGGAGAAGATGGAGCAGCACACCCGGATCAACACGTACTTCGCGTCGTTGTTCGCGTCGTTCCTCGAGAAGTTGCGCAACTCACCCGAAGCCGATGGATCCGTTCTGGACCATTCTTTGATCGCGTTCGGGACCGGCATGAGCGACGGTCAGGCGCACAACTCTTACCCGCTGCCCCTGGCGATGATCGGCGGCGCGGGTGGCCGCGTCAAAGGAAACCGATTCCTTACCGCGGGGGAATGGACGCCTGTCGCCAACCTCTGGCTTGGAGTCGGTTCGATGTTCGGCCTGCAGCTCGATACTTTCGGCGAAAGCACGGGGCGTTTCGAACTTTGAAAATTCTCTTACTGCTCGCACTCATCCAGGCAACCGCTCCGGGCGCGATCAAGGCCAGGAGTGCTGATGGCACGACGGCGCTGCACTGGGCTGTCGAGTCCGACGATCTGGAAAAGACACGTTCGTTGCTGAAGGCCGGCGCTGACGCAAAAGCTGCCAACCGCTACGGCGTGACTCCGCTTCAACTGGCAGCGGTCAACGGGAATGCCGAGATCATGCGCAATCTGCTCGACGCCGGCGCCGATCCGAACGCAGTCCTGCCCGAAGGCGAAACCATCCTGATGACCGCTGCAAGAACCGGTTCCACCAAAGCTATCGCGCTTCTGCTTGATCGCGGGGCCAACGTGGAGGCGCGCGAACGCTGGCAGGGAGAGACGGCACTGATATGGGCCTCGGCGCGAAATCACGGCGAAGCGGTTCGGCTGTTGCTCGAACGCGGCGCTTCGACAGATTCGCGTTCTGCCCTGCAGACTTTCCAACAGCGTCGCGCCGGACAATCGATCCTGCCGCTCGGAAACTGGACGCCGTTGATGTATGCGGCGAGAGAGAATGCGCTCGACGCGGCACGCGCGCTGATCAAGGGGAAAGCCAGCCTGGACCTTGTCGATCCGGACGGAGCGACGGCGCTCGTGATCGCCATCGTGAACGCGCACTACGAATTTGCGGCGCTGCTGCTCGAAGCAGGAGCAGACCCGAACGTCGTCGATAAAGATGCCGGCATGGGGCCGCTTTATGCCGTAGCGGACATGCATCGGTTGGCCGTCGGTCATGGCAGGCCGAATCCCAAGCCGGTGGGCTTGATGACGGCTGTCCAGTTGGCGAAACTACTGCTCGAGTGCGGAGCGGATCCCAATCGAAAACTGCGCAGGGCAATCCTGCAACGGCATCACACAGCCGGCGATTCAACGCTCGCCGAGGGCGCGACGCCATTCCTGCGCGCGGCGAAATCCGGCGACATCGAAATGATCCGCGCGCTGGTGGCAGGAGGAGCGGATCCGAAGCTCACCATGCCGAACAAGTCCAATGCTCTGATGTATGCGGCCGGCCTCGGTTGGCGTAACGGCAGCCCTGCTGCGCCTTCGTATGATCAGGGCAGCGATGAAGAAGCTGTCGAGGCCATCCGATTCCTGCTCGGGCTCGGTTTCGACATCCGCGAAACCAACGATGCAGGCGACACGGCGCTCCACGCGGCTGTTTCCGGTCGCTCGTCCGAAGCCATCATCTCGTTTCTGGTTGCTCAGGGTGCCGACCCCGATATGAAAAACAAGCGCGGTCAGACACCAATCTCTGTGGCAACAACCAGGGGCAACGACGCCATCACCGCACTACTGCGAAAGTCGACGCAGACGAAATAGCGAAAACTATCGTATTGCCCGGTTATGGCCGATGGGCTCTCTCAGGAAGGTTCATGCGGCGGGCGAGGTTTTTATAACGCTCGTCATCTCGCAGGCAGTCATAGCGAGGATTCTCCTCGATGTGCATCAACCAGCCATTGCGCTGTTGAAACGCTTTGTCCAGCCATTCGAACGCAGAATCCTTATCACCAAGCCCGATGTAAATCTCGGCGATGCCGCGACACGGCACGTATCGTCTGTGGGACAGTTCCTTCAATTCATCAATGAATTGACCGGCCCGTTCGGTCTGTCCGGCGATCGCGTAAGCATGACCCAATCCGGCAAGGTACACAGGCGCGCGGTCTGAAAACGCGACGGCCTTTTCAAATTCAGCGATCGCCTGCGGGAACATGCCCATCTGTTCGTAGGTCTCGCCCAGAAACATCAATGCCGGAAGAAACCGGGAATCCAGATCCAGCGTTTTCTGCAGTTGATCGACGGCTCGGTCATGTTGGCGGGTGAAGTAGTAATACCATCCCATGTGCATCATCAGAACCAGGCCGAGTGGATCGCACTCCAGAGCGCGCTTACTCTCCGCAAAAGATTCCTCGTCGCGGCCCATTACTTTAAGAAAGTGCGAGTACCAGATATGCACAAAGCTGTACGCGGGCTTGAGTTCGATCGCCAGTTTGAACTCTCGTTCCGCCGTGATCCAGTCCCAGTCGTAGCCGGTCGCGCACCAGGCCAGCGCCGCGTGCGCCTCGGCGCAATTCGCGTCCAGTTCGATTGCGCGCCTGGCAGCGTCTTTCGCTTTCGGATACACCTCCGACGGCGGCGCGACAGCAAACAGATCCCAGCCCTGGTCTCGATAGGCATCCGCCAGACCGGCATAGAACAGGGAGCATGTCGGATCTTTTGCAACGGCGCGACGCAGGTAATCCACCGCCTTCCTCAGAGCATCGGGACTCCGTTTGGTCCAGTGATAGCGACCCTGCAGGTACGCTTCATAAGCTTCCGGATCCACGGGGCGAGCGGCGGCGAAACGCGCCTGCTCCTGAGGAGTCAGTTCGATTTCGATTTCATGAGCGATCGCCTCCGCCAGTTCACTCTGAAGGGAGAGGACGTCTCGCAATTCACCGGCATACGTCTTAGCCCACAGATGAGTATCGGTTGAGGCATGGATCAACTGGGCGCCAACGCGAACACGTTCGCCTGAGCGCATGACCGTACCCTCGACCACTGCATCCACATTGAGTTCACGGCCGATCTCGATAAGCGGCTTGCGGGCGCCCTTGTAGCGCATCACCGAAGTTCGTGAGATAACGCGCAGAGAACGGATCTGCGCCAGAGTAGTGATCAACGCGTCGGTCATTCCGTCCGCAAAAAAATCCTCCTCAGAGTTGGCCGAAAGGTTTTCCAGCGGAAGCACGGCCAGCGAACGCACGCGGGGATGCTGGGGGCGGATCCGGCCGGTGCGCCGGATTCGCGGCTCCGCCGCGTCCGGCTTTGCCTGCTGCAGTGCTTCCAGCGCCGCCCGCACCTCGCTGGCGAGTTGATATCGTTCCTTCGGATCTTTCGCGAGGCACTTCAGGATGATGTTGCGCAAACTTGCAGGCACACGCGCCGAAAAGGGGGTGGGCTTTTGCTGGAGTATTGCCGAACCCAGGATGAAGGAATTCTGGCCGTGGAACGGCAGATCACCGGAGATCATTTCGTAGAGCACAACGCCCAGCGCCCAAATATCGCTGCGGACATCCGCGGCTTCTCCCCGCAGTTGTTCCGGCGGCATATATGGCAGAGTGCCCATGATCTGTTTGGTGCTGGCGGTCGTGGCATAGTCGCCGGCCGGCGCGACCAGCTTTGCAAGTCCGAAATCCAGGAGTTTGACGGTCCCGCGTTCGAGCGTGAAGATGTTCGCCGGCTTGATGTCGCGGTGGACAATTGCACGAGCGTGACTGGCTGCCAGCGCATCGGCGATCTGAACGCCGATCTGCGACGCGTGTTGAAGATCCAGCGCGCCCGCCGCAATACGACTCCTCAGCGTTTGTCCTTCAAGGAATTCCATGACGATAAACTGGCGGCCTTCATGTTCGCCGATGTCATGCACAGTACAGATGTTGGGATGATTGATCGCGGACGCCGCCCGCGCTTCGCGTCGAAACATGGCCAGCGCTTCGGGCCCTTTCGATAATTCTTCGGATAGAAATTTGAGGGCGACCGGGCGTTGCAGCCGAACGTCCTCGGCTTTATAGACAACACCCATGCCCCCGCGCCCGAGTTCCTGCAGAATGCGGTAGTGAGAAATCGTTTGCCCGATCAAGCTGTCACCCCGGGCATTCTATGCGAAAAACGTCAGTCCGGTACGTAGGCAATGAGCATGCTGCGGTAAGCGCCATCGAGGAAGGCGGAGGGATTGCCGTAGTCGGGCTGGTATTGCTTGAGCGGGTTTCGGTCTACGGCGTCTTCGGCCCCGAAGCCCATATTCATGTAGGCGATCATGGTGCGGAAGAGTTCCTGATAAATATCGCGCTGCTTGATGATGTCGGCGCCGGTAATCAGTCGGCCGTGAGCCGGAACGACACGGGTATCGGGGCGGACCACTTTCGCCAGTCTTTCGAATGCGCGGACGCGGCCGCCAAGCCACGCGCCGTTGCGATAGTCGAGGAGTGGCCATTGTTCGCCCGACGCGACGCCGCCAGTGACCAGCACGTTCTTCTCTGGAAAATGGACGTAGAGATCGCCGTCGGTGTGCGCTTGCGGCAGATAGCTGTAATCCACCTGCTGGCCGGCGAATTTCAGGGAACCGCCGTCTCGAGTCGTCTTGTTCGGTCGCGCGGATAGCGGCAACGGTCCAAAGCGGCCTTCGAACAACGCAGAGGTGACGGCGCTGCTCAGATACATCCGCGTTTTTTCGTGCGCGATGATAATGCCGCCATCCCGGCCAACGGCATCGTTGGAGCCCACCTGTTCAGGATGCCAGTGCGTATTGATCAGCGTGTGAATACGTGTGTTGCCGGTCTTTTCCTTGACGGCCGCAAGCAATGCAGCAGAATTCGCGGCAAGCCCGCCGTCAACCATCAACGCGCCGTCATCACCGCGCATCGCGACGACATTGCAGCCGGCACCCTGGAAAACGAAGAGGCCATTCAGATCCGTGGCTGAGATTTGCGGTCCGCCCTGCGGTGCGGCAACGGCGTAATGCGTGAGGGCGCAGGCAAGGCCTGCGCCCAGGAATTCACGTCGAGAGAGCAGATTGTCAGTTGTTATTCGTGTGCGTGTAAATCGGGTCATGTACTGCTGGTTCACCCACCGGCCAAATATCGTTTTCGATGCCTTGCGGAGGGCCAAGCACCGGCCAGTTGGCATTTCGCCCCAGTTCCTCGGTCGCGCCAAGCTGGCGGAGGAGGTCCGCGACGTCCTTGTAGATCGGAGTCTGGTTCGCCATGAACGGCATGAAGCCACGGGACAGCGTGTAGTCGAGTGCGGTGAGGCCGTCCTGGTCTTTGGCATTCATGTTGATGCCATATTCGGCAAGCTTTTTGATGACCTCTTTATAACGTTTTCGCACCGCGTAATGCAGCGCGGTGCCGCCCCGGGTTTCTTCCCTGTGGTTGACCAGCGCGACTACATTCAAGTCCGCGCCGGCTTCTTTCAGGATGCGAATCATCTCGAGCACCTGTGTCTCGGAAGCGCGGCCCGAGATCGCGGCCATGATCGGGGACTGCCGGTCAGCCATGATGAGATTGGCGTCCGCGCCATGTTGCAGCAGGAGCTTCACCACTTCCATGTCGGCGCTGGATATCGCACGGATCAGCGGCGTGGAGCCGCGGGTATTCGTGGCACCCCGAAGATTCGCCGGACGGAAGAAAATCTGCATGTTGGGATTGGCGCCATGCTCGAGCAGCGCGTGGAGAATGGCCGTGCCATTTGTCTGGTTCAGGGGATCGATCGATCCCTTTCCTCCGGAAAGTTGATTGCGCAGACCGATTACCGTGAACAGCGGCGCTTCTCCGTACATGTCCCACTGATTGACGTCGGCGCCGGCCTCGATCAGTTGTTTGGCGATATCCCAATTCGCATTCATGATCGAAAGCAGCAACGGTGAGACGCCATCCGGATCCGGCAGGTTGATGTCCGCGCCGTTCTTGAGCAACATATCCACACACGCGTGACAGTTCTCGCGCGTCGCATACAGCAGAGGTGTAAATCCTCCCGAGTCCATGCTCTTGGGACGACCTTCGGCCGTCACATGCCGCTGGTAGTCGCGATCGATCGAAGGCGCATTGACGTTGGCGCCTTTCGAGATCAGGTACTCCATCATCTTCGGATGCCGGCGCGCCGAGGCCCACATGAGCGGAGTCTGTCCGCCGAATTTTTCTTTTGCATCGACTTTTGCGCCGCGCTCGACGAGCAGTTTTGCCGCTTCCACATTGCCTGTTCTCGATACGGCCAGGAGCGCGGTTTGTCCATCGGCATTAGCGGACTCGACATCCGCACCGGCCTGGAGCAGCATCTTGATGATTTCGGTATTTCCCGCTTCGGCGGCCAGCGACATTGGAGTCGCGCCATAGTTATTCGCGAGCGAAACGTTGGCTCCCGCCTTGATCAGACGCTGAACCTCGGCGACGTTGCCTTCGTAGACCGCCCACTGCAGCGGCGTGCTGCCATCCACTGCCCGTTGATTGACGTTCGCAGGCCGGCTTTGCGCAAACGCCGCGCTGACGCTGATCGCGATAAGGAGAATAGTCCTCATCATTACACCTCCGAGAAAACTCCGGTGCTATCTGCGAACTTCTGGAAATCCTCCGCAGGAATACCTGCGCGCTCGAGGATCGTGGCCAGCAGATTCGCGTGCGGCGTGTCCTGCTTATACACGAGGTGCTGGCCGCCCTTCACACGCCCCCAGCCTTTCCCTACCAGTATCTGCGGGAGCGGATCGGCGTTGTGCGCGTCGCTGTTGGCCATGTTGCTGCCGAACAGGATGATCGAATGATCGAGCACCGATCCGTCGCCTTCGCGCATGCCCTTGAGTCGCTCGACGAACTTCGCGAACACCGCGGTGTGGTAGTTCTGAA
>Ga0137433_1000320_pt1 | contig 27395 bp, 21 predicted proteins | sample EasRivERMZT840_2_FD_102335 | JGI IMG/M metagenome (GOLD analysis project Ga0137433, IMG submission 102335) | Soil microbial communities from meander-bound floodplain in the East River, Colorado, USA - East River MetaG ERMZT840_2 | ecosystem: Environmental > Terrestrial > Soil > Floodplain ...
GGGCGCCGATGGTTTCTCGCCAGCTTTCTCTTTGGCCTTCGCGTCCGCTTCTGCCTTTGCCTTCGCGACCTTCGAGTCCTCGTACTGCTTCATCGGCTCGGCCGCGAGGAACGCGAGGCCGGCCTTCACCTCTTCCGGCGTCGCCGCGCGGCCGAAGACCAGCCGATACGCCTTCTGGATGCGCGCGTCGTCGGTCGGCAGGGCGATCACGCGCTCGGCCAGCTTCTCGGCGTGCTGCTGCATGAAGTCGCTGTTCATGAAGAAGAGGCGCTGCAGCGGCACGTTGGTCGAGAAGCGCTTTTCGGCCGACTGGCTCGGGCTCGGGTAGTCGAAGAGCTGCAGGAAGTCGTCGAGCTTGAAGCGGCTGACCCGGCCGTAGATCGTCCGGCGATCCTCCATCGGCGTGAGCGCGATCGACGGTCCGCCCATCTTCGTGCTGAGGGTGCCGGAGACGAACAGCACCGCGTCGCGAATCTGCTCGGCGGTCATCCGCGACGTGTTGCCGCGCCAGTACAGCCGGTTGGCCGCGTCCTTGTCCACGTTGGCCTTCGTCAGCGGCGACGTCTCGCTCGAGAGCTGATACGCCGCGCTCAGCATGACCTCGCGGTGCATCGCCTTGATCGAATACTTGTGGTCCACGAACTTCTGCGCGAGGAACTCGAGCAGCTCCGGGTGCACCGGGCGCTCGCCGTTCTTCCCGAAGTTGCTCGGCGTGTCGACGATGCCCGAGCCCATGTGGCCCTTCCAGATGCGGTTCACGATCACGCGGACCGCGATGGGCTGGCGGACGATGACGTCCGCGAGCTCGAGCCGGCCGCTGCCCTTCGTGAACGGGAGGGGCTCGCCCGGGCTGAGCACGGTGAGGAAGCCGCGCGGAACCAGGTCGCCCGACCGGAACGGGTTGCCGCGGATGGCGATGTTCAAATCGACGGGCTTTTCGACGTCCTTCACGCCGTGGATGTAGGCGTACTTTTCGGGGAGCGTCTTGCGCATCGCCGCGATGTCGCTGCGCAGGTTCTCGATCAGCGCGCGCCGATCCGGGCCGAGCTGGCGCTCGAGGCCCCAGCCGTTGAACGCCAGCAGGGCCGGCTTCGCGCTGTCCTGGCCCGCGACGATCTCGCTGTCGAGGTCGCGCTGGAACACGTCCGCCCAGAAATTCATCTTCTCCGTCGTCAGGCTCTTCAGCGACAGCCCGCAGCCGGGGCAGAAGTCGTCGTTCGTGATGAACTCGTTGGGCAGCTGCGCCGGTTCTTTCTTTTTCGTCCCCGGCAGCGCCTTGGCGCGGATGATGTCGTTCTCTTCGTCGACGGCCTTCTTCGCCATCATGACGTCGATGAGGTTTTCCTGGAGCTGATCGCCGAGGCGCTTGGCGGCCGCGGCCGTGCCGCCGCCCTTGATCATCTCCTGCCACGGCTTGAGGTCCGGGTAGAACACCGGCGGCTTCTGGAGGAAGCGCAGCCAGCGATCGAACAGCTCGTAATCCAGCTTCTCGGACTCGACGACGCGGCCCTTGTCCGTCTTGGTTTCGCCGAGCACCTTCCAGGCGGCCTGCATGTACTTGGACGTCTGGAACACGAGCGTGCCGGCGAGCTGCTTCGACTCGTTGAACAGGTATTCGCTGAGCAGCTGCTGCTTCTTCTGGACCTTCTTCTCCAGGTCCTTGTACTCCTCCACGACCGACTTGGGCGCGAGCGGGTATTCGGTGTACTGCGTGTTCAGGAACACGCCGGCCATGGAGTAGTAGTCGCGCGTCGGGATCGGATCGTACTTGTGGTCGTGGCAGCGCGCGCAGGCGACCGTGAGGCCGAGAAAGCCGCGGGAAACGGCGTCCACGCGATCGTGCCGTTCGTCGGCGCGCGTGACCTCGACCGATCCGTTGTCGTAGAACCACGGGCCGAGGCCGAGAAATCCCAGCGCCGGCAGGTTCCGCACGCGCGTCGTCTCGTCGCCGAGATCGGCGGCGATCTGCGCGCGGACGAACTGATCCCACGGCAGGTCGTTGTTAAACGCGTTGATCACCCAGTCCCGGTAGAGATACGCGTTGCCGTACGACGCGGGGCCGAGGCTGCGGTAGTCGTCTTCGCTGTAGCGCGCGACGTCGAGCCAGATCCGGCCCCAGGCTTCGCCGTATCGCGGCGAGGCGAGCAGGCGGTCGATGACCTTCGCGAACGCGTCGGGCGACTGGTCCGCCACGAAGGCGTCCACCTCTTCGGCCGACGGCGGCAGGCCGGTCAGGTCGAGCGTGGCGCGGCGGATGAGCGACAGTTTGTCGGCGGCACGCGTTGGGCGGAGGCCCTCTTTCTCCAACCGCGCGAGGATGAAGCGGTCGATGTCGGTCTTCGCCCACGCCGCGTCTCTCACCGCGGGTGGCCTGGTCGGGTGCAGCGGCTGGAACGCCCAGAACGCGCGATGCTCCGGCGTCACGACCATGCCGGACGGCAGGACGGGCTTGCTGGAGCTGGCCGGCCACAACGCGCCGGCGCGCACCCACTCGACGAGCACCTCGATGTCATCGGCCTTCAGCTTGGGCCGGCCGCTCGGCATCTGCGGCGCGTCGGGCAGCCGCTTTACGGCCTGGATCAGCAGGCTCTTGTCGGGATCGCCGGGGACAATCGCCGGGCCGGAATCACCGCCTTTGAGCAGCGCCTCGCGCGAGTCCAGCCGAAGGCCGCCGCTCGCCTGGTCGGCGTGGCACTCGTAGCAGTTGGCCGCGAGAATCGGCCGCACGCGCGCCTCGAAATACTCGGAGGTCTTCGCGTCGGCCATCGCCGGCTTCTGCTCGGCAGACGCACCAGGCGCGGCTGGTGTTTGCGCGCCGATCTGGCGTGCGGCGATGGCGGCGATCAGGACCAATAGCGCGAGCGCAGTGGCGGTTCTAGTTCGCATCGCTGACCCAGTATTATGACGGCCGTGACTGTCGCCGGGAAAGTTGCCATTTTTGCCGTGTTTTGCGCAGCGGCGTTATCCGCCCAGGAACCGCCGCCTCCGGAGAAGCCCAAGCCGGTCGCGCCCACCATTCGGCTGGCCTTCGGGCGTCTGAAACCGGACAGCACGTTCGAGATCGGCGGCGATCGGGTGCTGGCCTCGGGCGACGGCGGCGTCTGGGTCTCGAGCCGCCAGTCCGGGACGGTCACGAAGATCGACGCGAAGACGAACAAGCCGGCCGAGCCGATTGCCGTCGGCAAGGAACCCTGCGCGGGGCTGGCCACGGGCTTCGGTTCGCTCCTCGTGCCGATCTGCGGCGCGCCCGGCCTCGCGCGCGTCGATCTCAAGACGAGCGAGGTGAAGGTCATCGCAAAGGGCGTGACCGCCGCCATGGTCGGCCCCGTCACGGCCGTGAGCAGCATCTGGATCGTCGGCGACGCCAGGGGCACGCTGACCCGCATCGATCCCGATTCCAACGCGGTCATCGCGGAAATGCCGCTCGGGGCGAAGGCGCTGGCGCTCGCGTTCGGTCAGAGTGCGCTCTGGGTCGCGACCGACAACAACGAGCTGCTCAAGATCAGCCCGTACACCATCGTCACGAGCGAGATCATCAAGGTGGGGAAGTCGCCGCGATCGATCGCGTTCGGCGAAGGCGCGGTGTGGACGCTGAACGCGGGCGACGGCACGGTCTCGCGCATCGATCCCAAGACGAACAAGGTGGCGAACACGATCAAGCTTGGCGTGCCCGTCGCGGGCGGTCAGATCGCGGTGGGCGAAGGATCGGTGTGGGTGTCGGCGCCCGGCCTGCCGCTCTCGCGCATCGATCCGCGCACCAACCACATCGTCCAGCAGTTCACGGGCGAAGGCGGCGGCGCCGTCGTCATCAGCCAGGGCGCGCTGTGGATCACGGCGACGCCGAAAGCGATCTGGCGATTGGATCCAAAGCTGGTGGAAGCGACACGGCAGTAGGGCAGAAAGGGGCCGGGGCACGTTGTACGTTCTACGTAAAACGTGCCCCGGCCCCTTTTCCCGCTAGGATGCTCACTATGCGCACCGCCCTGAAGTGCCTTCTCCTTTTGTCATTCGCGATTCCCGTCGCGCTCCCCGCGCAGTCGGCGCTTCCGACGCCGGCATCGGTCCTCGGTTTTGAACCCGGCGCCGACAAGAAGCTCGCGAACTACGAGCAGATCGTCGACTACTACAAGAAGGTCGACGCGGCGAGCGACCGCGTGCGGATGTTCGAAGCCGGGAAGAGCACGCAGGGGCGGACGTACACGTTTGCGCTGGTGTCGTCGAAGGCGAATCTCGACCGGCTGGATCGCTATCGCGAGATCGCGCGCCGGCTGGCCCATCCGGAAGGGTTGAGCGAAGCGGACGCCCGCGCGCTCGCGCGTGAGGGCAAGGCGTTCGTCCACATCGACGGCGGCCTGCACTCGTCAGAGGTCGCGGGGCCGCAGCACACGCCGCTCCTCCTGCACGAATTGCTTCGCCGCTCGAACGAGCCCGAGATCGCCGCCATTCTCGACAACGTGATCCTCATGCTGTGGCCGACCATCAACCCGGACGGCCACTCGATGGTGGCGGATCACTACATGGCTCGCGTCGGGACGCCCAATGAGAACCAGGGCATGAACCTGCCGGTGCTCTATCAGGAGTACGTCGGCCACGACAACAACCGCGACGCCTACATGCTCAACACGATCGAGTCGCGCGTGATGGAGCACGCGTGGCGCGAGTGGGAACCCAACATCATTTACGTGCACCATCAGTCGTCGCCGTTTCCGACGCGCATCTGGCTGCCGCCGTTCGCCGAGCCCATCGCGCTGCACGCGCCGTTCCTGGTGTCGCGCCAGCTCAACATGATTGGGATGGCCATCGCGCAACGACTGGAACAGGAAGGCAAGCCGGGCGCGACGCACATGGGCAGCGGCTTCGACGCCTGGTATCCGGGCTACATCGACTACGCGCCGGTCTTCAAGAACATCCCGGCCTTCTGGACCGAGACGCAGGGCACCGGTCCGGCGCCGCGCACGAGCCAGCCCGATCAGATTCCCGCGGACATGCGGCGGCCTCAGGCGCTGTACGCCAGTCCGTGGCTCGGCGGCGAGTGGCGGATGCGCGATGCCGTCGAGTACATGACGACCGCGTCCATCGCGACGCTGGACTACGCCGCCAAGTATAAGGAGTCATTGCTCTTCGGGCGCTACCAGTCCGGACGCGATCAGATTCAGCAGGGCCGCACCAAAGCCCCTTACGCCTACGTCGTCCCCGAGGGCCAGCGCGACCCGGCCGCGGCCGTCGAGATGCTCCGGCGTCTCGCGTTCTCGGGCGTGCGCGTGTATCAGCTTTCAGCGGCGGCCGAGATCTCCGTCTCGACCGGACCGGACATGCAGGTCGCGGTGTCCCATCCGGCCGGCACGTGGATCGTCCCGACCGATCAGGAGTTTGCCGCGCTCGCGCGTGAAGTGCTCGACGTCCAGAAGTACCCCGAGATCCGCGAGACGCCCGGCGGTCCGCTCGAGCAGCCGTATGACGCCGCGGGCTGGACGCTTCCGCTGTCGATGGGCGTGCAGACGTTCGCCGCCACTGCGCCGCTGGGCGACGACGTCCGGAAGAAGATGAGGATGCTGGGATCGCTCCCGAGTCCGACGGCCAGGCCGGTGCCCTACAACATGGCGACGTCCGCCGACGCCGCGGGATTCGACTCTGCCTACGGCATCGGGTTCGACACGAGCCCCGCCGCGAAAGCCATCATGCCGCCGGCCGGCCGCCTCACAGGGTCGGGCCTGACACTCGCCGTGAATCCGGCCGAGAACAACGCATTCAAGGCGATGAACATGGCGTGGAAGCTCGACGCGTCGATCCGCTACGACCCGAGCGGCCGCTACATCATCAGTGGCTACCCCGGATGGGCGATAGACGAGCTGGTCAAGAAGCTGGCGATCCGCGTCGAGCGCCTCAGCGACCCGCCGGGCACGACGCCGCGACCCAAGCCGCGTATCGGGCTGTTTCTCGCACCAACGAGCATGGACGAAGGCTGGACGCGCTGGGTCCTCGATGCCTACGAATTCCAGTACGCGCGCATCTCGGGCGCGGACGTCGAAGCGGGATCGCTCCGGAACAAGATCGATGTGCTGATCATCTCGGATGAGCCCGGCGGCGTGACGGCCGGGGGACGAGGGAGAGGCGCTGGGCCCGCCGCCTCCGCACCCGGCTCCGCTGGTGCTCCGACTCCGCCGGGTGCTTCGGCGAGCCAGGGCCCGAACAACGAAGCTCGCATTAAGGCCCTGGACGAGTTTGTCCGCGGCGGCGGAACCGTCGTCGCGCTCAACCGCAGCGCGATGGCCATCGTCGATCAATTCAAGCTGCCGGTCCGCAATGTCGTCGCCGGCGTGAACCGGCAGCAGTTCTTTGTTGGCACGTCGCTTCTGTGGATCAACGTCGCGCCGGGCTCGCAGGTGACGGCCGGCATGCCGTCGAAGGCGGCCGTGTTCTACAGCGGCAGCCCGGTGTTCGAGACGCTCGACGGCTTCAAGGGCACCGTGCTCGCGCGGTATCCGGAGAACGAAACGCCGCTGGCCTCAGGCTTTCTGCAGGGCGAGAAGCTGATTCAGGGCAAAGCCGCCGCGCTCGAGATTCCGATCGGCGACGGCCGAGTCGTCCTGCTCGGCTTCCGCCCGCAGTGGCGTGGACAGCCGTTCGGAAGCTTCAGGATGTTGTTCAACGCAGCGGTGTACGGGACAAGGTGACTTCCCGCGGTCGCAAGTCGACGCGTTCTGCTTAGACGTCCAGCCAGCCTCGAAGCGCATCGCTGACGGCAGCCATTTCAGCGGTGTCGCACGCGCCGACCGTGCGGCCGATCGCTTCGCGCGGCACGCTGACCACCTTGTCCACCATGACCTGGGATGGAACGGTGAGGCCCGTGCGTGATCCCGGTGGTACCGCGATGCGAAAAAGCGGAGCGTCGATGCACGAGGACGTAATCGGACAGACCGAGATACTCGCGTGCGTGCCGTTGAACAGGTCGGCTTGAACCACGAGTGCCGGTCTGGGCTTGCCGGTGTAGGCGCCCTTCGCCGCGATTAGAACGATCTGGCCCCTCGTCATTCCCAACCCTTGAGATCGGCGATGTCGGCGATGAGGCGGAGGACCTCACGCTCCTCAGCCTGGGCGCCTGCCAGCCGCGATTGCCGACGTGCTTCCTCGTGCGGGTCGTCGACCGGGGCGCCCTCGAGCGCGGCGGCGAGCAGCGTCCGGGCGAGCTCGCTTCGCGTTCGCTTGCGGCGGCGCGCCTCCCGCGACAGCCGATCGCCGAGGGCGGCCGGGACGCGAATGGTGAGCACTTCTGAGGCTCCGCCCCGCTTGGCCATGGTGTATACAGTATACAGCCCAGGACGATGTCCCTCGCATCAGCAGCAACGGTGTCCACGCCCATCGTCATCGCCCACCGGGGCGCGAGCGGCTATCGTCCCGAGCACACGCTCGAGGCCTACCGGCTCGCCGTCGAGATGGGCGCGGACTACATCGAGCCCGATCTCGTGATCACGAAGGACGGCGTGTTGATCGCGCGGCACGAGAACGACATCAGCGGGACGACGGACGTCGCCGAGAAGTTTCCCGGGCGCAGGCGGTGGTTTGCCGAGGACTTCACGCTCGCCGAGATCCGGACGCTGCGGGCGCGGGAGCGCCTGGCGTCGCGTTCACACGCCTTCGACGGCCAGTTCACCGTGCCGACCTTGGACGAGGTCATCGAGCTCGCACAACGGCTCGGCCGCGAGCGTGGTCGTGACGTCGGTATCTATCCGGAGACGAAGCACCCAACGTACTTTCGATCGATCAAGCTCCCGCTCGAGGAGCCTCTCCTGGCGGCGCTGACGAAATTCGGGTGGAATCGCGCCGACGCGCCGGTCTTCATCCAGTCATTCGAAGCCGGGAATCTCCAATCGCTTCGTGAGAGAACAGCCGTGCGCCTCGTGCAGCTCACGGATGACGCAGCCATGACGACTGATGCGTCTCTGGAGCAGATCGCGACGTACGCGCACGGCATCGGACCGGACAAACGGTTGGTGCTGCCGGACGTCGTCGACCGCGCGCACCGCGCCGGCCTGCTCGTCCACGTCTGGACGCTGCGCGCCGATGCCGAGTTCCTGCCGGCTCAGTACGGCGGAGATGCGGCGGCGGAAGTGCGGCGGTTCCGCGATCTCGGCGTGGACGGGTTGTTCACCGACCACCCGGACGTGGCGGTCGGCGCGCTGCGCGCCTAACGCTTCACCGCGATGCCCTGGATCTCGAACTTGGCGCCTCGCAGCAGCGGCCCCGATCCCAGAAACGCGCGCGCCGGGAACTCGGCCTTGAAGTACGTCCGGTACACCTTGTTGAACGCGTCGTAGTCGGCGACGTTCGGACAGAAGATCTGCACGCTCACCAGGTCGTCCATCGTCATGCCGGCGCCCTTGAGCGAGCTCTGCAGGCTGTCGAGGCCCGCTTTCGCGGCGGCCTCGGCCGTGTCTCCGGATCCGAGCACGCCCGAGAGGTAGGCGGTGTCGCCGACGACCACGGCGCCGCTGAACGGCGGCTGCGCGGCATCGGCCGCATTCGACGCCGATCGCGGGGTGACGTAGCGGCGCTGCGACTGTGCCGTGGTGACGGATACGCACGCAATGCCAATCAGGAAGCCGGCGACGCCGGCCGAGAGTCGAGTCGACATGGGATCTCCTTTAACAAACGACGGCGGTCCCGCTGGCAGAGACCATGAGCATGCCGTTGCCCTGCCCGAGCACTTCGTAGTCGAGGTCCACGGCGACGACCGCGTTGGCCCCGAGCGCCACGGCCTTCTGCCGCATCTCGCCGAGCGCCAGCTCACGCGCCTCGGCGAGTCCCCTCTCATACGTGGCCGAGCGTCCGCCGACGATGTCCCGGACCGAGGCAAACAGGTCGCGAAAGATGTTGGCGCCGATGATGGCCTCGCCGGTCACGATGCCCAGGTACTTGCTGACCGGTTTGCCCTCGATGACTGATGTGGTGGTGAGAATCATGTCCATGATGCGTATTGTAGGGGATGGCAATCAGGTGCTGCGCTCTGGGCTTGTTCGGACTCATGGCCGCCGCTTGCGCGACGTCTCAGCACCGTTTCCCGTCTCTGGTCGACGGGCAACGCCCAGGGACGGAACGATCTCTACGTGATGGCCGCGGACGGCAGCTCGATTCGCGCCCTGACGACCGGCGGTGGGAACGACACTTACGCTCACTGGGCGCCGAATGGGCGCGACGTCTACTTCGTCTCACAACGCGAAGGGCACGGCGTGTATCGACTGAGCCTCGACGGCGGGCTCAGGTGCGCTCCTCGGAACTGACGTCCGCTACCCGGCCTGCTTTTTCAGCCGCGCGATGATCGCCTCCAGCTCGTCCTTCAGCTCAGGCTGCCGTTTGATTTTCCGCGTCAGCGCGTCGATGTGCGCCACGCGGAGCGCGCTGAAGGCTGGCGCGGCGATGTCCGGGACCAGGCCTCGACCTTCGTCGTCGGCAATCTGGGACGGGTACAGCCAGCGCCCGAGCACCAGCGTCGGCTGCCCGGACGGATAGACCGGCTTGCCCATCGGGACGAAGACCGAGAAGTTCGTGTGGACCTTGATCATCATGCCGGGGTGCGTGCCGCCAGGGGTGGGCTCGCCGACAACCGTCGCGCGTTTGTGGTGCTGCAGGAAAGAAGCGAGACCTTCCGGCGCCGAGAACGTGTTCCGGCTCGTCAGCAGGTAGACGTCCTTGTCCACGTAGCGGCCACCCGGCAGGTAGGGTACGGTCCAGAACTGCTGCGGGCGGTTCTCAACGTGCCAGTAGATGTCGCCGAGGTGGAACGGTTCCCCGCCGAAGAAGTAGCTGGCGAGATACGGGACCATGTCGAGCGAGCCGCCGCGACTCGTGCGCAAGTCGACGATCATCGCGTCGGTATTCGCGAGGAACGCCATCGCCGTGCCGGCCATCTCACCCGCAAATTCCGGCCGTTGAAAGCTCCCGATCTCGAGCAGGCCGATGTTGCCGGCCAGCCTGATCGCTTTCTCGAACCCGAAGTTCGCCGCCCTCGCCGCGCGGCGAGTCGCCTCACGGTCCTCGGCGGACTCGACGCGATGCTCGGCGCCCTCGACGACCGGAGTGGCTTCTGCGCTGTAGCCGACTTTGAGGTGCGGATCACGGCTCGCGAGCTCGAGGTGCTCGTCCAGGGTGTCCATCAGCGCGTACGCGCTGGTGATGCGGTCGTACTCCCCGCGCGCGAGCCGGCCCCGCAAATCAGCCTCGACTCGCGAGGCGACCTCGGCAGACAGGTAGTACTTGTTGACGGCCTTCACGACGCCGAGGACGACGTCGCGGCAGGCCGCGGTATTGAGGACGATGTCCGGCGGCTTCTGGGCGACAGGCCGGGCGAGTGCGGCGAACAGGGCAACCGTAACGATGAAGGCGCGTGGCATGTCCTCCATCTTCGCCGACAACCGGGGGCACAGTCAAATCGTGATATATCTGGATCTGGCATAGTCCCGCCGCTCCCAAGCCCGGAGCGGCCTACGTACCAGAGCGACTATCGACGGCGCTCGTCGCCGAGTTCCCAGTTGAAGTCGTAGAACACGCGCAGCTGATTGCCGTCCGGATCCGCGACCCTGAACTCGCGCTGGTTCCACGGCTTGTCCTCCACGGCCTCGACGATCGTCGCCCCGGTACCTTTCCAGCGCTCGAACAGCTCGTCGACTTCCTGTTTGCTGTTGAGATTCAGCCAGACGGTCACCGGGCCTTTCGGCCCGTGGACGGCGCGAAACGGCACGTTCGTGAGGAACATCCGGCAATCGCCCTGCGAGATGCCTCCAATCCCGTCGTCATCATTTCCCCAGTCCAGACCGAATCCGAGCACGTTCACGTAGTACTCCGCGGCCCGGTCGACGTTGCTCACTGGAATCTCGGGAACGGCTTGTGGAAAGGATGTCGGCATCGGAGAAGGATCTGTCCGGTCTGGCACAGTTGTCTATATACGTTAAAGAAGTATACTGCTTGCCATCATGTTCTCCCGCGAGCTCAAGAAGGGCAGCACCGAACTCCTCGTCCTCGCGCTGATCGAAGATCGGCCGCGCCACGGCTACGACATCGGCAAGCGCATCGAGAGCGGATCGGGCGGCCGGCTGACGTTCCGCATCGGGTCGCTCTATCCGATCCTGTGCCGCCTCGAGGACAAGGGGCTGATCACCGGGCGCTGGGTCGAGAAGGCCGGCGACCGGCGGCGGCGCTACTACAAGCTCACCGCCGAAGGCCGCAGGGCGCTCGCACGCGAGCGCAGCCTCTGGAACGAGTTCGTCGTCACCATCAACCGCATCACCGGGGCGGAGCATGGCTGATCGCGCGGACTGGACGACGGTTGTGCGGCGACGCCTGAGCCTGACGGGCCTGCAGGCGGCGCGCGAGGCGGAGATCGTCGAAGACGTCGCGCGCCAACTGGACGACGCGTACCGGGAGGCCATCGCCTCTGGCGCGTCCGAAACAGACGCGCGGGCGCGAGCCGAGCGCCACATTGCAGATTGGGACGCGCTCGCGCGCGAGTTGTCGGCGACCTCGCGGCTGCGCCAGCCGGCCGTCGATCGCTGGTCCGAGCGGCGCGACGACCGCGTCGTGACGCGGGAAGGGCAGTTCAGCCACCTCGCGCGCCTCCGGCAGGACCTCGTGCATGGCTGGCGCACGTTTCGGCGCACGCCGGCGCTCACCGCCGTCGCCATCCTGACGCTCGCCCTCGGCATCGGCGCCAACACCGCGATCTTCAGCGTCATGCGGGCGCTGATGTTCCGGTCCCTGCCGGTCGCGCACCCCGAGACGCTCGTCGTCCTGACCGACCCCGAATCAGAAGGCATGATGTCGGGCATCGAGGAGCAGGCACGGACGCTCCTGAGCTATCACGAGTTTGAAGGCCTGCGCGACGGCGCGGGCGAGGTGCTTGACGACGTGTTCGCGTTCAGCAGCTCGGTCCAGCGCGTGCCTCTGACCACTGATGGCATTCCCGCGGGCGCGACGGGGTTCGTGAGCCTGGTCAGTGGCAGGTATTTTCCGACGCTCGGTGTCGTCCCGGCGGCCGGCCGCGTGTTCGGCGTCGAGGTGGACGCCGCGCGCCTCAAGCACCCCGTCGCCGTCGTCAGCCACCGCTTCTGGCGATCGCGGCTGAATGAGGACCCGGCGGCCATCGGCCGCACGATTCGCATCCGGCAGACGCTGTTTCAGATCGTCGGCGTCATGCCGCCCGAGTTCTCCGGCCTCGTGATCGGGAGCGCGCCAGACCTGTGGGTGCCCGTGACCATGCAGGAAGCGATCGCGCCGGGCCGCGACTGGCTGGCGCAGCCGCCCGGCCTCGCGCGTCGCACGATGTTCCTGCACGTGCTCGGCCGCCTGAAGCCGGGTGTGAGCCTCGCGCAGGCCAACACGGCGCTCGACGCCGTCTTCCGCCGCAACCTTCAGACCGAGGCCGAACAGATCGCCGATCCCGAACGGCGCAAGAGCGTTCTCAACGCGAACCTTGTCGTGCGCGACGCGCGGTACGGGCTTTCGTCGCTGCGTGCGGAGTACCGGCAGCCGCTGTACGTCCTGATGGGCCTCGTCGGCCTGCTGCTCGTGCTCGCGTGCGCCAACATCGCCAACCTGTTGCTCGCGCGCGCCACTGGTCGCGGCCGCGAGCTGGCGCTGCGCGTGGCGCTCGGCGCCGGCCGAGCCAGGCTGATTCGCCAGCTCCTCACCGAGAGCGTGATGCTTGCGGGCATGGGAGCCGCGGCCGGCCTGCTCGTCGCCTATTGGGGCGATCGGCTGCTGATTCGCCTCGTCTCCGGCAACGCGACGTCGGTGTCGCTCGACACGCCGATCGACGCCGGCGTCCTCGCGTTCGCGGCCGGACTCACGATTCTCACGGGCGTGCTGTTTGGCCTGGCGCCGGCCATCCGCGCCACGGCCGTGGACCTGAACCTCGCGCTGCGGGGCACCGCCGCGAACATTGCCGGCGCAACCCGGCGGCCGGGCCGATGGCCGATGGGCAAAGTGCTCGCCGGCGCGCAGGTCGGCATCTCGGTCCTGCTCCTCATCGCCGCCGGTCTCTTCGTGCGCACGTTCCAGCACCTTGCCGATGCGCCTGTCGGCTACGACACCGACCGGCTGCTGATGTTCCGGTTGAATCCGCTGATTGACGGGCACAAGCAGCCGTCGCTCGAGCCTCTGTTCGAGCAGGTGCTCCAGCGCCTTGAGAGCCTGCCCGGCGTTCGCGGCGCCACGCTGTCGTACGACGGGCTGTTCTACGGCCGCGAGCTGGGCGCCGCGGTCTCGTTTGCCGGGATGACGCCGCCCGCGGGCGCTGACATGGACACGGCCTTCGACCTGGTCGCGCCGAAGTACTTCTCGACCATCGGCATTCCGGTGAGGCTCGGCCGCGATGTCGCGTCCGAGGACAGCACGGGCCTGCCCGGGTGCTGGCTCAACCAGACGGCCGCCAGCGACTTCTTCAAGGACGACAGCCCGCTCGGCCGCCGCATGACCGCGCATTTCTCCTTCGGCGACCTCACGTTCGAAGTGAGAGGCGTTGTGGCCGATGCACGCTCGCAGTCCGTGCGAGGCGACGTGGGCCGGCGCGTTTACCTGCCGTTCTTCGGATCCGGCGTGAAACCGACGGATGCGGTGTTCGAGATTCGCGCGGCTGGGGATCCGAAGGCGCTCGTGCCCGGCCTGCGCGCCGCCATCCAAGAGGTCAACAACAGCGTGACGCTGCCGACGTTCTTCACCGTGCCCGAGCTGATCGGCGAGGGCCTGGCGCGCGACCGGCTCACCGCGCAGCTCTCGATGCTCTTCAGCGCGCTGGCGCTCGTGCTCGCGTCGATCGGGCTCTACGGCGTGCTCTCCTACAACGTCGGCCGGCGCGTCAGCGAGATCGGCGTGCGGCTCGCGCTCGGCGCGCGTCGTGGCGGCATCATCGGCCTCGTGGTCCGGGAAGCCCTGATGGTGACGGTCGCCGGGCTGGCGGTGGGATTGGCTGCGGCGCTGGCGGCCACGCGTCTTGTCGAGACGATGCTGTTCGGGCTGACGCCGCGAGATCCGCTTACCTTTGTCGGCGCGGCGGCGGTGCTGCTGGTTGTCGCCGCACTGTCGGCCGCCGCCCCGGCGTGGCGCGCCTCGAGAACCGATCCCCTCACCGCACTGCGCACGGAGTAGCCAATGGTTGATTGGGCCGCCTACGTTCGCGCACGCCTGCGCCTGACAGGTCTCGACGCCGCACGCGAAGCGGAGATCGTCGAAGACGTCGCCCACCAGCTCGACGACGCATACCGGGACGCCCTGGCATCCGGACTTGCGGACGCCGATGCGCGTCTGCGCGCCGAACGGCACATCGCCGACTGGGACGCGCTCGCACGCGAGCTCTCGGCGTCACCGCGGTTGCGACAGCCGGCGGTCGATCGCTGGTCGCAGCAATTGGACGATCGCGCGATTGCCCGCGGGCGCTTCACGTTCTGGTCGAGACTTGGCGCGGACGTGCGGTACGGCATCCGCCTCATGCTGAAGACGCCAGGATTTTCCGCCCTCGCGATTGTGATGCTGGCGCTCGGCACCGGCGCCAACGCAGCGGTCTTCAGCGTTGTGGACGCCGTGCTGCTCCGGTCGCCGTTCGATCGGCCACACGAGATCGCCCAGCTGAGTTTCACAGGTACAGACGGCCGGCGCACGTCAGCGGTGCCGCGCGAGGTGTTCGATCGAATCGCATCCCTGCCACAAGTTGCCGCGGCCGGTTCGTACACCATCAGCTCACCGGTCATCACCAGCGTGGACGAGCCGCGCCGCACGCAGGTCGAGTGCGTCCCGGCGTCAATGGCGGCCGTCCTCGGGTCACGGCCCCTCATGGGCCGCTGGTTTTCGAGAGAAGAGGACACGCCCGGCGGCCCTGGCGTCGGCCTCGTGAGCTACGCGTTCTGGCAGAGCGTGCTCAAGGCCGATCCCGAGGTCATCGGCCGCCGAATCGCGCTCGACGGCGAGTCGCTCACCGTGATCGGCGTCATGCGCCCCGGCTTCGACGGTGTTCGATCGCTGCGGAATCGTGACATCTGGGTTCCGTACGGACAGGTCACGGCCACCGACCTGCGCTATGCCTGCCGCGCGCCGGGCTCAACTGTGAACGCGCTCCTTCGTGTCCGGTCCGGCCTGACGCTGGCCGACGGTACGGCAGCTGCGCAGGCGGCATTTGGCGGGCCCGGCCGCGTGACCTTCGAAGCCGACTTCGACGAGACGTCCGGAGGACTTTCGGGCATGATCGGTGCGCTCGCCGGTGCCGTCATCGCGATTCTTCTGATCGCGAGCGCCAACGTCGCGAACCTCAGTCTCGCCCGGCTCGTCAGCCGGCGCCGGGAGATCGCGGTGCGGCTGGCCCTCGGCGCGACGCGTGCCCGAATCGTGCGCCAGACCGTCACCGAACAACTCGTCCTCGCCGCGGCCGGTGCCGCGGTGGGTGTCCTCGTCGCGTTCCTCGTGCTCGACGGCATCGTCAGCCTCCTGCCGCCGCGGATGCCGCACGGCGACGTGGTCTCGCTGAACTGGCGCGTGCTGGCCGCGAGCATCGGCGTCACCATGCTCTTCGCGCTCGTCATCGGACTGATTCCGGCCATTCAATCGTCGGCGGTCGGTCTGCGCCGGAACTTGTCCCAGGACGATCGCGGCGGCACACCCACCGGCCGCCACGTGCGCTGGACGCTCGTCGTCGGCGAGCTGGCGCTCGGCCTGATGCTTCTCGTTGGCGCGCTGCTGATGATCCGCACGTTCCTGACGTTGCGGCCGTCCGCACCCGGTTTCGAAACAGCGCAGAAGTCCATCGCGCTCATTCGACTGCCCACGCAGACGACGCCGGACGAGCGACGCCAGTTCGCGAATGCCGTGACCCGCGATGTCCTCGCGGCGCCCGGGGTCGGCGCGATTGCCACCACGACCTACATTCCGATGAGCGGGACCGTACCTCTGCTGCCCGTCGAGATTGCCGGCGCCGCGGGGGAAGCCATTGTCTCGACCGTCAGCGCGAACTACCTCGAGGTGATGCGCATTCCCGTCCTGCGCGGCCGGGGACTTCGCGAGAGCGACGATCTCTCGGCGCCGCCGGTGGCTGTCGTCAACGAGTCGTTCGTCCGCCAGTGGCTCAAGGACCGCGATCCTCTTGGGGCACTGGTGAAGATCGAGCGCTTTGGTCCGGCCGAGCACGTGATCGTCGGTGTGGTTGGCGATACGCGTTTCTCAGGCTCTCACACCCGCCCGCGGGCCGAGGTGATGTTGCCGTATGCCCAGGAGGCTCGCGGAAACGCGTGGTTGATCGTGAGCGGGAGCCCGTCCGCGCTGGCAGCCTTGCCGGCAACACTCCGACAGGCGGTGACCCGCCTCCGTCCCGGCCAGCTCGTGGATCGCGTCGAACGGCTGGAAGGCCTTCTCGCGGATCAGGTGGCGTACCCGCGCCTCGGCGCCTGGCTGTTCGGCCTCTTCAGCGGGCTCGCGGTGCTGCTGGCGGCCGTCGGGCTCGGCAGCACGCTCGCGTGGTCGGTGACGGAACGGCGCCGCGAAATCGGCGTGCGGATGGCGCTCGGCGCGCCGCCTCGGGCGATCGGCCGGCTGATCGTCGGAGACACCCTGCGGCTCACCACGATCGCCACCGCGCTCGGCCTGACCGGCGCCATCTTCGGCACGCGGCTCATTGAACAGTGGATCTACGGTGTCAGCCGGACGGACATCAGCACCTATGCGATCTGCGGCGCCGCCATGCTCGTCGTCTCGCTCGTCGCCGCCTACATCCCCACGCGGCGCGCGATCCGCGTCGACCCTTTGACGTCACTCCGAGCCGACGGGTAGTGACGTACTCTAGGGCCACGCGATGGTCCGCAGTCGTGGTACGACATGGGTGGCGCTCTCTCTCCTGATCGTCACCACGTGGGCATTCAATCTCACGAAGCCCGTTCACATCGACGACACGGCCTACCTCAGGATGGCCGAGCACATCGTCCAGCAACCACTGCGGCCGATGAGCCTGGTCCTGAACTGGGGCGACGACAGCCGCCCGGCGTTCGACGAGATGAACCAGCCGCCGCTGTTCTTCTACGTGCTGGCGGTGGCCATGCAAGTGTTCCGGTCGTGGGAGGTGGCTGGACACGTGACGCTGGCGCTCGCGAGCGGTCTGGCGGTTTTGCTGTGCTTCGGCGTGGCGCGTCGAGTGGCGCCACGCTCGGCGCTGCTCATCACGGCGGCATGCGTGCTGGGCCCCGCATTCCTGCCGGCGCAGAACATCATGACGGACGTGCCGCTCCTGACGTGCTGGCTGGCCACCGTGTATTTCCTGATGCGCGCGGGCGAGGCCGTCGCTCCGGATCGCGACTACGCTCTGGCCGGCGTCGCAGCGGCGGCCGCGTGCCTCATCAAGTACTCGAGCCTCGGACTGCTGGGCGCGTTCGCTGCGGTCCTCATCGGCAGGCGCCACTGGCGCGGGCTCTGGGCGCTAGGCATCCCGCTGGTCGCGCTGGCCGGCTGGTCGATCTGGAACTATGAGCTCTACGGCCGGTCGCATCTGCTGGCGCGATCGCTCCCGGCCGATGCAGCCGCGATCGGCGTGAAAGCGATCGACTGGATGACGGGCCTCGGTCTGGCTGTGCCCTGGGCGTGGCTGACGCTGGCGCGGCGGCCATTCGGTCGATGGACGGCGATCGGCGGCAGCCTCGCCGTGGCGTGCGCGGTCGCGATGTTCGCCGTCATGCGCGCCAATCGTTTCGGCGACGCGCAAGCGGGACTGGTCACGGCGATCCTGATGGCGAACGGCGTCGTCGCGGTCGCCGCAGCCATCAACGCCATCGCGGCGGGCAGGACCGCCGGCGGCTCGCCGCTGGACCGCGATCGGACATTGGTGCTTGGTTGCTGGCTGGTTGGCGCCGCGGCAATTGCGATCGGCCTCGCCCCGTTCATGGCGCTCCGGCACGTGCTGCTCGCCGTGCCGCCGCTGGTGCTGCTCGTGATTCGCGGGCACGAGGATTGGCTTCGCAGCCGGGTCGGCGCCGCCGGCGTTCTGATCCTGACCGCGCTTCCAGGTGCCGCGCTGGCCGCGGCCGACCACGCCTGGGCCGCCGTGTACCCGCGATACGCCGCCGTGCTCGCAGAACGCTTCCCGGCCCCGCCCGCAGCCGTCGTCGCCGTTGGCCATTGGGGCTGGCAGTGGTACGCCGGGCAGCGCGGCTGGCGGGAATACGATCGGCAGCTCGCTCAACTTAGCGCCGGCCATCTCGTCTTCGAGCCGACGAGAATCAACCGGCCACCTTTCTCGAGCGAGCACGCCGCCCGGCTCGTCCACATTGGCGTGGTGTCGGTCCCGGCGACAGCCCTCACGACGATTCGAACTGCGCCGCTCTACACGTACTCCTGGCGCATGGGTATCGCGCCCGTGGCCTTCAGCCGTTCACCCGTTGAGACGTTCAACGTCTACCGGGCCCTGCGTTAAGTGTCGGCACTCGCCGCTCCGAAGCCCGGAGCGGCCTACGTACTTACCGGAGCGGCCTACGTAGTTATTTGACCGGCGTCGCGAGCGGCTTGCCTGTCTCGAGAAAGTAGGTCGCCAGCACCTTCGCCGGTGTCTTGCCGACGTTCCTCGCGTTGTGAATCGCGCCCGCCGGTACGAAGATTGGGTCGCCCGCCTTGAGGATCTGCGGCGGCTTGCCGTCGAGCGTGAGCTCGAGCGTGCCTTCGAGCAGGTAGCCGAATTCTTCGCCCGGATGGACGTGCCTCCCGGACTCGGCGCCCGGCTGGAATTCTGACCGCGACATCACGCCGTGCCGGTTCGCAGTCGAAAGATTGTGATCCTGTAATTGCGTGCGCGTGAACGTGGGCGTCTGGCGCGCGATCGCGATGCTCCCGCACGCGAGTGCAACGCTGGCGACGACGGCGGCGGCGACGGTCCGAACGGTCATGAAATCCTCCTGATACTTGCGTAGTATCGCCCGGCCTGAGACGGCCAGGAAAAACACCCGAGTCAGCGAATTGGCGGCCGGGCCGAGCGGCGGCGCGTCTAGGATGAATACAAGGCTCCCCTTGTTGATGATGGGAGGAGTCATGCGCACGTCTCGCGTTCTGCTGATTACTGCCTGCCTGCTCGCCGCGCCCGCGGCCGCGCTCGCACAGGACGTTGGCATCGTCGAATCGGCCGAAACGATCAACAAAGGCAACTTCAAGATCCGCGGCAATCCGATGTTTGTGTTTGGCAAGAACGACGAAGACAACCGCACGGGGATCGCGGCGATGCTCGGCTACGGGTTCACGACGCGGTTCGACATGGAGGGCGGCGTGGCGTTCTACGACGGCCTGACGTTCGTCGCCGCCAACGCGGAGTTCTGGCTCGTGAAGCATTCGCCGCTCGACGTCTCGGTGGCGGGCGGCTGGCACCAGCGATACACCGACCTCACGGACGACTTCCACGGCATCGACCTGACGTTTCTCGCCAGCGGCCACGTGAACAAGCGGTTCGAGCTGTACGGCGGGCTGGATATCGCGTTCGAAGGACTCGGCAGCGATACGGAGGATTTCACGACGGTGCACCTCGTGCCCGGCACCGAGATCAAGATCAACGACAGCCTGGACTTCGTCGGCGAGTTCGGCATCGCGCTCAACGACTCGGCGCGGCACTACCTCACCCTGGGTCTGGCCTTCTATTGGAAATGAGGGTGAGGGGTCAGACCGGGGTCAGACCAGGGTCAGACGCTGGTCTGACCCCCGTCTGACCCCTATATAATCCGCGCGCCGTGGACGCATCGATTCTCTGGCGCTCGGTCCTGTTCGTGCCCGGCACGAGCCGCGAGCGATTCCCGAAAGCCTTCGCCTCCGGCGCGGACGCCGTCGTCCTCGATCTGGAAGACGGGGTTGACGCCGCCCGGAAGGCGGAGGCGCGGGAGGCGGTGGGTGAGTGGCTGGCGACGACGCCCGCTGACGGCGCCGCGCGACTCGTTCGCGTCAATGGCGCCGCGTCTGCGTTCGTCGATGACGATCTCGAATGGCTGTCCTCGATCGAGGGCCTGTACGATGCTGTGGTCCTGCCGAAGGTGGAGACGCCTGATGAGATCGCGGGAATCGCGGGTATGGCGGCATCAACGCCAATCGTGCCGTTGCTCGAGACCGCGCGCGCGATCCTGCACGCGCGTGACATCCTCACGGCCGGCCCGGAGATTCCGGCGGTGCTCTTCGGCGCAGAGGATCTGACGGCCGAGCTGGGCACTCCGCGCACCGTTGATGGTGAAGAGCTCATCGTCGCGCGCGGACTCGTCGTGCTGGCGGCCGTCTCGATCGGCGCGGAGCCGATCGATGCGGTCTTCGTCGAGATCGCGAATCCCGATCGGCTGCGTCAGGACGCGATACGGGCGCGGGCGGTCGGCTTCACCGGAAAAATGGCCATTCATCCCGACCAGGTGTCCGTCATCAACGAGACGTTCAGCCCGTCGGCTGAGGAGGTTGCGGCGGCGCGCAAGATCCTCGAGGCCGGAGAGGCCGCCCGCGCCAGGGGCGAGGGCGCCTTCCGGCTGGATGGACGCATGGTGGACGCGCCGGTGATCCGCCGCGCCGAGCGGGTGCTGGCGCTGGCCGAGCGCCGCCGCGGGCACCCGTAGGCCGCTCCGGTCTTTGGAGCGGCATCCGGTTACATACAATGGTCCCCGCCTCGATGACCAACACATGCCGCTGACCGCCGGGACCCGGCTGGGCCCGTATGAGATCGTCGCGCCGCTCGGCGCCGGTGGAATGGGCGAGGTCTATCGGGCGTCGGACACGCGGCTGGGCCGCACGGTCGCGATCAAGGTTCTGCCCGCTGACGTGGCCGGCGATCCCGAGCGGCTGGCGCGCTTCGAGCGGGAGGCCAGGGCGGTCTCCGCGCTGAACCATCCCAACATCGTCACGCTCTATGAAGTCGGGACGAGCGACGCGGGGCCGTACCTCGTCCTCGAGAACATCGAGGGCCGGTCGCTGCGCGACGTGATCGCGGAAGACGCGCTGCCAATTCGCCGCATCCTCACGCTCGCGGCGCAGATCGCCGAAGGGGTGGCCAAGGCCCACGCCGCCGGCATCGTCCATCGCGACCTCAAGCCGGACAACGTCATGATCACGGCGGACGGCTTCGCCAAGGTGCTGGACTTCGGCCTGGCGAAGCTCGTGTTTCCCGAGCTCGGCGCCGCGCCGATCGCCGAGACGACGATGGCGAAGGACACGGCGTCCGGGGTGGTGCTGGGCACGCTCGGGTATCTCTCGCCGGAGCAGGCGTCTGGCAAGCCGGCTGACTTTCGCGCGGATCAGTTCGCGCTCGGCGCGCTGATGTACGAGATGGCGACCCGCGAGCGTCCGTTCAAGCGCGCGACCGTGCTCGAATCGCTGACGGCGACGATCCGGGAAGAGCCCGAGCCCCCGCGAGCGAAGCGGCCGGATCTGCCCGCTCCACTCGAGTGGCTGATCGAGCGCTGCCTTTCGAAGGATCCCAACGACCGGTACGCGTCCACGTCGGATCTGGCGCGCGACCTCGCGTCGATGCGGGACCGGCTGTCGGATCTCATGCGAGTGCCGGCGGGCGATGCGCCCGGTCGTGGCCGCAGCATCCCGCGGCGGCTTCTGGGCTGGACGATCGGCTCGGCGGCAGCGGTCGCCGTCGCGGCAGGCGCGTTCACGTGGGGCCGGCGGACGGCGCCCATGTCGGTCCCCTCGTTCCGTCCGCTGACGTTCGAGCGCGGAATGATCACGGGCGCGCGGTTTGGATCGGACGGCAAGTCGGTCTTCTACAGCATGTCGCGGGGGGCCGAGCCGTCCTACGTATACGTCACACGCACGGACCGCATCCAGTCGAGGCGGCTCGAGATTCTTCCTGGATTCCTGTTGTCCGTGTCGTCGAAGGACGAGCTCGGCGTGCTGCTGACCAACGAACGAGCCACGTACGTGTCGCCAGGCACCTTCGTAAGCGTGCCGGCCATTGGCGGCACGCCACGCCCGATCGTTGACGGGGTCACCTATGCTGACTGGTCGGCGGACGGCGAGCATCTCGCCATCCAGCGCGGCGCGTGCGAATTCCCGGTGGGCCGGCCAATCAAAGGGTCCTGCTCCTTACCGCGTGTGTCACCCGACGGCGCCAGCGTCGCCTTTGTAAGCACCTCCAGAGACAGAAACGCCTCATCTGGGTTCGTGAGCCGCTTGATGGTTCAGGGCGCGGTCGGCGAGCCCATTGAGGTTGCCGTGATGCCCCACATCTTCGGGCACGCCTGGTCTCGTGACGGCCGTGAGGTCTGGTTCACGGGATCGGAGACGGGCAGCCCGCTGGATCGTACGTTGTACGCGGTGCCGCTTGATGGCCGCCCACGGCTCGTCGCGCGAGTCCCTGGCGCCATCACGATCTACGACGTCGCGCCGGACAACACGAGCGCGTTGGTCATCACCGGCGCCGGTTGGTTCGGCATTGACGCTCGCATCGAAGACGCCCGGGACGAACGGTCGCTCGATCACGCGGGCCGCGCCGAGATCGTCGGAATCACGGCCGACGGCACGCACGTGTTGCTGAATGAGGCGCGCGACGTCGCCCGGGGCGCCTTGCTGAAGTCGACCGACGGCACCCAGACTGTTCCCCTCGATCCCGGCATTGGCCACGGTCTGTCCCCGGACGGCAAGTGGGCGGTGGTGCTGTCCCGTGAGAACCCACCACGGATCAAGCTGGTGTCCACCGGCGCGGCCGGCGTCCGCGATCTGCCGCTCGAAGGTGCGCTGGAGCCAGTCCTCGCCGAGTATGCGCGGTGGTCCGGCGACAGCCGCCGGATGTTCATCATGCTCGTCACTGAGAAGGACTCTCTGCGATCGACTCGTGTTCACTTGCATGAGGAGAGGGGATCCTGGCGGGCCGTCACGCCCGCGGGTCTGCCGCGGCCGTTTGTCGTCTCACCAGGTGGAGACATCATCGCGATGAACAATGACGCGGGAGTCGTCACACTCCATTACGTCGATGGACGGCCGCCGACGACGCTGACCGGTGAAACGGGGACGCCCGTGCACTGGAGCGCAGACGGGCGCGAGCTGCTGCTGAGCGGCCCGGACCGCTTTCCGGGTCGTGTGTACCGTCGTGATATTGCGACGGGTCGTGTGCAGCCGTGGCGCACGATCGCGCCAACCGATCCCACCGGGGTGTTGTTTATCGGACGCGTGCTCGTCGCGGCTGACAATCGATCGTACGTGTACCAGTACAGCCGAGGGCTGCACGACCTGTACCTCGCGTACAACTTGCGCTGAGCGGGCCTAGCCGACCGTATACGCCGTCTTGACGATCGTGTAGAACTCCTTCGCGTAGCTGCCTTGCTCGCGCGGGCCGTAGCTGGACTTCTTCCGGCCGCCGAACGGCACGTGGTAGTCGATGCCGGCCGTCGGCAGGTTCACCATCACGAGGCCGCTCGTGGAGTTGCGCTTGAAGTCCCGCGCGTACTTCAGCGACGTCGTCACGATGCCGGCGGACAGGCCGTACGGCGTGTCATTGGCCACCGCGAGCGCCGCGTCGTAGTCCTTGACGCGGATGACCGCGGCCACCGGGCCGAACACCTCTTCCTTATTGATCCGCATCGCGCCCGTCGTTTCGGTGAAGAGCGCGGGCTCCATGTAAAAGCCGTCGGTCGCGCGCGAGATACGGTCGCCGCCATGCACGAGCTTCGCGCCTTCCTTCTTTCCGATGCCGACGTAGCTGAGGTTCTTCTCGAGCTGCCGCGCGTCCACGACCGGGCCGATTTCCGTGCCCGCCTTCAGCGCGTCGTCCACCACGAGCGCCTTCATCCGCTCGAGCATCGCCGCGACGAATCGATCGTGGATCCCGTCGGTGACGATGAGCCGGCTGGAGGCGGTGCAGCGCTGTCCCGCCTGGAAGTACGCGCCGTTGATCGCCAGGGATACCGCGGTCTTCAGGTCCGCGTCGTCGAGCACGACGAGCGGGTTCTTGCCGCCCATCTCGAGCTGGACGCGCGATCCGGCGGCCACGGCGGCCGCGGCCACCGACGGGCCGACGTCCTGCGATCCGGTGAACGTCACGGCGTCGACGTCAGGCGAGCTGGCCAGAAGCGGCCCAAGCGTCGCGCCGGGGCCCATGACGAGGTTGAGCACGCCCGGCGGCAGTCCGGCGCGTTGCACGATGTCGGCGATGGCCCAGGGCGAGGCCGGCACCAGCTCGGCAGGCTTGAACACGATCGTATTACCGCAGGCGAGCGCGGGCGCGATCTTCCACGCCGGAATCGCGAGCGGGAAGTTCCAGGGCGTGATGGCGGCGACGACGCCCAGGGGCTCGCGCGTGACTTCGACGTCGATGCCCGGCCGGACCGAGTCAATCCGCTCGCCCCCGAGACGCAGCGCCTCGCCGGCGAAGAACTTGAAGATCATGCCGGCGCGCGCCGCTTCGCCGATGCCGTCCGCCAGAATCTTGCCCTGCTCGCGGGACAGCATTCGGCCCAGCTCGTCCTTGCGAGCGAGAATCTCGGTCCCCGCCTTGTCGAGGATGTCGAAGCGCTCCTGCGGCGTGGACCGCGACCACTTCGGGAACGCCGTCCTCGCGGCCGCAATCGCGCGCTTCAGCGCGGCTTCATCCGCGCGCGCGAACTCGCCGACGACGTCGGCGGTGTTGGACGGGTTGATGTCGGTCTGGCGCTCGGCGGACTCTACGCGCTCGCCGGCGATGAGATTGGGAAAAGAAGACGTCATGGGGATCAGGGTATCAAGACCTGCTACGCGTTTGGTTCATAGGTTCATGGGTTCATCGGTTCTGGTTCATTGGTTCATCGGTTCGGAACCCGCAGCAGAACCCATGAACCCATGAACCAGAACCTATGAACCGATGAACCCATGAACCAGGAAATCTACTTGAGCCGAGGTCTTTCGATACCGGCGTCGTCACAGAGGATGTCCGCCATCGCCGAGAAGTCCTGGTCGCCCTTGCCCCGGCTGCGCGCGACGCTGAAGGACTCGCGGGCGGCTGCGGCAATAGGCACCGGCACCTTGACGGCATTGGCCGCCTCGACGATGAGCGTCAGATCCTTGTGCGCGAGATCGATCGCGAACCCTGGCGCGACGTCGCCCTTGAGCACCTTCGAGGGCCACGCGGTTTTGAGCTGCCCGTTCGTCGCGGTGGTGCCGTGGATGACGTCCAGCGTCTTCTCGAGCGTCAAGCCGAACCGTTGTGACAACGCGATCGCTTCGGCGTTGAACGCGCACGAGATGATCGCGAGGTAGTTGTTGACGAGCTTGGTGCGCATGCCGGCGCCCACGCCGCCGCAGTGATGGATGGTGGTCCCCATCATCTCGAGCAGCGGCTTGATCCGCGCGAACACGTCGTCGGCCGCGCCGACCATGAAGAGGCACTCGCCGCGCTCGGCGTGGCTGGCCAGCCGGCCGACGGGCGCGTCGGCAAACGCGATATCGCGTGTGGCGGCGAGCGCCGCCAGCCGGTCCGTGACGAGCGGGTCGATCGTGCTCATGTCCACGATGACGCCGCCCGGCTTCAGGTGCGCGAGCACGCCGTCGGGTCCGTCAATCACGCTTTCGACGACGGCCGTGGTCGGAAGCATCGTGAACACGATGTCGCTGGAGATGGCGACTTCCGCGACGTTGCGCGCCGGACCGGCGCCGGCCTTCTCGAGCGCCTCAACCGGCGCGGGATTGATGTCATGGACCACGACTCGCGCGCCCTTGCGCACCAGGTTGGACGCCATGCCCTTGCCCATGTTGCCCAGTCCAATGAATCCAACGTTCATTGCCATGATGCCGGGTATATCACGTCCAGATCATCGGCACGCCGTATGGCTCAAACGCGCGGTTGTGGCTGACGAGCGTCGCGCCCTCGACGCGGGCCTGCGCGACAAGGACTCGATCGAACGGATCGGCGTGGTGGGGCGGAAGAGCCGCGAGTGCACTCGCATGGGCCAGCGTCACTGGCAGCTCGGAGAAGTCGTCGGCGGCGATCAGTACATGAAATGGTTCGTGCAACCGAAGCCGCCCGCGCGCCATCTTGATGGTGGCTTCCCAGCCGGACGCGGCGCTGACCCAGACGATGTCCGCCGTGGCGATCGCCTGGCGCGCAGCGCGGCCCAGCCGGCGATCGTCGCGCTGCCACCAGAGCACGGCGTGCGTGTCGAGCAGCAGCTTCACTCGTCCAGCGGCCCGCCGGAAAATGCCTCGAGGACGTCCTTGGGCAGCGGGGCATCGAAGTCCGCGGACATCCAGATCCGGCCCTTGGCCCGGCCGGGCTTCCGCCGCGCCGTTTCGCGATACGCCACGAGCTTGGCCCGCGGCCGTCCATTCTTGGCGATGATGATCTCCTTGCCGGCCGCGGCGGCTTCCACCAGCGCCGACAGCTGTGTCTTCGCGTCGTACAGATTCACCATGACGACGACGCTACCATCGTCATTCTGAGTTGGTCAAGTTGGTCAAGTATTGATCCGGGGACTTCGTCCCCGGACCCCTTACTCGCTCACTCGCGCGACTTGCCTCCGGTTGAAGTGCACTTAGGCAAGTCGCGCTCCGTTCGCGAGGCTCGCTCGCTGCCGCTCGCTCGCGTCTTCCTTGACCTGGAACCGGAACGCGAACCCGGAACCAGAACGCGGAACCCGGAACCCGAACGCGGAACCCGGAACCCCGAACCCGGAACCCGGAACCTGGAACCCAAAATCCGAGCCTACCGTCCTCGGCACCCGTCCGGCATGCCGGCGAGGGTGCCGGTGCGGAGCAGGTGCAGGGCCGCGCTGCGGGCGCAGCCGCCCACCGATCCGTGCGCGGCCGTCGGCGACACGAGGTGCCGGGCATTGGTCAGCGAAGCCGCGATGCGATCGGCGAATGCCGGGGGCGTGACCGGATCGTAGGCGCCCGACAGCAGGAGCGTCGGCACCGCGACGGCGACCGGCTTGCGGAACTCAGCGGATACCGGCGCGACCGGCCAGAGCGCGCACGCGTTTCGGTACTCGTCAATGACGTAGCGGCCGAGAAACGTCCTGGCCGCAGCCGCGTCGATCTCGTCGTTGCCGATGAATGCCACGTCTTCGGAGCACAGCACGGAAAAATGCAGCCCCATCGCAAACGTGCGGCTGAAGGCGAGCGCGCGTTCCCAGTACCGCTGCGCGAAGGGCGTGAGGTCGCCCGTGGCTGCGGCGCGGGCGGTCCATCCGGGCAGCTGGTCCAGGTGGTCCGGCCGGTACAGGATGCCGCGGACCGCGTAGCCGAAGTCGCCGCGGGACATCAGCACCGGCACCGGCGACTGCCCGGGCGGAGTGACGAACGTCTTGATCGGTCCGGCCTGGAATCGATCGAGGACGCGCGCGAACTCTGCCTGCAGCTTCGGGTGCGACTTGCTGAGGTGATCCAGGGCGCCCTGCGCGGAGCTGGCGTAACTGAGCGGCACCTTGACGTCGAATGGCAGCGCGGCGTCGAGCACA
>Ga0137433_1000321_pt1 | contig 27373 bp, 29 predicted proteins | sample EasRivERMZT840_2_FD_102335 | JGI IMG/M metagenome (GOLD analysis project Ga0137433, IMG submission 102335) | Soil microbial communities from meander-bound floodplain in the East River, Colorado, USA - East River MetaG ERMZT840_2 | ecosystem: Environmental > Terrestrial > Soil > Floodplain ...
CAGCATTTGGGAGATCGTCCTTCACCTGACCGGTGGATACAACTTGGTTCTTCGGCGGGTTCATGGAGAACGCGCGCAGCTCTCGCCGGAGGAAGAGTGGCCTCCAGTGGCGGAGTTTAGTTCGGAGGCCTGGCGCGAGAGCCAGCACACCTTGGAGCAACTGAATCAGCAGCTCCAGAGCGCCGTGCGCGCCTTCTCCGCGGAGCGCCTTTCGCAGGAGCTGGGTTCCGAGTACTCGGCGTACATTCAGTTCTGCGGCACACCTCAGCACGACCTGTACCATGCGGGCCAGATCGTTCTTCTCAAGAAGGCACTCTCTGAGCGTTGAGCCGTTGGGCAGATAACGGAAAATATCAACGTGAACGTCGTTGAGAAAGCCTTCGCGTACATCACAAACGGTAACCGTTTGCTGGTTTTCGAACATGCAGACTTTCCAGAAGCAGGTCTGCAGGTGCCGGCGGGGACGATCCTTCCGGAAGAACTACCCGAGATGGCGGTGGTCCGCGAGGCACGAGAGGAGACAGGCCTCGACGCCTTTGCTCAGGTGATGTTCCTGGGCATTTCTGAATTCGATGCCCGACCGTTCGGCAAGGTGGAAGTTCACCGTCGTCATTTTTTCCACCTGCCGGTTCAGGGTACGTTCCCGGAGAGGTGGAGGCACTACGAGCGGGACCCTGCGGACGGTTCCGTCGAACCGATTGCCTTCGACTTCTACTGGCTTCCAGTGTCGGATGTGTCAAGGCGTTTGATTGCAGACCACGGCAGTTTGCTCGCGCGCTTGCGGCTGAATGTTGAGCCGTTGGGCGCGGAGGAGTCCACATGACACAAGCTGAGATTTCCGGCATCTCGCCCTTTTTTATCGTGAGCCACGTACCGTCATCGCTTTCGTTTTACCGAGACCGGCTTGGATTCGAGATCACCTTCCAGGGACCTGCTCCTGACGACATCTTTTTCGGCATCGTTCGCAGGGGCGGTGCGCAGATCCTGCTCAAAGACGTTGGCGTAATTCCACTACCGAACTACAAGCGAGACGCCCTAAAAGGTATCGCCCGCTGGGACGCATTCGTTCACGTCCCGGATCCTGACGCGCTGGCGGCCGAATTTGCTTCGCGCAATGTCGAGTTCTTCGAGCCGCTGAGAGACACTTATGACGGTTTGCGTGGTTTCGAGCTCAAGGACGCCGACGGCTATCTCTTGTTTTTCGGTCGTTCTCGGTGATGAGCGCCGGCAGGTGCGCCGGCAGGTGTTGACATTCGACATCATGATGATGTAGATAATCGACATCATGAAGACCGACCGCCGACTCGACCTCTTACAAGGGACTCTGGATCTTCTAATTCTCCGCACATTGGTCAATGGGACCAAGCACGGCTGGGACATTGCCGAACGAATCGAGCAGATCTCGCAGCATGTGCTCGAGGTCAACCAGGGCTCTCTCTATCCCGCCTTACATCGTCTGGAACATCAGGATTGGATCCGAGCCGAATGGGGCGTCTCCGAACTTGGCCGGCGCGCCCGGTTTTACCGCCTGACGGCTGCGGGCCGCAAGCAATTGGAACTCGAATCCGAAAACTGGGAACGATTGACGGACGCCATCAGCAGGGTGTTGAAGATGGCCTGATTCGCGGGGGATCTTATGAACTGGCATGATGTTCGACTCCGGCTGCGTGCGCTGATATTCCGAAAGCAGGTTGAAGAAGAACTCTCCGAAGAGCTGAATCTGCATATTGAATTGCAGACTCGGAAGAACATCAACCAGGGACTCGACGAGGCTGAAGCGCGCCGCCGTGCATTAGTCAAGTTCGGACGTCCGACCTACTTTGCCGAAGAATGCCGTTACGAATGGCGCGTGTCGATGATCGAACACCTGCTTCAGGATTCGCGCTACGCCTGCCGCATGTTCCGCAACAACTCGGCGTTTACTCTGGTGGCCGCGCTGTTGTTGGCTCTCGGCATCGGAGCGACGACAACCGTCTACAGTCTTGCCTATCGGGTCATACAGGACACGCTGCCCGTCGAGAAAGCCGACGAGCTTATCGAGCTTGGCTACGACGATCCGATGCGTGGCTTTCTGACAGGGTTTTCACACCCTGGTTTTCAAATGTTTTTGAAAGAGAACCAGGTTTTCTCGGAAATGTTTGCGTTTACGGACACGTTCAAGCTGGACGTGACACGCAAAGGCACGGCGGAATTCGCTGAAATTGTGTTCCAGACCACAAACATGTACACCGCCCTCGGGCTTCGTCCGGCGTTAGGCCGTCTGATAAACGATGGAGACGGGCAGCCCGCAGGCGGAATACCTGGAGCCGTTCTGAGTTTCAGATACTGGCAGAAGCGGTTCGGAGGGGATCCGAACGTTATCGGTGAAACGATAGCGATCAACAACACTGCCTTCGCCGTGATCGGCGTTGCTCCGAGCGCGTTTCAGGGATTGATCCTGGGGGCATCGCCCGACGTGATCTTGCCCCTTCCAGTCATCGAGAGCGTTAGGCGAGTGCCGGTCCTGAATAACGGCGCAAGTCTCGGGCTTCATGTCATGGGGAGGAGGAAGCCGGGTCTCACATTGGAAGAGATTCGCCTTGCGCTGAATCCGCTCTACAAAACGTTTGTGGATCATGCGATCTCCTCTTTTCCTCCAGCGTTTGCCGGAGGCATAAAGGCGGCTTCGTCCAAGTGGCAATTCCGTGCGCAGGAAGCGCGACGGGGAGCGAATTCCGAGGTGCGGGCGGACCTTCGCGAGTCATTGACGATTTTGTTGTCGATTACTGCTCTCGTGCTGTTGATCGGCTGCACGAACCTTGCAGGATTGCTCATTACGCGAACCGAAAGCCGGATGAAGGAGTTGAGTACGAGACTCGCCCTCGGCTGCAGTCGCGAACGCCTGATAAGGCAGTTGATGACAGAAAGCATGCTGCTCGCCGCAACCGGCGGGTTATTCGGCTTTGCTATTTCGCTGGCTGGTCGACCACTGTTGCTGAATCTTCTCACCAGCCGGGCAACATCTATCGATATTGGCCCGAATTTCAGCACAGCCGTCATCGCGGGGTCGCTGAGCCTGGTGGCGGGTCTGTGTCTGGGCGTTGCGCCGGTCGTGACGGCAGTGCGGATTTCACGCGGCTCTTTTGCGGTGGGTTTATCGCGTTACCGGTGGTCGAATGGCAGACGCGCTCTTGTGGTGTCGCAGGTAGCCGCTTCGCTGGTGCTTCTGGTTGTCGCCGCTCAGTTCGCATTCTCCCTGCAGAATTATCGAAAGGTCTTTCCGGGTTTCAGACCCGATCATCTGGTTCTGTTCGACGTCAGTGTCCGCGGGCGAACCATCACTTACGCTCGTGAGTTGCGCCAGCGCCTTGCAAACGTGTCCGGCGTTGTTGCCGTCAGTCATTCATTGAGTGCAGTCGGTCAAATGAATTGGACGACGCCGATCCAGGTGCCTGGATTTCAGTCCTCGTCGCCGGGTGGGAATTTTACTGGTCGCAACATCGTAGGGCCCAGGTTTGCCGAAACGCTCGGGCTTGAAGTCGTTCTCGGCCGCGACATCGAAATCGGCGATACACGGGATAAGCCCTCGGTAGCCGTCGTCAACGAGGCGTTTGCCGCCACATACTTCAGCGGACGGGATCCCGTGGGGCGCGCATTTTTCTTTGTCGACAGCATGGATCGGCCGCACACGATTGTCGGTGTCGTAAAGAACGCGCGGGATCGAGGATTGAAAAACCGCGTCGCCCCGATGGCATACAGCAGCTTCGAACATGACCCGCTTGGCGGGTTGACGTTTGCAGTGCGAGTCAATCGCCAGCCTGAAGATGTGATGCCCGAGATTGCGGCAGTGGTGCGTGAACTGGACGCATCGGTACCGATGGGGCAGATGCGAAGCATGAACGCTCAAATCGACGAGTCGCTGCTCCGCGAGCGGATGTTGGCGTCGTTATCGTCCGTGTTTAGCGGCCTTGCGGCAATCGTCGCCGCGATCGGAATCTACGGAATGCTGGCTTGTGTCGTATCGCGGCGCAGCCGCGAGATTGCGGTCCGCATCGCCGTCGGTGCCAGGCCGTCGCAGGTCCGATGGCTCGCGCTGAAGGAAAGCGTATTGCTCATCCTGGCGGGCACGGCCATTGGTATCCCGCTTAGCTTCACGATGTCGTCGGCCGTTCAGTCGCAGCTCTTCGGCATCGAATCCGATGACCCGAGGTCGATAGTGCTCGCAGTTGCGTCGGTTCTGATTCTAGCCACCGCGGCATCATGGGGCCCCGCGACTCGCGCCTCGCGCGTGGATCCGGTGGCCGCCCTGAAGGTTGAATAGCCGTTGTTCATCACGGGCTAATTTCCTTCCTCCTCGACTTAGTGTGCCTGCCCCTAAACCATAAGGCTCTCTTGTAGAAGAGTTTTCATTCTGGCGAACCGTGTGCTGCTTAAGGCCTGAAGACTCCGCCATTGGGGCGATTCGGCATGACTGTTGTACCGGCACGGCAAACCAACTGGCTGATCGGCGCCTTCATCTGCACCGTTTTGATCCTGCTTGTAGTTGTTCCACTTGTTGTCAGCCATAAAACAGGTGCGATCCTAGCGGATTTCAACGAACATGCCGACCCGGCGGACAGACTCACCAGCCGGCTGCAGGCCGCGCTCTCGCTTGAACTTTCCGGCATAGTCGGGTACCAGGTGACAGGCGAGTCCCGGTACCTCGGGCTCTACCGGGAACAATTCGAGATCGTTGGGAGCGTTGTTGCTGAACTGGCCGCAAAAACGGCGCGGTTGGGACCAACCGTGGAGAGCCGCTATAAGGATGTTCTTGCCGCGGTCGAAAACTGGCAGCGGGGTGTCTTCGAGCATCAGTTGACCACGATCCGGTTGACGCCGCGCCGATTTCAGGAGGTGCTTCTCAGTGAAGACCACCTGTTTCAACATGCGCAACAAGCGACCGCGAGACTCAATGCAGCGATCAATACGCATCGCGCCGACGAACGGGGCAGGATCGGAAATCTGGCGCGCCTGTTGACGACCCTGAGCATCGTCTTCGCCATTCTGGTCCTGGTTGCGCTGTGGTTTGTGGTCAAGGCCGTCCGCAGGCTGGATCGAAGCGCTTCACTTCTGGAAACTCGCGCGAGGCAGGAAGAGGCTTTGCGGCAGGTTGCCCACAGTCTGACGGCTGCTTTCACGCTGCCGGACGTCCTCCGCCGCATTACCGAGAACGCGTCGCTGGCCGTCGAGGCTGAAGCCGTGTATCTCGAACTCATCGATAAAGCGAAGGACGAAATTACATGTGTCGCGGGCTACGGCGACGGCATCCCGCCGACAGGCACTAAAGGGAGCTACCGAGGATCACTGGCCGCCGAAGTGCTTGAAGATCGCGAACCGAGAATCATCCCGCACGTCTCGGCGGAGCAGGAGAGAGGGTCTGTGTTCGGCGATTTTGCGCGAACCTGCGGAGACTGTTCGGCGATGGTCGTTCCTCTGATTGCCGACGGCAAAAGGCTGGGTGCGCTCTTTTTGATCCGGCATCATCCGCATTTCTTCTCGGAACCGGAACTACCGCACGTGAAGATTCTTGCGGACATGGCCTCGCTTGCGATCGAACGAGCCCTCGATCTGGACCGAATCAGCAGAATGCAGGCGGACGAGCGGTTTCTGTCGGACGCAGCGAGAATTCTGGCGTCGTCTCTTGACTACAACAAAACGCTCAAAACTGTCGCGCAACTCGCTGTGCCGCGCATCGCGGACTGGACCGCGATACATCTCATCGAAGACGGCGTTTTACGGACGGTCGAAGTCGCGCATTCGGATCCGGCAAAATTAACCAGCGTACGGCGTCTTCAGGAAAACTATTCGCCGCGGCGCGGCAATGAACTGGGCGCCGGCCGTGTTGTCCGGACCGGTCAGGCCGAGTTGTACCCTGAGGTTACGGATGAAATGCTGCGGAAACTGTCGGAGAACGCCGAACACTACAAACTGATGCAGGCAGTGAACATCAAGTCCGCGATGGTCGTTCCGCTTTCAGCCGGCGGCGAGACATTTGGCGCTCTCACGTTTGCGTCCGAAGCACCGCGACGTTATGGAAACGTCGATTTGCGTTTTGCCGAAGATATCGGGAGGCACATGGCGCTTGCGATTCAGAACGCAAGGCTCTACACGTCGGCCGAACGTGCCATTCGGGCGCGCGATGAAGTGCTGCGCGTCGTGTCGCACGATTTGCGAAATCCGGTCAGCAATATTCATATGACCGCCAGATTGCTGGAATCCGGATCGCTGCCGGAGCCGAAGCGTGAGGAGATGGTCGCGATCATCAATCGCGCCGCGGAGCGGATGAATCGTCTCATCGAGGATCTCGTCTCTGTCGCGCGGCTGCGCGAAGGGCAGGTCATCGCCCTCAAAATTCAGGCCGAGAATCCAATCGACGTTATCCAGGAAGCTTGCCAGTTGTTCGCTATTCAGGCGCGCGGGAAATCCATCGAACTGACTTGCGACGCATCGGGCCCGGTGCCGATGGTCCGGGCGGATCGGCATCGCATACTTCAGGTCGTTTCGAACCTGCTGGACAATGCACTGAAGTTCACGCCGGAAGGCGGCAGGATTTCGGTAAGCTGCGAAGCCGCCGAAGCCAAGGTCCGTTTTTCCGTAAGCGATACAGGACGGGGCATCGCGCGAGAACACCTTGGCCGGGTTTTCGATCTGTTCTGGCAAGCCAACCCGACTGCGCACATGGGAGCAGGCTTCGGTCTGGCCATCGCAAAAGCAATTATCGAAGGTCATGGCGGGAGAATCTGGGCCGAAAGCGCACCGGGTATCGGTACGACATTCTTCTTTACGGTTCCTGTCGCCCTTAGCAAAGAAGATGTGGCCGAGGAACATCTGGCTGGCTGACAATGCGTTTTCGGGAGGATTGTTTTTCTGCGACCTGATTTCGCGCACAACGCCGCCTTCTACGACAACGTGGCTACCCGCTACGACTCGGACATGCTCCACAAGCCGACAGATCTGCTCGCGCGCCGGGCTTTCGTCGACCTTGTTGCGCAACATGTCGCTCCGGCAAGCGTGTTGCTGGACTTCGGCTGCGGCACCGGACTGGATGCGCTCGAGTATGCGCAGCGAGGTTACAAGGTTCTCGCTTACGACAACTCACCGGGCATGATCGCGGAACTCGAGAGGCGATGCGAGCGTGAGATTGACTCCGCTCAAATATCGACGTGCTCTGTTCGTTATCCCGAATTCATCGACCGTTTCCCATGGCCGCATTCGCCTCATGCCGTGGTCTCGAACTTCGCCGTTCTGAATATGATCGTCGACCTGGAATCGCTTTTCGATTTCTTTGCCCGCCGGCTCGCACCACCGGGCTGGATGATTCTCAGTGGCGGATCGTTCCACCATCTGTTCTGGCAAACGCCCGCGCACCGCGTTCTCGGCGATTTCGTTTTTCTGGTTCTGCGGCGGGATCCGTGATGTTGTCATGGGGCCGCGTCCGCAGAGCATTGCAGCCTCTTGTTCTGAAATTCTGGTTAAACTCCAGGTCGAAGAAACCCGTCAGGACGCGCGTTGAAGGACTCGACCTCGAGGTCTTCCCTGGGATCTTCCATCCGAAGTATTTCGGCTCCAGTTCGGTCCTGGCCCGATTTGTCTCGTCATTGCCCCTGAAGGGCAAAACGTTTCTCGAGGTCGGCTGCGGTTCCGGAGTGGTGGCGTTGTGCGCTGCGCAAGCGGGAGCCGAAGTGACGGCCGTGGACATCCATCCTGAAGCCGTTCGTTGTACCGCGTCCAACGCCTCGCGAAACAATCTGCGCGTAGACACCCGCCATAGCGACCTGTTTTCGGCGTTGGGCGCCGCGCGCTTCGACGTGATCGCATGGAACCCGCCGTTTCTGCCGGGGCAGCCGGAATCGCCGGCGCAGGCTGCCTTCTATGGCGGACTGAATCTCGAAGTTATACGCCGCTTCTCCACAGAGGTTCGTCGTCATGTCAATCCCGGAGCGGCGGTCTATACGATTCTGTCTTCGGATGTATCCATCGAAAGCGTCGAAACGTTCTTCAGGGACCAGGCGTTTTCCGTGACGCGTGTTCACTCGAAACGTTGGGGGTTGGGCGAGACGATGGTGATCCTGTGTGCGCGATGAATCCGGCGGAGAGTCCGGACCGATCGTACCGCGCGCTGATGAGCATTCCCTCTGTTGGCCGTCTGCTGCTCGGCATGCAGATCGCGCGAATCGCGCAATCGATGGTGAGCATCACGATCGTGCTTTTCGCGCTCGAGGCCTACAACTCGGCGCCAATCGCCGGAATCGCGAGCTTCTTCGGCATCTTTCCCGGACTTCTGGTCAGCCCGATCGCCGGCGCTTTGCTGGACCGGCATGGCCGCGGTCGTCTCGTCATTCTCGACTACCTGGTCGCTTTGAGTGCCCTGGTCCTGACCGGTGTCCTGGCCATCGCCGGACTCCTTCCGGCATGGCTGCTGATCCTGATCGTGGCTGTCGCCTCGCTGACCATGCCGCTGTCGACGACAGGACTGCGCAGTCTGTTGCCGCTTATCGTTCCGTCTCATCTGTGGGAACGCCTCAACGCGATCGATTCGACGGGATACGTCATTGCCACGATCGTGGGTCCGCCTGTCGCGGCTGGCATCGTTGCGTGGTATGGCGCTGCCGTTGCGTTCATCGTCATCGGTCTGAGTTTTGGAGTCGCAGCGCTCGTCATTTCGCGACAGCCCGACCCTCTGTCGACGATCCAATCAAGCGGCGACCTTCTGAAGGATGCCTGGGACGGGCTGGTCTATACGTGGCGGAATGCAACGTTGCGCGGATTGGGTTTCAGCATCTCAGCGCTGAATCTGTTCAATGGAATGGTGAATATCGTTATTCCGTTGATCGTCCTGCAGCGCCTGCAACGTAACGAAACCGTTGTCGGTCTCGTGCTGGCGGTACAGGGCGTCACGGGCGTGGCGTCCGCGATAATCGTCGGCCGTCACGACAGCCGCGATCGCGAGCGCATGATGCTGGCTCTGCCGATGTTCGGCATGGGCATCGCGGCCATTCTGCTGCTCTTCAAAATGAACCTGCCGGCTTTGATATTCGTGATGGCCGTCGTCGGCGTGCTGACCGGCCCGGTGGACATTGCGCTGTTTACACTGAGACAACGCCGAACCGACCCATCGTGGATGGGACGAGCCTTCGCTGTTTCAATGGCATTCAACTACTCGGGTTCGCCAATCGGTTCCGCGATAGCTGGAATCGCCGCCGCGCGATCGATTGAAGCGGCGCTCTTGATCGGGATAGTGATGTGTCTCGCAGCGGGCTTCTTTGCGTTGGTGATGATCCCGCAACAGGAATAGCATTGGTTATGAATCATATGCGCCGATACGTGTTGGCGGGACTGCTGGGCATTGCTTTGCTCGCTGTGGTTTACGCGCAGAAGAAGCCGGAAGTCAGCGTTGCCCCGAACCGAGTCAAGGTCGGCGAATCCGTTTTGCTGACAGGAACCGGCTTCACGCCAAATCGATCCGCGATGTCGCATCTGCTGAGACCGGATGGCAGCGAATACAATCCGCTCCGCTTTCGAACAAACGAACGAGGGGAATTCGTTCACAAGATCGATACGGTCATGCTGGACATCGGAGCCTTCGAGGTGTGGGCCGAGGACGAAGCCTCGAAGGTTCTGTCGAACCGGATCAAGTTTGTCGTGCAAGAGTAGACCGATCGACTACGCGGGTTTCTTCGGGAAGATCTCTTTAAACGCTTTCATGAAGCGATTCATTTCGTCTTCGCTGCCGATCGAAACGCGCAGCCATTCGTTCATCGGAGGGAACCTTCGGCCGATGAGAATGCCTTTTTCCTGAAACTCTTCTCCGACCTTCGTGACGTCTCGCTTCACATTCACCATGAAGAAATTGGCTTGCGAGGGGATCACGTCAAAACCCAGCGACTTGAGCTCGTTCGTTGTCTTATCGCGCAGTTGTTTGTTCAGGCGTTTGACTCGCTGTTCGTTCGACGTGTCCTTCAGCGCCGCGACTCCTCCGTACTTCACGATGGCGCTGGTGTTATAGCTGACGACGTGCGGCTTCAAGAGGTCGATGATTTCTTTCGGAGCGACGGCATAGCCCAGCCGCATGCCGGCCAGGCCCGCGATCTTGGAGAAAGTCCGGGCGACGATGACTTTTCGACCTTCGACGACGTATTTGACCGACGGTTCGTAATTGGGATCGTCGACGAAGTGATGGTAGGCCTCATCGATGAACACCGGGATATATTCGGGAATGCTGTCGAGCAGGAGTTTCATGTCTTGTTTCGTCACGATCCTGCCGGTCGGGTTGTTCGGATTGCAGATGTATACGAAGCCGACGTCTCTGGCATTCAGGCGAGTGACGCGGATGATCTCCTTCATGTCCACATCGAACTTGTCGTTGAGCGGAAGGGCGATCGCTTTGGCCTTGCTGTTGGTCGCGTACCGGTAGACGGTTTCGTAAGTCGGATCGACACCCACGACGAGCCGATGATCGGGGAGAAACGCGTCATCGACGATTTTCAGGATCTCGCTCGAGCCGCAGCCCAGCACAACGTTTTCCGGCTTGACCCCATGATGCTCGGCAATCGCATCGACGATGCCGCCATCCGGATAGCTGTAACGGTGCGCATATTTCCAGGCGTCGTTCATGGCTTTCATGACGCTTTCGGAAGGTCCGTACGGATTCTCGTTGTTGGAAAGCTTCGCGAATTTGTCGTAGTCGGCTTTTCGGTCCAGTCCGGGCTTCGCCGTGGCAGCGCCGGTCGTTTGCTGACCTCGCGCCTGTGCGGAGAGCCCCAGCGGAGACAATCCCGCGTAGCCTAAAATCGCAGCCGCCTGTCCCACGAACTTTCGTCGAGCAATTCTGGTGTCGGTCATAGTCCGCTCCTTTGCTTTTAAGAGCCGGCCATGGCGAGCAGAGTCGCCATGACGATGTTGATTCCCTTCAGAAGATCTGTTTTTTCCACGTCGATCCACTCGTCGGGCGAATGAGCCCGGCCGCCGGTGCCGCCGCCGCTTAGACGAATTGCAGGAATCTTCAAACTGATCGGAACATTGGCGTCTGTACTGCTCGCGTCATACCTGGGCTGCAGTCCGAACGCGCGCAGGGCCGCGCCGGCAGTTTGCACAAGGCCGGATTCCACCGGAGTCGTGCCCGATGGGCGGTCGCCGATCACCTTGATTTCGAGTTCAATTTTGCCCTGTGCCGTGGAGCGCGTTTTGTTTTCTTCGTCGACAGCCTGATGCATCAGGCTGAGAAACGTCTCCGCTACTTTTGCCAGCTCCTCGGGTGATTCGGACCTCATGTCCACTTCCATCCACGATTCGAACGGGATCGAGTTGACGGAAGTGCCGCCGCCGACCTCTCCCACGTTGAACGTGGTTTTTGGAGTTTGCGGAACACGCATATTGGAGATTTTATCGATCGCCTTGGCGAGCGCATATGCGGGGTTGACCAGGCCAAACGCTCCGTAGCTGTGACCTCCCGGTCCCTTGAAAGTCACTCGATACCGCTTGCTGCCGGTTCCGCTGTTCGCGATGGAGCCTCCGACCCCTGCGCCGTCGACGGTGATGAATGCGCTGATTCGGTCTTTGTAGCGACCTTTCATAAATAGATGCTTCATTCCCCGAAGGTCGCCTTCGCCTTCTTCACCCACGTTACCGACGAAGAGAATGTCGCTGCGGGTTTGCACTTTTGCTGCATCGAGTGCCCGGACGATGGCCAGCAGATTGGCCAACGCCATCGAGTCATCTCCTACACCGGGCGCGGACAGACGCGTGCCTTGCCGTTTTACGCGGACGTCTGTGCCTTCCGGAAAGACCGTATCGAGATGAGCCGCGATCGCGATGAGCGACACCTGCTGCCCATTGCCTTTGCGAACGCCCATCACATTGCCCTCGCTATCCATCTCGACGTCCGACAGTCCGTGCTGTTTCAACATGTCGAGATAGGCGAGTGCCCGTTTCTGCTCCTTGAAAGGAGGCGCTTCGATTTCCGTAATTCGAATGATGTCCTGCACGATGCGGGGATAGTCCGTGTCGAGGAATGCCTGCGCGGCTTTGAATCCCGGGCTTCCCACGACGCGCTCAACAGCCGCTGCCGGCGTTTGAGCGGCCGCAGCGATCGCGGAGAGCGCGAGCCCGATTGAGAGTAGAAGTGCCTTCCTCATAGAAGAAATTCACCCAACGGCATAACACACGATGCGATGCCTGCAAACAAATTAGTCGCGGAATCGCCGCAAACTCGGACGACTTTTTCGCGATTTGCAGGTCCGATTTTCGAAATGATTAAGACATAGAACACATTGGCGTGGCCGCGAAGTTGCTATATGGCGCTCGTGGTACGCTATCGTTCAAATACAGAGGCAATATGCGAGCAGACGTTACCAAGAAGCTCTTCACAGTCGACGAGTACTATCAGATGCTCGACGCCGGTATCCTCAAAGCAAAAGACCGCGTGGAACTCATTGAAGGCGAGATCCTTGAGATGAGTCCCATTGGACACCGGCATGACGTGTGCGTCCTTCGAGCGACTGACTTCTTGACCACAGCTTTGAAAGGAAAAGCGCTGATCAGTGTCCAGAGTACGCTGCGCCTGAACAACTACAACGAGCCTCAGCCGGACATTGTCGTTCTCAAATGGCGGGCGGATTACTACGCCCCGAAGCGATTCACGCCCGACGATGCGCTTCTTGTTATCGAGGTATCCGATACCAGCTTGCGCTATGACACAAAGATCAAACTGCCAATCTATGCGGCGACAGGCGTTGCGGAGCTCTGGGTGGAGAATCTGCAAAAAAACTTGCTTCTGGTTTACCGCGATCCTGCAGGCAAGAGCTACAGAACGCAACTGACGTTTAGCCGCGGCGAGTCCGTATCACCACTCGCTTTTCCGAACGTGACATTCCGTGTGAACGACCTGCTGGGTCTGTAAGCTCAGAATGGGACTCCACGAATCCGCTGATGTGTTTTTTGCGACTCGTGACATTCATTCTACGAGTAGCCGACTCTATGGCCATTGAGGCGCCGTATACTTGCAACATCAAAGCAACTGACTAATCTTGAGGGCCAAGCCGATGAAGAAAGGAACCCTAGCCATAGCAACGTTCCTAACACTGCTTGAAGTGTCGTTTGCACAGCCACAACAAACGCCAGTCCACGTTCCTGCCGTGGTGACGGACCTCTACGATCACTATGTGGCGGGATTAACGCCTGAGAATTTCCAACTTTTCGAGGATGGGATACGGCAAAACGACGTGCAGGTTTCGATGGCGGGGGCGCCCTTCTCGCTGGCAGTCATCCTGGATACAAACGACGGTACGTTCGTGCGCCAAGCCTTGGAGGCATTTACGAATTCCGAACTTTGCTTGATTCAAATGACTCCGGAGGCGAAATTGGCAGTCCCGTTCACGACGAATATCGGAGAAATTCGGGATAAGCTGATTGTGCCAACCACCGGTCGGCAGTATCTGTTAGATGCTATCCATGTTGCGACTACACAGCTGAAGAACGCCAGAAATGCGCGCAGGGCTATTCTCATCATCTCCGATAGCCGTTCTCTGACATTCCGGTTTGACCAACTGGAGGCTATGGACGCTGCGGCACCACTGGATGTGCCAGTTTATGTGCTTAATCTATGGCAGCCTGTCCGAGATGGCTGGTATCCCTTCGGTCCCGCCTTGGCCAAGCTTACAGCTGGAGTAGCGTTTGATGTAGGCGGGGCAGATCAGGCGCGGTCGGTCGCCGAGAGAATTCGCATGGAGTTGCAGAATACTTACATCCTTCGATATCGATCTTCCAAAGCACCACAGGACGGGACTTACCGTCAGATACGCGTTGAAGTTCAACTTAATGGCCGCGCCATGCGGCTACCTGTGCGGCACCGCGCCGGTTATTACGCGAACAATCAATAAACCTGTTTGATTCGTACTTTCTTCTACTGCTCGCCAATGACCGTAAATACCGCTTTACCGGTCATCTATGGATCGACCTTGAGACCAACTGCCGACGCAAGCGCTCTCTGACGCGAATCGAAAGAGACGAATGATTCAAGTCGTAATAATTTTGCTGTTGCAACGTGGACGATATCGAGGCTCCGCGTGCCGTAGACCAAGGAGTGTTGTTCGCTGAATCGCGCTGCGAGCCGCAGCACGGAAGGCCACTTGACTGTCATTCGCACTAACCGCCCGCCTCGCAAGTCTCGTTCGACGTTCTTCCAGGCGGCGGTCGCCTCTGCGCCCGTCATCAGTTTGCGAAAGACTCCGAGCTTAAAGGCATTTCGAACTTCCAAAGCGTGCAATGACGTAAATGCGAATACTGTCCCGCTATCGGTCAAATATGCCTTGGCCTGAGAAGTATTGACGTCTGCGATGTAACACGAGACCAGAAAACTGTTATCGGCATAATGGCGTGGCTTCAGAACGAGTTTTCCTCACGCTCGAGCAGCACCAAATTTGGCAAGATACGATCACCAAAGATCCGTTTCGCCCGTGCCTCGATGTCGGGCCATTGGACGCGTTTGGTTTCCTTCCGTCGGGCAGGTAAAGAGCCCTCCTCAAGCGCCAGGATTGCCAGGAAAACTTTTTCCCTTTCGCGAGCAGGTAATGCCTTTACCCGTTTGATTAGTTCCGCAACGCTCATAGCGATACCGTAACGCTATTGGATTCGGAAGACAAGCCTGTGTCCAGGCGCGATCGACTAAGGCAGATCGCGCGTCAGGAATCGCGCGAATGCCACCCCGATGGCTGCCAGCGTAAACACTCCCAGGACCGCGAGAGGCCACGTCCCAAGATTGCCGTTCACGAGGATTTCGCGCGGATCGTAGTATGTATGAAAGGAGTACGGCCGCATGAACGCGGCCTTGTTCCACAGGGTTGCGATCACGTTGTCGAGGTAGGAAACGATCGCGATCAGCACTGCCAGGACCGCTACCCGGCCGCCTTCTCGGCCGAACGCAGAGCACGCCAGCGTCAGCGAGTAAAAGCTCATCTGCAGCAGCAGGAGATTTCCGCTCAGACGCAGCAGGCGGTCCCATGCAAACGGCTCAAGCCCGAACGCACGTTCGCCGACAACGGCTCCGAGCAGGCCGACAAGTACAACGAAGGCCATCGACATCAATGCGAACAGTACATGCGCTGCGAGGTAATTCACCCTCGACAGTGGCTGCGCGAGGATCAGTTCGATCGCGCCATTCTCGATTTCGCCGGCAATCGCGCGAGCTCCAAACGTGATCGCGATCGCGGTGATGAGCGCGTGTGTGACGGGATGGTTCCAGGTGAACGCGAGGACGCCCGCCGTCGATCCGCCCGGCATCGTTTGTTCGATGATGGCGCGAATGGCGGGCGGCGCGAACATCAGAAATCCCTCGAGTGTACGAGAGAGATCCAGGCTGGCAATGATTGCGGCTACCACGACCTGGAACACAAAGAGCAGAAGACCGCACGCCAGGAGAAAGGATCGGTGTTGGAGCGCCAGTCTGCGGATGATGTTAAGCATTCTGGTAGTAGCTCAGAAAAATGTCTTCGAGTTCGGGTTCAGGAAAAACCATATCGTCGATATCAACCTCAGCAAGCCTTCGCAGCAGCGGGTTGAGATCACCGCGCACCCATAACACGGCATCGTGGCCGTTTATTTCCGAGCGAGAGACACCGGGCAGGTCGGACAAGGGCGGAACCGTCCCTCGAAACTTCAGCGTCAGCTTGCGCACGACCTTGTTACGGAGATTGTCGATGGTCTCGAGAGCAACGATCTCGCCTTGCCTGAGGATCGCCACGCGGCGGCAGACCGCTTCGACTTCCGACAGCACATGAGATGAAAACAGCACCGACCGGCCGCGCTCCGCAAAGTCGAGCAGAATCCGGCGAAGCGACTGCTGGACCAGCGGGTCCAGCCCGTTTGATGGCTCATCCAGTAACAAAAGTGCCGGATCGTGCTGCATCGCCGCGATCAGCCCGATCTTTTGGCGTGTCCCGTGGGAAAGGAATTTCACGCGCCGCTGGAGCGTCGAGCCGTCGATCGCGAAGGCTTCCATCAATGATTTGCGCAGCAATGAAGGCGATGCGGGACGGAATCGCGCGAAAAAATCGAGGACGGCGATGCCCGTCATTTCGCCGTACAGGTGAAGATCGCCGGGCAGGAATCCAATGTTCTGCCGGGCAGACGCATTCGAAGCCGCCTTGCCGAACATGAGAGCTTCGCCAGCGCTCGGATAGACAAGCCCCAGCGCGATGCGAAGCGTGGTTGTTTTGCCGGCGCCGTTCGGGCCGAGATAGCCGAAGACTTCGCCGGGTTCAACGCTGAAGGTAATGCCGCGGAGTGCCGGGATGGTTCCGAACTGTTTCTTCAGGTTGCGGACTTCGAGGGGCTTTGGCGCAGACATGAATTGGCAAGTATAAGGAAAATGGGTTCGTAGCCAGGCGTCAATATGTTTCACGCACTCAATTGGTGCGGGCAGCGCTCTCCCACCGGGGGGCTTTGCACATAAAGTTCTCCCGAGAGGGCTTGTGACTGACCCCCTCGCTCGCTGCGCTCGCGTCTCCCCCTCACGAGGGGGAGAATAACTCTTGCGTTGCGGGAAGCTTAATCTCCCCCTTCGTAAGGGGGAGACGCCGCCGAAGGCGGCGAGGGGGTCAGTCACAAGCCCTCTTGCGGGAGAGGGCGGAAGCGAAGCGACGGTCACAACGAAAACATGGCGGCATGCCTGCCCTCACCCTGTCGCGCTACGCGCGACATCCCTCTCCCGGAGGGAGAGGGGCTACGACCCCATTTTCCCGAAGTGTTGCCAGCCGAGGGGCTTCAGAGGGGCTTCACTCACTCCGTCAGTCAACGTCAACTGATGCGTTGTGACGGACTCGACGATCTCACCAATGTGAGTCAGCTTTACTCCCTCCAGTTCACCTGGAAGTTCAGGAGCGACGATGATCAGTTCGTACTCTTCGCCGCCGTGCAGGACGTGATGCTCTTCGGCGCCTGGCCATGCCGGCAGGCGGTCTTTATAGATGCGCGCGGAGACTTTCGATTCTTCGAGGATGTGTGTCAGATCGCTCGAGAGGCCGTCGCTGACGTCGATCATCGCATGTGCTTTGTCTGCGATTGCGGCGCCGATCCTGTAACGCGATTCGGGATAGAGGTGACGCCTTACTGAAGGATCGTTCATCTGTCCTGCCTTCAGCCGCTCAAGCCCAAGAGCAGACGAGCCCAGAAAGCCCGAGACATAGATGCGGTCGCCCGGTCGGGCGCCCGCGCGACGAATGGCATGGCCGGAACGGACACGTCCGATCATGGACACGTCGATGAAGATCTGTTCCGACGACGCAGAGTCACCGCCGGCAAGCGCGATATCAAACGCACGGCAGGCATTCTCGACGCCTCTGAAGAATTCCTCGAACCATGACCACTCCAGAGGGCCCGGAGCAGACAGTGAAATTAGAAAGTGTGTGGCGACGCCGCCCATGGCCGCGACATCGCTCACGTTTGCGGCGATGGCTTTGTATGCGACGGAATCCGGCGGATGAAGATTGCGGAGGAAATGCGTGTTTTCCGCGACGAGATCGGCACAAAAGACCAGTGAATGCCCGGGCGGGAGATCGATGACGGCGGCATCATCGCCGATGCCGACGGGGAGAGACTCGGCCTTGCCGCCGAATCGCTCCCGGATTTTCCGGATCAGTCCTCCTTCGCCGAGGTCGTGAAGCTTCACACAGTAGCCTCAATACCTTTGCGAAGACGGCGCGGGCCGCGGATGATCTTGCCTGCTTTTTTCGTCTCGATCAGAGCGGCCTTGAAGACACTCTGAAGATCATCGACAAAAATGAACTTCATTTCCTTGCGTATCGTTTCGTTCACATCTTCAAGGTCGCGTTTGTTCAGCGAAGGCAGGATCACCGTATCGATCTTTGCGCGCCTCGCCGCCAGAACCTTCTCTTTGATGCCGCCGACCGGAAGAACTTCGCCACGCAGTGTGATCTCACCGGTCATAGCGATTTTCCGGTGAACGGGCTTTAGGGTCAGAAGCGAGAGGATTGCCGTCGCCATCGTCACGCCTGCGGAAGGTCCGTCTTTCGGAATCGCTCCTTCCGGCACGTGCACATGAATGTCGTTTTTGGGGAAGAAATCCTCAGGAAACCCGAATTCCTTCGCGTGCGAACGCAGGTAGCTGAGCGCGGCTTGCGCGGATTCCTTCATGACGTCGCCGAGTTGGCCGGTGAGCATCAAACCGCCGCGGCCCTTCATCGCCGTGGCTTCGACGAACAGGATGTCGCCGCCCACTGGAGTCCATGCGAGGCCTGTTGCCACGCCGATCTGGTCCCGCTTCAGCAATTCTTCCTGGATAATTTTCGGCCGGCCGAGGAACTGGTCGAGATTGTCCGTATGGATCTTGCGGACCTTCTTTTCACCCATGGCGATTTGCCTCGCGACCTTCCGGCAGACGGCCGCGATCTCGCGCTCCAGGTTTCGCAGCCCGGCTTCCTGTGTGTAGTTGTTGATAATGGCGCGGACTCCTTCATCGGTGAACTGGATCTGAGTTTTCTTCAGCCCGTGTTCCTCGATCTGCTTCGGAATGAGATGGCGCTTGGCGATTTCCAGCTTTTCTTCCGCGGTGTAGCCACTGAGCTGGATGATCTCCATGCGGTCGCGGAACGCCGGCTGGATGGTATCCAGCATATTGGCGGTCGTCACGAACATCACATTCGACAGATCGAACGGCACCCCGAGATAGTTGTCGCGGAACGCGAAATTCTGCTCCGGATCGAGCACTTCCAGCAATGCGGATGACGGATCGCCGCGGAAGTCCGCGCCGATCTTGTCCACCTCGTCCATCATGAAAACCGGATTGTTCGTTCCGGCCTGATGGATGCTCTGAATCACGCGTCCCGGCAACGCGCCGACGTAGGTGCGGCGGTGTCCGCGGATCTCCGCTTCGTCATGGACGCCGCCAAGACTCATACGGACGAATTTTCGTCCGAGAGCCCGGGCGATGGATTTCCCAAGCGATGTTTTACCCACGCCGGGAGGTCCGACAAAGCAAAGAATCGGACCCTTGGAATCCTTCTTCAGTTTCCGAACGGCGAGATGTTCGATGATGCGTTCCTTGATCTTTTCGAGGCCGTAATGATCTTCGTCGAGAATCTTCTGCGCCTTCTTCAGATCGAGATTATCTTTCGTTGATTTCGTCCACGGCAGCGACACCATCCAGTCGAGGTAATTCCGCAGTGTTGCCGTTTCAGCAGCGTCGGGATGCATGCGCTCCAGACGGCCGAGTTGCCGCTCTGCTTCTTCGGAAACTTCTTTCGGCATCTTTGCCTTCTTGAGTTTTTCCCGATACTGCTCGATCTCTTCCTGTAGTTCGTTGCCCTCGCCGAGTTCCTGCTGGATTGCTTTCATCTGTTGTCGCAGATAGAACTCGCGCTGGCTCTTGTCCATTTCGCCGCGAGCCTGCGTGTTGATGTCGTTTTGAATTTCGAGGACTTCGGTCTCTTTCGCCATCAATTGGTTCACGAGGCGGAGACGGTCGATCGGATCGATCAGTACGAGGACCTCCTGGGCCTTGTCCACTTTCAAATCGAGATTTGAAGCAACGAGGTCCGCGAGCCGTCCAGGGTCGTCGAGATTGGTGGCGATCGCAACCAGGTCCGGCGAAATATTCTTGCCGAGCGCGACCATCCTTTCGAGAGACGACTTCACGTTGCGCACAAGAGCTTCCAGTTCCGGCGTTGCCGCCGTTACCTGAGGCTCGGTTTTCGGCTGAACCTTCGCGGTCAGGTATGGATTCGATTCATCGAAGTACTCGACCTTCGCCCGCGAAAAACCCTGGACCAGGATGCGCACCCGGCCGTCAGGCATTTTGAGCATGCGCATGATCGTCGAAACGGTGCCGAAATCATGCAGATCCGCCGGCTTGGGATCGTCAATGTTGCCGTCTTTTTGTGACACGAGCAAGATCATCCGGTTTTCGGCCAGCGCCTGGTCGACGGCCTTTGCCGCCTGCTCGCGGTTCACGAAGAGCGGGACGATCATGTACGGAAACACGACCACATCCGGAAGAGGCAGCACCGGAAGCACGTCCGGGATCGTAATCTGTTGCTGTTCGGGCGCTTGTTCAGCTTTGACGAGTTCCATGGTCCTAATCTATATGTCGAGGGCAACGGATTGCACGAGGCTGTTTATCGGATCGGTATGGTTGTGACTTCCGGCTCACCGCGTTTGGGAAGGTGGATCTTCAACAGACCGTCCTTCAGTTCCGCCTGAGCCTTTGTGTGATCGATCGGGATGTTGACGCTGATCTCCCTGCGAAAATGGCCGTAAGCACGCTCGACACACAGATATGTCGCAACGCCCTGGGTGGAAGGACGCTGGCGTTTAAGGCCGGAGATGACCAGCACGCCCTCATTCCAGTTGAGTTGAATGTCGGATCGATCCACACCCGGCATTTCCACGAAGATCACGATCTCCTCGCTGCGCTCGCAAACATCAACCGTCGGGGACCACGTGGCACCCTGTCGCTGTTGCTCTTGATAGTCGAAGTACATGCGTTGTTACTCGCGAGTTTTTAACAGATCCTTCAACTCACTCATGAACTCCTGGACGTCCTTGAAGTCCAGATAAACGGACGCAAATCTAACGTAGGCGACTTTATCGAGATTTTTCAACTCATTCATGATGAGCTCGCCCAGCTTCGTGGTTGTCACCTCGCGCTCGCTGGAATCCTGAACCTGCACTTCAGCCTTGTCCGCGATGTTTTCGAGCTGGACCATGGACACCGGACGCTTTTCGCAGGCCTTCAGCACGCCCGTTAAAACTTTTTGCCGGTCGAATCGCTCGCGCCGGCCGTCCTTCTTGACGACCATGTACGGGATTTCATCGATGCGTTCGTAACTGGTAAAGCGACGCTTGCATTCCAGGCATTGCCGCCGCCGCCGGATCGCGTCGCCTTCCTTGCTTTCGCGGGAATCGACCACCTTGTCCTGAAGGTGGCCGCAGAAGGGACATTTCATATAGATGTTATTCCGCTGTTGCTGTCCTCAGATCCTTCAAAGACAGCCCGTGAGAGATCATGTATAAACCGCCGGCCAGAACCGTTGGAACGTAGCTCAAAATGCCGGCGAGCAGCGCCGTAGCGGTTGCCTGTTCCAGTGGCACGGCGAAAAATGTCGTCATGCAGAAGATATATGCGAGCTGAAAGCCGCCGCCAATTACCGGAATCTGGGCGATCGATCCGATCGCCACGCCGACCATGACCAGGGTCGCAGCAGCGATGGAAAATTGGAAATTCATGCCAAGCAACATGAACCAGAATTGAATCGCGATCGTTCCCCAGACCAGAGCCGAATGGGCGATGACCAGTCCGAAAGTCGTGCCGCGATCGAGAAACGACAGTCCTTCGCCGAAACTTTTAAGGAGTGCGCGAACTTTCTCAAACGGAACGAACCTCGTGATCCTTTCGATACGCGCGCGAAAAAAATACAGAAACACCATTGCCGTCACGGAGACGGCCGCGATTACCATCGCGCCGTTTTTCAGCGCAGCCACCGTCTCATCAGCGGCCGAAGGCAGTTCAACGAAAACCAGTGCAAGCCCGAACATCGCGATAACCATAAACAGGTCGAGGAAGCGCTCAACGATGACGGTCGCCAGCGAAGCCGTTAACGGAACCTGTTCCATTCTCGTCAGCCAGATCGGCCGCACCAGTTCGCCGGCGCGTCCCAGGAGGTAGATGGCCGAAAACCCCAAAATATTGCTGCTGATCAAAGGGCCCATTCGAACGTATTTAAGAGGAGTTAACAGGACCTGCCACCGTAATGCCCGGGCGACGTAAGTGAGCATCGTGGCGGCGATGGAAGCAGCCAGCCAAGCCGGCTGAACGTCCCGTAAACTCGTTAGAAACACGGACCAATCGAAATCGGATGCCCCGACCTTATATAAAAGGAAGGCTCCGATGGCCGCCAAACATAAGAAAAACAATGACTTCCGGCTCACGACTGCGCGATTATCTCAGAAAGGTAACAAGATTTTGAAACTTTTCTTCGCGCCACCTCGTTGATTCGAAATGAGGTAACGAAGTAGCGGAAGCGGACGGAGCCGAAACGCGTTGCAGACAACCGATGCGGAGCTGGTGAAAAGGTGCCTGGGCGGCGAACACGGTGCCTGGGAAGACGTAGTCCGGCAACACACGCAGCGGATCTATAACCTGGCCTACCGCTTCACCGGAAGATTTGATGAAGCCGAGGACCTGACTCAGGAAATATTCCTGAAGACGTTCCGGACACTCAATTCTTACCGGCCGGAATCGGGCGCGCTCGTGACATGGATGGTCCGGGTTGGCCGCAATCACATCATCGACCACTACCGGAAATTCAAAACCGAACGTACCCATACAGATTCACTCGAGGTCGAGTACGAAAAGGCCGAAGAGAATCCGGCGCGCTACGCGAGTCCGGCGGAGGCGCTTGAGCAGCGCGAGCTTTCGGAACGAGTTCATCAGGCTCTTCTGAAGGTTTCGGAGGACCTCCGCGAGGCGGTTATTTTGAGAGATCTTGAAGAGTTCACTTATGAGGAAATTGCGGATATGTTGAAGCTGCCTCTGGGCACAGTGAAGTCGAGGATCAATCGAGGAAGAGCCGAATTGGCACGAATAATCGGAAAAATGCGACCGTAGAAAGGTGACTTTTGCCGCCGTGCGCGGCAGCAGGGACCAGTTATGAACTGCACTCGTTGCGAAGCACTCATGTCGGACTACCTGGAAGGCACGATCAGCCGGGAAGACGGAAACGCCGTGAGCCTTCATCTGCAGACGTGCAGAGCGTGCAATGAGTTGCTGGCAGGCATTGCCGATGTCGTGAAATGGGGAAAGACTTTTCCTATCCACACCGCCCCGGTTTCGCTTTCGATGCGGATCGTCGCATGTACGAACTGCGAAGAACGCATGTCCGATTATCTCGAGGGTGCGCTGATCGCTGCCGACCGCAGTGTCGTGGAAGCGCACCTCGAATCATGCACCGCCTGCAGTGAACTGATGTCGGGTATGTCCGGCGTCGTGGAATGGGGAAAGAGTTTTCCCGCTCACGAACCTCCGGTGTGGCTCGCCCCGCGGATCATCGCCAACACGCCTCACGTCGCGCGAGAGAGCTGGGTCGATACGATCGCAGTCGCCTGGAAATGGCTTGTCGATCCGCGGACCGCGATGGGCGTTTTCACCGCCGTTTTGGTGTTGGGCTGGATGGGTAATGTGGCCGGGATCTCGCCGGACTGGGCCACGGTCGTCCGGAACCCTTCTTCCATCTACTATGAGGCGCAAGGCGCGGTAAACCGCGCCTACGACGAAGCAGTTCGCAGGTATTACCGTTCACCGATCGTGTCCGGCATCAGAAGCCGGATCGAACAGCTCAGGGAGATCTCTTAATGAATTGTTTTTATCACGCAGAAGCTCCGAACGTGGCGTTCTGCATTCATTGCGGGCGGGCGCTCTGCAATGAATGCGTCCGCAACGTGCGAGGGAGCGTTTACTGCGAACCGTGCCTCGGCGATCTCGTCGAAGGCAAAGCCCCGGGGGCGTCCTCGGGTAGCACGGGTTCAGGAACTGGTCCGAGCGCGGGCGCAACGACGTCGAACGGTCCTGTCCGGGCCCAGGCCCAGGTCGCGGGCACCAATCCCGGTCTGGCGTTCGCACTCGGCTTGATTCCAGGGGTTGGCGCCATCTATAACGGTGAATTCGTCAAAGCCGCTGTTCACGTATTGATTTTTGCGACGCTGGTTTCGTTGTCCGACGCTACCGAAGCCGCGCTCTTCCATCTTGCCGCCTTTGCATTCTTCTTTTACATGCCGTTCGAGGCTTACTACACGGCGAAGAAAAGATTACTGGGCGCTCAGGGGATCATGCTGGAGACACCCATCGACAGACTGCAGCAGCAACTCGGAACAATTCGTGATCGCGAGCTCTGGGGAGGCGTCGCGCTCATTGTCGTCGGAGGAATCTACCTTCTGTCAAATCTCGATTTCTTCGATTTGCATCGTGTTGCGCGGCTTTGGCCTGTAGTGCTGGTGGTACTCGGTGTGTGGCTTCTGAAGAAGCATCAAGAAAGGCCGTCATAAATGCTGGGTCCAGTTTTATTAATCGTCATCGGCGTTCTGTTCCTGCTGAACAACATGTTTCCCGGATTCCGATTCGGGAAGATGTGGCCGGTCATTCTGATCGTCATCGGCCTGGCAAAGGTGTTTGAGTATTTCCAGGCAAACCCGCCAGGCACACCAGGGGCGGAAGAAAGGAAGGAGGGCGAATGAGTACCGTCGTTCGTCGCAGCGCAGGAGCGATTTTCTGGGGTCTCACGCTCGTCACCCTTGGAGCGCTGCTGCTCGCGCACAATCTTGGGTACCCCATTACAATCTGGCGCCACATCGTGCGCTATTGGCCGGCGCTGCTCATTGCCTGGGGCCTGCTGAAGTTCGTCGACTTTTACCGGTTCCGCCGCGTCGGAGACAACCGGCCGCTGTTTTCAGGCGGCGAAGTCGCTCTGCTCATTCTGGTGATCTTTGCCGGGAGCGCGATTACGACGGCCGCGAATGTGAGTCCCGAGATCGGGCACATCTTTGAAATCGGCGACATCGACCTGTGGGACATCACGGGCGACAGCTACACTTATGAGCAGCGTGTCGAACAGCAGGATGTACGGGCCGGATCGGACATCGAGATCGTGAACTGGTACGGGAACATCGAGGTTCGTCCCGCGGACACCGACCGGATTGTTGTGGAGGTCGTGAAGACGCTGCGCGCTTCCGATCGCAGCGAGGCCGACCGGATGGACCGGGACTTCGTGTTTTCGATCAAGGATTCCGGATCGCGCTACACCGTCATGTCCAATCGCGACGAGTTCGGATCCGCCGGCAGTTTCCGCCAGCGATACAAGAGTTCATTAATGGTTCAGGTGCCGAAGCGCTCCGCGTTGAAACTCCAGAACCGGAACGGCAGGATATTCCTGCAGGATCTCACCGGCAGCCAGAGCGTCGTGAACCGCTACGGCGACATCGAAATCCGCAACATTACGGGAGCGGTGCAGATCGAGAATCGGAACGGGACCGTTACCGTGATGGATGTTACCGAAGGTCTGACAATCACGAATCGGTACGCGAACACGACCGTCAAGAACATCGGCGGCGAACTTCGCATCGAGACCAGAAACGGTTCGGTCGACATCGAAGACGTGAAAGGTAATGCGTCAATCGAGAATGCGTATGCTCCGATCAACGCGCGTAACGTGGAAGGCAACGTTACGATCAGCGGCCGCAACAACTCCGTGGAGCTGGAACATATCCAGGGAGACATCCGCTCGGACAGTTCGTATCAGAACGTGAACATCACGGACGCCCGTGGCGCGGTCACTGTGACGAGCCGCAACGGCGATCTGCGTCTGACGCTGGATCGTCCGCCTCAGAAGGACATCGAGATCACCTCGCGCTACGGGACAGTCGTATTGGAATTACCGTCAAGTTCGGCATTCAGTGTGGAAGCGCGCACGGAGTACGGCAACGTCTATTCGGACTTTGACGGAATCCGCGTCATCGATTCCAGGCGTGAAAAGTCGCTTAGCGGCGAGACGGGTCAGGGTGGGCCGAGGATCGCGGTTACGCTGAGGAACGGAGACATTCGTCTCGAGAAGAGAGGCTGAGGCATATGTTTTGCACACAATGTGGAAACGAAGTCGAGCAGCACGCCAGGTTCTGCAGCAAGTGCGGACAAGACACGACCATTTCCGCCGCCGTAATTTCGCCCGCGTCTGCTCCGGTTGTGAAAAAGGTCGATCGTGACATGGGCTTGCACATCAACATTTTGGGCTGGCTGCTTATCGGAAGCGGCATCCTGACGGGCATTGGCGGGATGATCGTCATGTTTGCGAGCGAGATCGTGCAACGCCTGCCCGCCGATATCCAGCGCGAGATGGGCCCGGGAATTCAGCCGTTCATCGTATGGGTCACGTCGATCGTGGGGCTGGGGATCATCGCCCTTGCGGCCGCTACCGCCGGCGCCGGAGTCGGGCTGCTTCAGTATCGAAGCTGGGCACGCGTGTTCGCCATTATCGTCGCCGTCATGCTTCTGTTCAGTTTTCCGATCGGTACAGCCGTTGCTGTGTACGCGTTCTGGGTCCTCTTCTCAAAGGAAGGAGAGGAGTACTACAACGCCCGCTCCGAAAGTACAATGACGGCGAGTGGCACGTCCTAATCGCATCTACCTCATCGGATTCATGGGCGCCGGCAAAAGCACCATCGGCCGGCGCCTTGCCAAAAAGCTCGGTTGGAAGTTCATCGATCTGGACGAGGAAATCGAGCGCCGCGAAAAGCGGACCATCGCGGAGATCTTCAGCAAGGACGGCGAGCCCCACTTCAGGAACCTCGAACGACTCTGCCTCAAAGATGTGTCTGCGTTTTCCAAAACCGTCATCGCTCTCGGCGGCGGCGCGTTCATCGATCCCGAAAACCGGGCGATCGCGGAAGAGACAGGCCTCACAGTCTGGTTGAAAGCTTCTTTCTCACAACTCACCGGCCGTGTGAAAATTGACGGCACGCGGCCGAATTTCGCGGACAAGGCTAAAGCGGAGCAACTGTATCAAACACGCCAGCCGTCTTACGCGCTCGCAAAGCTCCACGTTTCCACCGACCAGGGAACGCCCGACTCAGCCGCGGATGAAATCATCGGAGAAGTTAGAAAACTATGAGCCTTCTAATGTCGTTTCTGCTTCTGCTGGCCCCGGTCAAGGTTGAACAGGGAAAGTTCAACATCACGAAGGACGGCAAACGCATCGGCACCGAAGAATTCGCCGTCACGATGAATGGCACGCATTACGTGATCGATGGAAAAGCGACTATCGGACCAGTCACGATAACCAGCCGACTTGAAGTCAACGAGAAGCTGATCCCGGTTTCTTACGAAGTGTCGAATATCGAAGGCAAGATCAAGGTCACTGTCGCTATGCCGATTAGCGAATTGCAGACGATCGTCGGTAAGGAAACTTCGTCCGCCGACTTCCGGTTCCCCGACGGCGGTGTCATCCTCGACAACAACCTGTTCCATCACTACCTCATTCTTCTCTACAGAGCCCATGGCGGACAGACGAGCTTGCCCGTGTTCGTTCCCCAGGATATGAGCATCGGTTCCGCCACCGTCCGCACTACGGGTCCGAGGACATATGACCTCGAGATCGGGGACGTGAAGATGCAGGCAACCACGGATGCAGACGGCAGGATGCTCAAGCTGACGGTGCCGGCGGCGAATGTGGTTATCGAGCGGTAGTCGCGGGGAAGTCGCGGAAACATCGGCATTCAGCAATCGCTGCCATGAAAACCCGTTACGACGCCTCTGATCCCACGATCTTGGGACGTACGTCATAACCCATGGAACGGAGTC
>Ga0137433_1000323_pt1 | contig 27221 bp, 15 predicted proteins | sample EasRivERMZT840_2_FD_102335 | JGI IMG/M metagenome (GOLD analysis project Ga0137433, IMG submission 102335) | Soil microbial communities from meander-bound floodplain in the East River, Colorado, USA - East River MetaG ERMZT840_2 | ecosystem: Environmental > Terrestrial > Soil > Floodplain ...
ACACCGAGGACGCCGAGGCGCCCGGATGGCAAGGAGCGAAGAGGGCGCATGTCTTTTACATGTAACCGATGAGCGACGCAGCCAGCCGGGATGCATCGGCGTCCGAATGTAACAGGATTTCGGGTACGGGACACTAACTCCCGCCCTTGCTCGCGGCCGCGCTTCGCGGCGGGCCGCCGCCGCGGGAACGCCCCTTGCGTGACATCCCCTTGATCAGCGACTCATCCGGACCGATCACCTGCAGGATCGTCTGACGCCCCGTGCGCCGCGGTGCGCAGCACGCGCGCCGGTTCGTGAAGCTGGCCACTCCGATGTCGATGGTCTTGTTGTACACGCACAGAGGCCACAGCAGGCATACCGCCGGCTTGAGCGCGTAGGGATTGGCGAGTTTCTCCTCGCCGACAACCTGCAGCGCGCAGCGCCCGTCCTTCCTGAAGAAGACGCACCGGCCGTCGATCACCGACGTGGTCAGCGTGCGTCCCGCGGTGAAGTCGTCGTCGACGCTGACGCGCTTGCTGAACCAGCGCTCGGGGCGTCGCCGCAGCCGGCTGGTCATGAACCCCTCGACTGTGCTCCTGCGCGCGAGGATGGCGTTGCGCTCGCGGATGGTGAGGGTGGTCCCGTGGCCGCAGCAGGAGCCGTCGCAGTTGCGCACCGAAGCGCGCGGCTCGTAGAGCCTGGCCGTCACGCGCGGGTGGATGCGCAGGACGTTGAGTCCCAGGTGCTTCTTCAGAACGGTGAACAGTCGGCTTCTATTCATGAGGGCGGTATCTCCTATCCAACCAGCACGCGGCGGCGCGTGTTGGACGGGACGCGTTCATCCGGTGTCAGGATCCCCTGCAGGTTGAGCGGATCGGCCGCGTGGAGCTGGCGCGGCTCCGGGCGCCTGCCGCGCGTGGCGCGGAGCATCTCGACGGCGTGGGGGAGCGCGTACTGCTCGCCGGCGAAGCGCGCGACGAATCGCCCGCCGCGCACCTCCCCCCGCAGCTCCATGGCGCGCAGTGCGACGACCACGCTGCGCCACGCCACGGGGATCTTCTCGCGCAGGAGCACGCGCCTGAAGACGACGCCGTAGCGTCGCAGGAGCTGCCGGGCGACGAAGAAGGCGCGTGGGTCATCCCGGGACCCCGCGAGATCGCCGGCGACAGATGCGATCTCTCCGGCGCCGGGACGCCGCACGAGGCTCCATCGTCCCGGGGGGACGCGGTGCGGACCGCGACGCTTCTCTGAAGGGCGCAGCAGCCAGCGCAGCCCCTCGAAGGAGTCGCACGTCACCTGCCCTCGTCCGACGAGCTCTGCCAGCCCCATCTCGACGTGGTCGGGGAGGAGCCGGGCTTCCCGCTCGAGCTCCGCCGCGAATGAGGCGCCGCGCCGCTCCAGCATCTCCGCGACCACGCGCGCATGGCTCGAGCCTGTCGCATCCTCCGTCTCCGGGAGGGGCGCCATGGAGAGCCATGTCTCCAGGTCGCCGCGCGGCAGGATGCAGATCGGGGTGGAGCGGATCGGCGCCCCCGCCGATCCCCAGAGACGCGTCCAGACGATCTCGCCGGAGAGGGCGAGCTGGTCGAGCCACTCCGGCTTGTAGTGATGGACGCGCGCGGGGAGGATGCTGTTCTCCCAGGCCGCCGCGGGGATCTCGAATCCCGAGAGCTGCCCGAGCGCCTCGGCGACGCCGCGGGAGCCCTCCATCATGCAGTCAGCGCCCGCGTGGTGCCAGACCGTCAGGAAACGCCAGAAGTCGGCGGCGCTGACCGGCTCGATCGCGCTGCGCAGACGATCGAGCGTGTCGCGATGGATACGCGCCAGGAGCCGCCGATCGCACCATGCCGTGCGCCCCTCGAGCCGGCAGCGCATCGCCACCCCCTGCTGCTCGAGACGCTGGATCGTTCCCGGCTCATCCTCCTCCAGGCGGGGCCCCTGGCCTTCCGTGAAAACCGGTCCCAGCGCCTCGAGACGCCCGCGGAGGATGGCGACGGGGTCGCGCGAAGCCTCCGCGGCGAACCATCGATCCCCCTCGCGGACGACGCGATGGGCCTGGGCAAGGGACGCGAGCCACTCTCCCCATCCCGAAAGGTGCGCCTCGTCGTGCTTGACGTATCCCATCCAGAGCATGGCCTCGTGCACCTCCTCGGCGCTCTCGGGCTGCGGCCACGCCTCCTCGCGCACGCGCGCGACCGCCGCCGGGTCGAGGGCTCCGAGAGTGTCGGCGTCACGGGGGTCGAGGCCGCGCCGGGAGGCCACCGCCTGCGTCCTGCGCTCCTCGAGCGGGGCGTCGTCCAGGAAGGCGTAGGGCATGGCGTTGAGGATACCGGCCGCGAACGCCGAGGGCTCCGGTGTGTCGATGGCGTGCCTCGCGATGCGCCCGTCGCGGAGTCCGTGCAGCACCTCGATCAGCCCGTCCACGTCCATCGCCTCGGTGAGGCAGTCCTCGAGGGTCTGCCTCACGATCGGGTGATCCCACGGGATCGGCAGGTCCCCCGGCGGCAGCGTCTCGCCGCAGGCCATGACGGCCGGGAAAGCCCCCACCAGCGCGTCGTCGGCCCGCATCCGCAGCAGGGGAGCCGGCACGCGCCGGCCGCCGTTTGCGGTGCGGGGGACCATCAGGGATCGCGTGACGTTCCACCGCCAGCGGGTCGTGAAGAGAGGCGTGGGGAGGACGGCCTGGACGAGCAGATCGCGCACCGTCTCGGGAGCGAGGTAGTCGAAGACTTCCGGCAGCGGGAAGCTGTGCTGGGGACCCAGCGAGAGGAGGAGCGCCTCTTCGTTGGCGGCGGCCTGCAGCTCGAAGCCGAAGTGACGGCAGAATCGCTTCCTGAGGGCGAGCCCCCACGCGCGGTTGATGCGACCGCCGAACGGGGAGTGGACGATCATCTGCGAGCCCCCCGATTCATCGAAGAAGCGCTCGATGACGACCCTGCGGCACGTCGGCATGGCCCCCAGGACTCCGACCCCCTCGGTCAGGTACGCGTCGATCTGCGCCACGGCCGGCTCGGGGAGCCCCGGCATGGCCAGCGCCTGCGCCCCCTGGCCGGCGGCATCCCTCACCTGGGTGACCGCATCGGAGAGCTCGCGCGATCGGGCGCGGGCTTCGCCGAGCCAGAAGGGGATCGTCGGGGGAGCGCCGCGGGCGTCGGAGACCCTGACGATCCCCGGCTCCACGCGGAGGATCTGCCACGAGGCGTTGCCGAGCTGGAAGATGTCCCCGGCGCTCGACTCCACCGCGAAGTCCTCGTGGATCGTCCCCACGAGCGTCCCCTCGGGCTCCAGCAGCACGCGGTAATCGGCCGTGTCGGGGATCGCGCCTCCCGAGGTCAGCGCCGTGAGCCTCGCCCGGCGGGTCGCCATCAGGCGTCGGCCCACGCCATCCCTGTGGAGGAGCGCCCGGCGCCCTGCGGTGTGCAGCGCGACGACGGCGTCGAAGTCCGCGCGCGTCAGATCGCGGTAGGGCCAGGCGCGGCGCAGGGTCTCATAGAGATCGTCTTCGTCCCACGTCCCGGCGACGCACGCGGCGACGATCTGCTGCGCGAGGATGTCGAGCGACGCGGAGGGGCTCGCGGTGATGTCGAGGTCTCCGCGATGGATGGCGGAAAGCGAGGCGGCGGCGCAGACCAGCTCGTCGCGCGTCAGCGGCATGATGCGGCCGCGGGGGGTGCGCGAGAGGGCGTGGCCGGCGCGTCCGACGCGCTGCAGCAGCACGGCGATCGAGGAGGTCGCGCCCACCTGGATGACGAGGTCGACGTCCCCTACGTCGATGCCCAGCTCGAGCGACGCGGTGGCCACCAGGGCGCGCAGGCGCCCCGCCTTGAGCCGCCGCTCCGCGTCGAGCCGGCGCTCTCGGGAGAGGCTCCCATGATGGCTGGTCACCTGCTCTTCGCCGAGAAGGGTCGTCAGCCTCGCGGCGATCCTCTCGGCCATCTTCCTGGTGTTGACGAAAACGAGGGTCGTGCGGTGCTCCCCGATGAGCTGCGCCATCCTGCCGTAGATCTCCTCCCACGTCTCGTGGGAGCAGACCGCCCCGAGGGGGGACGCGGGGACCTCCACCGCCAGATCGATGTCGCGTCGATGGCCCGCATCGACGATCGCGCACACGCGATCGACGCCGCAGAGCAGGCTCCCCACCCGATCGAGGGGGCGCTGCGTGGCGGAGAGGCCGATCCGCTGCGGCGCCTCCCCCGCGAGCGCCTCGAGACGCTCGAGGGAGAGCGCGAGGTGCGCCCCCCGTTTGTCCGCCGCCAGCGCGTGGATTTCGTCGACGATGACGGTGCGCACCGTCCTGAGCATCGACCGGCCTCCCGCGCTCGTGAGAAGGATGTAGAGCGACTCGGGGGTGGTCACCAGAATGTGAGGGGGCTTCCGGCGCATCGCGTTGCGCGCGTTCGCAGGGGTGTCTCCCGAGCGGACCAGGACCTCCACGGCGGGGAGGGAAGGGTCACGCTCACGCAGGGCGGCGAGAGGCCCCTGGAGGTTGAGCTGCACGTCGTTGCCGAGGGCCTTGAGGGGCGAGATGTAGAGGACCTGTGTGGTCCTCTCGAGCGCGTCCCCTTGTCGCAGGAGGCCGTCGAGGGCCCACAGGAACGCCGCCAGGGTCTTCCCCGTGCCCGTGGGGGCCGCGATCAGGGTGTTGCGCCCCTCGCGGATCATGGGCCAGCCGAGACGCTGTGGCGCTGACGGAGCGCCTACTTTCTCGGTGAACCAGCTCCGGATCGATGGGTGGAACGCAGTGAGCGGCATCCCTCCCAGTATAAAACGGGATGCGATCGGCGGCGCTAGAGGATCCGCGTCAGCTCGGGTTGACCTGCAGGTTCGTCGGTGGTGCGGGGGGCTGGACGTCCACGACACCACCGGTGTACTCGATGTGCAGCAGCGGCGCTCCCGCGTTGCTTCCTTCGAAGGATTCCGCGGTGCGCTTTCCCGAGCCGCTGAACAGCAGGGTGAGCGCGCTGCCGGGGGCCCACGCCGGACGCGAGACGATCTCCTGGATGATCGCCGCGAGATTGGGTGTGCGCTGGTTCAGCCCGGCCTCGCCCGCGCTCCATGCGGCGGGGGACCACGGGACGGACGCCGACGTACGCACGCGGCTCGAGATGTTGTCCGTGGTCGCGCTGAAGGCCACCGAGGAGTTCGTGTCTTCACCCTCGATGGTGAGCGCCGTGGCACCTGACTGGCTCTCGTCGGCGAGGAACTGCACCCAGGCGGAGATGATCACGGCTCCCTGCGGAACGTTGAGCGATGGGAAGCGGACCGCGACGAGCGCCTGCGGAGGATCGCCCGAGTCCACGAGCAAGTCGAGGTCGGGGTTCTGCACGACGTTCCCGCCGCTATCCTCCTCGGCGTCGTCGTTGCCGTTGGCGACTCGCACCTCGGCCGCGATCACGCCTCCAGGGAGAGTCACGGTGATGACGCGGGTCGCCGGCGTTGGGTCGGCCACCCCCTGGCTGTCGCGCACCGTGAAGGTCACCGTGTAGACCCCCGCGGTCGTGAAGAGGATGCCGCCCGGGTTCTGGACGGTGGCATTGGGGGCGGCTCCACCGAACGTCCAGAGGTAGGTCAGCGGCGTGTGGCCGTCCGGGTCGGTGCCGCTCCCCGTGAAGGTCACGCTGTCCCCCGCCTGGACGGTGAGGTTGGCCGAGGGGGTGGTGATGGTCCCCGACGGCGGCGTGTTGGGGGTCGAGACGGTCACGCTCACCGAAGCGGAGGTCGTCGTGTTCCCCGCGGCGTCGCGCGCGATGGCGGTCAGGATGTGCGTGCCGGTGCCGCTCGCGGGGGCGTTCCATGAGATCGACCAGGGAGACGCGGTGTCTTCCGGGCCGATGTCGGTTCCGTCGACGCGGAAGCGAACGCCCGCCACGCCGATGTTGTCGGATGCGTTGGCCGTGACGGTCGTCGTCGCCGTGATCGTGGAACCGGCCGTTGGCGCCGTGATCGACACGGTCGGAGGCGCGGCATCGATGTTGCTGACGGTGACGTTCACGGGCGAAGACGTTGTCTGGTTGCCGCCGTTGTCGTAGGCCACGGCCGTGAGAGTGCGCGTCCCGTTGGGGACCGCCGTCGTGTTCCATGAGATCGAGTAGGGGGCCGTCGTGTCCTCGGAGCCGATCGGCGCGCCATTCAGCATGAAGGCCACGCCGCGCAGGCCCTTGTCGTCGCTGGCGGTTGCTGCGACCGTCACCGTGCCCGAGACCGTGGCGCCGGGTGACGGAGAGGTGAGGAGCACGGTTGGCGGAATCGAGTCGTCGACCACGACGGCATTGGGGACGAAGGGGAAGACGTTAAGCTCGCTTGCGGGGGTGCCGAAGGGGAATGCCCCGATGTCGCGCGAGTTTCTCGTGTCGGGAAGGATGCCGACGGTGGGGTGCGAGGGGATGACGATCCCCGCGCCGCGCGCCGGACTGTCCGAGGCAAGGAGGAAGTCGGATGGTTTCCAGCTCTCGGAGACGGCGTTGATCGCCCACTCGGTGGCCGTCTGATTGGTGAACGTCGGATTGAAGCCGAGGAATTTCGGGTTCGTCCCGCGACGGGGCGTGTCCCCGATGCCGCTCGCCTCGAGCCCCGTGGCCGCGTTGAGCGCGTCCACCGTCTGGTAGCCCATCACCAGATTCTCGGTGTCGACGGTGTTCATCTTCCAGTAGAGGTTCCCGTCGATCACGGTCCCGGTGCCCCTCCGGAGCGTCTCCTCGATCCTCCCGTTGACGAAGACCAGGATGTTGTTGGCGACGCGGATGTAGTCGGGATACTTGGGGGTGATGTTGAGCCCGTTGCCGCTGCCGCTGCTGTGCATGACGATGGTGTTGTGGTAGAAGTGGGTGTTCTGCGTGGTGTAGCTGCCCCCCTGGTCCATCTTGAACATGTAGTCGAAGTCGAAACGCTCCCCACCGTTCCACCCCTCGATGCCGGGCGCGCGGTTGATGAAGGGCTTGCGCAGAAAAACGATGACGTTGCGGTAGACGAGAAGCGGCCCCTCGTAGGACGCCGTGTCCTGGCCCGGTGCCACCGCGATGAGGGAGTTGCCGATGTAGTTCTCGAAGATCTCGATGTGACCGACGTTGGTCGTCCCCTCGAGCTCGAAGGCATCGTCGTGGAAGTCCTCGATGCGGTTGTGGTGCACGAAGAGGTTGTACTCGTCGTCATCCACGCCGATCCCGTCATGGCCGCCGCGGATGTGATTGTGATCGAGGGTCACGTCGTGGGAGCCGCCGTCCATCAGGATCATGCAGCCGCGATGGATGTCCGCGGGCGCCGGCGAGCTCTTCGCGTCGCTCCACGAGATCCAGTTCGGCACGTCCCCGTAGACGCGGGAGTTCCTGACGATGATGTTGTTGGCATTCGCCCCCTGGAACTTGAACGCGCTGTCTCCCGTCCAGACCGTCATGCCGTCGAACGTGACGTGGTGCGAGGTGACGAGGATCGTCCTGCTCGCCTGGTGCACGGTGAGGTCGCGGAAGGTCAGATAGTTGCCGCTCACGTTCAGCGTCGTGGACGCGCCTGACATGATGATCGAGTAGTTCCGCGGATCGGCGTTCTCGGTGGCGAAGACGGTGCCGTAGCGCGCCTCGTAGGCGCGCATCTCGGCGGTCTTCGCGAGCCTGATGTGGACGCGCCCGGAGGAGGGGAAGGTTCCCGGACCGATGTAGAAGACCGAGGAGCTGCCGCTGTAGACGTCCGTGGTGGCGCGGAAGGGGGAGGCAGACTTGTAGATGTTGAGACCGACGCGCCCCCTCGCGTAGTTCGGGATGCCGTCGATGTAGGTGTAGAGGTTGCCGCCGGAATAGCTCTGAACCGAGCGCCATTCGCCCAGCGCGGCGTCCACCAGCTCCCAGTCGTTGTTGCCGGGGGTCCGGAACATCTGAGGGCCCGAATCGATGATGCCGCGCTCTCCGGGGTAGGAGCGGACGGTGATCGGGGCTGACGCGGTCCCGCTCACCGAGGCGCTGACCTGCTCGAAGTAGGTTCCCCCGCGGACGTAGAGGGTGTCCCCCGCAGCCAGGTGGTCCACGGCATAGTCGATGTTGCGCCAGGGCGCGGTGATGGTCCCCGCGTTGCTGTTGCTCCCCGTCAGGGCGACGTAGCGCTCCGCGGCCTCGAGCGCGCTGGCGCTCCCCGCCAGCAGGATCGCAGCGCCAAGCGCCGCGCAGGCCCCTCGAGTCCGGCTCGCCGTCATGCAGGCTCCTTGAGGAATCGGTTGTGCCTGACCCACGGTCCCATTGCGGAAGGACGGTGGATCGTTCCATGGCCTGCGGGGGGTGGCCTCAGCTACGTGGTGCGGCGGGGTCACCGGGGGCGGGTGTTGTGAGTTTTCGGACCTTCCGCGGTGTCTCGTCCGTTGTTACGAATTCCGACGAGCGCGGGGAAATATACAGCAAGGGACGATCAAGTCAAGGTTTTACCCGATATAGATGTCCGGATGTTAATGCAGAGTGCCCAATCGGCCGTCGGCCTTGTCGTGCGAAGGACGCCGCTCCCGAAAGGCCAATGCCCTTCGGGAGCGGGACTTCTAGGCCGCGGAGACCGGGCGCAGAGGGACCGGTGCCGGTGACGGCGCAGCGGTCCGGCTCTCGGGCTGATAGAGCTGGGGGATGCGACGCTGCCTCAGATGAGGCTGACCGACCGTGCTGAGGGTCTTGTGGTTGCTGTACCTCATCGCGCGATAGTCTTCGACCAGGCCGCTGCGAACCGCCTCGAGAACCTCGCGGATCCCGGACTCCACGCTGACGCGGCAGGAGAAGCCGATCTGGCTCTGGATCTTGTCGAAGGACACCTTGTAGTTCCTCTTGTCCTGGTCCGAGCCGTTGCTGATGAGGCGCGACTCAGGCGCCAGCCGCTGTACCATCTCGCCAATCTGCTGGATGGTGTGATTGTTGGCGTCCGTGCCGACGTTGAAGATCTGACCCGTGACGTCCTTGATGGGGGCGTCCAGGCAGCGGACCATCGCGCGGGCCACGTCGGAGACGTGGACGAAGGGCCGCCACTGGTCGCCCCCGAAGACCGTGAACTCTCCCTCCGCCGCGGCTTTGGCTGCCAGCAGGTTCACGACGAGGTCGAACCGCGGGCGCCAGGAATATCCGAACACGGTGGCCAGCCTCAGGATGACCGGGTGGAAGTCGCCGTCGCTCATATCGAGCAACGCGCGCTCGCACCCGATCTTGGCGCGCGCGTAGATGGAGACAGGATTCAGGCCGGACCGCTCGTTGAGCACACCGTCCGCGGCGCCGTAGACGCTGCACGACGAGGCATAGATGAAGCGCTTCACGCCGTACCCGCGGGCGGCCTCGGCGAGCATCTTGGTGGCCGCGAGGTTGATCTCGAGGGTCAGGTCCTCGTCGAGGGAGCACGCCGGGTCGCCGACCAGCTCCCCGAGGTGCACCACGGCATCCACGCCGAGCATGGCGCGGAACACCGCGCCGATGTCACGCGAGTCTCCGACCATCAGCTCGAAGCGCGGATCGTCCTCGAGCTGCGTGATCGACTCCTTCCCGTAGAGGAGCATGTCCATGACCCGGACCTTGTAGCCCTGATCGAGGAGCTGCCGGCAGAGAGTCGAGCCGATGTAGCCCGCGCCGCCGATCACCAGGACCCGGCGGATCGGGCCGCGCCGGTTGCTCTCGGGGCTGAGCGGTTTCTCGCGCTCGAGGACCACGCGCCAGACCCCGGCCCAGAGGCGTGCGCCGAGCGTCGTGAGCAGGGTGAGCAGCCACCCCAGGGCCATGGCCACCCGGGGCGTCGGCTCGATCCAGTCCCGGGCGAGGCTCACGTACTGGATGAATCCGAACAGGACGTAGGTCAGGCTGACGGCCTGCAGGATGATGAGGGGCTTCATGTTGCCGCGGTAGAACGCCCCGCCCGTGGGAATGCCGCTCGCCGCGAACACGACGATCGTCAGCGCGGACAGAAGCAGCCAGTGCGACGAGTAGAGCTGAAAGGCTGCATCGAGCTGCTCGCCGGCACTATTCGCCTTGCCGCGGGAGATTTCCAGCAGGAGACGAGCGATCAACGCCGTGGCGTAGCAGGCGTTCACCAGGATAAGGTCTGTGAGAACGCGCGCGAAAACTTCGAAGCTCGCGTACCGCCTGAGAGATCCCTTCATTACAGACAACCCTGCCCCATTCATTAGAGACAATCCCGCCCTTCCCGCACGCGGCGCACGCGTGCACGAATACCCCTTGAAGACACTGGCACGATTGCCAGCGACTCCGAAACCACTTGGTTGGTCGTGTCCTTATCGCAGCAATGGCAAGGAGTTCATGTGTGTCGGCTCATGTACACTGAACCCCGAATTCTGTCAATGCTGATCGAGCCGTAACGCGGACGCTTCCCCCATCTGTGGTACGCGATAAACTGCGTAATACTGTGGCGCAAGCTGAAAGTACCCCCATGCCCCTGGTGGTGTCAAGAGATTTGTCATGATCTTCATGCGAATCAAGCGGGTAGAGTCAGCGCCCCGCGCGACGTTCGCTCCCACCTTACCGCCGGGCCGCGCGCACCCACAATGGGTCGAATCCCCTAAAGCAGACACCGCACATGCCCCATGAAAGTGATACTTCGGTTAGTTCATATTGTTTCGCCGGGAGTGTCCCCTCATGTTCATTTTGGCGTGGTTTTGCACCGGCGCAGGGCTCGGAGTAAGTTGAGCCCCCGACGGAGCAAGTCCGTCGCGGCCCTGACGGGATCATGACACCCTCGACTTCGGACATTGTCGACCTCGCGATCATCGGTGGGGGGATTGTCGGACTCTCCACCGCGATGGAGTGCTCCAGGCGCTGGCCGGGCCGGCGCGTGCTCGTCCTCGAGAAGGAACCGGTCGTCGCCTCCCACCAGAGCTCCCACAACAGCGGCGTGATTCACTCTGGCATCTACTACAAGCCGGGGTCGCTCAAGGCGAAGGCGTGTGTTGCGGGGGCCGCCGCCATGCTGGCGTTCTGCCGCGAGCAGGGGATTCCGCACAAAGTCTGCGGCAAGGTCATCGTCGCGACCACGTCGGAAGAGATCCCGGCTCTCGAGGAGCTGCACCGTCGCGGCAGAGAGAACGGCGTGCCGGGGCTCGAAGTGATGGATGCTCAGCGGTTGAAGGAGGTCGAGCCTCACGGCCGGGGAGTGAGGGCGCTGCGCGTCGCCTCGACCGGGATCACCGACTATGCGATGGTGGCGCGCCGCTTCGCGGCGCTGGCCTCGGATGCGGGAGCGGTCATCCGCACAGGGGTCCGGGTCACGTCACTCGCGCGGCGCTCTGCTGAGACAATCATCGAATCGACCGCGGGGGTTTTCCGCGCGCGGCTCGCCGTGAACTGCGCCGGGCTGCACAGCGACGCCATCGCGCGTCTGGCCGGCGAGCGGACCGGCGCGATCATCGTCCCGTTCCGCGGCGAGTACTACGACCTCAAGCCGGAGAGCCGGCGGCTGGTGCATGGGCTCATCTATCCCGTGCCCGATCCGCGCTTCCCGTTCCTCGGCGTGCACTTCACGCGCCGCGTGGACGGCGGGGTGGAGGCTGGCCCGAACGCGGTGCTGGCGCTGAAGCGGGAGGGGTATCGTCGGTCGGACTTCGATCTGGGGGACGTGCTCGCGACCGCGCGTTTCGCGGGCTTCTGGAAGATGGCGCGGCGCCACTGGCGGACGGGTATCTCCGAGGTGCGCAGGTCGTTCAGCCGCGCGGTGTTCCTGCGCGATCTTCAGAGGCTGCTCCCCGATCTGCGCGACGGCGATCTCGTCCCGGGGGGCTCGGGCGTACGTGCGCAGCTTCTGGATCGTTCAGGGGCCCTGGTGGACGACTTCCGGATCATCCGATCGGAGGGGATGGTCCACGTGCTGAACGTTCCGTCTCCTGCCGCCACGGCGTCGATCGTCATCGGCCGCCACATCGCCGACATGCTCGAGTCCTAGTCCTTCTCATCACCCCGGCGAGCGATCGCAGGCATCTCCCGCGACCCCGGCCCCCGAAAAGCCGCTCCTTCTCATCACCCCGGCGAGCGACCGCAGGCAAGGGCCCTCGCCTACGGCTTCGCGGCCTGACGGCCGCTACGCCGCGTTCGCGACCCACGCATAGAACGCGTTCGCGAACGTTTTCAAGACGCTCGGGGCCCTTCCTGCGGACGCTCGCCCGGCTCTAGGGACGACGGGTCGCAACTCAGCCGGGCCCCCGAAGGCCAATGCCCCGAAGGCGCATTGAGTCGTTCGCGTTTTCAGGCGCTCTTTGCACGGGTTCGCGAACGCGGCTCGCCGCAGTGAGGCGAGCCGTAACCTTCGGGGCATTGGCCTTCGGGGGGCCGGGGTCGCGGGAGATGCCTGCGGTCGCTCGCCGGGGTGATGAGAAGGAGCGGCTTTTCGGGGGCCGGGGTCGCGGGAGATGCCTTAGAAGAGGGTCCCCTGGGTCTGGTCGCCGATGGTGGTATCGAAGTCGAGACCAAGCAGCGTGAGGACAGGTTCCGCCACCGGGCGGATCTGCTTCTGCACGTAATGCTCGTGGTCGATCGGCGCTACGCGCTCCGACGCGGGCTCCGCGCCCATGGTGGTCATGACGTAACGGATCACCCACCCGGGCCGCTTGGACATCCTGCGCGCCGCGGCGACGTGCGGCGGCGTCGAGACCGTGTACGCCTCGAGGGGCTTGCGCAGTGACTTCCTGTAGACGAGGAGATCGTCGTGACGCCCCTCGCGCACCTCGGCAACCACCTGACGCAGGTAGTCTTCCACCGGACGATCGCCGAAGAGCCGCTCGTAGATCTCGCGCTGTACGCGCCGCGCCAGGTCGGTCCAGTCCCGCCGCACCGCCTCCATCCCGGTGAAGACGATCTGCGGACCCCCCTCGGATTGCACCAGACCCGCGTAGCGCTTGCGGGCCCCCGCGGTCCCGTGCCTCACGGCGGGGAGGAGAAGCCGGAGATAGAGCCGATCGCACTCCAACGCGAGCCGGCTCTCCGCGCGCCAGGTGTCCCGGATGTGCCGCACGAGCTCGTCGTTGAGCGAGGCCACGAGACTCTCACCGAGCGCGACGGCCTCGACCGGGTCGGCCAGGGCCGACGCCACGAAGAGACTGTCGGTGTCGCCGTAAAGGACCTGGAACCCGCGCTGCGTCACCTGCTCCTTGGACCAGAGGAGGATCTCGCGCCCGAAGCTCGTGATCGCGTTGGCCAGGGCAGGATCGGAGAAACGGCACGCCGAGGTGCCGAGCACGCCATAGAAAGAGTTCATCAGGATCTTGATCGCCTGGCTGGCCACCGCATCGCCGGCGCGACGGGCCGCCTCGCGCATCGGGAAGAGATCGTCGAGCAGCCGCGGGAGGATCCCCGGTGCACGCCGGAACCTGGCCCCGTTGGGGGCGACGATCGGATCCTCCTCGGAGGAGTCATCCGGAAGCAGCCCGAGAGGATCGATCTGGAACGTTCGGATGATGCTCGGGTACAGACTCCGGAAGTCGAACACCAGCACGTTTCGGTGCAGCCCCGGAACGGGATCGAGGACGTGTCCCCCCTCGCCAGGCTCCGCGTCCTCATCGGCGGCTCCGGAGACGCTGGGGGCGACGATGCGCCGCCGCGATAGCTCCGAGAGGTAGAGGAAGTCGAACGACGCGATGCTCGCCGCGACCCTGTCGGGAGGCATCCCCGTGAGACGGCTGCGACGCACCGCCAGATCGACCAGACGGAGGCGCTCGAGGATCCGGAGGGCGAGGCGCGCGTCGTTGCGGTTGTACTCCACGAAGCGCGGAAGGTCGTCCTGCCAGGTCTTGAGGATCTCCTCGGCGCGATCCGTGCCGGCGATCGTCTTGCCTTCCCCCAGCACGGCGTGGCCGACGGCGTTCAACCCGTAGCTCTCCATCCGGATGAAAGCGCCGCGCAGCAGGTCGATGCCGTCAAGCACCACGCGGCCGGGCATGACGGCCTGAGCCCCCTGCCGCGGGCCGCGCGAAGGCTGGATGCGCAGCGGGTCGGCGCCGCGTCCGATCCGCAGCGCGATCCCCGCCTTCGCAGCGAGGCGCTGCAGAACGCTCAGATCGAAGTCGATGACGTTCCACCCGGTCAGGACGTCCGGATCCAGGGAGAGGACCCTGGCTTCGAAGGCCGAGAGGAGCTCGCCTTCCGAAGCGAACGGCGTGGCATCGTGTGGCGGAGACGCTCCCTGGGGAAGCAGGAGCAGCACCTCCGAGGCGCCGCAGCCGACGAGGGCGATGGAGAGCACGCGGCTGGCATCGGGATCCGTCTCGATGTCGATGGAGAGGACCGAAAGCGTCGGACTCCAGTCCGCCGGCGCGAGATCGGGGTTGTCGAAGACGAAGGTGCCTCCCTGCCGGCGCGCCGGACCATCGATCGTGAGGCACCCGCGGATTCCCCGATCGATCAGGAAACGGTAAGCGAAGCGAACGTCCGCCTCGAAGCAGGTGATTCCCGCGTCGATCAGGCGGTCGCGCAGGCGCGGCGCATCGGGAGGGGCAGGCACCTCGACGCGCACGACCGGCTCCCCGCGCATGCTGGTGCGTGGGGGGGCCTCGTCCACGATCTTCGCCCCAAGCCGGCGCGCCGCAACAGCGTCCGCCGCACGGATGTGGAAGCCCGGGATTGGCCTGTCGTCGCGAACGAGGAAGGGGGCGCCTTCTTCGAGCACGCCGTGCAGGTGGATGATCGGGCGGCCGTTCTCGATCCGGTAGGTGGGCTGGAGGATGAAACCGCGCGGCATCGGCGACTCTGAGACATCCGAGAAAAAGGGGCAGTGACCTCAGAGTATCACCGGCCAGGGATGGTGTCCCCCGAAGTGAGGCGGCGGCGCGGGCGCGAAAAAAAACGCCCGGGGCTGTGCGACCCGGGCGTTCTCTCTCCTTGCTCGTGATGTGACTAGCTCTTCGCGACCTTCACTCCGCTGACGCCCTTGTGCGCTCCGGCATCGTCATCCGTGCAGGTCAGCGTCACCTTGTCGCCGGCCTTCACCGACTTGGCGGATTCCAACCCCTCGGCAAGGACAGGGACCGTGACGTCCTTCCCTTCGGCGTTCTTGAAGGTGAGCGTCTTCTTCTCCATGTCGACGGAGACGATGACGCCCGTCACATCGTGAGTCTTGGCGGCCAGCGCCACGGTCGACACCATCAGGACCGCAACCACCAGCGCACACAGCAACCGCATGACGTTCTTCATCCTGCACCTCCTGAAATGAATGCGGGGCTTCGTTTAATGGGTTGAGTGTAGACGAACCCGACGTATGGCTCAATGGGCATCGCCCATCCGGCGCGATCTCCGGGAAAGCGCCGCCACACGCAGGTTTTCGATGGATTGCGGACGAAGTGACCCTCGCCCCTGGGGTCCTCTGAAGCTGCTAGGTTCGCGGAACGCGTCAACGCTCAAAGGAGGACACAATGAAACACAGGCAGTTGCTGGCCCTCGGTGTCGTCGTCATCGTCATCGCGTCGGCGGGTCTGGTCGTGGCCCAGGCTCCCGAGGCGCCCAAGCCGACCGCCGAGCACGCGAAGCTCGCGTTCTTCGTCGGCAACTGGAGCGGCGAGGGAGAGATGAAGCCCAGCCCCTTCGGACCGGGCGGGAAGACGAAGACGAAGGACCGCTGCGAGTGGTGGGATGGGAAGTTCGCCGTCGTGTGCCACAGCGAGGGGACGGGCCCCGTGGGCCCCATGAAGGGTATCGGCATCCTGAGCTACAACGCCGAGGAGAAGGTGTACACCTGGTACGGCGTCGACAACACCGGCATGACCATGATGAGCGTCCCGCGCGGGACCGTCAGCGACAAGACGTGGACCTACACGGGCGAGGACAAGATGGGGGGCATCGTCGTGAAGAGCCGCTTCACGATCCAGGAACTCTCGCCGACCTCACAAAGCTTCAAGTGGGAGATTCAGGGCGAGGGAGGGGCCTGGAACACGGTCATGGAAGGAAAATCGACGAAGAGCTGAAGGATCAATCAGGGCAGGGGAGGGCGGGATACGTCGCCCTCCCCGCGTGACACCACGACGGCCGCCGCGAGATCGCCAGTCACATTCAGCGTCGTGCGGCACATGTCCAGGAACCGATCGGCGCCGAGGATCAGCCCGATCCCCTCCACCGGAATACCGACGAGCCCCAGGATCATCGCCAGGATGGGGATCGAACCCGCCGGAACGCCGGCTGTCCCGATCCCTCCCATGATGCAGATCAGAACGACCGTCGCCTGCTGCCCCAGGGTTAGCGCCACGCCGTAGAACTGCGCCAGGAACAGCACGGTCACTCCCTCAAAGAGGGCCGTGCCGTTCTGGTTCGCCGTGGCGCCGATGGTGAGCACGAAGCGGCTGACGTGCGGCGGGAGCTTCAGTCCGCGCTGCGCGACGTCGAGCGCCGTGGGAAGCGTCGCGTTGCTGGAGGCCGTGGAGAAGGCGACGAGCATCGCGTCCTGAATCCCGCGGAAGAACGTCAGCGGACTCATCCCCCCGAGCAGCTTCACCGCAAGCGAGTAGACCACGAACTGGTGGATGGCCAGCGCCAGCACGACGACCCCCACGTACCGGCCAAGCAGGACCAGCACGTCATAGCCGAGCTGTGCCGTCAGGGTGAACAGCAGCGCCGCGACACCGAACGGCGCCAGCCGGATCACCATCTGGATCAGCCGCATCGTGACGTCGTAGAGCCCTTCGATCCCGCGCTCGAGGTGGCGCGACGCGTCGGTGCGCACGAGGCAGAGCCCGATCCCGAACATCAGGGCGAAGAACATCACGGCGAGGATGTCCCCGTCGGCGGCCGCGCGGATCGGATTCGTGGGCACGAGCTGGAGGATGAGATCCATGCCCGACCGCTGGCCGGGGGACGGCGCGATCGCCGATGCCCTGGCAGCCGCCCCTTCGAGCAGCCGCGCTTGCGTCTCGGGGGGGAGGCCTCGTCCCGGTTGCAGCACATTGACGAGGAAGATGCCGAGGAAGACGGCGATCGACGAGACGGCCAGCGTGTAGACGAACGTCTTGGCGCCGATCCGCCCGAGGCTCCTGAGATCCCCAAGCCCCGCGATCCCGAGCACGAGGGCCGAGAAGACCAGCGGGATCACGAGCATGAACAGGAGGCGAAGGAAGATCTGGCCCACGGGCTGCGCGACGTATTCGATGAACCGCGCGAGGCCCTGGCTTTCCTCACCCAGCAGCCATCGCGCCGCCGCACCCGCGCCGATCCCGACCGCGAGCCCGGCCAGCATGCGGAGGTGCAGCCCGCTGTGCGCTCGTGGTGCTGGTTGCGTCGACGCCGGCTGCTCGCTCAAGCCGCGGCAGAGTACCGAGGGCCCTCGGTGCCTGTCAATGGACGCGACGCACAGGCTCTTAGGGGGCCGGCCCCGAGATCGCCGTAACCGAGTAGATCGTGTTTTCCTGCGGGACCGGAAGCGTGACCTGAGTCCCGGTCACCACGGCGACGAGCTGCCGGGGGCACCCGCGCTGATCCCGCTTCCAGACGCGGTACCCGTCGATCTGCAGGCCGGCTGACGCCTGTGGCACCTGCCACGCGAGCCGTACTGTCTGAGGATCGATGAGCGAGAGACGGAGGCTGTCGAAGGCCGCATCGGCCACGCCGTCTCCGTCGTCGTCGCCCTGATCGTCGCCTCCCTGGTCATCGTCCCCCTGGTCGTCTTCCAGACTGACGCAGGTGCCGGTGACGCAGACGCCGCAGCCACCGCGACCGTGCTCCTCCTGGCAAGGGTCACCGGGGCCTCCGCTGGTGAGCTCATCTCCGCAATGACCGTGGGCTCGCGTGCAGGAGGTCCCGTCGGGCTCCTGGTTCGGCAGACACGCGCCCGCGCCGTCGCAGGCGTCGGGGTTGTCGCACGATGTATCGGCGGTGTCGCCGCAGAGGGTTCCGGCAGGGCGGAAAGCATCGGTGACGCACGCGCCGGCGACGTCGCAGGTATCGGGAGCCCTGCACGCATCTCCCGGATGACCGCCGGGGCAGAGCGTTCCCGCTTCCAGCGGCGCATTCGAGCAGCCGGCCGTTCCGTCGCAGACATCGGTGGTGCACGAAGACGCGTCGTCGCAGAGAGCGTCGCCCCCCTCGTCGATCGCGTCGTCGCAGTCGTTGTCGATCCCGTCGCAGGCCTCGAGCGCTCCCGGATTCACGGCCGGGTCGGAGTCGTCACAGTCTCCTTCGCAGGGAGTGAAGCCGTCGTCGTCGCCGTCGCGGTCGACGTTGTAGCGACCCCCGGTTCCCTCGCCTCCCGTGCCCCCCCAGACGATCATCTGCGCGCCGGTCCAGACCACGACGTGCCCCGAGCGGGGAGCGGGCGCACCGAGCGTCGAGGTCGGCGTCCAGGAGTCGCTCTCGGGAGAGTAGCGGCCTCCGGTGTCCCCGCCGCCACTGCCGCCCCAGACGATCATCTGGTCTCCGGTCCAGATGGCTTTGTGAGCAGAGCGCCCCGTGGGAGCACCGGTGAGTGTCGTCGCTGTCCAGGAGTCGGCGGATGGATCGTAGAGTCCTCCGCTTCGCTGTCCCGAGCCTCCCCAGACGATCATCTTTTCTCCGGTCCAGACGGCCGTGTGGCTGAGCCTCCCGGAAGGCGCGTCCGTCAGCGTCGGGGCTGTCCAGCTATCGAGAGCCGGGTCGTACCGGCCCCCGCTGCGAGACGTGGATGCGGAATTGCTGCCCCAGACGATCATCTCGCTGCCGGTCCACACCGCGGTATGGTTTTCCCGGGCGAGGGGGGCTCCCGTCGCCGTTGTCGGCGCCCAGGAGTCTGTCGCGGGGTCATAGCGTCCCCCCGTCCCTGGCACACCTGTCGTCCCTTCGAACCCGCCCCAGACGATCATCTCGTTGCCTGTCCACACCGCCGTGTGGGAGCGCCGCGGCGATGGAGCATCGATCGTGCTGGTCGGCGTCCATACGTCGAGCAGCGGATCGTAGCGACCACCGGTGCCGAGGCTCGTCGATGAGCGAGCCCCGCCCCAGACGATCATCTCGCCGCCGGTCCAGACGGCCGAATGGTTCTGGCGCGCTTCGGGAGCGTTCAGTGACGACGTGGGGGTCCAGTTGTCGAGCGCCGGATCGTAGCGCCCTCCCGTGGAAAGCAGGATCGAGCCGAACGGCCCGAGCGACAGCCTGCCTCCCCAAATGATCATCTCGCTGCCGGTCCAGATGGCGCTCTGGCCTGACCCGGGGGGACCTTGTCCCAGCGAGGTCGGCGTCCATGTGTCGGTGAGGGGATCGTACCTGCCACCCGAATTCCAAGGGGTCGTGCTGGTGCCGCCGAACGTCACCACCGTCAGGTGGCCTCCCCAGACGATCATGCGGTCGTCCGCCCAGACGGCGCTGTGGCTGTCGCGAGGGAAGGGCGCGTCGAGTGTCGACGTCGGCGTCCATGTGTCCGTGGCGGGGTCGTACAGACCACCTGTGTCCCACGGTTCCGAGAAGTCGCAGCAGGGAAGGGCGACGCCGCCCCAGACGATCATCCTGTCGCCCGTCCATACTGCTGTGTGACGCCTTCTCGGCTCGGGTGCATCGAGCGTCGAAGTCAGCGTCCAGGAATCGGTGGCAGGAGAGTAACGACCACCGGTGTTTAAATCCTCAGCGAACTCCGGGGAGCCTCCCCAGACGATCATCTCGCTGCCGGTCCAGATCGCCGAATGCTCGAAGCGGGGCCCAGGCCCTGGGATGGCAATGCTTGTCCATGCGTCCGAGGCGGGATCGTATCGGCCGCCATCGTTGAAAATCGTCGAGGGAGTACCCCCGGCGATGCCTCCCCAGACGATCATCTCGGTGTCTGTCCAGACGGCGGTGGCGCCGCGGCGCCCCGCGGGGGCGTCGAGGGCTGCGATCGGGGACCAGGTATCAGAGGCGGGATCGTAACGGCCGCCGTCGTTGCGGCCGGAGGAGCCGGATCCCTCGCCCCCCCAAACGAGCATGAGGTCCCCCGTCCATGCTGCGAGGTGGCTCGCGCGGGGGAGAGGGGCGTCCAGCGTCGAGAGCGTCCGCCACGTGTCGACGATCGGGTCGTAGGCGGCGCCGGTGTTCATGTAATTCGGGAAGCCCGCGCTTCCTCCCCAGACGATCATCTCGCTGCCGGTCCACACGGCCGTGTGCCGGCTCCGCGCCGAGGGTGCGTTCTCGAATGACACCGAGCTCCATGTGTCGGTCGCGGGGTCGTAGCGGGAGCCGCCGTTCGTGGCTCCGACAGCCCCTAAGCCGCCCCAGATGATGACGAGGCTGCCGGTCCAGACGGCCGTGTGACCCGATCGTGGTGAAGGGAGATCGTCCAGCGTCCCGTTGTCCCAGACGTCGTCGTCGACGCACGCGGTCGAGAGACCGACTTGGGCGCCCAGCCAGGTCGCCGGCAACATCGCGTCGAAGGGCGCGGGAACGAGCGCAGCAGAGCTTGCAACGTCCGTGACCAGATCAGGGTCGAGCGATGTCTTGACGTCATTCCACCATTCCTCGAAGCCCCGAAGATCTGTGTCGCTCAATGCAGCGGCGATGTCGTGCACGACGGACATGCCGTGGCCCGCCCGTCGGTCGCGGCCAACACCGCGGAATCGATCCCCCGAAGCGAAGAAGCTGCGCGTCAGGCGGTCGACGAGCGTGGCTCTGACGAGAGTCTCCTGGATCAGGAACGCGTCGTCTCCCAGAACACGATGAAGCTCGCGGAGGCGCTCGGGCATCCGCGAGCCGGCGGCCATGCGCTGCATCTCCACGCGGAGCATCGCCGCCGTCACCGGCGTGGCCCAGAATCGTTCCAGCGCCAGGGACTGGCGCAGGTAGTTGCGCACCTTCTCACGGATGACGGCTTCGGGGACCGCCGTCTCGAAGGGGAGTGTGGCGCCCGTCTGATGGGAATAGTAGACGCGCTCGATCGCAGTCTGCGCCGCGACGCGGTCCTCGAACGTCAAGTGCCGGGCGGCCGCGCCACCGATCGTCGAAGAGAGCAGCGCCAGAAGGCAGAACCGGAAGAACCCGGCGCGTCCCATCGTATCCCCCGTCAGCCTCCTGCGCATCGCTCCATCCCTCCAGAATGGCTGGCCGCCCCTCGCCGGACGCGCACGGCCCGGCGTGGAACAAGCAGATCATACCGGGACTATTGTGCGCGGTCAGGAGAAAGTTCCCGGATTCCTGCGTGCAACCGCAACGGCCTGGCGTTCCCGGTGGACCCTCGATGGCCGGGGCGATAGAATGCCTTCCAATGCCTTGTCGGATGATGCGGCCGTAGCACCGGCCTTCCACCGTGACACATCCTGGACAGCCCGGTCTTCCCTCGATGACGACCCTGCGCCCGTACGGATCCACCGAACTCTCCGTCATTGGCCCCTGCTTCAATGAAGCCGACAACCTGCGTGAGTTCGTGTCCAGGACGCTCCGCGTCTTCGACGTCAAGGGGATCGATGGTGAGATCGTGCTCGTGGACGACGGCAGCCAGGACGAGACCGCCGTCGTCATCGCGGAGCAGGCGGAAAAGCATCCCGACAGGATCACCGCCGTTTACCACGGGACGAATCGTGGAATAGAGCAAGCCTGGAAGTCGGCGCTCGAGGTCTCGCGAGGGGCCTATGTGTGCCTCATCGACGTCGATCTGCAGTACCAGCCCGAGCACATCTACCGCCTCTACCGCGACATACGGTTCTCCAACGCGGATCTCGTCCAGGGGACCCGCAGCCACATTGGCCGACTGCGGAACGCGCGCTACGTGCTGAGCGTCGGGCTGAACTGGCTGCTCAACTGGTGCTTCGGTATGAGGGCCAGGGACAACAAGTCCGGCTTCATCCTCTGCCGCCGCGACACGCTGGGCGAGATCCTGCGTCACCGGCATCGCTACGCGTACTTCCAGACTTTCATCACCGTGGCCGCCAACGCGCGCGGCTACACCATCCGCGAAGTCGAGACCCTCTTCGAGAGCAGGATCCACGGCCGCTCGTTCATCGGGGGCAAGCTACCGGTGCGGCTGGTTGCGCGGGCGCTGGTCGATGTCGTGAAGGCCATTCACGAGTACCGGTTCAACCGCTACCGTGATCTCCTGATGGAACAGGTCGTCGCATCCAGGGTCCCGGCGTCCGCGCCCGCGCCCGTTTCCCGCGGGCTGCGCCGCGCCTATCTCCGCGCCTATCTCAGGTTGATGCCGCTCCACCACTGGATGATCACCCGGAGCGCGGGCTACTACTACGACGTCCTGGACCGGAGCCAGTGGCTTCCGGCGGAGGCGATCCGTTCCCTGCAGGAAGCCAAGCTGCGGCGTCTCGTGAACCACGCCTACTGGCACGTTCCCTACTACCGGGAGATGCTCGAAAGGCTGGGGCTGCGGCCCGAAGGGGTCGTGACCATCGAAGATCTCCGCAAGCTCCCGTTGCTCTCGAAGCAAGCCGTCCGCGAGAACCTCTATTTCGATCTGCTCTCCGATAACCACAGAAAGAAGGATGTCTACAGGATCTCGACCTCGGGCTCCACGGGCGAGCCGTTGATTGTATGGGTGGATCGCCACCAGCTTGAGTTCCGCTGGGCGACGACGCTGCGAAGCCAGGAATGGACGGGGTACCGGTTCGGCGATCGCACGGTGCGACTCTGGCATCAGACGATCGGGATGGATCCCTGGCAGATCATCAAGGAGCGGCTGGACGCCCTGCTCTGCCGCCGTCGTTTCGTTCCGGCGTTTGCCCTGGACCCCGGGCGGATCCGTGCCATGGAGCGGTTGATCCGGCGGCACCGGCCCAGCCTCCTGGACGGATATGCCGAGTCGTTCCACTACCTCTCGCGGCAGGGACTGAGTCCCGATCTGAGCCGCGTGGGAGTCAAGGGGATCATTTCGAGCGCGCAGACACTCGACGAGAACAGCCGCGCAGCGATCGAGAAGGCCTTCGGGGCGACGCTCTTCGACAAGTACGGGAGCCGTGAGTTCAGCGGCATCGCCTATGAATGCGGGCATCGGTCCGGCCATCATGTCGTGGCCGAGGGATACATCGTGGAGATCCTGGTGGGAGGCCGTCCGGCTCGGCCAGGAGAACTCGGCGAGGTCGTGATCACCGACCTGAACAACTACGTCATGCCCCTGATCCGCTATCAGATCGGCGATCTGGCGTATGCCACGGACGAGTCCGAAACCTGTCCCTGTGGCCGAGGCCTTCCACGCATCGGTGCAGTCGAGGGGCGCGTTCAGTCGGTGATCCTGGCGGCGAACGGAGTGGCCATGCCGGGGAGTTTTTTCCTGCACCTGCTGAAGGACTATGGATACGCCCTCGCCAAGTTCCAGATCGAGCAGACCGCGCCGGCCGAGATCATCTTCCGTTATGTCTCTGCTCCTCGTTTCCATCCGCGCGTGGTCCAGGAGATCCTCTCGATCTTCCGGAAGTATCTCGGTGAGGAGATGCAGATTCGCGAGGAACGCGTCGATCAGATTGCCATGGTGCGCACCGGCAAGTATCAGGTCGTCATCAACCGCCTGCCGCTTGACTACCAGGCTCTCGGCCGCGTGGTCGATCCGCGCGCCGCCGAGAGCCGCTGAATGGAGCCCACGGGCGCGCGGCAGCGTCTGCTCGACAGGCTCGGACCGCTTCCCACGTCCGTTCACCCGTCGCCGCCGGCCGTGGACCGCCGGTTCTGCCTGGACGGGATCGTGTTCGAGAGATGGCGGATCCGAGGACCGCGAGGCGACATCCCGGCCTATTTCCTGCTCGCCGAAGACGCACAGCGCCCCGCGCCCCCCCTGCTCGCCATCCATCCGCATGGCCGCCAGTTCGAGCTCGGCAAATCGCTGGTCGCAGGCCTGGCAGGAGACGACTCCCGGGGGTATGGCCGGGCCGCGGCGCATGAGGGCTTCGGTGTCCTGATCCCCGATCTCCCGGCGTTCGAGGATCGCCGTCCGCCGCTCTCCGAGCGCAAGAGAAACTACGCCCTGCAGGGCGAGGGATACGAGCGGCTGCTCGCCATGAATGCACTCGTTCATGGGGCGACGCTGCAGGGATGGATCCTGGCGGATCTCTCGGCTTGCGCCGACGTCCTTGCCCTGGACGCTCGCGTGGACGCCTCGCGGCTCTCGGCGCTCGGTCAGTCGTTCGGTGGTCAGGAGGTGCTCTTCGCAATGCTCCACGATGCGAGATTCCGCGCCGGGGTTGTTTCGTGCGGATTCAGCCTCGTGAAGCTCCTCTGCGAGCGATCGATCTCACACAACCTCGCTCTCTATCTGCCGGGCATGCTCCCCGATCTTGACTTTGACACGATCGTCCCGGCGCTGGCACCCAGACCTCTGACCATCATCGCCGGACGCCGTGACGACATCTTCCCGTTCGAGGGGGTCGAAGCGATCGCGGCCCGGGCACGAGATGCCTACAGAACGGCCGGAGCCGAGGATGCTTTCCGTCTCCGTCCGTTCGACGGCTACCATGATTTGCCGCAGGCCGAGCTTCAGGAGGCGCTCCTGTGGCTTCGCGAGACGGTTTGACAAGAGGTCAGGACCGTGGCGGTCTGACCCAGCTCAGGTGCGCGCGGATCCCCTCCTCGATCGGCGTGCGCGGCGTCCACTCCAGCTCGGCTCTCGCCCTGGCGATGTCGAGAGCATAGTCCCGACGCGGCTTGACGCGTTCGCGGTGGACCAAGGGAACGCCCCCTCCCGCCGCGTTCCTCACCGCCTCGGCCATCTCCCTGATCGAGTAGCCTCGGCCACTCCCCAGGTTGACGGCGCCGCGCGGCCGGACGTTCAGCGCCGCGACGACGGCCTCGGCGGCATCCGCAACGTAGACCAGCTCGCGACGGTCGGAGCCGTCTCCCTGGATCGCAATCGGTCCGCCGGTGGCGGCGGCCGCGATGAAGTTCTCGAGGGCACGCTTGATGCGGCTTCCGGGGCCGTACACTGCCGGCAGGCGCAGTGCGCAGCAGGGGGTGCTGGTGCTCTCGCCGAACAGATCCAGGTATCGCTCACCGATGAGCTTGCTGGCCCCGTAATAGGTCTCAGGCTCGGTCCGATGGGACTCCTGGATCGGCAGCGATTGGGGCTCGCCATAGACCTCGAATGTGCTGGCGTAAACCAGGGAATCCAGACGGGCTGTTCCCAAAGCCATGATGAGATGGATGGTGCCGCGGACGTTCGCCCTCAGGGTGGCCGCCGCGTCGGAGACGAGGTTGCGTCCGGTATCCACCGGAATGTGGGCCGCCAGGTGAACGACCCCGCGGACCCGCGACACGGCGCCCCCCAGAACGGCGACGCAGCCGGTGTCTGACAGGTCGCAGGTGAGCGTGCGCACCGGCCGCGCCCAGGTCACTCCCTCGATAGTCGGGCGATCGAGCGGGCGCCTTGACACGGCGATCACATCGTGGCCCAGCGCCGTGAGCCGGGCCACCACCCACTGCCCCAGATGCCCGCTGGCCCCCGTGACCGCGATCATCCCTCGCTCTCCATCGCCGCCCAGATCCGGCGCAGCCCTTCCTCGAGTGTCACCATTGGCTCGAAGCCGAGCTCGTTGCGCGCGCGCTCGATGGAGTACCAACGGTCGATCCAGTCCGGATCGATGTCCTCGTGACGAGGCGCCTGACGCGAGCCGGCGACCCGGCATGCGGTCCGGGCAACGTCCAGGAGCGTGTGCGGCCGTCCGCCGGAGATATTGAATACCCCCTGCGCGCCGGCGTCGAGAGCCCGCGCGATGGATCGAGCCACGTCCTCGACGTAGACATCGTCGCGAACCCCGTTGCCCGACCCGTGGATCACTGGCGTCTCGCCGCGCCGGAGCGACCGGAGAAAACGCGGGATGACGTTTTCGGGGTGCTGTCCGGGCCCGTAGACGAATGCCAGGCGCAGGAGAGCGAGCCGGGCTCCGATTCCCGCGCACGCGATCCTGAGGTAGTGCTCGGCGCAGAGCTTGGCCGCGCCGTAGGCCGTGAAGGGGCGCGTCGGGTGGTTCTCGTCCACGGGGAGCCTCTCGGGGCGGCCGTAGACCTGGATGCTGCTCGCATACACGAGCGTGGCCGGAGGGGCGGAAAGAGCGTCCAGAAAGCGAAGGGGCGATTCCACCATCACGCGCAGGTCCTGGAGCGCCCCCTGGTCCACAGCGCGGGCTTGGCGGATGGTGGCGGCCAGCCAGACCAGGCCATCGACTTCGGGGGTGGCCGCGGCCGCCGACTCGGGGCCGCCGTCTTCTCCCAGGTCGACCTCCAGCGCACGCTCTCCGGCAAGCGGGTCTGGAGGTTCGTGCCGGTCGATCGTGAAGACGGTGTGGCCGTTGGTGACGAGCCTCCGAACGACATGTCGGCCGATGAAACCGGAGCCACCGACCACGGCGACGTTCATGTCAGCGCAGCCGCCATCGCTGCGTGCTCGCGTCTTCTGCCCTTGCGGTCATCGATTGACTGCACCATGAAGTCCGTCAGGGCATTGGCTCGAGCCGCCTCTCGCCGGAGGAGGCACGCCTGCTCGGTCCATCATCACTGTATCTTGGTCGGCGCGTTTCGGGAGCGGTCGATTGTATCACTTCCGATCGTGGTTCATTTGCATCGGGGATTCGCGGCATTCGCTTTGCGGGATTCGCCCCATGGTTGGTGCGCGCGGCGGGGCCTACGGTACGAGCGAACGTTGCGCCGCTCTGGAACGGGCAAGTGCGGCCAACTCAACGAGCAAGGAGGAAGTGATGAGGTTCGACGACGATTTAATCCGGAGGAACGCCCGGACGTTCTCACTCGGCGGTGGTCCCGATCGTGGCGTTGGACCCGGGTCCGGCGATGCCGGCAGGACTGGCGGTGGCCACGGGAGTGACGATCCCGATAGCGGGAGGCCACGCAACCCCGACAGGCGTGATCAGGACAGTGACCCCAATGACCCCATCAGGCGTGACCCCGACAGCGACCCGCACGGGACCGGAACCGGACGGAGATCGGCCGGAAGATAGAATTGCCACGCCTTCAGCTCTCGCGGCTCGCGAGGGTTGGGCCATGGCGCCCGATCCTCTCGAGTTGCGGGACCTCCCGCTAAATCTCGTTCATGCGCCGGACATCCGTAGCTTTTCCGCGGCCCGCAGGTTCTCCGCGGTCCGCAGGTTCTCCGCGGCCATGTCCAGCCGGTAGCCGACGTTCCTGAGCGTGAGGATGCGGCGCCCTTCTCCTGAGAGCTTCTCTCGCAGGCGGCGGATGTGGACATCCAGCGTCCGCGTCTCGACCCCCGAATCCTTCGTGTATCCCCAGATCCTCTCCATGAGCTGCTCGCGTCTCAGGATCCTTCCCCTGGCTTCGATCAGCTCCCGCAGCAGGTCGAACTCCTTGGTGGTCAGCTTCACGGGCGCGCCGCCAAGCTTCATCTCGCGCCTTTCCAGATCGAGCGCGATTTCCCCCGCG
>Ga0137433_1000324_pt1 | contig 27149 bp, 17 predicted proteins | sample EasRivERMZT840_2_FD_102335 | JGI IMG/M metagenome (GOLD analysis project Ga0137433, IMG submission 102335) | Soil microbial communities from meander-bound floodplain in the East River, Colorado, USA - East River MetaG ERMZT840_2 | ecosystem: Environmental > Terrestrial > Soil > Floodplain ...
AACCCGCTCGTCAACGCGTTCGCACTCGGTATTTTCGAGAAGGACAAGATTTTCTACGGCCGCGCCACCGGTGTGGGAAATCCTGTGATCTACGTCGGCGCCAAAACAGGCCGCGACGGAATCCACGGCGCCACAATGGCCTCTGCGGGTTTCGGGGAAGACGCGGGAGCCAAGCGTCCCAATGTTCAGATCGGCGACCCGTTCATGGAGAAGCTGCTCCTGGAAGCCTGCATCGAGGCGATGCACAAAGGACTTATCGTCGGCATTCAGGACATGGGAGCCGCCGGTCTCACCTGTTCGAGCTGCGAGATGGGAGCGCGCGGCGGAACCGGCATCGAACTCGATCTCGATACCGTCCCTCAACGCGAGGCCAACATGACGGCGTACGAAATCATGCTGAGCGAATCGCAGGAACGCATGTTGCTCGTCGCGGACAAGGGCAAAGAAAAGGACGCGGTTGCTGTCTTTCACAAGTGGGGTCTGGATGCGGTTACGGTCGGCCGTGTGACCGACGACGGGCTGCTCCGCGTTCGCCAGCACGGCAAGGTGGTCGCCGAAATACCGAATCGCGCACTGGCCGATGAAGCGCCCGTCTACGAAAGACCGCTGCTGCCTCCGAAATCCCTGATGTCGTCGCGTCTCGATGATTTCAGTTTTCTGGATGGCTGCGAGCCTTCACAGATCGAGGCGTTTCTGTCGGAAACCGAAGACTGGAACAAACTCCTGAAACTCGCCGTGACGTCGCCGAATCTCGCCTCTCGCCAGTGGGTCTGGCAGCAGTACGACCATATGGTCCAGTCGAACACGATGCTGGGACCTGGTTCGGACGCCGCCGTTGTTAGGGTGAAAGGCACAAAGAAAGCGCTGGCGATGACGTTGGATGGTCCCGGATACCGCGTCGCGCGCAACCCGCGCGAAGGCGCCAAACTGGCCGTCGCGGAGGCGTGCCGCAACATCGTGTGTTCCGGCGGCCGGCCGCTGGCGGCAACAAACTGTCTGAATTTCGGGAACCCGGAGCATGCGGAAGTGATGTGGCAGTTCAGCGAAGTCGTCGATGGCATGACTGAAGCATGCGACTTCTTCGGCACGCCGATTACAGGCGGCAACGTGAGTTTTTACAACGAAACTTTCGGTGGAGACATTTATCCGACGCCGGTGATGGGCATGGTCGGGCTTCTGGAAGATATTTCCCTGGTGACCGGTTCGTCGTTCCGGGAAGACGGCGATTCCATCGTCCTCGTCGAACCCGTGAATCGGCTCGTGGGCAAGGTGGACCTCGACGATGAGCGCGCGCTTCAGAACTTCGTCGCTTCCGCGATTCGCGGCGGCCTTGTGAAATCGGCTCACGATATAAGCGAAGGTGGTCTTGCCGTGGCTCTCGCGGAGTCTTGCTATGGCGGCATCCGGCGCGGACCGATCGGCGCTGAAGTGGAGATTCCGTCACACCTCGAAGCCCGAAAAGATATGTTCGGAGAGGTCTCGACACGCGTCGTCCTCAGCACGAAAAATCCTGCTGAACTGCGGAAGCAGGCCTCGAGTTCCGGCCTCAATTCCTACGAACTTGGCAAGGTCGGAGGCAAGCGGCTGGTCCTGCGCTACGAAGGCGTTACGGCGGTTGACGTCGGCGTCGAAGAACTCGAATCGGCGTGGCGACAGGCCCTGCCGAAGCTGTTAACATGACAGACGGAGCAAATTATTAAATGTGCGGAATCTTTGGAATCGCCAATCACTCGGACGCCTCCAACATGACGCACCTCGGGCTGTATGCCTTGCAGCATCGGGGTCAGGAGAGCACCGGGATATCGTCGTCCGACGGCGATCAGGTCCACACACACAAAGCAATGGGTTATGTCGCCGATGTGTTTCCCGAAGAGGTTCTGAAGCGGCTCAAAGGAACCAACGCCATCGGCCACACGCGTTACTCGACTGCCGGAGACAGTAACGAAGGCAATGCGCAGCCGATCGTCGTCAAAAGCATTCGCACTTACGGGACAGTTGCCCTTGTTCATAACGGCAACCTTATTAATGCGCTCTCATTGCGAGACTCGCTGGAACGTCAGGGAGCGATTTTTCAGTCCACGAGCGACAGTGAAGTCATCCTCCATCTGCTAGCCAGGTCCGAAGCCGATAACCTTCTCGATGCTCTCGGCGAAACGCTGGCTCGGGTCCAGGGCGCGTTTTCGCTGCTGCTGCTGACTCAGGATTCGCTGATCGCCGTTCGTGATGCGAATGGTTTCCGGCCTCTGAACATCGGAAAGCTGAACGGCTCCTATGTTCTTGCATCCGAAACGTGCGCTTTCGACTTGATCGGGGCTACTTATGTTCGTGAAGTGGAGCCCGGCGAGATTGTGCTCATTCATGGCGAAGAATTGAAATCCGTCAAGGCGCTCCACGCCCCGCGCCTCGCGAAATGCATCTTTGAGCACGTTTATTTCTCGAGACCCGACAGCATCGTCTTTGGACGCACGGTCCAGACAAGCCGCGATCAGATGGGGCGGATACTGGCTCAGGAGAATCCGATCGATGCGGATATCGTCGTTCCGATTCCCGACTCCGGAGTAAGCGCCGCAATCGGATATGCGGCGGAATCGGGCATTCCGTTTGCCTTCGGTTTGATCCGCAATCACTATGTCGGGCGGACGTTCATCGAACCCAAGACCCGCATCCGCCACTTCGGCGTGAAGGTGAAGCTCAACCCTGTGAAGGAATTGCTCGCCGGCAAGCGAGTGATCCTGATCGACGACTCGATCGTGCGCGGAACGACAAGCCGCAAGATCGTAAAAATGGTCCGGGCGGCCGGAGCGAAAGAAGTCCACATGCGGATCAGCTGCCCGCCGACCATCTCGCCATGTTTCTACGGAATCGACACGCCTACCAAGAGCGAACTGATTGCTTCGAGCCATACGGTCGAGGAAATCGGGAAATACATCGAAGCCGATTCGCTGGGGTATCTCAGCCTTGCCGGTTTAGTTCGCGCAGTGGGCGGAAAGGGCAACGAGTTCTGTACCGCATGCTACACAGGACAATATCCAATCGATTTCGTCGACATGATGACCGACGCCAAAGCCGAGGATCGTCAGCTCGATCTCTGGGAAGCAAGCCTGAAGGAATAAATGTCGATCACATACAAAGACGCGGGCGTCGACATCGACGCATCCAATGCCGCCAAAAAGCGGATACGCCAGCTGGCGCGCAACACATTCACCCCGGGCGTCCTCTCCGACATCGGTTCTTTCGGTGGAATGTTTGCCTGCAACTTTGCAGGCATGAAGGAACCCGTACTCGTTTCCAGCACGGACGGCGTCGGCACGAAGCTTAAAGTCGCCGTGATGACGAATCGCCACAACACGGTCGGCGGCGATCTGGTGAATCACTGCATCAACGACATCCTGGTTCAGGGAGCGAAGCCGCTCTTTTTCATGGACTATGTCGCCACCGGAAAACTCAATCCTGACGTGATTGTATCTGTGGTGGAAGGCGTCGCGAGCGCATGCAAGGAAGCAGGATGTGCGTTGATCGGCGGCGAGACGGCGGAGATGCCCGGCTTCTACGCGGACGGCGAATACGATGTCGCGGGCTTCATTGTCGGCATTGTCGATCGCGCGAAAATTCTCGACGGCAAGTCGATCCGTCACGGTGACCTTCTCATCGGTCTTCCTTCGGTTGGGCTCCACACCAACGGATACTCGCTCGCGCGGAAGCTCTTCTTCGAAATCGCGCAACTCGGCCCCGACTCGCGTGTGGAAGGGATGGACGGCACGGTCAGCGAGGAACTGCTGAAGCCTCACATCAACTACGAACCGGTCGTTCGTGAAGCACTCGCGAAGAATCTCGTTGAAGGACTGGCGCACATCACGGGCGGGGGCATTACCGAGAACCTGAATCGTATTCTGCCCGAGAATTGTCAGGCTCAGGTCCGGCTCGGATCCTGGCCGGTGCTGCCACTGTTCCGCGTCATGACGGACATAGGAAAGATCGAGCGGGATGAGATGCTGCGCGCGACAAACATGGGCATCGGCATGGTGATCGTCGTTCGACCGGAAAACCTCGATGCTTTGACCGCCACGCTCAAGACGCCGTATTACCGGATCGGCCAGATCATCCCAGGGGAACCCCGCGTCACTTACACTTCATGAGGATCCAGCCGGTTAACCGGAGGCTCGGAATCCTGCTTTCCGGCCGCGGATCCAACTTCGAAGCCATCGCTGATCGAATCGCCTCAGGAAAACTCAACGCCGAGATCGCCGTCGTCATCAGCAATGTGGAGTCCGCTCCAGGCCTTGCGCGGGCCCGCGCGAGGGGCTTGAGCTCGCTCTTCATTCCTTCACGGAACCGGCCGCGCGAGGAGTTCGATAGGGAGGCGGTCGAGGTTCTCCGCCGGCATGATGCCTCAATCGTCGTTCTCGCCGGCTTCATGCGAATCTTCAGCCGCGTCTTTCTCGAGGCGTTTCCCTACGGTATTCTGAACATTCACCCTGCGCTTCTGCCGGCCTTTCCGGGAACCGATGTGCATCAGAAGGCTCTGGATCACGGCGTGAAATTCAGCGGCTGTACGGTGCACTTCGTCGACGACGTGCTTGATGGCGGTCCAATCATCCTGCAGGCTGCTGTCCCGGTCGCGGACGACGACACGGCCGAAACGCTGAGCGCGAGAATTCTGAAAGAGGAACACCGGATCTATTCGGAAGCGATCGATCTGGTGCTGTCCGGCCGATGTGAAATCGAGGGCCGGCGTGTTTCAATAAAATGAACGACTTCAAAACAATTCCTGTCGAAGAGCAGCTCGCGCACATCAAGCGTGGCGCCGTCGAAGTGATTCGCGAAGAGGAATTGATCGAGAAGCTCAAACGCGCGCAGAAGACCGGCAAGCCACTGCGCGTGAAGGCCGGCTTTGACCCAACGGCGCCGGACATCCATGTCGGGCACACAGTGCTGATTCGGAAGATGAAGCACTTTCAGGATCTCGGCCATACCGCGATCTTTCTGGTCGGCGATTTCACCGCCATGATCGGCGATCCGTCGGGGCGCTCCGCGACCCGCAGGCAACTGACGGCGGACCAAATCCAGCAGAACGCCGAGACCTACAAGCAGCAGATCTTCAAGATCCTCGATCCGCAAAAAACGGTGATCGATTTCAATAACCGTTGGATGTCTCAGCTCGGTTCGGAAGGATTCATCCGCCTCGCCTCCCGCTACACCGTCGCGCGCATCATCGAGCGGGAAGACTTCACGAATCGGATGAAAAACCAGCAACCGATCGCGATGCACGAGTTGCTATACCCGCTGGTCCAGGGTTACGACTCTGTCGCTCTCGAAGCCGATGTGGAACTCGGCGGCACCGACCAGAAATTCAATCTGCTCGTCGGCCGGGACCTTCAACGCGAGTACGGTCAGGAGTCACAGGTTGTGCTGACGATGCCGCTGCTGGAGGGACTCGATGGCGTCCAGAAGATGAGCAAGTCGCTTGGCAATTACATTGGAATCAATGAAGCGCCTAATGAACAGTTCGGGAAAGTCATGTCGATCTCGGACGCCTTGATGCTCCGTTACTACGAACTCCTGACGGACGTATCCATGACCGAACTCAAGACGGATCGGCACCCGATGGATTTGAAGGCTGATCTCGCGGTCCGCATTATCACGGATTATCACGGCGCAACCGCGGCTGAAGCGGCGCGCGAAGAGTTCAATCGAGTGTTCCGCAAGCGAGAGATTCCGGAAGATATCGAGACGAAATCCATTCCGGCTTCCACGCTGCCGACCCGGATGACAAAACTGCTCGCCTCGCTGAATCTCGCGCCATCCAACACCGAAGCCCAACGCCTGATCGAGTCCGGCGCTGTGCATGTAAACGATCAGCGCATCACGGACCCGAAGGCTGAATTGTCCACAGCCGGCGAATACCTCTTCAAGGTCGGCAAGCGCCGATTCCTTAAACTGCTGGTTAAGTGAGAATCGGCAATTTATCCATGAATTGCCTCCTCCATTCGTTCCTCCACAACACACCGGAGCCGTAGATTCAGCGAAACTACGGAGTAGCCTTTGGCACGGCTTGTGCTCGGCAACGCGAGCTACGTAATCATGGATCTTCTCAAGAACACTTTTATCATCGTTCTCCTGGCTTGCTTCTTCAGTGTGCTCGGTTGCAGGCAGGACAAGCCTCAACCGGTCACCGATGAATCTTCCCCGATACCTCCGATGTTGAAGGAAAGCTGGAACACTTACATTCAACGATTCATCCAGCAGGACGGCCGTGTGGTCGATCACAGCGCCGAGGGCTTTACGACGTCTGAGGGTCAGGCTTATGCAATGCTGCGGTCGGTCTGGATCGGTGACCGTGACACCTTCGACAAAACCTTCACGTGGGCACGGAACAATTTGAATTCGCAAATTCGCAGCGACAACTTGTGGGCGTGGAAGTGGGGTAAGAACGACAACGGACAGTGGGCCGTCCTGGACAAGGCGTTCGCCTCGAATGCCGATCAGGATGTCGCCCTCGCCCTGATACTTGCATCGAAGGTGTGGCACGAAGCTCGTTATGCGGAACACGCTCGGGCAATGCTTCGAGATCTCTGGGCTCTCGGCACTGCCGACGTTGCAGGCCGTCTCTACCTGCTTGCCGGCGACAGCCTGTGCACCGGGTCCATCTGCCGAATCAATCCGTCCTACTACGCGCCGTATGCATATCGCATCTTCGCCAAATTCGACGGCAACCCGGATTGGACCAGGCTCGTAGACAGCTCGTATCACGTGCTGAGTACCGTGTCCGCTTTTGCAAAGACCGGCCTTCCCGCCGACTGGGTTCAACTGAACATCCGTAATGGTCAGATCACCCTGGCTTCAGAAAAGGACAGCTCGTTTTCTTATGACGCGTTTCGCGTGTTCTGGCGCATTCACCTGGATCGGGAGCTTTTCGGGGAACCGCGGGCCGATGCTTATCTTCGCAAGAGTCTTGCCTGGATCATGTCGGAATGGGACAAACAACAGAAACTGCCCGCGGTGATTTCTCCTGCAGGTAAAGGTCTAGCAGAATACGAATCGCTGGAAATGCTGTCGGCGCTCATGTGCGCCACGCGTAACGAGGCGATGTACAAAAAGCTCAACGCGGCGTATTCGCAAGGACTCTGGTCCGACAAAGACAGGGCCTACCTTCAAAACTGGGCGTGGTTCGGAAATGCTCTCTACAACCGGTTTCCAGGCCCGCTTGAGTTCGAAACAAATCAGCGCTGAACCCTGTTTCCCGATCTTGTCTTTTCGATCAACTCAACAAGGCCAGCATATCTCTCACCGCGCGATCCAGTCCGACCAATGCCGCACGCGCGACGATGTTGTGCCCGATATTCAATTCCACAATCTGAGGAATTTCGGCAACCGCGCGGACATTCCGGTACGTGATACCGTGGCCGGCGAGCACCTGGATCTGTTTGGAGTGCGCGAATTCCGCGGCCTGTTTCACGGCGTCCAGCGCCTCGGTGCCTTCGTGAGTCGGACGGTTTGTCAGCGTGGCGTCGGAATATCGCGCAGTATTCAGTTCGACAAGGCGCGCTCCGAGACCCAACGCGGCTCGGATCTGCGCCTCAACGGGATCGATAAACAAACTGACATTGATGTTGATCGCCTGAAGTTTCTTAATGGCGTTCGTGATCATCTGCTGATTCCGCGTGCAATCCAACCCGCCGGTCGTCGTGATTTCGCCGGGAAGTTCGGGAACGAGCGTGACCTGGTCCGGTATGACATCCATCGCAATGCCCAGCATTTCTTCCGTAGCAGCCATTTCGATATTCAGCTTTGTCTTCACCGTCTCGCGCAGCGTCTTCACGTCCCGGTGCTGAATGTGGCGGCGGTCGCCGCGCAAGTGGATGGTGATGCCGTGAGCGCCGGCCAATTCGCAGATTGATGCGGCGGCAACCGGATCGGGTTCGTTGGTGCGTCGTGCTTCGCGGATCGTGGCAACGTGATCGATGTTTACGGATAAGAGCGTCATGAATACCTTCCGATTATGGAGTTCCAGCGTATGCGGATCAGATCGAAAAACATGAAGACACCGTCCCGCATCAAACGGACCTTGCTTCCTTCCGCGTGACTCCAGCGTACCGGCGTTTCCAGAATCTTCAGTCCGTTCTGTTTGGCCATGAACAGCACCTCGGCGTCGAAACCGAATCCCAACGTCGTCTGCCGTTCGAAGATGCGTCGCGATTTTTCCCGGTCAAAAAGTTTGAAGCCGCACTGCGTGTCGTGCAGCCGAAGGCCAAGAATCAATCGAACCATGCGATTGAAAAAGATGCCGCCAAACTCACGCATCGGGGACTGATGCTTTTCGATGTACGCCCGATCGACGGCGCGTGAGCCGATGACGACATCGGCTCTTTCCTTGACCGCAACGTCGAGAAGCTTGTTCAACTCTTCGATCGGCGTCGACAGATCCGCATCGGTGAACAGAACGTATTTGCCGGATGCGGCGAGCACACCCTGGCGCACGCTGTAACCCTTCCCGTGATTGGTTTCGTTGCGAACGAGCCGCAGTCCTCTGGCTTCCGTCCCGGCAACGATTTCGGCCGTATTGTCGGCCGAGCCGTCATCGACGACGATCACTTCGAACGAAATCGGCGATTTCCGCACGAAAGCGTCGATTTTCCGGATCGAATCGCCAATACGGGCAGCCTCATTGAAGGCCGGAACGATGATGGAAACCGCCGGCTTTCCGTTCCCCTCGATAGCCACAAAGCCGCTCCCTGCCGAGGTTTCCGGTGTCTCCATAAATCGGGGTATTGTATCATCCCAAGTTTGTATGAACGACAGGTTACTCCGCGCTTGCAGGCGTGAACCCGTGGACCGAACACCGGTCTGGATGATGCGTCAGGCGGGCCGGTATATGAAGGAATACCGCGACATTCGGGCGAAGGTATCCTTCCTTGAACTCTGCAAAAACACGGATCTCGCCGCCGAAGTATCGCTCCAGCCTTACAGAGTCCTTGGCGTCGATGCGGTGATCTTTTTCTCCGACATTCTCATTCCCGTCGAAGCGATGGGAATGGGTGTGGCTTTGACCGACAAGGGGCCTGAAATCGCGAATCCGATCCGCAGGCAGAGCGATGTCGATGCGTTACACGTTCCGGATCCCGCGGCGGAAGTCCCGTTCGTGGGTTCGATCATTCAGAAGCTGCGGCGCGAACTTCAGAATCAGGTGCCTTTGATCGGCTTCGCCGGCGCGCCATGGACGCTCGCTTCTTACATGATCGAAGGCGGCGGATCGAAGAGTTTCGCGGAAGTGAAAGCACTCGCATATCGCGAACCTCGAGTCGTTCACGCTCTGCTCGACAAACTGGCTTCGACCGCCGCAGCGTACCTTCTTTTTCAAATCGAATCCGGCGCTCAGGCCATTCAGCTCTTCGACACGTGGGCCGGTGAGTTGAATCGGCGCGACTACGAGGAATTCGCGCTGCCTTATACGCAGAAGATTTTCGAGGCGGTCGGGACGCGTGTTCCGCGAATTCTTTACCTCAACGGCTGCTCGGCAATTCTGGAATCCATGGCGAGGTCCGGCGCGGACGTGATCAGCATCGACTGGCGTATTTCAATGGCAGAAGCCCGACGACGAGTCGGCGATCGAGTGGCGCTTCAGGGCAATCTCGATCCATGCGTGCTGCTTGGTCCGAAGGAAGGAATAATGGAGAGGACGAAGGAAATACTGGAACAAGCCGGACCCACCGGCCACATCCTGAACCTCGGCCATGGGATCCTGCCACCGACGCCGGTCGAGAATGCTCGCGCTTTCATCGAATTCGGGCAAAGTTTCCGGCACCCATAATGAAAGCCGGCGTCCTTCTCTTCAACCTCGGCGGTCCCGAAACGCTCGCGGACGTGAAGCCGTTTCTGTACAGGCTCCTTTCGGACGTATTCGAGTCACTGGACGTCCGCTTTCCAAAACTTCTGGCATATACCATCGCCACGCTGCGTCGAAAAACATCCGAAGGCTATTACAGCCAAATCGGCGGCGGATCGCCTTTGCGCAGGCTCACCGAGGAACAGGGGCGCGCACTGGCGGAAGAGCTCAGACGTCGTGGCAGGAATGTGGAAACATTCGTCGGAATGTGTGCCGCGCCCCCTTTCCTCCATGAAGCTTTGGAGAAGATGGAGCATAGAAATTTCGACAACATCGTAATCCTTCCCCTTTTTCCTCAGTATTCGGTGACGACAACGGGCGCCGGCTTTTCAACGCTGCGTCGACTGATTGCCAGGCGGCCCGCTTTCAAGAAAATCGATGTTCATTGGGTTAGCTCGTTCGCCGACCAGCCCACGTACATCGATTCGTTTGTACAAAGCGTTCAACGGGAACTGGAAAAATTCAGAAACCCGGAAAAAGTGCATTTGCTTTTTAGTGCTCACGGCATCCCCGAGAGCTGTATTCAAAAAGGCGATCCGTATCTGGAACAGACGAAAAAGAGCGTCGAACTGATCATGGATCGGCTCGGACGACAGAATCCGCACCAATTGTCATTTCAGAGCAAGCTCGGTCGCGCCAAGTGGCTTGAACCGTCGACCAATGACGTGATCGTGCAACTTGGAAAGCAAGGCGTCGATGATGTCCTGATCGTGCCGATCAGTTTCGTATCGGAACATATCGAGACGCTCTACGAACTGGACATCCTGTACAAGAAGGTCGCCGCTGAAGCCGGCGTTGCAAACTTCCGGCGCGTGCCTGCGTTGAACAACGATCCGACCTTTATCCGGGCGCTTGCTGAGATCGTGGAAAGCGCGCTCTGATGTCTGACGTCACCATCATCGGTGCGGGCATCAGCGGGCTGTCCTGCGCCTGGACGCTCAAGAAGCTGGGCATAGAAGCTGTCGTCCTCGAGGCCTCGGACAGACCGGGCGGCGTCATTCAAACGGAGAAAATCCACGGCTATCAGATCGAGGCGGGGCCGAACAGCTTCCAGACTTCGGCATCGGCGCTTCGCCTCGTCGAGGAAATCGGCTTGTGGGATGACCTGCTGCCGCCGGCTCCGAACGCTCCACGATTCGTGTACTGGGACGGCAAGCTTCGCAAGATCCCGTTTGGTCCACTCACGTTTGGCGGCATTCTCCGCATTCTGCGCGAGCCGTTCGTGCGATCCCGCTCGCTTCCCGATGAATCCGTCCGCGATTTTTTTATCCGCCGGCTCGGCCGGCAGGCGCACGATCGTCTCGTCGCTCCCGCACTGACCGGAATCTTTGCGGGCAACACAGCGAACCTCAGCATGGCGGCCGTGTTTCCCAGAATTGTCGAGATGGAACGCAAACACGGCAGTCTGGCCGGAGCGTTCCTCGGGACGCTGACCGGACGCGCGAAACAACCTGCAACCGACGCTGCGAATCCGGCCCATCCGAAGCCGAAGGGCGCCGTATTTTCCTTTCCGGAAGGTGTGGCAACGCTGACGAAGCGAGTCGCAGAACAACTGGATATCCTGTACAACGTTTCGGATGCTCGTGTCGGTGAGACGCGCGCAACAGTGGTTGCCACTCCGGCGCAACCAGCCGCTTCCCTTGTGCAGGATCGAAACGCAGCTCTGGCCGCCCTTCTCAAACACGTGCAATACGCGCCGATGGTCATCGCCGCCGTTTCCCTGCCCGCGGAAAGCTTCGCGCAGCCGCTGCGCGGGTTCGGTTTCCTCGCGGCACGCGATCAAGGCATGCATCTGCTTGGAGCTTTGTTCAGTTCGGCGCTGTTTCCGGGACGCGCGCCGGAAGGTCAGGAACTCCTGACCTGCTTTTTGGGAGGCATGTTTGAGCCGGAAGCCGTCGAGTGGCCGGATGACCGTATATGGCAAACGGTCTGTCCCGAAATCAAATCGGCGCTGCATACATCCGAAATGCCGCGTCCCGTCGTGCTGTGGCGTCAGCCTAGCGCGATTCCGCAATACAACATCGGTCATGAACGATGGGTGGCGTCCGTCAAAGAGGAATTACAGAAGACGCCGGGCTTGTTCCTGACGGCAAATTATCTGGAAGGCGTATCCGTGCCGGCCTGTATCGAACAGGGTGATCGCACGGCGCGCGCCGTCGCCGAATACCTTGGGAGACAACCATGAAGCGAACTGCTCAGGAGATTGCCGACTACGTCGGTGGTGAACTTCGGGGCGATGCCCTCGTTGCGCTGGAATCCGTCGCAAGCCTGAAGAACGCCGGGCCGGCGGACCTCAGCTATGCCGAGGAAAAATTCGAAAGCCAGGTTACCGACAGCCGCGCCGGTTGTGTTGTCGTTCGATCCGGCCAGTGGCCGTCGCAAACCGTGATCGTCGCTCGAAATCCGAAGCTCGCATTCGCGCGTGCCGCCGCATGGCTGCTGGCGGAAACAGTGGACGATCCGGGAATCCATCCGAGCGCGACTGTCGCGCCGGATGCCGTGATCGGTGAGCGAGTCAAGGTCGGAGCGGGAGCGGTGATCGAAGCCGGAGCCGTGATCGGCGATTCCACTGTGATCGAGGCCGGCAGCTATATCGGGAAAAACACGACCGTCGGCAAGGACTGCACCATCTATCCACGAGTCGTGATTTACAGGAATGTCGCGATAGGCAACCGCGTCATCATTCATGCCGGAGCCGTGATCGGCGCCGACGGATTCGGATATGTTCGAGATGGCGCGAAGCAGATCAAGTTTCCTCAGGTGGGAAAGGTCATCATCGAAGACGATGTCGAGGTCGGAGCCAACACCTGCATTGATCGAGGATCACTGGAGACGACCGTCATCTCACGCGGTGTAAAACTCGACAACCTGATTCAAATCGCGCACAACGTCGAGATAGGCGAAAACACGGTGATCGCCGCGCAGACCGGCATCTCCGGCAGTTGCACGATCGGCGCTCAGTGCCTGATCGGCGGGCAGGTCGGAGTCGGCGAACATGCGCGGCTCGACGACAACACGATCATCGGCGGCCAGGGTGGCGTACTGAACGGCAAACACGTTCGAGGTGGAGAAGTTCTGTGGGGAACGCCCGTGCGTCCTCTGAAGGTCTTCCTGAACGAGCAGGCTTATCTGTCGCGCGCGGCAAGAAGGAAATCGCAGAGCGAGTGAGCATGGATTCTACTGCTGAAAAAAACAACGGCCGCGAGTCCCCGCGGCCGTTGACAGAGCGCTAAGCACTGGCTACTCGCTCGCGCCACCTGTTCCAAGTAAGGAGTGCGATTGATAAAGCACGACTCCTGCCAATCATTTGACATATCTAATATGTCAAATTATATCAGTATTTTATAGCCAATATGGACCAGATAAGTCCAAACTTTGACCCCTCCCGAGTGGCCAAAACGTCAGGATCTCTTACGGCCTTTAGCCGGTCCTTCGATTCAACCTGATCTCCTGTATTTTGTGGAGCTAAACCCGGCGCCCGCAATGATGAGAACAGATGCCGTCGGCTTGGTTTACAAACGGCTGATACAAGGAGCTTCAACGGTTCCGAAAACGAGGGGGATTTACAGGCAAAAAAACAACAACGGCCGCGCCTGACCGCGGCCGTTGTTGTTGTTAGGAAGGCTGGCGATTGCACTGGCTACTCTTGGCTCTCACCTGTTCTTCCGCTTGCTTCGATTCGAAGATTACAAAGCAAACGCGATACCGTAGATGAGCTTTCCTGCCATTTCCGGCGCATCATCCTCAGCAAAAAGACACTTAGTACCTCGTCGGAGAATCGCACAAATGACGCACCGGATCGCCACAATGTAACGGATTCCTTACATCCAGAGACGGTGGTTGAAACGATGCAGTGGGTCCAACGATTTGGCCGGGTTCCAGGGTGTCGGATCTGTTTACGAAACAACGTCAAAATTCCCGGAAATAAGGTTGCGTTGCCGGCAACAACCAAACTATAAGGAACCAATTGATCCGTAACAGGTTTCCGCTCGGAGGCTCCCGATCATGAAGCATGCGCGCCTTTTCATCGCCGCCTGTCTGGCGTTGAGTTTTGCGTCGGCGGGATCGCCTGCGCAGCAATCCCCTGCTGCCCCGCAATCCGGCAATTCCACTGCGAGCGCAGTCATAAATCAATACTGTATGGGTTGCCATAACGACTCGGTGAAGTCCGGCGGCCTGACCTTGAGCAGATTGAATGCGGACAATCCTGGAGCAAACCCTGAAGTATGGGAAAAGGTCGTGCGTAAACTGCGCGGCCGCATGATGCCGCCGCTCGACCGGCCCAGGCCCGACGAGAAAACTTACGACGTCGTTGTCGGCAATCTTGAAAAAGCGCTCGACGCGGCAGCGGCCGCAAATCCGAATCCAGGCCGAGGTGAAACATTCCGCCGGCTCAGCCGGACGGAATATCAGAACGCGATCCGTGATCTTCTCGTGCTGGACGTCGATGTCGCTTCCCTGCTGCCCAAAGACGACGCAGTTTTCGGTTTTGATAACGCCGGTGTCGGCGGCCTCTCCCCAACGCTGCTGGAGCGCTACCTGAGTGCGGCGCAGAAGATCAGCCGTCTCGCCGTCGGAGCTCCGGTGCGCGCGCCTGCATCGAACGTCCTGGTTCTTCCGCCGGATCTCACGCAGGAGAATCATCTGGAAGGACTGCCTCTCGGAACGCGCGGCGGAACCGTGATGCGGTATACGTTCCCGGTTGACGGCGAATACGACATCCAGGTCCGCTTGATGCGCAATCGGAACGAGAACGTCGAGGGCCTCACTGAGCCTCACGAAATGGAAGTGCTGGTCGACGGTGCGCGGGCATCGCTCTTCACTGTTGCTCCGCATCGTTACGCGATCGGCGGTGTCTATTACGCCGACGAAGATGTGGATCGCCACCTGAAGCTTCGCGTGCCCGTGAAGGCCGGTCCACACGCGATCACTGCAGCCTTCATCCCGAAAACAGGAGCGCTCATCGAAACTGAGCGCCAGCCCTACAACGCGCACTTCAACATGGACCGGCATCCGCGAGTACAACCTGCTGTTTACTCGATTTCCGTGACGGGTCCGTTCAATGCGACCGGCGCCGGCGATACGCCCAGCCGGAATCAGATTTTTGTTTGCCGGCCGGCCAGAGTTTCTGATGAGGATCGCTGCTCTTCGACGATCATCTCGAGGCTGGCTCGCCGCGCGTATCGACGTCCGGTTACAGATGACGACATCCGGATGCCACTCGCGTTCTACAAGGAAGCGCGTAAAGGAGCCGATTTCGACACCGGTATCGAAATGGCGGTGCGGGCGATATTGACCAGCACGGAGTTTCTGATCCGGGTGGAACGCGATCCGGCCAATGTCGCGGCGAACCGGCCTTATCGGATCAGCAACCTGGAACTGGCTTCCCGTCTGTCGTTCTTCCTGTGGAGCAGTATCCCCGACGACGAACTGATCGACCTCGCCGCCCGCGGCAGGCTCAGCGACCCAGCCGTAATCGAACAGCAGATTCGCCGCATGCTTGCCGATCCGCGCGCGGAATCGCTGGTCACCAGCTTTGCGGACCAGTGGCTTTATCTGCGCAACCTGGCCGCGACTGTTCCGGATGCGCGGCTGTTCCCCGATTTCGACGACAACCTGCGACAAGCGATGCGCCGCGAAACCCAACTGCTGTTTGAAAGCGTGATGAAGGAAGACCGCAATGTCGTTGATCTGCTCGGCGCGAACTACACATTTCTAAACGAGCGGCTCGCCAGGCACTACGGCATCCCGAACGTTTACGGCAGTCATTTCCGTCGTGTGCCGGTCGGCGACAGTATTCGTGGCGGACTTCTCGGACAGGGCAGCATCCTGACTGTGACCTCGTACGGGAATCGCACTTCTCCCGTGCTCCGCGGCAAATGGGTCCTCGAAAATATTCTCGGCACACCGCCGCCACCGCCGCTGCCGAACGTGCCGCCTTTGCGGGACAACCCGACGACGGGAAAGATTCTCAACATGCGCGAACGCATGTCCGAACACCGCGCGAATCCGGCGTGCTCGGGCTGCCATCGACTCATGGACCCCATTGGCCTGTCGCTCGAGAACTTCGATGCGGTCGGACGATGGCGCAATCGCGCCGAAGGCGATTCCCTGATCGACGCGGCCGGCGCGCTGCTCGGCGGCGTGACATTCGAAGGCGCGGCAGGTCTCAAGCGGTCGCTCCTGGCGAAACCCGACCTCTTCGTCACGACGCTCACCGAAAAACTCATGACCTACGGCCTGGGACGCGGCATCGACTACAGCGACGCCGCGGCAGTTCGCGCAATTACGCGCGAAGCCCGTAACAAGAACTATCGTTTCTCAACGCTCATCACGGAAATCGTGAAAAGCACGCCCTTTCAGATGAGGAGCCCACAATGATCATCACGAGAATGGCCATCTCACGCCGGACTTTCCTTCGAGGCGCCGGAATCGGCGTCGCGCTGCCGTTGCTTGACTCGATGGTTCCGGCGCTATCTGCGTTTGCCGCGGCTGATGCGCCGCGACGCATCGGATATGTCTACATTCCGATGGGCATGAATCCTGCGGCCTGGATCCCGTCGGATGAAGGAAGGCTCGTTGATCTTTCGCCTTCGCTGGCGTCGCTGGCACCTTATCGGGACCAGATCACTGTTGTCACGAACACGGAACTGAAGGACATGGCATACCCGACCGGCAACCACGCGGCATCCAATGCCATTTTCCTCAGCAATGTGAAGCCGAAGAGAACCGAGGGCAGCGATTACGAACTCGCGACGACCGTCGATCAGATTGCCGCGAAGCAGTTGGGAAAAGACACCGCCATTCCCTCCCTCGAGCTTTGCACGGACCTGATCGCTCAGGTCGGCAATTGCGATAACGGACTTGCGTGTGCGTACCAGAACAACCTGGCATGGTCTTCACCGAGGTCCCCGCTTCCGTCCGAAGCGGATCCTCGAGTCGTGTTCGAGCGGCTCTTCGGAGACGGAGGCACGGCAAAGGATCGACTGACAGAACTACGGAAGAATCGAAGCATTCTCGACTGGGTCACCGAAGACATGGCGCGGCTGCAGCGTCGAGTCGGCGCCGCAGATCGCGCGAAGATCGATCAGTATCTCGAGTCGATTCGCGAAGTGGAACGGCGTATCCAGAATGCCGAACAGAAAGGCTCTTCGACTCCGCTGCCCGCGCTCGAACGGCCGGCCAGCGTTCCGGAGAACTGGGAAGAACATGTGAAGCTGATGTTCGACCTTCAAGTCCTCGCGTTGCAGGCGGACGTCACGCGAGTCATTACTTTCCAGATGGCCAGAGAAGCCAGCACCCGGACGTATCCGCAAATCGGCGTTCCCGAAGCGCACCATCCGACGTCACACCACACGAACGACGCGGAGAAACTGTCGAAGCTCGCAAAAATCAACGCGTATCACGCAGCGTTGTTTGCTTATCTCGTCGGCAGATTGAAGGCGACTCCCGACGGTGACGGCACGCTGCTCGATCACACGACGTATCTGATAGGCAGCGGCATGGGTAATCCCGACGTGCACGATCATACGAACCTTCCCGCCGTCGTCGCGGGAGGCAAGGGCGGCCGGCACATCCGTTACTCGACTCCGGTACCGCTGGCGAATGTCCATTTGAGCCTGCTGGAAAGAGTCGGCGTCCACCTGGACCGTTTCGCCGACAGTACCGGCCGGATCGAGGAGTTGCTGTAATGCGCTTCGTCCTGCCTGTGGTGTTGATCCTCGCGATAAATGCGCATGCCGCCACGGTCAAGCTTGTGGATGCCGTGAAAAACCGCGACAAGGTCGCCATTCGTACGTTGCTTGCGCAGCGTGTCGATGTCAACGCAACCGAAAACGACGGCACGACAGCGCTGCATTGGGCCGCGCAGGCCAACGACCTGGAAACGGTTGAAATGCTGTTGAAAGCCGGAGCCAACGTGAAAGCGACGAACCGCTACCAGGTTTCGCCGCTGCAACTCGCAGCCACAAACGCCAACGGCGTTATGGTCGAGATTCTGTTAAAAGCTGGAGCCGATGCCAACACAACGCTACCCGAAGGTGAAACCGTACTCATGGCCGCAGCCCGCGCCGGAAATGCCGCCACTGTGAAGTCGTTGGTCGACCAAGGCGCTAATGTAAACGCGAAGGAAAACTGGCGCGGCCAGACCGCGTTGATGTGGGCGGCGGCGGAAGGCAATGCCGGCGTCATTCGTCTGCTTGTCGGGCACGGAGCCGACATGCGCGTCCGATCAAACGGCGGCTTCACAGCGTACCTGTTCGCGGCGCGTGAAGGACGCATCGAGGCCGTCAAGACGCTTCTCGAACTCGGCGTCAGCTTGAATGAATCGCTCACTGTCCGGCGTCGAGGCGGCGGCGAAGAAAATGGGCCCAACGCGTTCCTGCTCGCCGCCGAAAATGCTCACTACGAACTCGCCGCGTTCTTACTGGAAAAAGGCGCTGATCCCAATGCCGCGCCTCAGGGATGGACGGCCCTGCATCAGCTCACCTGGACCCGCAAAGTCGGCTGGGGCGATAACGGCCCGGCCCCGACGGGTTCCGGAAATATGGGCAGTCTCGAATTCGTCAAAGTCCTTGCGAAGCACGGCGCGAATCTGAACGCGCGCGTGACAAGGCGGCCGAGCATGGGCACCACCACTTTGAATTCCATCGGTGCGACTGCTTTCATCCTCGCTGCGCGAACAGCCGATCCCGATTTGATGCGACTTCTTGCGCAGCTCGGCGCCGATCCGCTGCTGACGACGGATGATGGAACAAGCGCATTGATGGTGGCCGCAGGCGTCGGCACAAGTTCGCCCGGCGAAGATCCAGGCACGGAACCCGAAGTTCTCGAGGCTGTGAAGGTCGCGTTCGAACTCGGAGCAGACGTGAATGCCGTCGACAAGAACGGCGAAACCGCGATGCACGGCGCCGCTTACAAGCACGTCCCTTCCGTGGCACGATTCCTTTCGGAAAAGGGCGCGAAGGCCGATATCTGGAATCGCCCGAACAAGCGCGGCTGGACCGCACTCAGAATCACTCAGGGCATTCCTGTTGGCATGAACATCGCCGGTGACGCGGCCACTCGCGCGGTGCTTCTCGAACTGCTGAAGGCCTCACCGGCGAAGTAAGACTTATTGGAACACGTCGAACTGTTTCGTGTACTTCACGATGAAACTTCGACTGATCGGCCCGAGTCCATTCAGCTCCTGACCCTCGTTGTAAACAAGGAACAAGCCCGTGCCGGCGCGGCTCAACCAGCCGAAGCGGAGGTTCGCGCTCCAGTTTTTCGCGCGATCGTTGTACTGGATCAGGGACTCGATGTACTTCAAGGGTGTGATGCTGTAATTCACGCGCCACTGCACGAGATTCGTCCTGAAGTCGCCTTCCTTAAGAAAGATGTTGTTGCGTCGCCAGCGAATGGAGGTCTGAGCCCTGGAACCTTTACGAGCCGTAATCGTGAAACCGAAGGACCGCTGAGAACCCGACAGAAACCCGCCGAGATCCAACTCCGCATCCGCCCATAACGGAGCTCGCTGGTCCGTGTTGAATCGGCCGGCAAAAACGGCGCTTCGATAGAAGCCGGGTGCGACAAAGATTCCGGGATAGATCTCGAATGGCTCCTTCAAACCTTCGGCAACGATGTCGGTCGCGGGGCTTATGAAGTAACCGTTCTCGAAATCGATGTGTGTGTCGAGGTGGATGCGCTCCGTTTCCTTGAATCCATCGAGATCCCAGTACGAGTTGTATGAAGCATGCGGACGCAGTTCGCGGAGCCAGGAGATCCCGGGCCGGACGTTCTTGAATACGCCGGTCGAGACGTGCCTGAAATTCGTTCGCTCGAGAAATCCGACTTCCGGATTGAAATCCGCTCCGACCTCGGCGATCTCCAGCCATGTTCGGCCGCCGCTTCGCTGGTATTCGCCACGCAGGTTGAAAGCGGATTCGCGGCCGGTGCGGCCGGGTGTCTCGGTTCGCGCGGCGAAACCATTCAGGTTGAGGTAACGGCCGATGCCGAGCTTGCCGTCCAATCCCCAGGTGCGGTTCCAGTTGTCCACGCCGGCTGCGGCTCCCGTCGCGCTTCGATTGACGAAGATGCCGCCCAGGCTGCTTCGATTCGGCAATTCGCGACTGAGACGGCCGACCGTAAAGTTATTCGCCGGTGTTACGTCCCACACGTGCTTCGTCTGCATGTTCAGCAGGCCTACATTGAAGTCGCTCACCTTTCCGCTCACGCGTGTTCCACCGAGGATCGGAACGAGCGAGTCCGTCTTTTCATCGATGCCGATCCGGCGGCTGAAGAACAGGTCGATCGATTCGGGCTTGCCTACTGCAAACGTTCCGGCGTTCTCGAGGAAGAAAGGGCGTTTCTCCGGAAAGAAAAGGTTGAAGCGGGTCAGGTTGATCTGCTGCTCGTCGACCTCCACCTGCGCGAAGTCGGTGTTGTAGGTGACGTCCAGATTGAGGCTTGGCGTGACGCCAAACTTCACATCGAAGCCCGCGTCGCCGTCGTATTTCGTACGCACCGGTGTACCGGCAGGTGGGCGATAGTTTCGCAACGCCGTCGCCACGATGTACGGGGTGATCTTGAAGTTTCGCGGTGTTTCGAGCTCGAGGCCGTGCAACTCTCCGGCGGAAGAGAGTCGATTGATGTCATAGACCCGCAGCACGGGAGACCAGTACGCGATCTCGCGTTTACGTTTGATGTTCCGGCTGAAGTTGACGCCCCATGTTTGCGGCGCCTTTCCATAACGCAGCGTTCGGAGTGGAATTGCGAACTCCGCGCTCCAGCCCGAATCAACGATGCGGGAGCGAACCTGCCAGGTGCCGTCCCAGTTCTTGTTGAAGCCTCCGCCCGCGCCGCCTTCGCCTTGTCCTTCGTTGCTGACCTGGCCGTCATATTCGATGCCGGCAGGATTGGTGCCGAAGACGAAACCGTTTTGCCGGTCGAGGTAGGTGTCGAGAATGAGCTGAAACGAATCCGTCTCGCCCAGATCGGAATCGCGGCGGCTGTCGATTACGAGGATCCCAGAGGGTTCGGAGTCGTAACACATGACGGCGACATAGAGCGTCTCGTCATCGTACGCAAGACGCACTTCCGTGCGTTCAGTCGCAGGCTGACCTTCGAGAGGTTCCGATTGAACGAAGCCCTCAATCGGCGCAATGTCCTGCCACATGACATCGTTGAGATTCCCATCGAGAACCGGCGCCGCTTCGACACGTTTGGCGCGAGCGATACGAACGTCGTTCTGTGCCGCCGAAGACACGCCGAGGACTGTAAAGATCAAGAGCAGAGTAGTAATGAAAGGCGGCAATCTCACGCGCGGTAGCGTACCAGAAAAATCCCCGTGATCAGGAAGCATGGAAGAAAAATGGGGTCGTAGCTGGTCGTAGCCCGCTACGACCCCATTTTTCAGAACAGCAGCTTCAGCAAACCCTGAAATTCACGGTGCTGCCCGTTCTTGGCATTGATCTGGCCGAAGTTCGAGCCGTTGATGTCCAGAACGGGATTATTCGGTTCCGGATGATTCAGCACGTTCCTCGCATCGAATCGCACTTGAAGGCTCTTGCTTTCGGTCAGCTTGAATGACTTCGCAAGGTTTGCGTCGAACCTCCAGCGGCCGGGAGCTTCCCCAACGTTCAAACTCATGCCGCGTTCGCCCGGCAGAGGATTTTGAAGCACCACCTGGCCCGTTTTGGCATCGGCGACTGCGCTGAGCGTGCAATTGTCGCGGAGGGTTTGCAGCGTCGTCACAACGTTGCATTGCGGGTCCCGTACCTGGGTGAACCGGCCGGCGCCGAAATAGTTCCCGATGCTGTTGCCTTCCTGAACGTATTCAACCCTGCCGGCAGTCGGCTCGAAATCTCCGACTCTCAACGCGGTTCCATTCGCGTAGAGCATGCTTTGAGCGGCGATGCTCACCGGAGCGCCCGAGGTCATGTTGGTAATCCAGCTGAACGACCACTGCTCGACAAGCCGGGCCAGGACTCCCGTGCTGTTCCGGAAAAGCAGCCTGTTGGGACCGATCGGGAGCGTGAACGTCCCGGTCGTGCGAAGGTCATGATTTCGCGAATCCGGGAGGATTGCGTAATCGGAATGCCGGTCCCGCGGATCCGTGTAGTTACGGCCGACTTCGCCATACACGCCGAGGTTCTTGCTCCAGGTGTAAGTGGTCTGCGTGCTGACGCCATACACCGGCCGGAGTGTGAACTGTGTCTGGAGCGAGTGGTAATTGTTGCTGTTGACGCTCGCAACCATCATCGCGCTCGCGAACTGCGGATTGGTTCGGATGTAGTTTTCAGGGTAGCCGTTCAACCGGAGCACCGCGCCGTTAACACCGCCGGCAATTGGCGGAAGACCGGAATTGCTGGCCGATACGTAGTTGAGCGTGCTCAGCGTTGTGGCCAGCGCCGAGTAATTGCCGTTGGCGAGATTGCTTCTGAACTGCGTGCTTTGCCGCATGTGCAATCCAGCCGTCTGCTGTACTCCATTAAATGTGGTTCCCACGGGTCCGAAACCGGTGCCTGCGATGTTGACGCCCTTGAACATGTCGTTCAAAAGCGCAGACTCCTCGCCGCGCCGTACCGCGTCGAATGCTTGCTGAAGTCCATTGGTTACAAAATTCGCGTGATTGATTTGAAGCGCGACATTCCACCATTTACGGCCCAGCGTCCCGACGTACCGCACATCCACTGTCGCGTTCGGAGTGATGCTCCGCGTCACCGACAACGTGACGTTCTGGGCGTACGGATTCACGAGGTTCGGCTGAGGAACGTAGATGGTTTGCGTCCGGTCCGTGACGGGCACCGATTCCATCGGCTTCACGATCTGCGGAACAGGAACCAGCGACTGCAACCTGGTCAGATCCAGATAAGGATTCACGCTGTCGCCCGCGTACTGTGCCGAAAGCGTGCTGCCCGGCGTGACCTGTGTCTGGGTCAGTGAGTTGAATGACGGCAGGCCGTTGTACGTCATCTGATAACCGCCGCGAACCGTCGTCTTTCCGGCTCCGAACCACGGAACCTGCCACGCAAAGCCGACAGCGGGGCCGAAATTGTTCCAGTCGTTCGGAAAGTATGTCTTGTTCGGATTCGGCGAGTTCTTGCCGACGTATTCGAATGACGTCAACTCGCCGCGTATTCCGGGCTTGAACCAGTCTTCCCATGTTCGTCCGGAAAGGCCGAAGATCGCCTCGGGGCCTTTTGTCGGAAGAGGCATCATGCCGTAGCCGTCATAGATGGAACCAAACCAATCCCAGCGCAGACCCAGGTTCAACGTCAGACTCGGACGGACTTTGAAATCATCCTTGATGAACAGGCTCAACTCGTTCCGATGCGTTTCGCGGACGCGTTGCGGAAACGTCTTGAAGTCCTCGTATCTGTCCAGTTTCAGCGGGGTCTGCATATAGACGAACTGCGTGACGCTGGCCAATGATCCCGAGAGGAGACTCAACAGGTTTCGCATCCTCTGGTTGTTCCCTGTGCTGTTCGTGCCTGCCAGTCCCTGTATGTTTGTTCCGATCGCGTTTACGGGGATCAACGCGTTTGCCGCATCGCCGCCGTTCGCACGCGGGATGCTGGTGACGGCAATGCCGGCGTCATAGCCTCTCGAATACGATCGCCGGTGATCGCCGCCGAACTTGAATGCGTGCACTCCCTTCGTCCAGCTCAGAGAATCGGCGTAGGTGATGGCACTGGTCACGTCGTTGTACTGCGATGAGCCTCCGGCTGAAATGGCGTTACCCGAAGGCACGAGCCCGCCGGCTCCGGGCCCGATGTAGACCGGATATCCGCTGATGTTGGGGAACAATCCCTGAGCGATGCCTCCGTTTATGGGATCCGTAATGCCCGGATAAGAATTCCCTCCAGTGCGTCGGAATCCACCCCGCAGTTCATTGACGAGGCTCGGCGACAGCGTGGACGTGAAATTCACGGACAGAATCTGAGGCCGCCGCTGACGCGATCCGCGGGCTCCCGTCGGCCATGCCTCGAAGTTGGCGGTGCCGAACGAGTACTCGTAGGTGTAGCTGCTGCTGATCTTGTGCCTCTGGTTGAAGTTATGATCGATCTTGCCGTTGATCTGCTTGCGCGACAGATTGTCGGCGCGCGTGATGCCGTCGTCGTCGAGGGAAAAGATGGTTTCCGTGCCGTCCTGTTCGCGTCGCATAAATCGGTGTCCCGCGCTGTTGAGACCGTCGCCGATTTCATAGTTGTTCGCTGCCGGCATCAGATCCAGATACTTTTTGATGAATCCTGTCGGATCCATCGCTCTTCGATACGTGTCCCACGGATTGCCCTGGACAACCGCGTCGGAACAGTCGGGACGGGTTGGAACGTTCGCAAGCGGACCGAAGACGCTCGCATAGCGCAGGACGCCGTTATGCGGAGTGCGTTGCGCGTCCGGGTTTGTAGCCGGCGCGACAGGCTGGCCGAGGCCATTTACGACGGCGATCGTCGGTGTCGCAGTGCCGGGCTGTTCGATCTGCCGGAAGTTCCCGTTGTTCCAGTTGTCGTAATACCGGAAGACGCCGTTGCGCGCGCACGGCGTCAGAACAAGCGGATTCTGTATCGTGCGGCCATTCACCAGAGACTGATCCCACAGCGTGAAAAAGAACGTCTTGTTTCTCTTGATCGGACCGCCAACGCTTCCTATGAAGTTATGGACGTTGTACCAATCCGCAGGCGTCGGACTCCACCCGCCGGTGACGGCATCGAGCTGGCGATTGTTGTTCCATGTATTGCCGTCGAGCTTCGTATTGCGCACACCCCAGGTTGCGGTGCCGCGATATTGATTGGTCCCGGAGCGCGTCAGGAATTGTATTTGCGCGTTTCCACGCCCCATCTCGGCATCCACGGGAGCTACGACAACACGCACCTCGCCGATCAGATCCGGATTCATCGTGGTCGCCGTCAAGGCATTCGCTGTCCAGCGAGCGCCGCCCGAAGCGTCGACGCCGTCCCGCTGGATGTTCGAAGTGCCGAACCCGCTTTGACCGGCAAAGCTCGCGCGAACGCCGTTGTCGTCCACGAAGACACCGGGGACGGTGCGGTAAAAGTCCATGACGTTGTTGGCGATAGTCGGAAGCGCCTCGACGCGCTGTTGCGAAAGGATCTCTCCGACCGATGAACTCGTCGTTGCCAGCAGAGTGTCGGCGGCAACTGTGACGTCAACCGCCGTATCGACCGTTCCGACAGTCAGTACGAAATTGAGTCGGAGCCTCTCCGCATTTCCGAGTCGAACGGATGTATAGCTTCGTCGCTGAAACCCGGGCAACTCCGCGGTGATGTTATAGACCCCGGGTAACAGACTTGCGAGGTTGTATGCACCGGATTCGTTGGAGATGACCGTCGTGACGACTCCGGTCCCCGTGTTGAGAGCCGTAATGGAAACGCCTGGAATCAAAGCACCGCTCGAATCCTGGATTGTTCCACTGACCGAAGCGTTGGTGGACTGAGTGAATGCGTGCGGCGGGAAAACCAACAGAGACAAAGCTAACGCCAAAACGAATCGCGCCATGTTTCCTCCACGAAGTTGGCTGGTTCCGTTAATTTTTAGTGATCTTAAGTGGCCGCATTTACCCACGCCACAGCAACGACTGTCAAGGAACAAACCTATTCAGATACAATGCGCCAACAACCACCATGAAACACATCGTCGTTTTCCTGTTGCTGACTCTGCCGTCGCTGGCGGCGGAAAACCGTTATGTCGGGCTCACACAGAAAGGTGCCCGCATCGAGGCTTCAATCGTCGCCGGGCCTTCGGCCTCGTCACCGACAGTGCTGCTCGTAGGTGGGCTTGCAGGCAATGACGAAACGTCGCGGGTGGTCGCGCAGGAAGTGGCAACGTTCGAAGCGATTCCGCAGAACCGGCGGCCGTTTCAGCTTCTGGCGATCCCTGCCGCAAATCCGGACGGCGCGCCGGTGCAGTTCCCTCCGACAGGAGTCGCCTATCGAGAGAACAAGGAATCGCACTACCTGTGGAGATGGATTGGTATTCATGCGCCCGACGTCGTTTTGATCGCCGGAAATGATGACTTCGGTCTGGCCGATGCATTGTCACAGAATGCCGCGGCCCGTGTTGCGCGCATCCCGGCGCGCCGTGTGAGCGTGGCGGCCGGCATTCTCGCTGCGATCGCAAAAGAAACGATTGCTCCATCGGATGCGCGAAAAGAGATTGAAAGACGCCGAAGCCGGACACCGCGTCAGTTCGCCGAGGAATTGGCGAAGATCTATGGTCACGATCTCAACCAGGTGACCTACATCCAGTCACTGGCGCTGATCGCGCGCCTTCGCCTGGGCGAAACAGCCGACGTCATTCGGCTGGCCGAGCCCTACGCCAGCGGATCCCGCGACGGCCTCGCGCGACCGAACTCGCTTGCTCTGGCCGGACACATGTTGTTCGCGGAGCTTGCCGAACGCACCGGCGACGCGCGTTATAAGCAACTGGCCCTTAAAGCTGCCTCCTACGGCTTCACCGAAACGGGCGAGATGCGCGAAGCCGTTCCGTTCCACGGCGAAATGAGCGATTCCATCTTCATGGACTTTTCCACGCTGACGAGAGCCGGCAAACTCAGCGGCGAAACGAAGTATTTCGACATGGCTTTGCGACACCTGGCGTTTATGCGTAAGCACGTCGAACGGCCTGACGGTCTCTACCGGCATTCTCCATTAAATAACGCGGCCTGGGGACGTGGGAACGCGTTCTCCGCGTTTGGTTTCACATTCGGGCTCGGCGATTTCCCGAAAGATCATCCGGCGTACGAGGGGCTCCTCCAGTCGTACCAGGCTTTCATGTCGAAGCTGGCAAAACTTCAAGATGAGGATGGCCTCTGGCGACAGGTCCTCGATCATCCCGGCTCGTATCCCGAGTTCTCTTCAACCGCGATGTTCGGGTTCGCCATGCTTCGCGGCATCCGTAATGGATGGCTGGATGGCGCCACATATCAGCCGGTCGTGGACAAGGCATGGCGGGCGGTTCTCACGCGAAGCGGTCCGGACGGCGTGTTCATGGATATTTCCGAATCGACCAACAAACAGCCGAACTACGACGACTACCTTCATCGCGCCGCAATCCTCGACAAAGACCCGCGCGGCGGCGCGATGGCATTAATGTTCGCCACGGAAATGGCCGGACTGAAATAGCTTCCACGTGAAATAGCTTCCACGTGTCCGTAGCAAATGAAAATGTCCGGTTTTGGTAGCAAATGAAGTGTCCGGTTTTGGTTTTTAGGTTCATCGCCGCCGGGCCTGTGGAAACGGTGCGAAACCCAGCAGGGTTTTGCAAGGCA
>Ga0137433_1000325_pt1 | contig 27121 bp, 24 predicted proteins | sample EasRivERMZT840_2_FD_102335 | JGI IMG/M metagenome (GOLD analysis project Ga0137433, IMG submission 102335) | Soil microbial communities from meander-bound floodplain in the East River, Colorado, USA - East River MetaG ERMZT840_2 | ecosystem: Environmental > Terrestrial > Soil > Floodplain ...
ATGCGGTCGCGGCCGTCCACCTCGACCACCGGCGTGATCAGCGTGATGACGTGCTCGCGGATGTTTCGGATGTACGGGCTCTCGTCGACGGCCAGCCGGTAGGCCAGCTCCATCAGCGCCGTCGGCGCGCCGGCTTCGGGCGAGTGGATCGCACCAGTGATGTAGTACACGGGCGCGGCGCGGCGAGCGATTTCGTCCGCGACGGCGTCATTCATCTGAATCGTGCGCGGGTCGGCGAGCTTGGCCAGGTCGGCCTTGTTGGCGTCGAGTTTGGCGAGGAGCGCTTCCGACGCCACCGCCACCGCCAGCATGTCCCGGCCTTCCTCGGACTGCCCGATCGTGTAGACCTTCACGCGCGGCGAGCTCTTGGCGAGCAGCCGCATGTAGTCGTGCGTCTCCTTGGAGTACGGCAGCTTGCCGGGAGCGCCCGCGATGTCGCCAAGCGTCGCCGTCGGCGTCGGCACCGTCTTCGACGCCGGCATGTAGTCCACGAGCGGCGAGAGGAAGAACGTCTCGGTCGTGTACTCCTTGATCTTCTTCGTGTACTCCTCGTCGATGGGCTGGTTCGGGTCGCGGCCCGGCCGCGCGGTCGCCAGATCCACCGGCGCCGGCTTCGCCGCCTGCCGAGCCTGATCGGCCAGCACCACCACGGGCGTGGCCGCCACGGCCAGTCCAACAACGAGACGCTTCCAGGGAGTCAGATTCATCATGTGGTTTTCTTTGTCTTGGTCCGGTAAGACTTCGGCCGTGCGGCTTCGTAGATCGCAATGTACTTGTCGACGGGCAGGCTCGAGATGGCATCGCCGATCGCGTCGAGCGCCAGGTCGTCAGCCGTCTGGAACCGGATGCACGACTTGCCCATGTCCAGCTTCTTGCCCGCCTTCTTGAAGCCATCCACGAGTCGCTGGCCCTTGCTGCCGTCGGCGTACGCGCCCATGAGGTAAAGAGCCAGGTGCCGCTTCTGGGCGCCGAGCGAGGCGTAGCAGAGTGGCTGCCCGTTGTACGTCTTTGGAAAGCGGCACGGCGGGACTTCGTAGGTGATCATGCCCCAGTTGATCACCTCGCGATATCCGGGCGGCAGATTCCGCCGGATGACCTGCCGGACGCGCGAGAGCGCCTTCCGTCGATCGGCCGGCAGCGCCGCGAGATAGGCGGCCGGCGTGCGCGCCTTCGTCGTGTTCATAGAAGAGGGGGTCGTACCTCGATCTGTGGAAAACTCAGGGAACTTCGCCTGGACATGTCCCCAGAGTTTCCCACAGATCGAGGTACGACCCCGTGACTCCTGAGGAATTCCGCCGCTACGGCCACAGGCTCGTCGATTGGATCGCGGATTACCGCGAGCGGGTCACCACCCGTCCGGTCATGGCACAGGTGGCTCCGGGCGACGTCAAGAAGCAGTTGCCCGCGGCGCCGCCCGACCAGCCGGAGGCGTTCGATGCCGTCCTCGCCGATCTCGATCGACTCGTTCTGCCGGGACTCTCCCACTGGGCCCATCCGCGCTTCTTCGGATATTTCCCGTCGAATGGCGAGTTGTCGAGCGTGCTCGGCGATCTCACCAGTACGGGACTGGGCGTGCTTGGACTGGCCTGGCAATCCAGTCCCGCGCTGACCGAAATCGAAGAAGTCGCGACCGACTGGCTCCGCCAGATGACGGGCCTGTCGCCGGCGTGGAGCGGCGTCATTCAGGACACCGCGTCCACGAGCACGCTCCTCGCGCTGCTCTGCGCGCGCGAGAAGACCAGCGGGTACAGCTTCGCGCGCGGCGGCCTGCAGGCCGAGGCGGCGCCGCTCGTCGTCTACGTGAGCGCGCACGGGCACAGCTCGGTCGAGAAGGCGGCCCTCCTCGCGGGCTTCGGCCGCGAGAACCTGCGCACGATCCAGCACGACGGCCAGTGGGCGATGCGGCCCGACGCGCTCGAAGCGGCAATCGCAGCCGATCGCGCCGCGGGACGCCGACCCTGCGCGGTCGTCGCCACCACAGGCACGACCACGACGACGGCAGTCGATCCGCTGGCCGCGATCGGTCCGATCGCGCGCGCGCAGGGCCTCTGGCTGCACGTGGACGCGGCGATGGCGGGTTCGGCCATGATCCTGCCCGAGTGCCGGTGGATGTGGGACGGCATCGAACACGCGGACTCCGTGGCCGTCAACCCGCACAAGTGGCTTGGCGCGGCGTTCGACTGCACCGTGTACTTCGTCCGCGAGCCCCACGACCTCATCCGCGTGATGTCCACGAATCCGAGCTACCTGCAGACCGAGGCGGATCGCGTCGTCAAGAACTTCCGCGACTGGGGCATCCCGCTCGGCCGGCGCTTCCGGGCCTTGAAGCTGTGGTTCCTGATCCGCGAGCAGGGAGTCGCGCGGCTGCAGGCACGCCTGCGCCGCGACCTCGCCAACGCCGCCTGGCTCGCCGCCGAGATCGGCCAGACGCCCGGATGGCGCGTGCTGAACCCGGTCGTGCTGCAGACCGTCTGCGTGCGGCACGAGCCGCCGGGCCTCACCGGCGAGGCGCTCGACCGTCACACGCTCGGCTGGGTGAACCGGCTGAACAAGTCGGGCGCGGCCTATCTCACGCCCGCGCTCCTCGACGGCCGCTGGATGGCGCGCGTCTCCATCGGCGCGCTGGGCACCGAGAGAGCCGATGTCGAGGCGTTGTGGAGGGAAATGCGTGAAGTCGGTCAGAATACGGGTGAGACTCTGATCGGCAATGGCTGAATCCGTCCGTCCCGCGTATCCCGATCCCCTCCTCATCGTCGAGGACGACGCCGCGCAGCGCGTCGGCCTGCAGCAACTGCTGAAGAGCTGGGGCTTCGAGGTCGACGCCGCGGCCAACGGCGAGGAAGCGCTCGCCCGGGCGGCGGCCGCCCGTCCGACCATCGTCCTCACCGACCTGATCATGCCGCGCATGGGCGGGCTCGACCTGCTCAAGGCGCTGCGCCAGCAGTACGACGGGGACGTGACGGTCGTGCTGATGACGGCCCAGGGCACGGTGGAGTCGGCCGTCGAAGCCATCAAGCATGGGGCGTATGACTACGTCACCAAGCCCGTCGACCCGCAGCGGCTCAAGATCATGCTCGAACAGATCATGCAGCGGCTCGAGACGCTGCGCGAAGTGCGCGCGCTCCGGCGGCAGCTGCAGGAGCGCGGGACGTTCGGCCGGCTCATCGGCTCCAGCCTGGAGATGCGCAAGATCTATCAGGTCGTCGAGCAGGCGGCGCCGACGTCGGCCTCGGTGTTGATCAGCGGCGAGTCCGGCACGGGCAAGGAGCTCGTGGCGCAGACGATCCACCAGCTCAGCCCGCGGACGCCTCAGCCGTTCGTGCCGCTCAACTGCGCGGCGATTCCCGACACGCTGCTCGAGTCGGAGCTGTTCGGCCACGAGAAGGGCGCCTTCACCGGCGCCATCGCCCGCCGGCAGGGCTGCTTCGAGCTGGCGCATCGCGGCACCCTGTTCCTCGACGAAATCGCCGAGATGACGACGCTCACGCAGGCGAAGCTGTTGCGCGTGCTGCAGGAGCGGACGTTCCGGTCGCTCGGCGGCACGCGCGAGCAATCCGTGGACATCCGCGTGATCGCCGCCACCAATCAGGATCCCATCGACGCCGTGCGCCAGAACAAGCTGCGCGAGGATCTGTACTACCGCCTCAACGTCTTCGCCATCCGCCTGCCGGCGCTCCGCGAGCGGAAGGACGACATCCCGCTGCTGGCCCAGTCGTTCGTCAAGGAATTCAGCGCGCGCAACGATCGCGAGGTCGCCGGCGTGTCCGACGAGGCGATGCGGCAGCTCGAACGCTACGACTGGCCGGGCAACGTGCGCGAGCTGCGGAACGTGATCGAGCGCGCGACCATCGTGGCGAAGAACGCGCTCGTCGCCCCGGGCGATCTGCCGCCGCTGTCGGGGCCGGCGCCGTCGACGCGGTCGGCCGGCGGCGGGCTCGCGCCGGGGACGACGGTGGACGAAGCCGAGCGCCAGCTCATCGAAATCACGCTGCAGCACACGAGCGGCAACAAGACGCGCGCCGCCGAGATGCTCGGCATCAGCCTCAAGACCCTCCACAACAAGCTCAACCGCATGAAGGCTGAACAGGGACAGGGACAAGGGGAGTAGCGACGGCGCCATGCGCCTGAGCATCAAGACAAAACAAGTCGCGGGCGTCACGGTCATCGTCGGGCTGGCGATGGCGGTGCTGAGCGCCTGGTACATGACGTCGCTCATCGACGTCCTGTTCAAGGAAAGCCGGGCGCGGGCGAAGCTCGTCGCGAAGACGACCTACCATCGCGCGTTCGCCGTGCTCGCCGAGATGCCGCCCGGCGCCGACGAGGGCCGGGCGCTCCGCAACGACGCCGGCCTGCGATCGATCCTCGAATCCAACGCCTACTCCGCGGATCTGGTCTATGCCGCCATCGTGGACGGCGACGGCATGATCGAGGCGCACAGCGAGATCACGCGCGTCGGCCGCCGCCTCGAGCCGCGCCAGGACCTGGCTACCCTCGTCGATCACGGCACCATCGTCGACAAGCTTCGGACGATTTACACGACCCAGGAGCTTGAATACACCGAGCAGCTGCTGCCCGGCATGAACCTGGGCTCGATCAAGATCGGCATCTCGTCGGTGCTGCTGCGGGCCACCTTCCACGACCGCCTGTGGAACGTGCTGCTGACCAACGTCGGCATCCTCATCGGCGCGAGCCTGGTGGCGATGCTGCTCGGCCAGATCGTGCTCCGGCCGATTCATGTGATTCGGGGCGGCCTCGCGCGCCTCAGCCGCGGCGAGCTCGACGTGAACGTGGACCTGCCGGCGGACCGCGAGCTGGGTGAGCTCGGCGACTCGTTCCGGCAGGTCACGGCTCGGCTGGCCGCCGGCCAGACGGAGCTGGCCGGGCACAAGGCCACGCTCGAGTCGGTCGTGGACCGCCTCGAAGACGCGGTGGCGCTGTTCGCGCTCGACGGGACGCTGTTGTTCGCCAATCCGGCGATGCGGCCGTCCTTCACGGGCCCGATGGGCACCATCCGCACGCTCCTGCCCGTCGGCCATCCGTACCGCACGGCGGTGGAGTCCGCGCTCAGCGCGGGCGCCGACCGGGGCGGCGAGCCGTCGACGCCGGTCGCGGTGGAGGTACCCGGCGCCGGCGAGCGGCTGATCCTCGCGCAGGCCGTGCGCGACCCGCAGGGCCGCGTGCTCACGGTGATGCTCGTCTCGCGCAACCTCGCGTACCTCGCCGAGGTCGAGTCCACGCTGAACTACTCGCGGAAGCTCGCCGCGCTCAGCCGGCTGACCGCGGGCATCGCGCACGAAATCAAGAACCCGCTCAACGCCACGATGATCCACCTCGAGCTGTTGAAGATGAAGATGGTCGAGACGGCCGACGCCCAGGAACATGTGGCGGTCATCGCGAGCCAGGTCCGGCGGCTCGACGAAGTCGTCCAGGGGTTGTTGAAGTTCACGCGGCCCGAGGACCTCCGCCTCGAGCCGGTCTATCTCTCGCAGCTCGTCTCGGACCTGATGCCCGTCATCGCGGCCGAAGCCGGGACGCGCGTGGACGTGCGCGTCGAGGTGCCGGCGAACCTCCCGCCGGCCCAGGCCGACCCGCGGCTGCTGTCGCAGGCGTTGCTGAACCTCGCGCTGAACGCGTGCCAGGCGATGCCCGACGGCGGACGGCTGCGGATCGCGGCGCGCACCAAGCCGAGCCGGCTGCTCGAGATCGAGTTCGAAGACACGGGGATCGGGATCCCGGCGGAGGATCTGCCGCGCATCTTCGATCTGTATTTCACGCGGCGGCCGCAGGGCAGCGGCATCGGCCTGTCGCTCGTGTTCCGCACCGTGCAGCTCCATGACGGCGACATCGAAGTGCAGTCGATTCCCGGCCGCGGCACGACGTTCAAGCTGCGGCTGAAGCAGGCCCGGACGATTCTCTCGCCCGCCGTGGCGGCCCCTGCGTCATAATGGTGGGCGTTCGACTGGACGCCCGCGGAATGCCGCGATGAACATCAAGACTGCCCCGCTCCCCCTGCTGGCGGCCTTGGCCGTGCTCGGCACGAGTGCGTGCCTCAAGTCCGAGGCGAAGACGCCGGCCGTGACGGTCGCCCTGATGGTGCCGGCGCCGCCGTCACGCACGATCGTGCCCTCGCCGATCGAAGCCGCAGAGCCGGTGCCGCCACCGACGAACCCCGTCAGCGCGACGCCACCCACACCCAAGCCGGAGAGTCCGCCGCCCGCGACGCGCACCGCGCCGCCGGCCGCGTCGCCGCCGGCGACGCCGCCCGCGACAGCCGCCAACGAGACGCCCGTACTGACCGCCGCGGCAAACCCGGTCATGAAGGAGATGGAGGCGCGCGCCGACAAGTCGTTGACCGAAGCCGAAGGGCTCCTCGCGAACGTGAAGCCGACGCAACTCTCCCCCGAGGCGCTCGGTCAATACAACACCGCGCGGAGCCACGCGCGCATGGCCCGGGAAGCGCTTCTCGTCTACAAGAACTTTCCGTACGCGCTGGAGCTGGCGATCAAGGCGCTCACGCTGGCGAAGCAGCTGTCGAAGTAGTTCGCGTCACTCCCACTTCGTTTTCCACTCCGCCCACTTGGCCTCGAGGCCGGTGAGCGCGCCCTTGGCGTCACCGTTCGCGCCCGCGAGGGCGCGCGCGCGCTCCGGGAGGAGCACCTGCGTCACGAATCGATCGAGCCCGGCGCGGAGCTCGGGACCGCGCGACCCGAGGAAGCGGGCGCGGGCCCAGGCGACGGTGGCGGCGCCCCAGGCGCGATCGAGGTCGTCCACGCCACGCGCCGCGGCCGCCAGCCAGTACAGCCCGGACGCCGACGACTCCGGCCGCGCCACCTCGTGCTCGGCGCGCGCGAGCACGCGGGCGTAAATCGCCTTGCGCGACTCGCTCGGGGTGAGCTGCGCGCGCTTGTCGAGCGTCACCGCCCACCACTCGAACAACAACTCGCGCGTCGCGATATCGAGCTCGTCGGCGCGCGCCAGCGCCTGCTCGAATTGTTCGGCCGCCGTCGCGTAGCAGCCGTCGAGGCAGCCCTCGAGATAGAACGCCTGCCCGAGTCCCACCAGAAACTCGACCTGCTCGCGCGACGACAGGCGCGCCTCGTCCACCTGTTTGAGCGCCCCGCGCGCGTCGGCCAGATCCGAGGCCACGCCCGTCTGCGAGAAGCGCTCGAGATAGGCGCGCGCCAGCACGACCGCGGCGGCATTGGCCGACGCCGGCACGTGCCGTGCGTCGAGCGCCGCCTGAATCGCGGCGTCGAGTTTTTGTTCGTTGTACAGCTGGCGGGCGCGCGCCAACGGATCGGTGGACGACTTCTGCGCGGCCAGCGTCAGCGGCAGGAGGGCCGCCGCGACCGCCGTCAGGAGGAGGCGTCGAGCGGGGGATGACGGCATAGTCACTCAGTAACTCTTACACAGTCGCCCGGATTCAGGCCAGAAAAGGCGCTGTACTGCGGACGATTCAGCGAAACCGGAGTTGGCAAGGAAGTTGTAAGTAAGGACTGCGTGCGCGTCGCTTACAGCCTTGTCGCTGCCTTGCTCGCTGGTCCAGTCGCCGCGGTCGGCGCCTCCCAGGCGGCACCGGCTCCGCAGACCACGCCGCCGACGTTCCGTACGGGCGTGAGCCGCGTGGCCGTGGCGGCGACGGTACGCGATCGCAAGGGGCGCCCGGTGGCGAACCTCAAGGCCGAGGATTTCGAGCTCGTCGACAGCGGCGTCAGCCGCAAGATCGCCGAGTTCCGCTCCGAGACGACGGACGTCAGTCTCGCGATGCTCGTGGACGACAGCGGCAGCATGGTCATCGGTCAGAAACGCGAGGTGGCCAAGGCGGTCGCCGAGCATCTCGTGCAGTGGCTGACGCCCGAGGTGGATCGCGTCGCGCTCTTCACGTTCCATCAATACCTCGAGGAACTGCAGCCGCTCGGGCCCGCGCCGGGCCGGCTGTCGGAAAAATTCGGCCGGCTGCAATCGTACGGCAAGACCGGCCTCTATGACGCCATCGCGGAAGCCGGCAAAGTGCTCTCGCACCAGGGCGGCCCGCGGCGCGCGCTCGTCGTGCTCACCGACGGCGCCGACAACGCCAGCCGGCTGACGCCGGGCGAAGTCTCCGGCATGGCCAGCGCGATTGACGTGCCGGTGTACGTCGTCGTCGTCGTGTCGCCCGATGACATGGTCGATCGCGAAGCGCCGCGCGGCAAGGAACTCACGGCGATGCTCGAAGGCCGGCTCGGCGATCTGGCGCGGTGGACCGGGGGCGAGATCTTCGCGGCCACCAACCCGGCGTCCATGAGCATTGCGGCGCGCCGGATCGTCGAAGACCTGCGTCATCAGTACTTGATCACGTTCGAACCCAGCCGGGAGCCCGGCTGGCATCCCATTGACCTTCGCGCCCGCGATAAGGGGCTCGTCGTGCGCGCGCGCAGCGGTTACATCATTCAGAGCTCCCCGAGTCGACCGTAAGTCTTTTGAGGAGGCGTCACATGCGCAAGTCGTTGTTCGTCATCGCTCTGAGCGCGTTTGCCGTGGGCAGCACGGCGTGCGCGAGCAAGGGCTACGTCAATACGCAAGTGGGATCGACCAACAAGAAGGTCGACACCCTGAGCCAGTCGCTCGAGGAAACGCAGGAGCGCACGCGCCAGAATGAAGGCAAGATCGGCGAGGTCGACCAGAAGGCCGGTCAGGCGCGAACGGCGGCGGATAACGCTCAGAAGAGCGCCAACGCAGCCGACCAGAAGGCAGCCGCGGCCGACGCGAAGGCAGCGGCGGCGGCTGACGCGGCCCGTATGGCCAGCGCCAAGGCCGACGAAGTCGACAAGAGCACCAAGCGGCTCGTCTATGAAGTCGTGCTGAGCGAAGACTCCGGCGGCTTCAAGTTCGGCAACGTGAACCTTCCGGATGAGGCCAAGGCGCAGATCGACCAGCTCGTCTCGCGCGTCATGGCGGATCCGAAGGGCGCGTACTTCGAGATCGAAGGCCACACGGACAACGTCGGCGAAAAGGCGATCAACGAGCGCGTCGGGCTCGCCCGCGCCGAGTCGGTGAAGCGGTACCTCTACGAGCAGCACAAGATTCCGCTGCACCGGATGAACGTCGTCAGCTACGGCGAAGATCGCCCGATCGACGGCAACAAGACGGCCGCGGCCCGCAAGGCGAACCGCCGCGTCGTCATCCGCATCCTGGTCTAGTAGACATCACGGCGTAGCCGCAGGGCCTGGGCCCTGCGGGCACGCGGTGCCCATGGAGCGCCTCAGGCCCGAACGGCCTGAGGCGCTTTTTTTTCTAGCGGCCTGCCGGCGCGTCGTTCAGATACTTCTCGAGCCAGCCAATCCAGCGCTCCTGCACGTCGCGCTGACGGACGGGATCGGCGGCGTTGTGCGCGTTGATGGGATACGCGACGAACTGCGTCGGAATCCCGGCGGCGCGCAGCGCGTGGAAGAGCTTGTAGGACTGCGTGATGGGCACGCGGTAGTCGCCGGTGTTGGCGAGGATCAGCGTCGGCGCCTTGATCTTCGACGCGTAGGCGATCGGCGACTGCTCGCGCTCGCGGGCGAAGGCCTGGTCGTTGATCCACGCGTTGCCGCGGCCGCCGCCGTCGCTGAACGTCTGCTGGTCGAGCCGATCGGTGACCGCGGCGCCGGCGACACCCGCCTTCCACAACGTCGGGTAGTTGCCGAGCATCCACGACGTCATGTACCCGCCGTAGGACCAGCCCGAGACGGCCATCCGCGTCTCGTCCACGATGCCGCGCTGCTTGAGTACTTCGATGCCGGCGATGACGTCGCGGCCCGGGCCCGCGCCGGCGTCGTTGGAAATGGCGCCCTGGAACTGCCGTCCGAGATTGTCGCTGCCGCGGTAGTTCGGCTGGAACACCAGCCAGCCCCTGGCGGCCATGAGCTGCGCGGCCGCGCTGAACGTCATCATCGACGCCGCGCGGGGGCCGCCGTGAATCAGCAGGACCAACGGGTACTTCCGCGAAGGATCGAAGTCCGGCGGAACGGTCAGGACTCCGTTCTGATCGAACTTCTCGAACGTGTAGCTGACGACCTCCGATCGGCCGAGCGGCAGTGACGCGATCTCGTCGTTCACGGACGTCAGCCGCTTGACCGGCGCATCCGGCGAAGCCATGTAGTACAGCTCGGCTGGACGCGTCGGCGCCGTGCCGGCGAAGACAATCGCGCCGGCCGGGGACACGGCCATGTCGACGAAGAACGAGGAGTTCGGGCTGGCGTCACCCGTGCTGAGCCTGCGGGCGGGGCCGCCCCCAGAATCGAGGGGCTGCAGCCAGAGCGACACACGCTCCGTGTCGTTGCCGCCGACGAGCAGCGTGCGACCGTCCGGCATCCACAACGCGCGAGCGATGCCGCGATCGACCGCTTGCGTCACCGCGCGCACGGCCTGGGCCGGCTGGCCGTCGCTGCCGGCGGACCCGCCGGGCACCTGACCGCCGGTCGCCGACGCGACGGCAGCGCCGCCGCCGACGAGAAACGCGATCAGATCGCCCTTCGGCGAATACCGCGGGTGCGTGCCGTTCAGGTTGAGCGGCTTGATGGCGCCATCGGCGATCTGGACCGTCTGCAAGCCCGATGGTGCGCCCCCGGTTTTCGTGAACACGATCGCCGCCCCATCCGGCGTCCACGTGATCATCGAAGACGGCGCGCCGGGCGGCCGCGTGACAGGCAGAGTCCACGCGCCCGATGTGAGACGTCGTGATGGCCCGCCGGCCGCAGGCACGATCCAGACGTGCGTCGGAGGATTCGGCGCCGTCATGAACAGGTGAAAGCCGGGCTCGACCTCGAACGAGTCGTTCCAGCGCTGGTAACCCGGCTTCTTGTCGGGCACGTCCGCCGTGGCGAACGCGATCGTCCGGCTGTCGGGCGACCACGCGATCTGCTGGACACCGGCGGACGCCGACGTGATCTGCTTGGCCGGACCGCCCTGACTCGGCACGGTGAAGATCTGCGGCGCGGCATGGCCCGCCGCGGGGACGGTCGCCAGAAACGCGACCTGGCGTCCGTTCGGTGACCAGCGCGGGAACGACACGCCCACGTGCTTGGCGCCGTCGACCAGCTGCGTGCTGCGGCCGCTCTCGATCTCCAGCCGATGGAGCGCGGCGACGTGGCGGTTCTCCTCGAGGTTGGGCGTGGAGACCACGTACGCGATCGAGGCGCCGTCGGGCGAGAACTGCGGATCGCTGACGCGCCTGATCTTGGAAAAGTCGTCGAACCCGAATCGCCGGACCGCGGCTTGTTCGGCCGGCAAGCTCACTGCCAGCACGATTACCGCGACCACCGTCAGCAGCATCGTTCGTGTCTTCATGGCCAGGTCCTCTCGATGCGCACACTCTACACCGCGCGTGGCACCGCCGATGCCAAGTGTGAGTAGGGCGGCGCACACCAATACCCGCGGTCCGCGGGGGCACGGCGGTGGCACAACAGTTGCTGATTCTCACGATGAGATTGAGATGCGCACGAGCCGAGTCACCCGAACCTGCGGCCTCATCCTGTGCGCGACGCTGACCGTCGCCGCACTGCAGGCGCGCCAGGGCATCCCCGTTCGCCACCCAGAGGGTCTCGTGCACGGATTCCTGATCCTCAGCACACTGCAGGGCACGCGGCTGGCCGACGGCGATCTCACGCAACATCAGCAGGGCGATCGCGTAACGACCCAGCTCAGTTTCCGGTTCAAGGACGGATCGAGTCACAACGAGACCGCGGTGTACTCACAACGGCAGCAGTTCCGGCTGATCACCTATCAGCTCAAGCAGCGCGGGCCCACCTTTCCGCGATCGCTCGACATGTCGCTCGACGCCGCGAGCGGGCGCGTGACGACCCGATACACCGACGACGGGCGCGAGAAGGCGGATGCCGAGACGCTGAAACTGCCGGCTGATCTGGCGAACGGCATGGTGTCCACGCTGCTGAAGAACGTGCGGCCGGAGGCGCCGCCCGCCTCATTCTCGTACGTCGCGTCGACGCCGGATCCGCGGCTCGTCCGGCTCGAGATTCACGTCGCGGGCGTCCAGGACTTCGCGACCGCCGGCACCGCACGGAAGGCCACGCACTTCGTGCTGAAGGTCAAGATCGGCGGGATTGCCGGCCTCGTCGCGCCGCTTGTCGGAAAAGATCCGCCGGACGTGCACGTCTGGATCCTCGGCGGCGACGCGCCGGCATTCGTGAAGGCCGAGCAGCCACTCTACGCCGGCGGGCCGGTCTGGCGCATCGAGCTCACCAGTCCGGTGTGGAAGTAGCCTGCTTGCACTTCGCGGCCAGAATCCTGCCGACGAGCTCCAGGTATTCCTCGCGTCCGACGGACTGGGCGCCCTGCCGTGTCTTGTGTGCGATGACGAGATCCCGGGCGGGCAGCACCGTGATGAACTGACCGACCGCGCCAATGCCCGTGTAGGCGCCCTTGAAGTCGCCCCTGTTGAACGGGCCGTCCCAGACCCACCACAACAGCCCATAGCCGAACGGCCCGTTGCGGAACTGATCGGGATTCATCTCGGCGACCGGCGTCACGGGAGTGACGATGCGCCGAGCCCAGTCGCGCGGAACGATCTCGCGGCCGGCCCACTGCCCCTCCCGCAGCATGAGGTAGCCAATCCGGGCCATGTCGCGCGTGGACAGAAAGTAGTGGTACGCGGGATGCTGCGAGCGCTGCGCGTTGCCGCTCTTGCGCTGCGCGGCGCGATCGAAATCCTGAAACTGCATCGGCCCGGCGAAATCGCGCGCAAAGGCATCGTAAATGTTCTCGCCGGTCTCCTGCTCGAAGATCGTGCCGAGGGCGTTGAAGTCCCAGTTGTTGTACAGGAAGTAGGCGCCGGGCTTGACCGATCCGCGCGCCGGCGGCTCGCCCACCGTGTCGCCGCCGGCGGACGACGCCGCGTTGGACGCCGGATGGTAGACGCCGGATCGCGCGCCCAGGAGATGGAGGATTGTCGCGTCGAGCTCCGCGGGCTTCAGCCCCTGGAGATCTGTGATTCGCAGCTCCTTGAGCGTCTTGTCCAGCCGGATGCGGCCGTTCTTGACGTACGGCCCGAACTGCATCGCGAGAATGCTCTTGCGGACCGACGCCAGGTAACTCACGAACTGCAGATCGCCGTACTCCCACAACACGCGGCCGCCGACGATGGCGATGGCGCCCGTGGTGGCCAGCGTTTTCGCGCGCGCCGTCGCCGCGTCCAGTCCGGCCTGGCAATAGCCCGCGGCGGTCGGATTGGCCAGCCGCTCCCACGCGGCGCCGGGAAACGCTGGCGCCTGAGTCGCAGCCTGCGGCAGCGCCGCGACGGCGCCCCCGAACGCAAGGACGACCGCAAGGACGAACGCCGCAACAACACGCAGCATGTGCATGGCTACCCCATCGTGACTTTCTTGACGCCGCGAGCTGTCAAGACACCAGGCAGGCGTTTGCGCTGGTCGCCTTGCAGCATGAGCGCCTCGCCTTCCACCTTGCCGCCGCAGCCCAAGGCCGCCTTGAGCGCCTTGAGCCAGGCCTCGCGCTCGGCCGGCGTCAGGTCCAGTTTTTCCACGAGCGTCGCTTCCTTGCCGCCTCGTCCCGAGCGTTCCAGACGCACGACCGCGCGCGGATAGGTCTTTCCGCCGGCGGGCGGCGCAGCCGGCGCCGGTTCCGGCTCGGAATCTGCCGGCCGCGCGGGCAAACGATCCCTCAGCGCGCCCAGGGCGCCAAAGGGATTGTGGAAGGGCTTGTCGGCCACGCAGAAGAAAAATACAACGGTTCCGCTCGTGCTAGCATCGCCCGCGTGAAAATCGAGGTGCCTGCGGCTCCAGCCGCATCTGCGAAGCGAAGCCGCCTTCCGAACACGACCACCCAGATCTTCATCGGATTGCTCCTCGGCATCCTGATCGGCTACGTCTGGCCGTCGTCCGACGTGAACGGCGTCCACGTGGTCGGACTCGGCGAGGCGATCAAGCCGCTCGCCGACACGTTCCTGCGCATGATCAAGATGATCATCGCGCCGCTGCTGTTCGCGACGCTGGTCGTCGGCATCGCCGGGACGGGCGATCTCAAGGCGATGGGCCGGATCGGTCTGAAGGCGATCATCTACTTCGAGGTCGCGACCACCATCGCCCTCTTCCTCGGCCTTGCCATCGTGAACATCTTCCAGCCAGGCGTGGGCGTGCAGGCGCCCGCGCTCAGCACCGACTCGCTGAAGGGGATTCAGAGCATCCAGGCCCATACCGGCTGGGACATGCTCGTGTCGCTCTTCCCCACGTCGGTGATTGACGCGATGGCGCGCGGCGACATCCTGCAGGTGGTCGTGTTCTCGATCTTCTTCGGCATCGGCCTCGCGGCCGTGGGCGAGCGGGGGCGGCCCCTGCTCGAGGTGCTCGAGAGCGTCGCGCAGGTGATGTTCAAGTTCACCGGCTACGTGATGCTCTTCGCGCCGATCGGCGTGATGGCGGCGATTTCAGCGACGGTCGGCAAGATGGGCCTCGGCATCCTCTTCACCCTCGGCAAGCTCGTCGTGCTGATGTACGGCGGGCTCATCCTCTTCGCCATCGTCGTCATCGGGGGCGTGTCGGTCCTGATCCGCGTGCCGTTCTTCACGTTCCTGCGCGCGATTCGCGAGCCGTTCATCATCGCGTTCACGACGGCCAGCAGCGAGGCGGCGCTGCCCAAGGCGCTCGAAGTGATGGAGCGCTTCGGCGTCCCCAAGAACATCGTCGGCCTCGTGCTGCCGACGGGCTACAGCTTCAATCTGGACGGCACGACGCTCTATCTGTCGCTCGCCAGCGTGTTTGTCGCGCAGCTCTTCGGCGTGGAGATGACGTTCGGCCAGCAGATGATCATGATGCTGACGCTGATGCTGACGAGCAAAGGTGTCGCCGGCGTGCCGCGCGCCGCCCTCGTCGTGCTCACGGCCACCCTCTCGCAGTTCAAGCTGCCGCTCGAAGGCGCGGCCATCCTGCTCGCGATCGATCAGATTCTCGACATGGGCCGGACGTCGGTGAACGTCATGGGCAACTGCATCGCCGCGGCCGTCGTCGCGCGCTGGGAAGGCGTGTTCGACGACGAAAAGATGCGCGCGTTCAAGCCAGGAGCTTGAGCCGTCTATTCTTCGCGAAGTGTCAGGAATACGGCGAGCGACGCGAGGGCGAGTCCGCCGACGATTGCGCCGAAGAAGAAGAGGCCGTGCGTGGCGACGAGCGAGACGAGCGCGGGCGGCAAGGCCGGCGGCTGAATCGACGCGACCGACTTGACCGTGCTCCACGCCGTGCCGAGGCCGGACTGAAACCACGTCGCGCTGGCGCCGAAGACCGCACCCATCACGCCGACCCCGGTCGCGAGGCCAATCGCCTGAGCCACGGTAATGGGCCGGGCGGCGAGCCGCTCGGCTTCGACGCGCGCGCGCATCTGCGCGCGGAGCCAGACGACGGTTGCGTCGGGCGGACGCGGCATCGGCGGCGCCTGCTCGGACTCGTCCTCGAACGCCGAGGCGACCGCGAGCACGTCCGCGCACACGGCACAACCGGCCGCGTGCGCCACGAGATCCGCCGGCGCGCGATCGGGCCACCGGCGGGTCGAGATCGCCGTCAGCACGTCGGCTTCATGCACGCATTCGCGGGCGGTCACTCTCCGCCTCCCTTGGGGCCCGACGGCGCGGGCCGCGCCGTGAGGATCGCGGCCAGACGACGCCGCGCGCGGAACAAGAGCAGCTTGACGCTGCCGGTCGTGAGTCCCATCAGCTGGCCGATCTCGTGGTGCGACGAGCCCTCGCCGTAGGCGAGCCAGAGCATGGCGCGCTCGCGCGACTTGAGGGACTGCATCGCGCGCGAGAGATCCGTCTGGTGCTCGACCTGCGCGGCGCCGCGGTCCCGCGAAGGGACGTCGGTGTCGCCGAGCGAGGTGAGACGACGAACCCGCTGACGCCGGTGGGCGTCGCGGGCGAGATTGGTGGCGATGCGAAACAGTGAATGGCGCCGGTGTGATTCGCTTTCGTACGGCGTGTTGGCGCGCAGGAAGCGGTAGTAGGCGTCCTGCATGAGGTCTTCGGCCAGCGCGCGGTCGCCGGTCACCCGGGCGAGATAGGCGCAGAGGCCCCGTGACGTCCGGTCGTAGAAGGCGCGGAACGCCTCCTCGTCCATCACGAACGCGACCTCAGCTTCACCGGCGAGGGCCTCGGCGCGTTGAATCTCGGTGAGTGTCAGGTCACGAATCGACAAGGTGTCCCGTCCTCATGCATCCTGGCGGCCGGCCGCCGTTGGCGGGTCGAACAGGCCCAGCCGCTTCGACAGCACGAACGAAAGCGCCGCCGACGCGATGAACCCGATGCCGACGAACAGCGAGAAGATGCCCAGCGTGTAAAGCGGCTGCACCATCTCCTGGTCGACGCGGCCGCTCACATAGTACAGGCCCAAACCCGCGGCGGCCAGCACGACACCGGCCTGCGCGGACAGCAGGATCCGGCCGAACGGCGCGCTCATCGCCCTCGAGCCGATGCCGGAATCCAGCGTGATCGGCGCCGACTGGAGGAACTTGCTGCCGGCTGCAGATTGGACGTAGGCCAGCAGCTCCTCGTTCGCGGAAAAGCGGTCCATCAGCTTCGTGTGGGTTTCGGCTTGCACCTTGGACAGCCGCTGCCACCGACGGTAGTCGATGAGCGTGCGGACGAACCAGCCAAAACCGCCCAGGACGACCATGGTGACGGCGAACACTGAGACGCCGACGGCCAGGTTCTCGAACATCTCCATGCCAGGCGAGCGGTAGTAGTCGTAGTAGCTGGTCTGAAACTGCTCGAGGTAATAGCTCGGGTTCCGCGGGATCTCAGGGTGCGCCGCGATGTAAGTCTTCAGCGCCGGGTACGGCGTCATGTAGGGCTCGTTGTGGAAGAGGCCCGGATCGAGCTTCAGGATGCGCCCCAAAGCCGGCGGGTACTTCTTCATGACCTCCATGAGCTGCCGGCGGACCTCCTGAGCCTGCTGGGTGTCAACCACCGCGCCCGCCGTCTGGGTCTGGGCCTGGACAGGGGGGGCCAGGACAGGCGCCAGGGCGGCGGCGAGCGAAAAGGCCAGGAAAAGTCGTCGGGTCGGGGACATGCGGTCAGGCTCCTTCTCCTCTCAATTACGCGACCAGCCCGCGGGGGTTAACGACCCTCTGAATGTGGTGATTTGTGATTAGTGATTTGTGAACGGGAACCAAGTTCCCCGGGTGGGGTTTCGGAGGGAACGAACGGGAACACCGCCAGCTTTCGATCTTCGTGTTCCTGAGGTTCTCAGTGCTGACAGCTCCTGGCGGTGCTCTTGCACAAAGGGCGGGCCATGACCGACGACGAGCTCCTCCAGCGGTCGCGGGCCTTTGCGTTGGAAGTCATCCGCTTCTGTCTGCGGCTCGATCCGGACCCGCTCGGCCGGGTGGCGCAGCCTGCCCTGCTCCGTGCCGGCACCGGCATCGCGACGCACCATCGAGCCGCGCGTCGCGCGCGTACGCCGAAGCAAACCGCCGCCCGACTCGCGAGAGTCATTACCGACCTCGACGACGCCGAGTTCTGGCTCGAGGCACTGCTGACGATGAAGTACGGCCCCGGTACGATCGCCCATCAGCTCCACGTCGAAGCGGAGGAATTGCGCGGGATCTTGAGCGCCAATAACCCGATAACTCAATAGCCCGATAACCAATACGGGGTGCGGTGTTTTCGGGCTAAACTGACTTCCTTCGCCTGGGCCGGCGTAGCTCAGTTGGTAGAGCAGCTGATTCGTAATCAGCAGGTCATCGGTTCAAGTCCGATCGCCGGCTAGTTTTTGATCTGGGGGCTTCGCCCCCAAGACCCCCTACACGGCCTGCCGCGCCGAAGCGCATAGCGCGAAGGCGGGCTCTCTCGCTCGACTCGCCTCCGCTGAATTGCGCTCCGGCAAGTTGTGCTCCGTTCGCGTGGCTCGTTCGCTTTGCTCACTCGCTCTTCTTGCTCCGCTCAATACCTCCACGTCAAATGCCCGTAGATTGCCGCGATGACGGCGAGTGAAAACGTCGTCGCGCCGATGTGCAGGATTGAGTCCACGATCGGAGGGGCATCGACCTGGACGCCCGCCACGCCCACAAAGAGCGCCGCAAGCAACGACCAGATAAGCAGGATGTCGAGGCGGCGACCGTGCGTGATGAGGGCGCTCTCTTCGGCCGCTTCGAACCAGGTTGTGCGCCCGTCCACGATCAGCATCATCGTCTGCGACCAGCGCAGCGCGAGGACGAGTCCGGGCACGATCAGAAACAGCAGGCACGCGAGCGTCGGCAGCGCGAGCGCGAGCGACACGAAGCCGGCTTCAAACGCGGTGGTCGCCGGCACCCAGACAATCGGACGGTCGTCGCCCGCAAAAGGCGCGTGCTGGGAGCGCGCGAGCGCCAGCGCGGTTGCTGACACGCACAACCCAATCCAGCCCTGGGCGATGACAACGAGCACGAGCAGGACCATCGTCGGCGATGGAAGGTTCCAGAACCCACGCTCCGCGCCCAGAGCGGCAAAGGCCAGATGCCCGCCGATGACGGATGCCGCCGACAGGGCGAGAACCTGCGGCCGCCAGAAGACGCGGCTGGCCGTATCGAGCACGCGGACCACGAGCGAGGTGTGCACCTGATCTGCCTATCGGCGCTTCGGGCACAATAGCTTTGCGTGTCTGTCCGCTCCCATCTGGCCGTGACGCCCGCCGCCTACGATCGCCGCATTCGTGGCCTGATTCCGCTCTATGACGATCTTGTCGCGGAGGCCGCGCGCGGCCTCGCCTACGCGCGCCGGCCCGTCCGGCAGATCGTCGATCTCGGCATTGGCACGGGCGCGCTGGCGCGCGCCTGCCTGCAGGAAGTCCCGCGGGCACGGGTCTGGGGCATCGACGTCGACGCGGAAATGACGACGGTCGCCCGCCAACGGCTCGGCCGCCAGGCGGCGCGGGTGGAGATCGCGGCGGGCAGTTTCGTGGAAGCCGCCCTGCCCCGCGCCGACGCCATCGTGGCCACCTACTCGCTGCACCACATCAAACGACGGGCTGACAAACAGCAGTTCTACAGACGATGTCATCGCGCCGTTCGGCCGGGCGGCGTGCTCGTCTCGGGCGACTGTTTTCCGGCGTCCACGCCTCGCGGCCAGGCCCGCGACCTCGACGTCTGGATGACGCACCTCTCGCGGACCTTCGGGACGCGGGCAAAGGCCAGGCAGGTCTACGAGTCCTGGGCTGAGGAAGACGTGTACGTGCCGCTCGCGGAGGAAATCGACATGCTGGAGCGCGCGGGCTTCACTGTGGACGTGCCCTGGCGGCGATCGCCGTTCGCCGTCATCGTCGGCCTCAAGCGCTGACGCGCTGGCGCGGCCATCTGTACCGGTCGTGTACCCGACAATCTGTATCTGTTCCCCCACCCGCCCGCGTCCGCACACTGAGGCATGGTTGGCGAGCCCGAGGCCGATGCCATACTGACCGACGTGGCGAGTCCCGCGGCGCTGCCCAAGTACATGAGTCTTGCGCGCGGATTCGAGCGTCAGCTGCGATCGGGCACGCTCCGGGTCGGCGATCGGCTGCCGTCCGTGCGCCAGCTGCGTCGGGACCATCGCATCAGCGCGGCGACCGCCGTCAGCTGCTACCTCTGGCTCGAGCGGCAGGGTTATATCCGCGCGCGAGCCAAGTCCGGGTACTACGTCGGCCGTCTGCCCGAGCGGGACACGGCTCCTCCGGAGGCCACGCCGCGAGCGCAGCGGCCGGTCGTCATACACGCCGACCTGTCCTCGGAAGTCGAGGCGCCCACCGCGGTGAACGGGAGCACAGTGCTGGATCTCGGGCCCTCAGTGATCAGCTCGGTGCTCTTGCCGGTCAATCGGCTCAACCGGTCCGTGCGGGCGGCACTCTCCGCGTTTGAAGACAGCGTCACGACCTACGAGGACCAGCGCGGCAGCCTGCGCCTGCGGCGCCAGATGGCGCGCTTGATGTTCCGCCAGGGCAGCGAGTGCAAGCCCGACGACATCATCGTCACCGCCGGCGCCACCGAGGCGCTGTCGCTGGCCGTGCGAGCGACGACGTCCCCGGGGGACGTCGTCGCGGTCGAAAGCCCCGGATGCTTTGAGATGCTGCGCGGTCTGCAAGCGATGAATCTGCGGGCGCTCGAGATCCCTCACCGTTCCGGCGGGATCGACCTCGATCAGCTGCGGACAGCGGTGCGGCGCCATCGCGTGAAAGCGGTGATGCTGAATGCGACGTGCCACAACCCGACCGGTGATTGCGCGACGGACGCCCTCAAGACGGAGCTCGCTCACTTTGCCGAGCGTCATGGCGTCGCGATCATCGAATCCGACACGTTCGGGGATCTCGTCTTCAGCGGCGTGCGTCCGCGCACGGTGAAGTCGTTCGACGACGCCGGGCGCGTGCTGCAATGCTCGTCGCTCGCGCACTTCGTGGCGCCGGGCTTCAACATCGGCTGGATCAGCGGCGGCCGGTACCAACCGGCGATCCAGCGCTTGAAGCAGGTGTCCAACCTCGGCGGGTCCCGGCTCAATCAGCTCGCGCTCGCGGAGTTTCTCGAGTCGGGCGCTTTCGACCGTCACGTGCGGCGCCTGCGGACCGAGCTCTGGCGCACGGTTGAGTCCGCGCGTGAGGAAGTGCTGCGGCACTTCCCCGCCGGCACGCGCGTCAGCCGGCCCGAAGGCGGGTTCGTGTTGTGGATCCAGCTTCCGGAGGGTCACGACGGCGAGGCGGTGCGCCGCCGCGCCGCTTCCGCCGGCATCCACATCCTGTCGGGCGCGGTGTTCTCGCCCAATCGACTGTACCGGCCCTACATCCGTATCGCGTGCGGCCATCCGTTCGCCGTCCTCAAGCCGGCGATTCGCGCGATTGCCGGCCTGGTGCGCCGCACCACGCACTGAGTGACTGACCGGCTGTACCCGCCGCTTTCGTCACAATCTGCGTCTGTTCCCGCGGGGACGCGCCGCGTACGTTCGAGGGCATGCGCTCCATATCCCGCCTCCTCCGACGCCTCGGCCGGCGGCCCGGCCTGACCGCCGCCCGCCTCGCCACGCTCACGATCGTCGTCGCCTCGGTCACGGCCGCACTCGCGGTCGCGGACACGACGTTGCTCAAGCCGTTGCCGTTTCCCCACGCCTCGCGGCTCGTCCTCGTGTACCTCATGCCGCCGGGGACAACGGCGTTCCGCGACGCGACGCCGCTCGATCGCTGGGAGTTCAAGCGTTACCACGCTGAAGTCCAGCGGATGGAACGGATCGAGGGCATCGAGCCCGCGCAGATGGCCGTGTCCGACACCGGCGAGCCGGAGAGCATCCTCGGCGGACGCGTCTCCAAGGGCTTCTTCGAGCTGCTGGGCGGCACGCCCACGCTCGGCCGGACGTTCACGCCGGAAGAAGTCGCGGGTAACGCGCGTCTGGTCGTGCTCGGTGACGCGATCTGGCGGAGGCGATTCGGCGGAGACCCGGGCATCGTGGGCCGCGCGATTCGCATCGATCGCGAACCGTACACGGTCATCGGCGTCATGCGCGGCGACTTCGAACCGGCGTTCATGAACACGGAGTTCTGGACGCCGCTGTTCGTCGCGCAAACGGCGCCGGCGAACTTCACCTCGGTGCGGACGATTGGACGACTGCCGTCACCTGATGCGGCCGCCGACACACTTGGAGAGTTGCGCGCCATGTGGACGCAGATGTCCGCCCAGGCTCCGGCGCTTGCCGGCTGGTCGGTCCACCAGGTGGATCTGCATTCCGGACAGTACGGCCCCCGGCGCGCGTCCGCCTGGATGCTGCTCGCCGCGGCGATCGCCCTCATGCTCATCGCCGCCGCGAATCTCACCAACCTGACGCTGGCCGATGTGCTGTTCCGGCGGGAAGAGTTCGCGCTCCGAGGGGCGCTGGGTGGATCGCGGGCCATGATCGCGCGGCCGGAGTTCGTGGAATGTCTCACGCTGGCCGGCGCCGGTGCGCTCCTGGGTCTCGTCGGCGCTGCCTGGCTGCTGCCGGCCCTGCTGGCCCTCAATCCCGCGGACACCGCGAGGGACGCGCCCCTGTCGATCGACTGGCGGATCTGGGCTGCCAGCCTGACCGCTTCGATGACCGTGATGCTGGGATCCGCCGCGGTCCCCGTCTGGCGCGCCGCCGGCCGATACCTGGCGGTCGGACACGGCGCTCGTGGCGGGTCGGGCGGGCGCGCAGCCTCCCGCATCCGGCTGCTGCTCGTCGCCGGCCAGGCCACGCTCGCGGTCATGCTCCTCGCGACCGGTGCGCTGGTGGTGCAGGCGTTGCAGCGCGCGGCCGACGCAGAGCCAGGTTTCGACCCAGGGAACGTGCTGACCGCGCAAGTCCGGCTGACCGACGCCGTCCTGCCCACCGAAGTGGACCGGACCACCTTCGTTCGCCGAATGCTCGACGAAGTTCGCGCCACGGCCGGCGTCATCGACGCCGGGATCACGCTGAACCCATTCGTCGCCAACGGCGGCATCAGCACCATCGTGCGTGTCGAGGATCACCCGCGCCCGGACGGGACTGGCTACTCCGTCCAGTTCAGGCGCGTCTCGCCGGGCTACTTCGAGGCCATGCGGATCCGCCTCGTCGATGGCCGGACGCTGACCGATCAGGACACCGCGGGCATGACGCCGGTGGCCGTCGTCAGCCGCGCGTTCGCGAGACGATTCTGGGGCGACACGAGCCCGGTCGGCCGCCGTATCCGTCGCGGGTCGGCCACCATCTGGCAGACCATCGTCGGCGTCGTCGATGATGTCCGTGACGTGGGTCTCGATCTGGAACCTGCGCCCACCGTTTACACGGCGTACTACCAGCAGAACGCCGCGAACTTCCCCGTCGCCCTCGTCGTCAGGACGGCCGGCGATCCGGCGACGTGGGAACCGGCGATCAAGCGTGCCATCTGGACGGTCGATGCCAGCCAGCCGCTCGCCAACGTCCGGACCATGCAGAACTTCCTCGACGAGACGCTGGGCCGGCGGCGGTTCCGGGCCACGCTCGTCGCCGTGTTCGGACTGATCGGCACGCTCCTCGCCACGATCGGCATCTACGGCGTGACCGCGCGATCGATTGCCGAACGCACGCGCGAGGTCGGCATTCGCGTGGCGCTCGGCGGCGAGATGCGCGGCGTGTGGATGACGATGGCCGCCACCAGCGCACGAGCCGTCGTCGCCGGCGCCGTCGTGGGTGCCGGGCTGTCCATCGCCGCGATTCGAGGGCTGGCGGCGCTGCTGCCCGAGATCACCGGTCCGACGTGGATGGCCGCAGCGATTGCCGGACTCCTGCTGGCAGCGACCGGCGTGGTGACGTCGGTGATTGCGGCGCGGCGCGTCCTGCAGGTGGAACCGGCGCAGGCGTTACGAATGGGGTAAGACCCCAGCTACACTGGAGGGCACAACAGACAAGGAGCGACAGCCATGGCAGCGATCCGAGTGCGCCGGCGACCTGTAACGGCGTTGGCGTTGGTCTTGGCCTCGGGCCTCCTTTCCGGCGCGGCAGCGCAAACGGCTACCCCGCAAAGAGACGCGCTCAAGTTCGACAGCGCAAAACCCGCGGTGCTTCTCTTCTCCGTGAAAGCGGACAAGACCGCGGGCTTCGAAACCTTCTGGGCCGACATGCAAGCCGCAATGAGCAGTTCGGACCTGGAAGAGGTCAAGGCCTTCGGGGCAACGTTTGGCCGACTCGCCAAGGTGGACTCGGCATCAGCCACACCTGGAGCGGTCCAGTACCTGGTGCAGCTGCCGTCGCCGTCGATCACACAGAGCTACAACCCAGGCGATATCGTTTCCAACTTCCTATTCCGACACAGGCGCGCGATCTCTCGAGCGCAGGCCGACGCAATGATGAGCAAATTCAGGGACCTCATTGCCGAGGGACTTGTCGACGTCACCGCGTTTCAGAGCACGCGTTAGAACCTCAGACGGATGCCGCCGTTGATCGTGCGGCCATCGAGCGGCGCCCAGCCGTCGACGGTCCAGCGGCCGTCGGGCGCGCGCGTCGGGCGCACGAGCGGGTCCCATCGCGTCTGTCGGACGCCGCCGAGATTCTCGCCGTTGATGAACAACCGCACCTTGCCGAGCTGCCACTCGCCCAGGAGCCCGACAATCACGTACGAGGGACTCGCCCCGCGATATGGGTTCTCCTCGAGCCGCTGCGAGCCCGTGAAGTAGACCTCCAGGCCGACGCGCCCGACATCCTCACGCTCCCACATGCCGACCAGTCCGGCTGAATGGCGCGGTGTGAGCGGCACGTCCTGCGTCACGCCGGCGACGACCTCGCGGGCCCGCACGTACGCATAGTTGGTGGTGACCGCGATCTCGTGGTGTCGCAACGTCCCGAGCAGCTCGACGCCGTTCGTCTTCACCGGCTCGACGAGGTTCGTGAGCACGAGGCCGCTGGATCGATCCACGTGGATCGGATCGCTGACGTGCGACCGGAAGAGCGTCACGGTCCACGAGAACGGACCGTCCGTCCGGCTGACGTCGATGGTCGCGCTGCGGCCGCGTTCCGCCTCGAGCGCCGACGAGATGACCAGGTGGGACAGGCCGGCCGCCTCGGTCTCCTCGGTCAGCGCTGACGGCCCGTAGAACCCCGTGCCGAACGAGAGCCGTGTGGCCCAGCCACCGGCCCGAATCAACCCGGAGATTCTCGGACTGAAGAAGGCGCCGTACTCGCTGTGGTAATCGAAGCGGCCGCTGGCGCTGATCGCCAGCCACGCGGTCACATCGACGTCGTCCTGAACGAACACGCCGGGTGTCGTGTACGTGTAGGCAAACTGCGGCAGGTCGGCCGGCCGGTACCGGTCGTGCTCGAGGGCCAGGCCGCCGACCAGCGTGTGCCGGCCCTTCATCGCGCGCAGCGTCACTTCGCCGAACGCGGTGCCATGCGTGTCGCGCTCGCGCGTCTCGCCGAACTGATGATCGTGATCCTGATGCATCACCGCGGCCCGGTAATTCACCAGGTACTTGCCCTGAAGCAGCGTCTGGCCCGCGATGCCGCCATCGACGCGCCGCGTGTTCAGCGCCTCCCGATACTCACCGTCAGGGACTCGACCGCCGCCCTCACGATCCTCGGCGGTGAAGCCGGCGGTCGCGAATAGGGACTTTCCGCCTCCGCCGTCCCAGAACAGGCGAGGACGGACGACGCCGCGGCTGTATCCCGCCAGGTCCGACCATCCGTCGTCATCCACATCGGCTTGCTGCTGGAAGTGCCCGCCCCCGAGGAGCGTGAAGGCCCCGCCCGGCTTCGCCGGCGTCGAGTGCCAGCCCACCAGATCGGTCGCGCCTCGACTCGATTGGTTGAAGAGCATTTCGGTTTCCCGCGACTCAACCGGTCGCCGTGAGACGAGATTCACGACACCGCCCATCGCGCCCACGCCATAGAGCGACGAAGCGACGCCTTTGATCACTTCCACGCGTCCGAGATCCATCGGCGGGATCTGCAGCAGCCCGAGGCCGCCCACTTCGCCGAAGAGCGGCAGCCCGTCCGAGAAGTACCGGGTGTACCGGCCCTTCATGCCCTGAACGCGCACGCTCGCGGCGCCGAGCGACGGCGATGTCGCCTGCACGCGCATCCCGCCCATCTCGTTGAGCATCATTACGATGTCGCCCGGTGTCATGAGCAGCTTCTCTTCAATCTCTTCGCGGCCCAGGACTTCCACCCGCATTGGCTGATCTTCCAGGCGCCTCTCGGTCCGCGTGGCCGACACGGTGACTTGTTCCTCGTGCTTCAGATCGGGCCAGGGCAAGATCAGGAGCAGCACTCCGAGTTGCGACAACATGCGGGAGTATTCTGGTATCAAACGACGGAGGATTGCGATGGGCAGAGGCACGCTCCTGTTCGCCTTGCTGGTCATGGGCGTGCTCGCCCAACAAGCGCCTCCGAATCCCCCGCAGCAGCCGGGCGCGCTCGTCCACATCTACGCACCCGAACAGCACGACCTGTACGACGGACACTTCGTCATGTCCGCCGGCCGGATCTACATGATTGGCGGGCTGAGCGATCCGGAAGGCTGGGACCACCTCGACAACGATGCGAAGGCGGCGCGAGCCGTGGGCGGCACCGCCGAGATCGACGTCAACGAGATTCAGAACACAGGGACATTTGTCGCCAAGCTCAAGATTCCAGGCGGCAACCTGGTGCTGACGATGGATCGCTGGAACGAGTTCAACCCGTGCCAGAACGGCGGCATCGCCGCGTACGTCCACGAGCACGGCGCGGATTCAGGCTGCGGCGACAACAACTGGCCGAAGACGCTCGGGTTTCTCGCCGGCTGGGGCTACGGCCACGCGACGCTCAACGGCAAGCCGCTGTACCAGGACTACGAGATGCACTTCATGGTGACGCAGGGGCTGCGCGACCGGAAGACGCTGCGCGTCACCTATCCGATGGCGGGCAAGAAGCTGCCGGCCGGGGAAACAAACCCGGCCACGCAGCAGATCGACTTCTACATTCGGAGCCCGCAAACCAATCCGAAGAACCGTCCAACCCGGCAGGTGTTCCTGCACTTCTTCGGGATGGAGATTACCTGGAAGTAGGCATCAGCCGCGGGGAAAGATCATGAGCCTGAACCAGAGGGCCGCCAGATCGGCGTAGGTCCGGAGGATTCGGCCGGGCCGGAAGAACTGGGAGCCGCCGGACCGGCGAGCGTAGTGGTGGACCGAGACCTCGCGAAAGGTCGCGCCCGCCCGCTCCGCCTTTTTCACCAATTCGGAACAAATCGACCCGCTGTTGCTCGTGAGCCGGATGCGGTCGAGGATGGTTCGGCGCACCAGCCGGAAGTCGCAGTCCACGTCCGTCACCGGCAGCCAGAACAGCCAGCGCGTGAAGAACTTGTGCAGGTTGCCGGCAAACACGCGATAGCCGGGGTCCTGCCGGTCCATCTTCACGCCGTTCACGAAGTCCACGTCCGGCGACAAGAGCATCACGAGCAGCGGCATTTCCTTCACGTCGTACTGGGCGTCGCCGTCGGTGTAGAAGACGAGGTCCTTGGTCGAGGCCGAAAAGCCCGAACGAAGCGCCCCGCCGTAGCCGCGGTTGGTCGGATGCGTGACCACGTCGAGGCGGCCCACCCGCGCCTGCAGCTCGCGCAGCACCTCGGCGCTCCGGTCGGTCGAGCCGTCGTTGACGACGACGATCTGGTAATCGTCGGTGACGGACCGCAGCGCGGTTTCCGCG